>Ga0182011_10003292_pt1 | contig 13289 bp, 11 predicted proteins | sample 711E1DmetaG_FD_120481 | JGI IMG/M metagenome (GOLD analysis project Ga0182011, IMG submission 120481) | Permafrost microbial communities from Stordalen Mire, Sweden - 711E1D metaG | ecosystem: Environmental > Terrestrial > Soil > Wetlands > Permafrost | place: Sweden: Stordalen | collected... | reverse complement strand
TGCAGCAAGAGGCCAACGGGGCGCGCTGTCAGCTGAAGAAGAGCGGACGGATGACGGTGGGCGACACAGTCTTTCGCTGACCCTGCGAGCCCGTGTGTGGGCGAGTCCAGTGCCGTACTTCGCACAACAGATCCTGGACAAGGGAGCTGGGCTTCATGTGGCTGCAAACTGCAACGTGGCCGCTGGCAAGGCGACCAACAAGCACCAGCTCTGGTGGACAGTGAGGAAGCGGGGCGGCCCGAATGGCGAGCCGGAGTTGGTCTTAGGCGCATCAGTGGGTACGGCGTGCGTACATGCGTACTTCGGTCTTTCTGGCTCCTACTTCCTATCGCTTTACGCCAAGACACCGACGGCATCGTCGCCGGAGTTATGCCTCTGGCAACTTCCGCTAGGCCCTTGCCTATCGCTGCCCGGAATGAGCCGAAGCTCGTCATGGAATCGGTGGAAGTCGAATCTTACGACAAGCAAGGCGGACCTTTACCTGTACGCTCCATCGCAGGGGAAGGGGTCAATTGTCGACTATGCGGGCATTACGATCTACCAGGTGTCCTTTCCTGCGCCTGTGCTCGTTGTGGGTGTACCTCGGGGATGACAGAGACGGCGTCTTCCCTGGGAACAGACCCAACAGGCTCACCTCTTCACGATGCCCCAAATCGGAGGGAAAGAGGTCGTCTAAGGAGGCGAGCAATTCTGCGATGGCCGGGATGGGCTTATGTTGTTCTCTTGCTCGCTGCGCTAAATGTAGTGACGTGGTTTCCGTCATTTCAGCCGATCGGCTGGCGGGACACCGGCCTCCTGACCTTTTCTTATCATCCAGCGCTTCTGGCGCATGTTGACAGTTATCCGTGGAACCCGCTCGACGGACTCGGCGTTCCGAATGCTAACGGCCTGGCCAGCCTGCCAGTCGCTTTGTGGTTTTGGGGAGCGTCAATTCTTGGTGTGACAGCGGGGGTCGCGCAGGCGTTCTTTTATTACCTAGTTCAGGCAAGCGCGATGTGCCTCATGTACATCCTGCTGCTGCGACTTCTTGAGAGGCAAACCGGTTCCTCAAGGGCCGCAGCCTGTCTGGGGGCGCTGTTTTACAATTTCTCGTTGCTCGCTCTTGAGAACTATTGGATGATCGGCAACGCGAGCATCGCGCTGCTGCCGCTCATTCCGGCTGTGCTGTTAGCCATTGAGGGGATTGTTCGGGGGGAGCGGCCCGTGCCCGTTGCATTGGGGCTAGGTGTCGCGTGTACCTGTCTGCTGGGCGCCTTCGAGAATCTGGCGTATGTCTTGCCGTTGTTACCGATATGTGTCGTGTACTTGGTGGGCCGACTAGGAGGGCCTGGATGCCGACACACGAAGGGAGGACGGACCTGGCGCCTGGCCCATGCTCCTGGCGGACCGATTATGCCTGGTAGCCGCGACAGAGCTCTAGGATCCGGGCGCATAATGCTGCGACTAGCGTTGGTTGCGGCCCTCACCTGTCTTCTGCTGTCATGGTGCCTTCTGCCCATGATCGCCAATGTCGGTGCGTACTACCAATCCGCGAGTTCGCAGCTGAATCCGCTGGCGCTATTGCGCGAGGCTGATCTGAACGTCAGCTTTACAAACCTAGTTCGGTTCAAGGCCTTTCGGACGTATACCCCTGCGTTTGCGTCGTACTGGGCTCCCGCCTGGCGTCTAACTTACGACACGCCGTTGTTCAAGGCCTTGTCGGCCGTGCTGGTTTCCGTGGTAACGCTTGGGATGTTCGCTCGTTGGGGTCGCGTGCTCGTTCGCTGGGCGGCTGTGCTTTGGATTGGGGGCGTCATACTTTGTCTCGGCGGCTCGGGCCTCTTTGGGTCGGTGTACGTTTGGGCTATTGTTCATGTTCCGTACTTTGGTGCGTTTCGGGACCCGACGAACAAGTGGACTCCTCTAGTGTTGCTGGGCGCGACGCTGTTGTTCGCCTCCGGTGCTCGGTGGATACTAGGCGCCAAGGCGATACGCGAGAGAAGAGTCGGCCGGGTGATTGCGTGCGTGATTCTGGGCGTCGTGGTCGTCGTTTACGCGTTTCCGATGTGGATCGGTGGTCCGGGAGATCCCGTTATTCGAGGACCGGGATGGTCTATCAGTCGGGGTGTCACGGTGCCACCAGCATACGAGGAGGTAAGAAGCTATCTGGACCACCAGAAGGGATGGTTTCGAGTGGTTGTGTTGCCGTTGAGTCCCTCGGGCTATCGGTGGTTCAAGTGGCAGCGCGGCTATGACGGTCCCGATGCTTCGTGGCTTCAACTGGGGGTGCCGACCGTTTCGAGCGGTGTGGAAGGGTCGGGGCCGAGCGCATCAGTGCTTAGTGGTATGGTCGCATTGCCCTTGTTCAGCCAGCTGGTGCTGGCCGAGCGATTGGGTTGCAGGTACGCCGTCGTTGAGTCTGATGTGGTGAGTGTGAGCGGACCCGCCTCGCTCAATAGTGTGGGCCTGCAGAAGCCAAGCTCGCTCGTTGGCGCGGTGAAACGGGCAGGCGGCGTCAGTGTATTTCGCTCGGGTGCAGTGCAGGTGTTTCGTCTTCCGGTGTCGCGAGTCGGACAATTGGTGTCTTACGCGAGCCTCGTTGCAGGTGGTGCCGTACATGCGCGGACATCGGTGTCCTGGCGAGCGGTGAGTCCAACGTCGTTCGTGATTCGGATTAGCGGCGTGGAAGCTTCGGGCGAGGTGGAAATCGCGGAGGCATACGCAAGTCAGTGGCGCGCTCGAGTTGTTAACAGTTCGAGTGTTCCTTCAACGAGAACCTCCTCAGGACGCCAGGCGATGGCGTCGGATGCTCTGGAACCTGGAGCGTATCTTCGACACGTAGAAGCAGACGGATATGCAAACGCGTGGCTTATTCCGGCACACGGCTCCCAGACAACAATCGAGATCTCAGTGCAGTACACAGAAGGGACAACCGAAGAAGTCGGGGGACTGGTGTCCGCGGCGCTGGCGCTACTTCTGGCAAGTAGCGAGCTTGCCAGACTCGTTGGTCGTCGGCGGTATCGCGCTCGGCTGGCAGGCCAAGGAAGCAGTTCGCAGCAAACTGAGGGACTAGGGTTGCATTCGGAAGGAGCCTTGTGACGGGCAGTGTGGTGGCGAGCAGGGATCTGGTGGCGGTCGGATGCCGCGTCGAGGCGCGCCCTCACGGCGAGCGCCCTGAGTGCAGAGCCGAGCACCTGGCTGAGTTGCCCGGCGAAGAGCCGTTCGAAGAGAAGGCGGTTCACTACGTACAGGAGGCCCGTACCGCGGACGCAAATGCAGCCACTCTGGGCTCGCTTCTTGCGGATCGATTGCCCAGGCTCATGAACAGCCAGCACGAGAGCATGTCGGTGAGCGCTGGGAGGTGTCATTCCCTGCGACGATGTCGCCGGTCGCATCTTCGCAGTCGGTCAGAGAGCGTCGGGTGATCGGGTGACCGCGAACGCATCCACGCCTGAGCACTCACCGCACGGGTCGTGGCTAGCCGTGGAATCTCTGGGCACCTCTCTCGCATGCGTCGGCGTCCTGGCGATCGTCAGTCTCGGCTTTCTGAGCCGGACCGGCGGAGGTAGCGCCTGTGCTGCTGTCGCCGTGGCGAGTCTCTCAGGTGTCGTCTGCCTGGGCGCGGTCAAGGCGATAGCGAATGGAAGGCGGTCCCGGCGACGCTCGGGACAACCGCTTCAGCTCGCTCCCCCTTCGGCATCGCGGGCCGACTGGATCGGTGCCGCGGTTGTCGGCGTGGTAGCGGTTCTCGCTGTTCAAAGCTGGTTCATCGGTGCGCCGGCCATCGCAGGCGGGGATCTGACGCCACCATATGGCCTGGCGTGGTTGGCGCGGATGTTCGACCCTTGGGTCTGGAGCGGCTCCAATTTGGGCGGGACCGGCGCGCTCGAGGTTCAAGCCCCGTGGGGAGCGGTTCTCTATCTCGTACATGCACTCGGAGGCGGTGCGGCACTCGCTCAGCGACTTTGGCTTTCCTCACTCTTCGTCGGTGCTGGCCTCGCCGCGTTTTGGCTCCTCCGGGTCCTTCGTCTCGGACCAGTCGCATCGGTTCTCGGAGCGCTCATCTACCTGTTCAACCCTTATGTCGTGAGCACCGTTGGGGCCAACTCCGGGTATCTCGCCGCCATGGTACTGCTGGCCGCGTATCCTGCGATCGTCCTCGCTGTCGCCACAGGCCGATGGCGAGCCCGGGCGGGGATACCGGCCATCGTGCTCGGCGCTCCGCTCCTCGGCTTTGCCTACGAGAACCCCCCGCTAGTGGGAATGGTGGTAGCGGCGACGCTTGGAAGTGTTGCCATCGCCTGGTGGCTCGAGGGTAGGGCTGCCGCTGTTCGCGCACTCAAGATGCTCACCGGGGGAGTCCCTCTCCTCGTCATTGCCTCCGCCTATTGGATCGTTCCCTCGGTGCTCCAACTCCGAGATGTCGCGACTGGACAACTCTCCCCGCTGTCCTCTTGGGCTTGGACTGAAGGTCGCTCAACCCTCGCCAATGGACTCTGGCTCAACACCTCGTGGGGATGGAACGTTTCCACTTATTATCCGTACGCCCACCTGTACGACGAGTTCCCCCTTGACCTCGTGCGGTACCTGCTTCCTGCGTTCGCCTTCGCGTCGCTTGCTCTCGTCGGATTCCGGGATCGGTCGGATATCCTGGCGCACCGGGGCCGACTGACGATTGCGGCCGGAGCTGTCGCTCTGTTCGTCGTGGTCTTCTCGACCGGCACGAATGCTCCCGGATCCGTGGTGTTCGACCCGCTGTACCGACTGCCCTATGGCTGGCTGCTCTCGCTACCGGGTCGCTTCCTCATGTTCAGTGGTCTTGCCTATTCAGTTCTTGCCGCCGTCTCGACCATGACACTCGGCGAGGAGTGGCGCTCCCGCCGCGCCAAGTTCTCATCGTGGTCACAACACACTGTTCTGCTGAAACGAGCAGTATTGCTCTCTCTTGTGGGAGCCGTCCTGATCATCCCGGGTTTTCCGCTCCTATCGGGCGCAATCGTGCGGGGGCCCGTTGACGGCTTTCCGTCAAGCCATGTGAGTCTCCCGGGGTACTGGGCAGCCACCGCGCGGTACTTGAACACCCGGGCGTCACCGGGCTCCCTCCTGGTGCTGCCACCCGATGACTTCTACCAGATGCCATATCGCTGGTACTACGGCAACGATGGGTTCATCAGCGATCTGCTGATACGCCACGTCGTCGACCCGGTGGGGCAGGGCTATGAGCCTGCCTCTGCCGAGCTGTTGACGACCATCCAACAGATCGCTTCCAGCCTGCTTGCTCACGACTGGCTATTGGCGAACCGCCTGCTGGACGCAGTCGGCACCCCCGAGATCCTCGTTCGCGGCGACATCGAGGCCAACTTCCCGGGACGGGACATCATCGATCCTGCGGCACTCGCGGCCGCGCTCTCGCACGACCCCGGAGTGTCGGTCGTCTACCACGACGGTCCATTGCGCGTATTCCGGCTGCGTCGCGCATCTGGGGAGCTTGTGACGGCCAGCCATGTCGTCACGGTGGACTCCGCTGTTCCGGACCTTCGAGCGCTCGCACTGTTCGCCAAGCCGATGACGCTCGTGAGCGGACCACCGCGTGCTGGCTACCCGACGGTGCTGCAAGCACCGCCGGTTTCACAATGGGTTCTCGACGGAGGAACTCTCTCCACGATCATCCATGAGAGGTCTGGCTGGCAGTACCGACTTGCCGAGCTCGCTCCGATCACGTCGAGATCGGTGGTTGCTGTGCCAGCCTCTCGCCGGGCACTGCCGTTCAACGAACGCAGAGTCGCCAGCACGCACGGTGCTTCGGTCACCGTTTCTCTCCAGCTGAGTCCAAACCTCCTGCGGGACGGCGACTTTGCCCACGGCTTGTGGCAACCTGTCGGAAACTGCAACCGCGTTGCCGGCAGTGACTCGCTCGCTCACATTCGTGCAGTGGTGGAGCCCCACGTCGGGCCGCGGGGGACACCGGCGCTACGCCTCTCGGCGAACGTGGATACCGCGTGTGAGGCACAGTCCTCAGCCTGGCGCAGCGGCCGAGTCCTGGTGAGCGTGTGGACCCGCAACCTGAGCGGGGCGCCGCCTTCAATGTGTCTCTGGGAGGCACCGCTTGATCGCTGCGCTGCGATCGCGCCGTTCTCCTCGGGCAAAGGGTGGATTCACTACCGGCAAATCGTGGTACCTGACAGTGGAACGACGAGCCTCAGCCTCTATCTCTACGCGGATGGCAGGGCAGTCGAGGAATACGGGTGCATTGGGATGTTCGTCCTCCCCACTCGAGACGTCCCGGTGATTCTCGGGTACCCCACTACGCACCCGGCTTCTGGTGCCGAGCTTCTGGAAAGCCCCAACAGCTATGGACCGGGGTGGCGAGGTCCGACCGGCGCGACCGAGGTCCATGTTGACGGGATGCGCAACGGCTGGCTCGGCACGGGGCCGATGACGCTCGATTCGGTGCGATACCTGCCCGCCGGGATCGATACCGTCAGCCGGGGCGCGGCTCTGGCCGCGGCGGGGGTCGCCCTCCTTCTCTTCATTTCGCTGCTGCCAGGTCTCGGAAAGCAGCTCCTCGCTCGCCGTCGGCATCGACGGCACAGCCACTCCGGAACGACCGGGGCTTCCGAGTGGGAGGTATCGTGATGGATCAACCGAAGGTCAGCGTGTGCGTACCGGTGTACGAGCGCCCGGAAATGTCGCGAGAGCTGATCGAGAGCTTTCGACGCCAGGACCTGCCAGCCAAAGAGCGGTGCATCGCCGATGACGAAGCCAGCGATGCCGTCGAGCAGCTCGTTGCTAGGGACGGAATCGATCCCCACTATGTGCAAGAGTTCCTGCAGGATGGGCACTTGGTTGAGGCTCTGGATCGCGCGACGCCCGGAACGCACCTTCGGGACACAAGGGACGACCGTGGTGCCAGGTTTCCTGCTGCTATATCTTCGAGGTGGGAAGCGATTTCGGAGAGACGAGAGAACCGGAGCTCGAAATTTGCGGAGGGAGTGTTGTCGTGACGGCAGCACAGGAGTCAGGGAGCACCCAACCGGATGGCGCGCTAGCACCCGAGATAGCGAGGGACGTTATCGTGGTGGTGCCGACGCACAATTCGGAGCAAACCCTTGAGAGCTGCCTGAGGTCGATTCTCGGTCGGACGTGTCTACTCACGTTCGTCGTCGTGGGTAACCACTCGATCGATTCCTCCCGAGCGATCGCGAACCGGTACGCTCACCATGTTCTGATCGCTGGCCCAGAGCGCTACCGTCAGCGCAATCTCGGACCCGGGACCCACCGTCGGCTTCATTGATGCTGACATGATTCTCAGCCCTACGGTAGTGGAGGAAGCGGGGGCAGCTATCCTTCGTGGCGCGGACGCGGTGATCGTGCCGCAAGCAACCATAGGCACTGGATTCTGGACGCGCGTTCGTGCGTTCGAACTGAGCTTCTACGACAGTGACGACGGAGTCGAGGCGGCGCGCTTCTTCCGCATCGTGTTGTTCGGCGCACTGGGTGGCTTCGACGAGTCTCTCGACGCCGCAGAGGAGTGGGACCTGACGATCCGGGCAAGAGCGATCGGGCAAGTTGGTCGGATGAGTGTGCCCATTGAGCACGACGAGGGCCGAGTTCGCTACGTCGCGCACTGTCGCAAGAAGGCGCCGTATGCGCTTGGTATCGCGAAGTCTATGGCCAAGCACGGAATGCAGGAGCTGCGCAAAGTGCTGGCACCTCCGTATCTCCTCCGCCCGTGGCGCCTCGTCGTGCCGCACCCGCTGCTCGGGGTGGGCGTCGTCGTCCTGACAGCTTGGTGAGACAATGGGCGTTCTCGTGGCATTCGGGTTGTCGGTGCTGGGGATCGCGAACGCGCGCGAAGCGAGTGCTCAGGACCGAGAGCGCGTTATAAGGACCGAAGGCGAAGAATTTCTGCCGCGTCGCGCCTCCATCGACACGCCACAGGAGCGCTCCCTCAACGACCACGACTTGGACTGCCCATGAGTACCGAGCCCTATTGTTCGGTAATTGTGGTGGCCTACCGAAACGGCCCTGAACTGGCTACATGTGTCGCTACCGTCCTGGCTGATCCGGCAGTAGGCGAGGTTATTGTCGTCGACAACAGCCCGGCCAATTGGGATTCCGCTCTACCCGACCACCCGAAGGTCACCGTGATTGCGCAGCCTAACAACCCCGGTTTCGCCGGCGGCGCCAATATTGGAGCGAACGCTGCAGGTGGTGACGTCCTCGTCTTCCTGAATCCCGATGTAGAGGTGGAGTTAGGAGCGCTTGGCAAGCTACGAGCCCGGCTCCTCCAGAATCCGGGCGTGGCCGGCCCGGCAATTGAGTTGATCGGATCTGGCGGCGCCCTCGAGTACGGCGCGACGCTGGATCTCTTCGCTATGCCACGGCGACTTACCCGTTCCAGCTTTGAGCATTGCGCACCCCTCTACGTGTCGGGGTGCTGCCTCGCCACCAATCGATGGATCTTCGATCGCGTAGGTGGATTTGATGTGCGGTATTTCATGTTTTGCGAAGACATCGAGTATAGTTGGCAGTGCCTGCGTCATGGTTATGCCGTTGATGTGGTGGTTGACGCTGTAGTTCACCACTCTGGGGGTGCAAGTACGCCTGGCGGGTACCTTCGGGACGGGCGCATCCAGGTGAGCGCGTTTCGAATAGCGCTGCGGGAACGAAACTCTACTGCCATGGTAATTGCATGCGCCCCTACCGTCTTCCTGCCCCTGATGTTAATTCTGTCGGTACTTCGGTCAGTAGTGGTGGCTGGCGCCGCAGCGATCGTTTGCCGGACTGACCTGACTCGATCAGTAGTCGGAGGGTTGAGGTGGAACGTCTGGCACCTCAGCGGCACGCTCGCCCGCCGCCGTTCAGCACCTAGGGCCACAGCATTTAATGGATGGTCGCGGATCCGCTGGCGGTGCTTCGCCGCCGGAGCTGTCATTCGTTGGGGACTACCGGTCATGATTGGCTCCACGATCACGCCCTCGACCGAGGAGCGGACTCGGTCATTGCCGGCAGATGTCAACGACTGAGCGTGGGCGCAGATAGACGGAGGTCAGGAAAGGATCAACGAGTCTGCCGCTTACTTCCGCCCCTACTTGGCCAGCGGCGGTCACGGTCACTTCGGCCAACGCAGCACAGGGCGATGTGACGGCCGCTCATCATTCCTCACACTCAACGCTGGCATTCGTTGCTTGCCAGCGCGTCAATACCGGCTACTGGTATTGATCTCAACGAGAAGGTACGTCGCGTCTCCGAACAAGTAGGCGATCCAGCACTTTAAATCGTATCTCCTCTTCCTGAGACCAACATAGATGGGTGCCACTCAGAAAGAGTGGCGCCCCACATTGATATAAGACTGTTTGGCGGTCGTCATGCTCGGCGGCCAACACATACAATATTATACGCGAAAAGGCCGCCTAAGAGACGGAGGACGGCAGGTGAGCTATTAAGGAAACGGCCGAACCGGTCGGAGCCTGCGTGGATCTTAATGATATGGAGTCCGGCGTCTTCTAGAAGCTGGAGCGCTGACCGGAAGGTATAGAGATGCCAATGAGTCCGGTCGAGGATCCCTGTTTCGGTGTAGTTGAAACGACCAAACAGCAGCGGCAACCGGATTGAGAAGTTCGCCACATTCGGCAACGAGACAATCAGCGTGCCATCTGGGGTCAAGGCATTAACCAGCATCCGCAACGCCTGTTCGGGATCGGCGAGGTGCTCAAGCACGTCGGCAGCGATCACCACTTCAAACTGACGCGGACCAAAGGGGAGCTGCTCGGCGGCATTCAGATCGAGTTCACGAACTTCCTCGTACGAGCCGCACGGCACGCTCTGGAGGGCCCGACTGTCGAGATCGACACCCCAGACGCGGCAGCCACGTTCGCTCAATTTCAATCCCAGATAGCCAGACGCGCAACCGACATCAAGGACATCTACACCACTGGGGCAGAGACCACAGATCACGCGATGCGTCCCGCCCTGACGAACGCCCAAGTGGTAACGCAGAGCTGTAGACGCCGGTACGTCCACCACGACTCAAGCCTCTCTGTGTAACTGGTAATCTGAGCAACGCCCTCTTCGGAGAGCGATTATGGTGGCAGTGTACAGCCCAGTTACACTCGACGCTTCGACGGAACCTGTCAGTCCGGTTGAGACGCTCTCTCCGGATTTGCCGGGGCGCCGGCTGTTGTAGTCCAGAGTTTCCAGGTCTCAAGATCGATGCGAGGCTACCTACAGTTCCGATCCCCATCGCCCAGCGTGAGCGGTATCGGTCGCGACCGTCGAGTTACCGTCACCGCCCATGGCAATATGATGCTCATGCCCGCACGACCCGGAGTGACCGTAGTCGTTCCGACGCGGAACTCAGCCAGGACCGTCGAGGCATGTCTCCGGTCGATCAAGGCTCAGAGCGTGCCCGTGACGGTCGTCGTTGTCGACAACGGATCGAGCGACGGGACGGCTCACCTAACCGGGGAGATGGCCGACCTCGTCCTTGAGGCCGGCCCCGAGCGCTCCGCCCAGCGCAACTTGGGAGCGCACGCGAGACCGGCACCGATCGTCGGATTTATCGACTCTGACATGATCCTCGCACCTGACGTTGTTGAGCAGTCGGTGGTGGCGCTGGAGGCTCCGAGCGGGACGGTCCCTGGCGGCAACCCCGCAGCCGTGGTCGTGCCCGAACGAACCATCGGCGAAGGCTATTGGAGTCAGGTTCGAGCCTTCGAGCGGTCCTTCTACGTGGGCTCCGACGACGTCGAGGCGGCCCGCTTCTACCGTTGGGACGTTTTCGAGTCGCTCGGCGGCTTCGACGAGGGCCTGACGGGTTGCGAGGACTGGGACCTCACGATCCGCGCCCGCCAGCTCGGCCCAGTGGTGCGGATCGAGGCGATGATCGATCACGACGAAGGCCAAGTTCGGTACTTTGACGCCTGCAGGAAGAAGGGCTACTACGCCGAGGGACTTCGCCGATTCACGCTGAAGCACGGCGCAGGCACGATGGGAAAGGCCGCCTTCGACCGGCCCTACCTGCATAAGCCGAGAGCGCTGCTCAACCCCCTAGGAGCCGGGCTGGTGGCGCTTAAGGCCGGGGAGCTCGTCTCGGTCGCCACGACAATCGCGGCCAAGCAGCTCTCGGCGTGGCGGGCGAGCCGCCCGGCGTCTGGCGACCGCCCGTGACGGCGGCTACATGCCGCCGGGTCGCGGTCGTCGGGGCCGGTTACGTTGGCCTCACCACGCAGCGTGTCTAGCCCATCTCGGTCACGAGGTGCGCTGTAGTGATCGCGACGCGGCGCGCGTTGAACTCCTGAACTCGGGCGAGACCCCGATCTTCGAAGAGGGCCTCCAAGACTTCATCAGAACGGGTCTCGCGTGGGGTCACCTCGCGTTCCGCACAGACAACACGTGGGCGATCGAGGGCGCCGAGTTCACGATCCTTCGCATCCCAACGCCCGAGGGGCCCGACGGCTGGCCGGACATGAGCTTCATCGAGACGGTGGCGATCGAGGTCGGGCCGCATCTCGCGGACGAATCGATCGTGATCAACAAGTCGACGGTCCCAGTCGGCTCGGCCGACGGCGTTGGGAGAGTGCTCGGTCGAAGCGACGTTCAGGTCGTCTCCAACCCAGAGTTCCTCCGGGAGGGTTTGGCGGTACACGATTTCCTGCATCCCGACCGAATCGTGGTCGGGGCGCTCGACGAGGAGACATCCGTTCGGGTCTCAGGGTTGTTTGCCGGGATAGACGCGCCCGTGGTGTTCACCGACCCCTCCACGGCCGAGACCATCAAGTACGCCTCGAACGCGTTCCTGGCGACGAAGGTGAGTTTCGTGAACGCCGTGGCGGCATTGTGCGAAGCCGTTGGCGCCGACATTCGCCAGGTGTGCATTGGGATGGGGCTGGATCCCCGCATCGGCTCAAGTTTTCTCCGACCCGGCCCGGGTTGGGGCGGCTCGTGCTTGCCGAAGGATTCCGCCGGCCTCGTCCGGATCGCGGAGGAGGCGGGCTACAACTTCAACCTCCTCAAGGGCGTCATCGCCGTCAACGAGGAGCAGTACGACCGCGTAGTCCGAAAGGCCGCCCGCCTCGTTGGCGGGAGTCTTACGGGCGCGCGCGTCGCCCTGTGGGGAGTGACGTTCAAGGCACGCACGGACGATCTGCGCTGCTCGCCCGCGCTCGAGATCGCCAGGCGTCTTGTCCAGGCCGGCGCCACGGTGGCCGCGTACGACCCGACGCTTCGCGATCCCCTCGAGGATATCGAGGTCGCCGTTGACGCCTATGCCGCCTGCGAGGGCGTCTCGGTAATCGTGCTCGCCACCGAATGGGAGGAGTTCCGATGGCTGGACTTCGACAAGGCGGGCAGCGCCATGGCGCGCCGCGCCAATGTCGACGCCCGCAACCTTCTCGACCCAGCCGCGCTTCGTGGAGCCGGGTTCGCGTACGAGGGCATCGGCATCCTGTGATCGGGGCGTAAATGGGGAGGGTCGTGGTGGCGGGTGGGGCGGGGTTTCTCGGCTCGCACCTATGCGACGCCCTGCTCACCCGCGGAGACGAGGTCGTCTGCGTCGACAACCTGTCGACAAGCAACGGCAGCAACGTGGCGCACTTGTTGGGGGAGGCGGGTTTCTCGTTTATCCGCGCCGATATCACCGAAGGGTTCGCGATTGACGGGCCCGTCGAAGCCGTCGCCCATCTCGCCAGCCCGGCGTCGCCACCCGACTACTTCCGGCTGCCGCTCGAGACCCTCGCTGTCGGCAGCCGGGGCAGAGAGGCGTGTCTACGGCTGGCCGCCGAGCACGGGGCCCGTTACCTGCTCACCTCGACGAGCGAGGTGTACGGCGATCCGCTCGTCCACCCGCAGCCCGAGACCTACTGGGGCAACGTCAACCCGATCGGGCCGCGGAGCGTCTACGACGAGTCGAAGCGGTTCGCCGAGGCCCTCTCGATGGCCTGGGCGCGCGAGCGCGGGGTCGATGTCGGGATCGTACGGGTCTTCAACACCTACGGCCCACGCCTTCGAGAGGGTGACGGCCGGGTGGTCTCGAACTTCATCGTGCAGGCCCTCTCGGGCCGCCCGCTCACCGTCTACGGCGACGGCCGGCAGACGCGCAGCCTCTGCTACCAGAGCGACCTCGTCGCCGGGCTGGTGGCGACGCTCGACGCTCGATGCGTCACCGGGCCGGTCAACCTCGGGAACCCGGCGGAGCTAAGAGGCTCAGCGGATAGGAGAAAGATCCGGCATCCAGCGGTTTCGCCAGTCGATCAGCTTCGCCGTGATGATGAACGCGATCGCGAGGGCGAGCTGAGCGTACCGGTGGG
>Ga0182011_10003291_pt1 | contig 13290 bp, 11 predicted proteins | sample 711E1DmetaG_FD_120481 | JGI IMG/M metagenome (GOLD analysis project Ga0182011, IMG submission 120481) | Permafrost microbial communities from Stordalen Mire, Sweden - 711E1D metaG | ecosystem: Environmental > Terrestrial > Soil > Wetlands > Permafrost | place: Sweden: Stordalen | collected... | reverse complement strand
GGGGCCTGTCGCAGGGGTCTCGGATGGAGTGAGCGAGATGGGCACTTGCGGTGCGGGTGCGACGGCAAGCGGATCGGTGCGGCTGCCGGGGCGTTCTCCAGCCGTAGCGCTATCCTCGGTGAGGCTATCGGGCAGCACGGCGGTTGCTGGATTGTCAGGCCGAGAGGCCGGCGATGGCTTCCCGGCACCGTCCGGCGGCACAGGACGGTCATAAGACAGAGTGTCCGAACTGCCCTGCCCAGGCTTGTTCACGTTGCGCCCCTACGCAGTCTGCGCGGTACCGTCATGCGGTAAACGATGGCGAGAGAGGGAAGGCGAGTCAAGGGGTGTGTTGACCTGTGTGTGACCTGGCCGACGCAGGCCCCCAATCTCTCGCTGGCCGTCGCCGGCGTGATCACCGTTGCCACGAAAACGACCAGGATCACGGTACGACAATCACCGATCGCCACGATTGGGTGCGCGACTTGATCATGGAGAGGCCCAGCAGCGAGCCGCCCTTCGCTCCGCTCGTCCCCCGGATTCCACGTTGATTCTTCTTCCGAGCGGGACGATGGTTGCCAGATGGGAGGCAATCCAGATCCGTCCGATCCTTTCAATCCCTACGCGTCTGCGTTTTCTAGTTCCGCTGGGCCTTCAGGTGGCTCTCCACCTGCACAGCCTCTCCTGTACGAGGCTCCCCCGCCCGAAAAACCAAAGCCGAATATCCGGCGCTGGTTGGTCATCGCCAGCGGAGCCTTGATGTGCCTGATAAGCCTCTCGCGTGTCCTTGGCTTCGACAGATACCTTGCCGGCCGTGGACTGGGCCAGCAATGCGACAATGGGGATCAATGCCGATCGGGCAAGTGTCTCAGCTTCAGCTGGGTCAGTGGCTTCTGCACGGAGACCTGCTGGAGCAACAAGGAGTGTCCTGGAATGAGATGCTACCAGGATCGATGCGTACCGCGCGCCACTCTCGGCATCGGCGAGGACTGCCGCCATTCCCTGGAATGCACCAGCTCGCTATGTCTCTTCTACCAGGGCGGAGATCCGCATGTCGCGGCGTGGACTCCCGGTCAATGCAGTCAGAGGTGTGTGAAGGACAGCTCTTGCCCCGAGGGATTCTCGTGCATTGAGGTCGCAAATGATGACAAGGCCTGCATCTCGAAGCTACGGCTGCACGAGGTCGACCAGGATCTCCGCATGTAGGAAGAACGTCTATGAGGAACTGGCGACGAATAGGGAGATCCTTGAGAGATGGACGCACAAACCGCGACCATCTGGCGAGGGCACGCAATTGCGGGCACGAGGTGGGCTCGCGCAGCCGCGCGCCCTGATGACGCGTTTGACAAGTCAGGTGTTCTTCGACAGATTCGGCACCGCCACAACCGGGAAGGAGCATAGATGGGCCTTGTATTCATCAATGGCCGCGCCGCTGTCTATAAGGACGGTCCGGGGCAGGCGGTTGCCTTTCCTGACGTGTGCCTTTGTCCGCCCGGCCCGCCGGCAGGGCCGGTCCCGGTGCCCTTGTCGAACACCGTCGTGGCCGCCGATCTGCAAGGCTGCGCAAGAACGGTGCTCATCGCGGGCAAACCGGCCGCGCACTTGAAGTCGTTTTTCGCCAAATCCACGGGGAACGAGGTTTCGCGCAGCACGGGCGGCGGGGTCATCAGCCACGCAACCCAGGGCATGGCCTATTTTCAGACCGGATCGCCCAATGTCTTCATCGAGGGACAGCCAGCTGTTCGCCACGCCGATCTGCTGACGTGCAATCACCTATCCAAGATGCCGCCGAACACACCGCCCACTGTGTGGATGTCCAGCACCACGGACTTGCCCATGACAGCGCCGGGCAAGGTGCGAAGGACCTTGGCCGAGGGCAAGGACTGGATTGAACTTGTTCTGGTGGACGAGGACAGCGAGCCTCTCGGCAAGGGCAGGTACGAGATCAAGACCCCTGGCGGAGAGCAGGTCAGCGGAAACATCCTGCGTGCCGGGAAGGTCGAGCTTCGGCAAATAGCCAGCGGCGCTTGCGAAGTCGTGCTGCCCCTGGCCGATGAGAGGGCGCGACAGCTCAGGCTGAACCGACCGGCCAAGGTCACGGGTGACCAGAAGGCCTATGTGCCGGGAAAGCAGTTGCGCCTGCACACTGGCAAGCAACATGTCGTGGTGGTGCCGTACACGAAGTCACTGTGGGTCGATCTGCCAGTGCGCGTGGATGACCCGGATACGCGCGACGACGAGTTCGTGCTTCACAGCAAGGACGGGTCATACCGGGTGACCCTGACCATCGCCGACGATCGCATCGCGGGCGATGAGGGACTCACGCTGGAATACTACGGGCTTGAGCCTGGCAAGTCCTACACCCTGACCTATCATCTCGGCGCTGGGCTGCCATCCAGGATTCTCTTCGCCGACCTGTCGTACGAAGAGCTGTTCCCCAAGGCCGGGGGCAAAGCAGCGAGGCACCGTGAAGTGCGAAGCGAGATCGAAAGCCACGTCAGTGGGACGGGACCCGAGGATGACAACGAGCCGCATGCCCTGGACGAGGAAGACGACGAGATCCAACTGCACGACGAGCCACCTGCCCCTGGTGGCAACGGATAGAACGACCCATGGACGTTGTAACGACGTTTTCTGATTCTGAGTTGCGGACGCTCCAGCGCGCCTTCTGCGTGCGCAAGGCCACGCCCGAGGAGGTGTGTCTGGTCGTCCGGCCGAGGCGACGAAGCATGCATCTGGCGCTGATGGGAATCGCCACCGCGCTCCTGCTTGGGGCGGCGATGCATTTTTCTGGCTTGAAGGCGTATGACCTGGACAGCGCGGTTGGCGGTCTTCTCGTGCCCAGTTTCTGGTGGGCCTGTGTTCTAGTGGCTTGTCTGGACATTCTGGTCTTCTTTCTCGTACCTGGCGCGTACGCCCCGCGCTTTGAACTGGTCCTGCGCCCTGGGGGACGGGATATCACCATGCGGGGCCTGGGATTCCAACAACACCGCCTCGCGAGCTGTTGCTCCGTCGCCAATCGGTACCTATGGTGCAATTTCTACGTGGATACGATTCGCTACACCCTGGCGCGGCGCTGGTGGCAGACCCTGATTCCGATCACACGCGCTGCCCATGTGGCCGCTCGCGCCTTGGCCCCGGCGACCACGGCCCTGCGGGAACTGGTGCTAGGCGGCGGCGGTCACGCCGAGATGCTTCTATCAACCGAAAGAATGCTCTGGGCAAGGACCTTCGGGGAGGCGTTCGTGACGGAAGACGAGGTGGTCGTGATGCTAGTGCCTCAGGGCTGGTGGGCTTGGTTCGCTTCCCTGATCCTGATCTTTGGCGGCTCAGCAGCCATCTTCTGGCCTATGGCAATCTGCCCACCCGCATACTGCTACTATGCTACCAGAGACGCCGTCACTTGCAGCGTCAGCAAGATACCCATGTGGCTGCCTGCAGCCCTGGTCATCTTGGCGGTGGCCTTGATTTGTATCTGGGTAGATCCCTGGTTCCGCCGTGCGGTGGCTGTCATCCCCAAGGGCCAGCGGCGGATTCGAATTCAGGTTGGAAAACGCAGCCTGGGGGAGTTTCCATTCTTTGGCGACCTGACCATCTGGGTCAGCGACGGAAGAGGCAGCGACATGGTCAGCAGCTACCTCTGGATCCGCACTCCCGTCTGGAAAGGCACTACTGGCGTTGGCTCAAGATACGAGGAGGCAGTGGTAGCGGTCGCTCAGCTGCAGCGATGGGCTGGACTTGATTTCGCGCCAGAAGGCGATTCTCATGGCTGACGCCCACATCGGCACGAGCCCGTTCATCTTCCGATTCTACGACTGGCCGACCAGGCACGGCGGAACGCCCGATGTCTTGGATGGCTGCGAATAGGGGACCCATGGACGTTGCAACGACGTTTTCTGATTCCGAGTTGCGGACGCTCCATCGCGCTTTCTGCGTGCGCAAGGCCACGCCCGAGGAGGTGTGTCTGGTGGTGCGGCCGAGGCGACGAAGTGCGTACTTGGTGGGCATGGGAATCTTCACCACTGTCATGTGCGGTGTTGCCATGGCCTTTATTGGCAGTCAGGCGTACCAGCACGATCGGGTGGTCGGTGGTCTGCTGGTGTCCGATTTCTGGGCGGCGTGCCTTCTTGTGGCCTGCCTGGACATTCTGGTCTTCTTCCTCCTGCCGGGTGCGTACAACCCGCGTTTTGAATTGGTCCTGCGACCCGGGGGACGGGACATCACAATGCGGGGATTGGGCTTTGAACAGCAGCGTCTCGCAAGCTGTTGCTCCATCTCCAATCGCTACCTCTGGTGCAATTTCCACGTGGACATGATTCGCTACACTCTGGTGCGACGCTGGTGGCAGACCCTGATTCCGATCACACGCGCTGCCCATGTCGTCGCTGGCACTTTGGCCCCGGCGACCACGGCCCTGCGGGAGCTGCTGTTGCGCGGCGGCGGTCACGCTGAGATGCTGCTCTCAACTGAAAGGATGCTCTGGGCAAAAGCCTTCGGCGAGGCGTTCGTGACGGAGAACGAGGTGGTGGTGATGCTGCTGCCCCAAATCTGGTACGGCTGGGCCGTCGGGCTGATTGTGCTGATCATGAGCTCTCTGACGCTACTCTACTGGCGTCTCTATCCATCGACCTACTGCTTCTACGCTACGAAAGACGTAGTCGTCTGCAGCATCAGCGCGATGCCTCTGTGGCTGCCTTCTGTGCTGTTCACTTTGTGCATGGCCGCGGTCTGTATCTGGGTAGACCCCTGGTTTCGTCGGGCGGTGGCGGTCATCCCCAAGGGCCAGCGGCGGATTGAAATTCAGGTTGGACGACGAAGCTTGGGGGAGTTTCCTTTTCTTGGTGACTTGACGATCTGGGCCAGCGATGGAAAGGGCACCGAGATGCTCAGCTGTCTTTGGGTTCGCACTCCTGCCTGGAAAGGCACCACCAGTGCGGAATCAAACTTCAAAGAGTTCGGGGTGGCAGTCGCGCAGCTGCAGCGATGGGCTGGACTGGACTTTGGGTCAGAAGGCGATCCTCATGGCTGACGCCCACATCGGCACGAGCCCGTTCATCTTCCGATTCTACGACTGGCCCACCAGGCACGGGGGAACGCCCAAGCCCACCAAGGAAGATGTCTGGCTCTACATCTTCCAGGTGCACAAGGCCGGCTCACGGCTGTATGAGGAGGTCTATCTTGAGGCGGAAAGGCAACGCTACCTACGCGTTGATCTCGCGCAGCATGCCGGGCAAGACCCGCGGCCCGTGGCCGAACCCGGGACGGATACTTGCTGGCTCGACGACAATAGCGTCCATGTGCTGAAGGAGGTTCGATACTACATTCTGTGCTCGCCCTTCCAACTGCACTGGTCGCGTATCAAGGATCTGGCAAAGAAACAGAGCGCCGAGGATTTCGAGCGCCTGGCCATGCAAGAACGCGGGCTGGAAAAGCTTCTGCTGGACGACAAGAACACCGAACGCGGCCCAGGCGGCAGGATCCGCATCAAGGCCATCTGGTCGCCTTGGGGCCAGTGCAATTGTCTGGCGCGCGCATACCAGGCCATGCTTTCGGAGTGGAAGGACCGGGCTGCGACCGAGGAGCGCTGCCAACAACGGACCCTGCTGGCCGTCATCGACCAGATCGGCAAGAGCCACGATTTGAAGATCTTGCTCGACCAGGACGAGAAGGAACGGGTTCACAAGCTGCTGCTTGAGGACGACAAGCTCTTCGCCAAGGTGGAAGAGGCAGCGGGCAAGCTGATCGACTTCCTGAGCAGCCCAGCCATGAAGGCCATGGAGCTGGATGCCGCCGCCGCCACGGACATGGATGCGCGCGAGCGCTTTGCCGCCATCCGCGAAGCGCTGGAGCGGCGCCTGTCAGAGACGCCCAAAGGCCGGAAGTACCGCCAGGAATGGTTCGAGGAGCACCACCGTCTGGTGATCTTCGACGCAGCGGCCGGCCTCAAGGTGACGCGCAAGGTTCCCAAGGCCATCTGGGCCTGGGCAAAATCCTGGGCCGACGTGGCCGCCGGCTATCCCTCTGGCGAGCACAAAGGCGAGGTGCCGGCCGCCCTGATCAAATGGGCGGACAAGCAATCCTCGCGGTTCGGCGGAGTGCAGCTCCTGTCTGACTGCGCATGGCTCGATAGTGTGTCTGAAAAGCAAGCGAGAGCCGCGCTTTCGCCAGCGGAATTCGGGGAATGGGATCGCCAGCGCTGGAAAGTGGGTCCCGTTGGCGGCCCGGAACCTCCGTGGGCTGCCAAGCTGAAAGCGTTGGAGCCCACGCCGTTCAAGTTCAGCCCGGACAGGGTGGCCCAGCTCAAAGCCAAGGTGAACCTGAACCCAAGGCTCAATGGCCTGTTTTGCATGGTCGATGCGGTCAACCTCGCGTTCACCATGAGGGCGCTCCTGGACGGGGACTTCAAAGATGGGTTGGACAAAAGTAAGCGGATGGCTGCAGCCGCGAGTGGTTTAGCATCCTTCCTGAGTTCTGCTCTCGGTTTTGCCGAAAGCACCACTGTCCACATTGGCGAGGCGGAGCTTGCAGATCTGCAGCAGCTTGCTGCCAAGGGCAGGATTTCCTGGGACGAAGGCATACGCCTTGCCCGCTATGAGAGGCAGGGTGCCGCGACCCGAGGGATTGCGCGTCTGACTGCTTTGCGAGGCGCAACGAAATGGCTGGGGGCACTGGGCGCGGTGGCCGACATCTGCACGAGTGGAATCGAGTGGTCCCAGGGCTTGCACGAGGCCAAGACCGGCGATTCACCTGACCGCATCTGGATCTGGCCAGGGCTCGGGGTGGTCGGATCGGCTGTCGTGTGTGTGGGCTACGGCATGATCGCTTTTGCGAACCCAGTCGGTGCGGTCATTGTTGTGGCCGGAAGCATCGTCACAGCAACAGGAGTGGTTGGCCAAGCCCGCTGGCCCGGACTGGTACGCAGCGATGTGGAAAAGTGGCTCATGCACAGCTTCGTCGGCAAACACCGTCTCTCTGCGATCGATGAAGAGGAGACCTTCACCCGAGGAAAGCGTCTGTACGAATATCACAAGGATCTCGCCCTACAGATCGACGTACTGGACCAGGTCCTATTCGACTTTCAGATCGCCGGCGAATTCACCGACAAGCATGGCCGCCCCATGCTGACCATCGATGTCGCCTTTCGCCAGCTCAAGATCTATTCAAAGGTCCGCATGGCTGTCCTGGCTCTTGATCGGGGCCAATTGAAGTGCGTGCGCAATGAAACGGACTGGCACACCACGGGATCACCACCGAATCTGGGGCAGCCGGGCCAGGGTCGAATGGAGGGTGCTTTCAGATTTCTCGACGGGGCCTGGGCCAAGGACTACCGGGAAATGCAGATTGCCGTTCAGATCGACGTGCTCGGCGACGGCAGCTTCCTCTATCCGCCGGAGCCGAGGACTTGCCACTGCAGGCGGTAGTCAGATCCCGAGAAAGAATTCACGTGAGCCAGATCGTCAATTTGACCGAGTACCAGGTAGCTCCACTGGTCAGTACAGACCACGAAGGCCGCTGGCAAGTCACGGTCACGGTCAAGGCCAGCTATGCTTGGGACCAGACCGGGGCCGCGATCCCCATCGATGCTCTGCCAATCTTGCTGGCCGACGAATTCGCGGGCGAGCCGGCTTCATCGGGTCTCTTGCGCGCCAGTGAGGTGTTGCAACCTAAACCCAAGCCCGATGTGTTGTTGGCCGGCGCCATCGTGTTTGCACGGCCCATCACCGAGATCGATGTGGAATTGATCGTCGGCACCCGTCTGCGCAAGCGGGCGCGCGTGTTCGGAGACCGGATCTGGCAACCGGGCATAGCCGCTGATCTGGCGCCGTCGCGCCCGCGTCCGGTCACGCGAGTTCCGATCGCCTGGGAACGCTGCTATGGCGGCTCCGATCCAGTGGACGCAAAACGAAGCGACCCAAGAAATCCCGCTGGCTCGGGCGTGGTCAGGGATCCAAAGACCCTTCACGGCAAGCCCGCGCCGAATTTTGAGGATCCACGGAACCTGCTTCCGGCGCGGCTGACCAGGCCAGCCCCCATCGGGTTCGGTCCTATCGCCGCTCATTGGCAGCAACGGCTCGCCCTGGCCGGAACCTACGACGAGGCGTGGGAAAAGTCGCGCCGGCCTCTCTGTCCCGAGGATTTCTCGCCCAAGTATTTCAATCTGGCCCCACTCGACCAGCAACTGGATGGGTATGTGCCCGGTGAAGAAATGCGTTTGGTCAACCTGACCACGGCGACCCACGATCGCATCCGTCTGCCCAGCCTGAAGGTGCCGGTGACCGTCGCCACCAGTGAGGTGCTGGACGAGACAACGGCCGTGGTCGACACGGTGATCATCGAGCCAGAGGAGCGCCGCTTGTCTTTGCTGGCCCGGGTTCAGGTGGTGCTCGACCAAGGACCGATGTCGCTGGGGCGAATCGTGATCGGGGCGCTGACCCGGGCCACGCGCAAGGCCGTTGAGAAACGCAAGCCTTGCCGTTGGCCGGCCAGGCGAGGGAAGGTCGGGTGAGTCTCTACGCCATCAGATCGGTCGGCGCTATCACGCCGCTGGGCGAGGACGCGCCCGCAACCGTGGGTTCCATCTATACCGAGGAGCGAGAGTTCAGCGACCTGCCGCTTGCGGATGACAGCCGCCTTCCCGTGAAAGGGGCGAAGACGCCCATCCCTGACAACATTTCCGGCATCGAGCGCTTGGCGATCTTGGGGTCGTACGCGTTTCGCGAAGCCATCGATGGCGCCCCCGCCAATGTCGAAATGGGCCTGATCGTTTGCGTTCCATCGCAGGAAGACGAACAGGGGTTGCCTGGTCAAAGCGACGCCCTGCTGGCCAGGCTGGCGAGCGAGGCGCGTCTGACCGTCGCGGCCAAGGCCAGACGAGTCTTTCCTGCCGGACGCGGCGCTGTGTTCGAGGCGCTGCATTTCGCGCGCACAGCTTTGCGCAGTGGCTTGTCGTTTGTGTGCGTATTGGGGATCGATTGTCTTGTCAGCAAGGCCCGCCTGGAAAGGCTGCTCGACCAAGGACATGTCCTTGGCCCGCAAGGACTGGCTCCAGGCGAGGCCGCAGCGGCCATCGTGCTCGCGCAGCAGCCGGAGACGGATTCGCTCGCCGTCCTAGCTGGGATGGGCACGGCAGACGAACCGTCGATTTTGCAAAGGGATCGACCGAATCGTGGTCGAGGGTTGGTATCAGCCATCGACAAGGCCCTGGCCGAGGCGCGCCTGGCAAACCCCATCTTTTCGGCTTTGGTCCACGACATGGCAGGATCGCGCGAGGGATTGGAGGAGCTCAACTGGGCCAAGACCTGCCAAGCCCTCAGCGCACGGTCGGAAACTGAAATTCTGTGCCCCTACAATTCAGTTGGCGAGACCGGCGCCGCCAGTGGGATCCTCTCGCTCGCCACCCTGGCATTTCTGATCGACAAGAACGTGATAGCCGGTCCCGGGCTGTGCCTGCTTGCCTCGGAAGGGGGCCGGCGTGGCGCTGCGATTCTGACCCCGCCGCCGCGGATCGCCAAGAAATGACCGACGCAATCCTGCGCCTAGCTGGCGGGGTGACCCTGGTAGTACCAATCGCCGGGCTTCAGCTTGGCGTTCGTCTTCGCGAAATAGGCAGTCCAATTGGCCACCAATTCGGCGCGGGCCGCAGCCGACATGAGCAGCGAAGACTTCGTCGGCGGCACAAGGCCGGTGCGCACGCGAATTTCCAACGCCAACCGTCGCTGCGATTGAAGCGGCTCGTCCGGCGCCGCAAGACGCGAGAGCAAGCCTGACACCGACCAAGGCTCACCGTGGAGCCTGCGGATCGCCGAGGCCTCATCAGAAGGATGCGTGGAACCGCTTCCCAAGATCATGCGCCGGGCCCGTTCAAGCGTCTCTCGGCGCACGTGACTCACAAGAGCAGGCAGCGCCTGGACAGTGGCGACGCAGCCTAGGTTTGCCACCGCGAGAAGGAGATGGTCAGCATCAATGCCCGGCTTTTCGGCCAGCGCGATCAGCCGAGGCGCATCGGAGTCGTCGCCGGCGATCGCGAGCGCCTCGGCGAGATGATGGCTGCTGGCAGCGCGTTCCGGCAGTTGTGCCCGCACCTCTACAAGCGCCTCGGCCGAGCCGAGCGCGACCGCCGCGAAAAGCAGGGCATTCGCCCGCCCGGGAGTCGTCGCTTTGCGTGCCGAGGCCAAGAGCAGCGGGGCATTGTATGCGTCGCCAGACCAGGCAAGGGCCTCCGCAGCGGGAACTGCGAGCGCATCCCTCGGATGGTTGGTGAGCTTCAGAAGCTGCTCAGACGAGAGCACGCCCTGTTCGGCAAGGAGCGGCAGAAGTAGGCTGCCGAGCGCATCGCCACCCGGTTTGAGAAGCAGTTTGAGCATGCCGTCGAGCACAGTTGCGTCTGTGAACGTGCGCAGGATCGTGGCGGCAATAGGGGGCAGGGGTTGCTCTTCCGCGACGACCCCTTCCAGCATCGACATCATCTTCTCGACGCCACCCAGAGATCCGAGATGAATGAGCGCCGCGCTGGCTATCAAGCGGTCCGCCACCGTCTCGGCGTTCTCGGACGCCTTGAGGAATGCCGGTACGCATTTCACGCCCAGCCATTTCACGGCCTGGACGATCTTGTCGAGTTCGGCACACGCGACGTCGAGGTCGCGAAGGGTGGTCAGGGGTTCGGTGAGCGCAACACGAAGGCTCTTGAACTTCCTTGTGAGGCCGATCAGACGCAGGCGAACCGTCGGGAAATCGAGGGATTGCGGCTCGGAGGGCCGTGTCTTGTCCTCTGCTTTGGCAGGCACAGGCCGGAGAACAGGGGTTTGCGCTGGCGGCGAAAGAAAGGGATGTGCTTGCGGCTTAGGCAGTTCGCTCGCTGGTGGTGGCGGCGCTGGTGCCAGAATGCGAACGGGCTCCGGCGCCATGGCTCCTTCCAACGGTGCCAGGAAAGACAACGCCTCGGTGGTGCCTTGCAGCTGCGCATGGTCGGCCGGGCGCTGGGAGTTCTGGATGAGATGCAGCCCGAAGCGAAGCTCGTCGATCGTTTGGCGGATGGTTTCCGCCTGCGTCTTCGTGTCAGTTTCGACCAGTGCCCTGGCCAGTGTCTTCACCGCCTGGCGCAGGGTCACCTTCAGCGCAGGAGATGTCCCGTGCCGTCGAACAAGCGGCCCAAGTGCCTTGCTGGCGAGACGAACCTGTTCGGAAGCCATGAAGTGCCGTCGCTACCGGCCACTACAGTAGCTCGAAACAGGTTCCTGTTCTCCAGTTTGCGTCGCCGAAGGGCCAGTTGGCGATCAGAAAAGTGTGGATCTCGCGGCGGACGTGGGCGTTGACGTCGGGCTCGGTGCGCGGTGCAGGTCGAGGAAGATGGATGCCTCGACGGCTCGGTCCCTCATGGCGCGGTGTAGGGGCTCGAAGATGTCGGCGCTGTGGTCGAAGGAGAAGCCAACAACCAGGACGCTGCGCTCGGGGCGAAGAGTTCGCGGACCACGACGGCGGTGTCGCGGGCGGCGCTGGCGGCCACGTCGGGGCCGGTCCACACGAGATCGACTTTGGTGTCCTCGCTCAGACGGCGCTCGGCCAGGACGGCGATGATCGCGGCCATGATGGCGTCTGCATCCAGCCCCACCAGCCATCCAGCGCGATCGTTCCGACGAAACCGCGTTTGCGGAGAAAGATGAAGCGCTCTTCGCGGAGAAGGATGAGATGACCTAGGAACGCCTTGAGGTGCTCGACCATCTGCTCAAGGGGTAGGAACCCTGGATAGCCAGCCACATCCTGCAAGGAGGGCTGACCGAGAAGGGCAGCCCTCGGCGCAGGGTGGACTTGAGGAAGCTACGCTACGGCGTCCTTCACCGCCTTCACGGGGCGTCCCTTGATCACCTTGCGAGCTGGCTTGGCCTTGAAGACCGTCGGCTCCTTGGTGAACGGGTTGATGCCCTTGCGTGCTTTGGTCGCTGGCTTCTTCACCACGACCATGCGAACGAGCCCGGGCACGACGAAAACGCCATTCTTCTTCAGCTCGGCATGGCCGACGGTGGTCATGGTTTCAAGGATGCCCTTGACGCTCTTGCGCGTGAGTTTGTTTTCAGACTGGTCGGCGAGAAGTTGGATCAGTGCGGATTTGGAAAGAGGACCTTTAGCCATCGAATCTCCTTCAAGTTGGGGTGGGTCTGGGGACCACGTGTTCTACACGTACCCAGTAAGATGATCTCTGGGAGCCGCAAGAACAGCGGCGAGCGACAAACCGTAACCGATTTCGAGCGGAGGGCGACGAAGTTCGCGACAAAGCGGCGAAGACGTAGATGGCCACTCTGATGAGATCGCGGCGCCTATCCCCGACCTGGCGGCAGCCAGTATCTTGGGGGGATCCCAGGCGCCGGAGGTCACCGGCTGGACCCAAGCGCACGCCCCGCACGTACTCGACTGTCGCATGCTTGTGGCCATGGTGACCGGGCGGTTGATGGAAGCCGCGATCCCAAATGGCTGCTCGGCCTTGTTCTGTCTGTTCCCCGGCGGCGCGGCCCCTCCTTGGTCGGGACGAAGGCGAAGTCGGGCGGGAATCGGGCGGCGTTTCGCTTCACCTGCTCGTTCAGGCGCTTGACGCGCACACCTTACAGGGCGACCAGGTCCGAGTCGAGGATGGCCCTGTGTAAGCCACGTCGAAGAGGGGAGGCTGTCGGCAGCGTGTCTCGCTACATCGCCCCCGAGCTCCTCCGTCGCGAGAGACCCACGGCCGGCTGCGACCAGTAGGGCATCGCCGCAACGGCCACAAGCAGCCCTCGACCACGGCCAAGTACCTCCGCCCGCAGAAGGCCGCAGCCGAAGAGATCTTGCAGGCCGCAGCGGGCACCAAGCGGCCCGAATTCTGGCTACATTATGGCTACAAGAACACCAGCCCGAAGAGCCGGTCGCCGACTCGAAATCAGGGCAACCAAAGAGCCCCTGATAACAATGGCTTGAAGGGGCGTCTTGTGGAGCTGATCTGGATCGAACCGACGGCCCATAGAGCATCGTCTAGCGGTCGAAGGTTGACCTGATTCAGAAAAGACGAATAGTTCCCTCGTCTTAGTGGAGCTGATGGGGATCGAACCCACGGCCTCTAGAGTGCGATGCCGAAACGACGGTCGTGATTCCAATGATTTCGCCGAGTTGGAACGTCAGCAAACGCCAGAAAGCGTCCCCGAGCGTCCTATTCTGGCTACATGTAGCCAGAATTCTGAAGCCGTCGATCCCGTGTCCTCTCAGCTTGAGGATGCCCGGCGGGAATGGAGTGCTGACCGGGACGCCCGGAGGTTGCGGAAGGCCCTGCTGGTGATCATGGGGCTTCTC
>Ga0182011_10003289_pt1 | contig 13292 bp, 15 predicted proteins | sample 711E1DmetaG_FD_120481 | JGI IMG/M metagenome (GOLD analysis project Ga0182011, IMG submission 120481) | Permafrost microbial communities from Stordalen Mire, Sweden - 711E1D metaG | ecosystem: Environmental > Terrestrial > Soil > Wetlands > Permafrost | place: Sweden: Stordalen | collected... | reverse complement strand
TGGAAAGCGAAGACCTCGGCGCTATCAAGGCGAAGATCAACGAACTCAAGGGCCGTGACCCCGGTGCGTTCGCTGCCGAGCCTATGGTCGTCGAAGTCAAAGAGGCTGCCGGCGGAGCCGAAGTTGGCGCTGCAGCTGCAAACCCCCAGTTCCTCGAGATCGAGAAGAGACTCGACAAGATCGAGAAGAGGATCGAGTTCGTGGATGCGGAAGTTGCGCAGCGTGTTGGACGAAAAATCGGACGGGATATCGGTATACTGTACGGCCTCATGGCAGGCGTTATCGTATTTGTGATGCTGCTGTTCCTGTACCAGAAACTGATGACAATGGTATAACGGAGGTGTAAACGAAATGTTCAGATTTGAAAAAGAACAGAGTGTCTGGGACTTCAACGGCACCAAGATCGGTGGACAGCCCGGAGAGTACCCGACCGTACTGGGTGCTTCTATCTTCTACAACAAGCACGAGTGCGTGCTTGACGACAAGAAGGGTACGATTGACAAGGCAAAGGCAGAAGCCTTATGGAACCGCTGCCAGGTCCTCTCCGACCTGACCGGTATCCCGCACTTCATCCAGATTATTGCGGAATACGGCGAAGCATTCGAGAGCTACTTCAGCTGGTTCGACTCAATCGACAACAAGACTGCGTTCCTGATGGACTCATCGGTGCCCACGGCTCTTGCCCACGCGTGCAAGTACGTAACCGATGTCGGTCTCGCCCACCGTGCGATCTACAACTCGATCAACGGTTCAATCATGCCCGAGAGCATTGAAGCGCTGAAGAACAGCGACGTTGATGCGGCCATCGTCCTCGCCTTCAACCCGGCAGACCCGTCAGTTGCAGGAAGAGAGAAAGTACTGACATCCGGGGGTGTCGCAGGACAGACAAAGGGTATGCTCGAGATCGCAGAGTACTGCGGTATCAAGCGCCCGATCCTCGACACTGCAGCAACCCCGCTCGGTCTCGGCAGCGGCGGCTCATACCGTGAAATCCTTGCCTGCAAGGCAATCCACGGCTACCCGACCGGTGGTGCGTACCACAACATGACCGTTTCCTGGACCTGGCTCAAGCGCTGGAAGGGAACAAGCAAGACCCCCTCGGTACTGGCAGCAGGATACCAGGGCAAGGATGAGCTCCTGAAGCAGATGTCCCACCACTACCTTGGCGGTATTGAGGGCATCAAGCAGGCAGCATGGTCAGCACCCGATATCGGCTGCAATATGATTGCAAGCACGCTCGGTGCAGACCTCATCATGTACGGACCTATCGAGAACGTAGAAGCAATGATCACCGCACAGGCCTACACGGATATCGTCGTCCTTGAGGCAACCCGCCAGCTCGGGATCGAGTGCAAGGCAGAAAGCCACCCAATCTTCAAACTCATCTAAATTTTTTTTTCCGAAGAATTGAGCAAAGCGAGATTCGAGGAAGAGAAGAAATCCATCAGGATTTCTTCGAACCGCAACGATAGAGCGAGATGAAGTTCAAGCAGCAGTAAAAAAACGTTTTACAGGGATTCTCAAACCCCGTGCCTATTTCCTTACACCGACCCCGGTATTATCCGAAGATCCCGGTGCCTGGGGGAGGTTGACGATCTTTACTGCCTCATCCGCTTCCCGGGTCCGCCCAAGGTTCCGCAGGGTGATCGCCTTGTTGTACCAGACAAAGGAGTTGATCGGGTTGAAGCCGAGGGCCCGCTCGAAATAGCCCAGCGCTTCCTCGTTCTTCCCGAGCTCCCTGAGGGCGATCCCCTTCGCCGTCATGGCCCGCACGTTGTTCGGGATGCCCTCAAGGATCCGGTCAAAGCAGGAGATGGCTTCCGTATACCGGCCGAGCTCGTTGAGTGCGTACCCCTTGTTGGCCAGCGCAAAGGTGTAATTGGGATCTATGGCCAGCGCCCGGTCAAAACAGGTAATTGCATCGGCATAACGACGGATCTTCCGGAGGGTATACCCTTTCTCGTACCACAGGGTCGGGAGATTCGGGTTGACCGCAAGTGCCCGGTCATAACAGGCAAGGGCGTCCTCGTGCCGACCGAGATAGTAATAGACTTCGCCTTTGTTCTCGAGCGCACTGGTATTCTTTTCATCCTGCTGGAGGATACTGTCGTAGTGGGCGATCGCTTCATTGTACCGCCCCATGCTCTTCAGGCGGTGCGCTTCTTCGAGGGCTGCCCGGATATCCATATCGATCATAGTATCATGTACATCCGCCCTGATAATACCTTCCCGAAAAACGGGGGATTAAGGACGGGCCTTGAGGAAGGAGGCGAAACACCCGGAACAGACTAGGGCAATCACAGCAGCCCAGGGACCAGTGCCTGCACGGGTTGTGAGAGGAACCAAAGTCTGGACCGGTAGTACCGGGACGGTCTCATATGGCGGGGCTGACGTAACCATGGGAGCCACGCTGGTGAGATTCACCGGCGGGACCGGATTGGGAGTGGATACATGTTCCTCTGGATTGATGGTGTAGGAATTGCCGGTGTCAACCGATACTTTCGAGTCCCCGGAATCCTTTAAAAAGAAAGAGTACGTCTTGTAACTGGAAGACCCGCCCAGATGGGACAGATCTGCGGGTTCGTTGGTCACATATACCGTATAGGTCCCGGGATCGATCTGAGACTCGATCCGCGAGGTTTTCCAGATAAATGTCCATTCCTGGTTATTGTCAAGACCAACAACCGTGAAATGTCCCTGATCTGCCCGGAGGGAGGTGTCAGTCAGCGTGACGCCGTTGGCCGGCAGGCCCGGGCCGGTCATGAAAAGGTACACTGCATTCCCCACATAGGATGCCCCGTGAAGGGTGAAAGTCTGGCCAAGGTAACCCTCTATATCCACATCTGCACCGGCTGCCGCTGTCACCAGGAGGCAACATGAGAGACAGACAAAAAATACTGCGGTTCCCGTCACGATGCGGGACGGGAAAGATAGATACTTCATAATCCTCACCTACAAGACAATAATCTGCTGGCGGGTTTATAATTTGGCACATGCGTTCAGACCAGACGACCGAATAATTTTCATAGTCAATGAGGTAGTAATTGGTTTGCGATCATTCTGTGGAATAGAACCAGCTTGAATTTTATCGGACCGGGAAACCGGGAGGGGTAAATACTCTCGACCGGCTGTTAAAAAGCCCGGGAACAAAGGGAATGCATTCAGTACAGCCGGTAGATAAAATAGCCCTCGGAGAAATTCTCGGTCTGGTCATAGTCTGCAAGGATATTTTTCCGGTTCCCACACGCAAGCATCTTTTCACGCAGGACATTCATGCCGCAGGTATGGTAGATGAGAGCCTTAATCTCCTCGTTTGCATGGCGGATCTCCTTCGTCTTCATTTTCCCGAGCACGTCAGCGGGATATGAGTCGATATCGAAGTAGGCAAAAAGCGTCTCAAGGCAGATAAGCCAGAGTTTCTCGGTGACTGCATACTCGGCGGCAACAGTTGCCTCCAGGTCAGTGAGGACAAGGTAGGCTTCATTGCTCCCGTGGAAGAATGCCTTGAACGTATAGAGGGACCCGCTGGATTCCCTGAGAGACCCGGGATCAACACCCAGGAACCGTGCAAGTGTTTCCCGTTTCGCCTCCATGTACGGGTTCAGTGTCCTCTGCATCCGTCAGTCTCCCGGGGATCCTGTTCACGACGGTATCATCGTGTGCTTACAATCAAGCATGGATGTATGAGATTATAAGTCCGTCGCGTTTCGGGCGCAGTACGGGAGAGATTTTTACGTCCGGGGCGCGGCCCAAAGAGGATAAGGGAGGTAAAAAGGGAGGTTCTGAATCAATGTTCATATGTACAGGGGTGAGAATCCCTGTTTCAGGACCTTGCCGAACTGTAACCGTATCTTGGGATCAAGTGCGCAGACCGGGCAGACATAATCATCGGGTAAATCCTCGAATTTGGTGCCTGGTTTAATGCCACGGTGAGGTTCCCCGCGCTTTTCGTCGTATACGTAATTGCACATCGAACAAATCCAGCGGGTGGGCAGCCATTCGTCAAATCCCCATTTCCCGATCTTTCCTTTTCCCTGCTGGCCGCAGACCGGGCAGACATAATCATCGGGGAGATCGTCAAAGGCTGTGCCGGCGGGGATGCCGTTGTGGGGTTCGCCCCGGAAGGGGGAATAGATATACCCGCAGAGCCTGCAGCGGTACCGTGTCATATCAGCCTTTCCTTTTTTTGATGCTGTTTTAGGTGCAGCTTTCTTTTTAAGGGCTGAAGGCTTCTTTTTCGCAGGAATGGTTTTTTTTGCTGCCGCCGCTTTTTTTAATGCAGCAGGTTTTGCCGCACGGGTGATTTTTTTCCTGGTTGCCATTACCGGTTTCTTTCTGGCTGCTGCAGCCCGGGGGGCCTTTTTCGCAGCGCTTTTTTTTGCTTTTGGTACTGCTTTTGCCATGAATCTTCACCACGACGGTCTTTCACCGTGTCGAATGCGAGAAAAACCGCACTACTGGAACATGGATGGCACCCCCTCATATACGTTATGGATGATGCAATACGGACGGCAGGGACCGCATGAGGATCCACCGGTCACTGCATACAACCCCACCTTTAATACCCGCAGAAGGTTACACTGACTAAAAGGGACCGTAACCGGGGGGGAAAGTATGATCCGTCGGGACCAGGAGCCCCCGCGTTGTGGGAATGTGGGGTGAGGCGGAGATGGCAGAGGGTGGAACGTACAGGCGTTCACTGGGACTGGTCGAGCTCGTCAGTCTCGGTGTCGGCGGCACAATAGGTTCCGGCATCTTCGTGGTCCCCGGCGTTGCGGCGAAACTGAGCGGTCCCGGCTCCCTTATCGCGTGGGTGATTGTCGCCCTGTCGGCGTCGTGCGTTCTTTTCTCGCTTGCTTCGGTAGCTTACCGGTTCACCTCCTCAAGCGGTTTTTATGCCCTGTTCGAATCCGTGTTCGGAAACCGCATCGCCATCCCGCTGATGATACTCTACACCATTTCCTCGATCTTCGGGGTATCCACCATTGCTGCAGGTATCGGGCAGTATATCGGGTATTTCGATCTTTCACCGGTACTCCTGATCGAGATTGTGCTTCTGGCCCTTTTCTGCGGGCTGAATATCGCCGGTATCGTCTTTTCCGGCATGACGGAAAACATCCTGACTGCACTCAAGATCATCCCCCTCGTGCTCATCGCGCTCCTGCTGCTCCCTTTTGTCAGGCCCGAAAACTTCACCCAGTCAGTGCCGCTTACCGCAGGAGGTCTGCTTGCAACGGTTATCATTGTCTACTGGCCGTTCACCGGCTTTGAGATCAGCGCCATTCCGGTCGAGGAAACGCGGGACCCGTCGCTAATCCGGAAATCCCTTATTCTCGTCATGCTGGTCGTGGTCTCGCTGTACCTGGTACTGAATATTGCGCTGATCGGGAGCGTCGGGGCAGCAGCACTGGCCACCTCGCCCGCACCCATCGCAACGGCAGCCGGTATTATAGTTACCCGTTCAGGTACTCTGGTCGCCTTCATCGGAATCATTGCCATGCTCTCTGCCATGAACGCGTATATCGTCGGGACTTCCCGGGTCATCCACAGCCTCTCTGCCCGCTTTTCCGTGCCGGTCATGAAGGAACTGAGCCGGCAGGGAACCCCGGCCCCTGCACTCCTTCTCGGCTGTGTGGCAAGCGGTCTGCTCCTCCTCTTTTCCAACCGGTTTGAAGCCCTGGCTACGATCTCCGTGATCACGAACCTTGTCCCGTATATCTTCTTCTGTCTTGCTGCCTGGATCCTTGTTGCGGAAACAAAAGTCCGCGTCATTGCAGCAACCGGTATCCTCTCAACCGCCGCTATCCTCGTCATATATTTTATCCTCTAGGATTGCTCCACGGTCAATGCCCCGGGTTGTGCGGGGAGAACCTGCGATTTTATCCCCGATCAAAGCGTATATTCCGGATCAGACCATGCAGGACCTCATTCCGGGAATTCTCTATTCATTCGCAGCCCTGTTCATCATTCTCGACCCGCTCCTTTCCGTGCCGGTATTTGCAGCAATGACCAAAGGACAGACCGCCGCGGAGATCCACAAGCAGGCCTTCATTGCCATTTCCGTGGCCGGCGGCCTGATGTACCTGTTCCTTGTTTTCAACACGGCAATTTTCACGATTCTCGGCCTCAATTTCCCGGCATTCCAGATTGCCGGCGGCATCATCCTGTTCCTCCTCGGCCTCCAGGAAGCACTGGGGATCGAACTCGGGCACTGTAAGGAACATACGGCAACTGCAGCCGGTGTTGTGATCGGGACACCGCTTCTGTGCGGACCGGGCACCATCACCACCGTGATGCTGCTGTCAAAAGAGTACGGCCTTATCATCCCATTCGTTGCGATCACGCTCTCGCTCCTTGCCACCTGGCTGATCCTCTATTACGCAGAAGGGATCCAGCGTATTCTCGGTGACGTCGTGACGGACATCATGGGGAAAGTACTGGGGATGCTGGTTGCCGCCATAGCGGTGAAGATCATTGCCACGGGGATCCTTGCCTACATCGCAACTATCTGATCACCTCTTTGCATTAAAACAGAATCAAAAATATTTTTTACCCGCAGACAGTATCGTCAATAGTGTATTATAAAGTCCCGGGTCTTCTTCTTCCGCTCCTGCTCCTTATTCCGGTAACATCTGCCTTTGACCTCCAGCAGGTTAACATCCGGATCGACCAGTCGGGAGATGCGGTGATCACTGCAAATTATGCGGAGAACCCTGCTGAATACCTAGGTATACGTTCGGCCGACCTGGCCGGTTCGAGCTTCTTAAAAGACCAGATCGGAATAAATTCGCCGGGCGATATCAGCATTGTCTGCAATGACTACGGGGTCACAGTGCTCAGGGTCAGTCATTTCGCGGAGGTGACCGGAAAGCAGTACAAAACCCCGCTCATCGATCTCTCCCCGGACCAGGCAGGGACGATAGCATCGGTGGTACCGATCTCGCTCAATCCCGAAGTAACCATTATCTTCCCCGATGGGTACTATGTCACCGGAAAGGAGAACGGCGCGATCCAGGCAGTGAGTCATACTCTTGGGCAGCAGCAGAAAAAAGAACCCCTGGAGCCGGCCCGCCAGTGCCGCGCCAGAAAAGATCTCCCGCTCTCCGGTATCCTCCCGGATGAACTGGCCCCTGCGGCGGCCGTTGGCACCGGCATTGCCTTTACTGCGATTGGCCTGAGTGCTGTTGGTTCATCGCTCAGCCTGTGGTTCGGCCATCTCATCGCCTTCCTGCAGAATGCCGTCGGGGGACTCTTTGCCGGGAAAGTCGGCGCGAAAGACAAGGGGCAGCGGACCTTCGACTATCTGACCGAGCGGCGGGCATTCCTCGGGTTCAGCATACGGGAGGTCATCGTACTGGCGGGAGGGGCCCTCCTGATCGGCATCCTCTTTTTCTTTGCCGCGCGAAACCCGTTTGACCCGGTCCTTATCGGGATCTATATTGTTATGGGCGGGTTTGCCCTTATCCTGCACGAGATGGGGCACTGGTATCTGACAAAAAAATACCAGTGTTACACAGAAGTCAGGTTCTGGGGACTTGGCACGGTCATCATGATCATTACGTCCTGGCTTTTCGGTAACGTATTTGCCCAGCCGACCATGACCCTGGTCCGTCACCGGGAGCCGCTCGCGAAACGCAGCCTCGGTCTCATCATGCTTTCAGGTCCTGTGCTGAGCGTGCTGATCGCGCTCATCTGCCTCTGCCTTGTCCCTCTCGGGGGGGTGTTCAGAACAGCAGGGATTATCGGATTCTCGATAAACATGCTGACCGGTGTGTATGAACTGCTCCCGATCTCGCCCTGCGATGGTAAAGAAGTAAAGGAATGGAACTGGATTATCTGGGCGCTGATTTTCATCCCGCTGATGGTGATTTACCTGATAGTAACGTTCTGAGCATCGGTCACTGATTGAGAAATTATATAAATTTCCTGATCCCTCTCGCGCGTCAACTCGTGCCTCCATACGGTGGGGGGGGCGCAATAGTGATAGAAGGATATCGGAAAAATCAGCAAACCGGAGAATAACGATCTTGATCTTTTCCCGGACGAGTAATATGCCGTCATCGCTCTATGGTGAAGCCAGAGCGGCGGGGGGCTATACATACCGAAGCCCCCACAAGCGTTGAGAGAACTTTCTGACGACCGGGAAAAACAACTTTTTTTCATCGGGAATCTGCGGAACCAAAAACCGGTACCTGTACCGATGAAAAACTCACGAATCAAGTTTAAGAGAATACACTTCAACCATGTGGTGCGGGTGGTACCGGGTCTTTGCCTCCCGCAGTCCGGCAACCCCGAGGTCGCTTTCGCGGTTGATATAGGTAAAATCTCTGGAAAGACAGGTGGCCGTTTCAGTATTGATAGCCTTGTAAATACCTTCACAATCCGGAAGACCTTTCTCGAAATGCACGAGGGCGGTATCGTCATTCAGCTTCTCGAACAGGGATATGGCCCCGACTTTTGAAAAGACCCGGATGGCAAGCCCGCTCAGGGGAAGTTCATCGAAATGGTCAATGGCAAAAAAAACAGCTTCCTTTTCATGGGCAAGAACCTCGTCACCTTCGCAGCCTTTCCATTCGCACCATTCGATCAGGAAACGCTTCACTTCCTCCCAGTTTCCCTTTGAGATGGGTTCCACCACATGAGTGCAGTTGCGCCGGAACTTGTTGACCTGCCGGCGGATGGTCAGGTAATTCCTGCCGGGAAGTTCCGCCAGATCGCTGGCGCGGTACACATACTCGAAGTGGTTCCTGTCGGGGACAAGGTTTATCCCCGGGCAACTCTCCTCCATCCAGCGGGCGGTGTCGGGGTCGATCAAACCTATCGGTTCGTTATCACTCACATCGGATGCAAAGCGGATCAGCGAGCGGAGGAGTACCGGGTTGCGGGGGCCGATGGGCGGACGGAACCGGGTAACGCTGCCGATCGTGCTCGCGATGATCACATTTTTTTCAATATACGCATAGGTATAGTGGGCATAATGGTTCCAGCAGACCATGTTGGTAAACGTGTTATCGCTGTGGGTCTGCGGGTACTGTGCATAATGCCGGGTAAAAAACTCCCGGTCGGCAAGCGTGACCGGCGTGAAATCATCCTGCGTGAGCATCAGGACTCACCCCGGAAAAGAAGCGGGACGTGTCGCTCCATTGGATGGAATCCCAGTGGGCTGTAAAATTTTTCCGTATCCGGCTCGGCAATGAGGCCGATCCAGGTGATGCCCGACTGCAGGCACCGGTTGAGCAGGGCAGCAACGATCTGCGTGCCAGCCCCGCTCTTCCGGTACTGAGGGAGGACCACGAGATCCTGGATATAACCATCGGAAACACCATCGGCAATGACACGGCCCATGCCGACGGCCCGGCCGGTCTTAGTATCCGTCGCAACAGCAAAGGCAAAGCTGCCCCGTATGAGGTGGCGGAGATCTTCAGTCTTGTATTCCTCCTTCCACCATCCCCCGGCCTTATAGAGGGAAGCTATCTCTCCTTCGTCCCATGAAGAGACCACCATCACCGCGATATTATCTGCCACAAGCAATCATACCCCATATTACCGTTTAAACAATTCCCTGATACCCCGCAGGAGTAATACTATCAGAACCTCACGGGAAAATTCCTGCGGAAAAATCGGCCCTCACGGGTTCTCCGTGGGTCTGAGCTGGGTAATGGCAGTGTCCACGATCGCTCCCAGCCCTTCAACACTCCAGTGTTCCGAGTTGAGGATCAGGTGGTATATCGAGAGGTTGCTGATATCGATAGAATAGTAGGACCTGTACCTGCCCGCTTCGCACCGTTCACGTTCAAGCGTCAGCTGCTCCGCAGTCTTTTCGTCGGTGACCTGGTCACGGAACGCAATCCTCTTGATCCGGCAGCCGATGGGTGCATACAGCCATATCTTGAAATCGGCGTCATCCACCATCCAGCCGGAGAGCCTGCCTTCAACAATGATGTTGTCGCGCTCTTTGGCAATCTCCTTCTGGCGCGCATCAATCATCCGGTCAAAGGCCGGGTCCTCTTCTGCAAGGCGGCCGAACGCGGCAAGTTCCATGTTGTGTTCTCTCGCGAGCTGGCGGAAGACCTCCCCCGCAGAGATCATGGTAAACCCGTGGCGCTCTGCAAGATAGCGCGAGAGTGAGGTGGTCCCGCTGCCGGGGAGCCCGCTCACCGTGACCCGCATCAGAGCCCCCCGATGTTGAGGGCCTTCCTGATCACCTGACTGAGGGTGATCGAACAGATCATATACCAGATAATCCACGCCGGTATGACCCAGATGATGGCATCATGGAGGTTATGCACCCCGTAATAGGGCAACGTGATGGTTGTCGTTGTCTGGGCGAGCCTGAACCAGAGCCAGAAAAAGATGGGGACTGAAATGACCATGATATAGATCATGGGCTTGAACTGCTCTTGGGACATTTCCATCTGCTCTTTCATGACCCGATCCCTTTTTGCCTCGAGCTTCTTGATCTTCTTTTCATCCTGGGAGAGCTGGGCTTCCCGGAACTCGGTCTGGAACTCCTTCATCCGCTCCTGTGACTCGGTCATCTTGGCGTAATCGATCGTGTATTTCTGGATAATCGACGAGTAGAGGCCGGTAAACGCGGACAGGATCACGATCAGGATAAAGAACGGGATACCGAACGTCGTGACAAGCGGGGCGAATACCCCGTCCATGCCCTGGCCTACGTCTTCCCGCAACCACGGGATAGTATACGCCCACATCATGAGGAACATGAAGCCAAACGTAAACCAGATGCTGTATTCATCCCAGAATTTTTGAAATTTCATTCATTCACCTGAGAACTTCTGCAAGTTCTGTTCCTGCCCGTTCGAGCAGGAAGTCCGCGTTCGTAACGATTTTAATCGTGCAGCCCGTCACCATCGCGTACGCGGCAGCGATGGAACGGTTGAACTGCTGGTGTTCTCCGATTGATCGGGAGCCTTCCTTGTCCCTCGAGCGGGTCTCGTCCGTCATACGCCGCATAAGGATCTGGTCATCATCAGTCTCAACAAGGACAATGATATCCGGCATGATCTCCTTAAGCACCCATTCCGGGAGCCCTGCCATATACCCTTTCGGGGTCTTCACGGAAGCATGAGTATCGATAAGGACGTTGCCCGGGATCCTGGCGATAGCCTGGCCGGCGCGCTGCTGCAGTTGTTTCTGCACGGCGCGGTCAAGCGTCCGCATCTGGTCCCGGTCCTTCACGATGTTCTCGTTCTTTGCAACATCGAACATGAACGAGCCGAAGTTGATCGACTGGTATTCGATACCCTCATCCTTGAGTTTTTTTAATGCCTCGTTGACGACCGTCGTCTTGCCGACGCCCGGTACACCGGTGATAATGACCTTTTTTCCCATCAGCATCCTTCCAGAAAGCTTACTCTTTGCCAAAGAACGTCCGCATGAACGGGTACATCTCCATGATCTGCTGGCTTGCGATCTCTTCGTAGAGCCGGTACGTTATACTGACTGTCAGGAGAAGACCGGTCCCGCTTACGGATCCAATGACACCAAAGAGGTTTGCGACAACACTGAGTATACCAATGAAGACGCCCCCGATCACCGTGACACGGGGGATGTACCGGTCAAGGTACTTTTCCAGTACCTGCGGATTCCTTCGGTAGCCGGGAATGGACATGCCGGATAACTGGATCTGGCGGGCCACATCTTTTGAGTCGAGCCCGGCAGTCTTGATCCAGAACAGAGCAAAGATCGCACCACCAACCACCATAAATGTGGTATCGATGCCCAGACGTAAAAGCACCTCCCATGGTGCATGGCCGAGATCGTTCACCCACCACATCCATTGCGTAGGCCCGTTGATCGGGGCAAGGAAATACATAATGCCATTCTGTGGCGTAGAACCACTGAATGTCCCCAGAACCGTGATGCCGACATTCGAGAGAAACATGCCCAGCATCTGGATATTGGCCTGGAGGACACGGACAAGGATCATCGGCAGAACACTGGCATAGATCAGTTTGACCGGGAACCGCGCACGGGCCCCGCGCACTTGGGCATGGGCAAGCGGGATCTCAATTCTGGTCGATTCCACGTAGACGATAACGAGGAAGATTGCAATGGTCGTAACAAATGCGAGAATGTTTGTACCGAAGTATGTCAGGTAATTGCCGCTGTCAAGCCCGATGGCAATGAGACGCGGGAAAAAGCCTGCCGGGTACTGGTCAGTGATTTTGGCCCAGTTGATGAACCCGCTGACAAGTGCCTGCGATATACCGGCAATGATAAAGAGACCGACACCGGAACCGATACCCCATTTCGTGACCACTTCATCCATGAAGAAGATCAGGACACCGCCGATACAGATCTGGAGGAAGATGATGAACGAGACCATGAAGAGGTTGCCGCCAAAGAACTGGTTGGCGATGGCCGGATCCGGTACCATGAAACCCCCGACAAGATTCGGGGCTGCTTCGACAACGATCATGACCAGGATGAGGATCTTCTGCAGTCCCATGTACATGACCTGTCCACGGGTCTCGCTGGTATCAATGTGGAGGATATCTGCACCCTTCAGGAGCTGAAGCACGATGGATGCCGTGACGATAGGCCCGATACCCAGTTGAATGATTGAACCACTTGCACCGGCAAGCAGTGCCCGCCAGGCTGCAAACAAATCCTGGTTTGACGGAGCGAGCCCGAAGAGGGGTATATTCGTCAGGGTAAAATACAGAATCAGTATTGCAAGGGTCCAGAGCAGTTTGTTCTTGAAATGGACATGGCCTTCAGGGCTCTTGACTGCCGGCATGGCAGCAAGCAGGGGTTCCATTCGATCCAGCAGGTTTCCCATGGTTTCACCAAAAATATGGAGGCTTTAGGCGACCTGCGCCTTTCCGCCCATTTTCTCGATCTTTGCCTTCGCTGTTTCAGAGAATGCAGGTGCAGAGATGTTGATCTTTTTCGTGACCTTCCCGCTGCCGAGCACCTTCTCGATGCCCATGTCAGCCATGTTGATCACGATGGTATCCCCGTCCTGCTTTGCAATACCCTGAGCCAGAAGCGAGGGAACGATCTGGTCCAGCGCACCAACATCAATACTTGTTACCTCGGTTGCGATCTGGTTACAGAACCCGTTCTTGCCAAAGACCGGTCCGCCCATTTCCTTATACCACTTGACAAAGTGGTGGGCGTTGATACCAGCACGGCCTCTTCCGCCACGGTTTCCTGCACCGCGCCGGTTCTTGTGGGTGCCGCCGCCGCATGTCCGCGATCCGCGGTACTTTGAACGTTTGTTTGTTGGCATCCTGCTTCACCTCATCTTATAGAGGAGAGTA
>Ga0182011_10003288_pt1 | contig 13292 bp, 7 predicted proteins | sample 711E1DmetaG_FD_120481 | JGI IMG/M metagenome (GOLD analysis project Ga0182011, IMG submission 120481) | Permafrost microbial communities from Stordalen Mire, Sweden - 711E1D metaG | ecosystem: Environmental > Terrestrial > Soil > Wetlands > Permafrost | place: Sweden: Stordalen | collected... | reverse complement strand
TCGAGGATCCGCTTCTGGCTGCCCACCGCGAACTCGAGGAGGAGACCGGATATCGCGCCGGAAAGATGGAGCGGATCGGCGGCTTCTGGAGCGCTCCGGGATTCTCCACGGAGTATCTGACTCTTTACCTGGCGACGGACCTGCGTCCGGCCGAGGAGAGTCGGCTCGGCCCGGATGAGGACGAGAACCTGCGGCTCTCACGGCTCCCCTGGCGCGATGCGGTCGCGGCCGTCGAGGGCGGCGTCATCGAGGATGCCAAGTCGGTTGCCGGCGTCCTGCTCCTGGCTCGCCGCCTCGAGGCAGAAGGCCGCTGACGGTCGTTCGGGTCAGTCCTCCGTCGCTTCCATCTTCTCGAGAGCTCGCCGGTATGTGTCGCTGACAGGGTCCAGAGCAACGGCCAGGCGAAGATGGGTCTTCGCTTCCGCAAGTCGCCCGAGTCGCGCGAAGCTAAGCCCAAGGGCGAAGTGCCCGTAGTGGGCGGACGGGTCGATCTCGAGCAGAGCCTCGAACGTCTCCGCAGCCCGCGCATGCTGGCCGCTGTTGAAATAGGCTCGCCCGAGTGCTTCGAGAATCGAGCCCTTGCCGTTCTCGAGCCGGGCCGCTCGCTCGAGAACTACCGCCGCCTGGGCGTTGTGGCGGTCTCGAATCAGCGCATTTCCTCGCTGCAGCAGCTCATAGGCCGACTCCTCGGAGCCGATCGACCCGTCGTCAGAGACGGAGGCGCCCCCGCCGTTGTCGCCCGACCGGGCGGCATGACCCGCGTCGCGCAGGTAGCCCTGGTCTTTCGAAGAGGGATCGAGTGACTTGGTCCTTGCGACAGGCACGGACTCTACCGGCTTTCGAGGTCGGGATACGCGGATCGGGTTCGCCTCGGCATCCGCGGCGTCCGCCGTGGCCGCGGCGGCCGCGACCGCACCACCGCCCGCGCCGATCACGCTCCCCCTCTTCTCGTGCCGAAGCCCTCTAGCCACGCCACCCACCGGCACCGCGGTGCCAGCCCTGCTCGCCTCGCCCTTGTCCGCGACCGCGGCCGTAGCCAGCTGCGCCCGCGACGTGTTGCCCCGACCCCACATGAAAAGCCCAAGCAGCACGAGGCCTCCGGACAGCACGCAGAGGCTGCCGAAGATGCGCCTCTGGCCCGCGCCGTTGGCGCCCTGCCAGGCGAGGCGCGCCCCCGTCGCTAGAGACATCGCCCTACCAAGATCGCCCGACGAGAAAGCATTCCGGGCCGAGACCAGATCCGACTGCGGGTCGGCCCCGAGCAAACCGAGGGCTCGGGCGGCGCCTCCGCTGTCGGTCCGGGCCTGGCGTGCGGCCGACAGCTCCTGGAGGACCGCCAATTCGTTCGCCGCCTCGGCGCCGGCGGCCAGGACGCTGGAGTGCTCGAAAGCGGTTCTGAGCGTGGTCGGCGGCGCGACCTGCTCTCGGGCAGCCTCGGTCGATATCGCGTCCCGCTGGGCCAGGATGCCGCGGGCCTGTGTGATCAACTGGTCGGCCTGATCGAACTGCCACGCGTCGAGCGACTGGCGGATCTCAGGTGGCAGGTCCCAGGAACCGGCCGCTGTCTCCGCCTCGGTGTAGGCGGCAAGAGCCGTGCTGCGCTGAGGCAGGAGCGCAGCCTGCGCCCGGTCCACGACCCACTGTTGCCAGATGTACACGTACGAACTGCCGGTCTTCCGCTCCAGTAGGTCGATCAGCTGGCGCCAGCCGATAGCGCCCGCGGAGAACGTTTCCGTCTGCGCACCGTGGAGCGGTTGGTATGCGGCAGTGTGGGAACGCGCGGCAATCCAGACGCTCCGCAGGCCGGCGTCGCCGGCCTGGGCGGCGATTTGTCGGGCGACCTGCAAGGACATGCCGTACTCGTATGCGCTGGTGCTCGAGTTGGGGTCCCCGGCCGTCACCCAGTCGTCGAGCGGGATGGCCGCCTGGCTCATCTGGCCGGTCACTATGGGCGCCCGATCCACATACCCGAGGCTGTCGACGACCTCTTGGGCATAGTACGAAGCGAATCCCTCCTGGACCCAGCGGTCGCCGACCAGATTGTTGTTGAACCAGAGGTGTGCCATCTCGTGCACTGTCACGAACGGATCGGCCAGATACGAGATCTGGATCTCTCCGGTGGCATTGTCATAGGCCCCGCTGAAGCCCGCGATCTCCGAGGATGAAGCCTCCTCGACTGTGAGGACGGTCGCCGCCGGATCGCCCAACCCGATCAAGCTGCGGAGGGGCGAGTAGGCGGCCCGCATCACACGTTCCACCTGGTCGGCCCATCCAGGGTCATCGGGCCAGTATCGGAGAACCACCTCCAACGGCCCGATCGCCAGCAAGCGGATCTTGTAGTCGGCGGCCGCGACCGGCTTGACGGCGGTGAACCAGGCGTTCAACTGAGTCGAGTCGTCGAGCACTCCGGAATAGAAGACAACCTGGCCGGATGGATAGACGGACCTGGGCAAGCCGCCGAACTCCTCCTGAACGGCGAAATCGGGCGGGAAGGCGACCGTGACCGAGCTACCGGGTGCGCCGGGGCTGCCGAAGGCCCACACGGGGAACGACATCAGGTTCCGGCCAAGGCGCAGATCGCGATCGGTCGAACCGCCGGCATCGACCATGTCGAAGTGGAGATTGAACGACCAGCTCTCGCTCGAGTACAGCCGTTCGGCCAGGCCGACGACAATGACCACGCTCGAGTTCGTGGCCGACTCGAGTGTGACCGGGAGGTGGTCGCCGGCGACGGAGGTGGCGCTGAAGTCGCCGGAGAACGGCGGCAGCGTTAGCTGAACCCTGTCGTAGTAGTAGTGGCGGCCGCCCCTGTCCCCCGCATGGGAAGTGACGGTCACGGCCGCCAGAACGTCGACTTGCCCGGCCGCGGGATCGGCCGTCCAGGTCGAATCGGAGATGAAGCTCAGATCCGATTGAGCCGCCAATGTGCGATCCGGCGCGGCCCCATTCAGCAGCGACGCGGCGGCGGCCAGGAAGAGAGCGCCGACAAGAGCCCGCGTAGACAAGCGCCGAACGCCGCAACACATCTTTGACAGCCCGATCAGATTGTGGCGGCGGTATACATAGGCATCCCCCGAATCGGTCGTAGCTGGTAGCCCGGCGTCGACATCCGCCTCAGTCGCTCGGATCCCCAAACGCGCGCCGGCTGCCGGAACTCGGCCGGCTCGCGGCGTCCGTCTGGGGGTCGGGACTGTCGAGGCCAATTGGAGGGTTGTCGTCTCTTACGTCCGGTGAGTCCGCATTCCGGGCTCGCGTACCGATACGTCCCGGGCGTTCGCGGGCCCGCTCCACCGTGGAGCCGCTCTTGACGACCCTCGACTGGAAGTCGGCCGCCCGAGCTCCCTCGCCGACGAGTACGTTTCGTCCGATCCGGACACCCCGTGGGATCACAGCTCTCTTGCCTACGACCGTGATGCCGGTGCTGAGGCGGGTTGGCTCGCGCCGGTTGACGACATCGTAGTCCGTCCCCTCGCCCACGATCGCACCGGGGCCGACCGCGACCTCCTTGTCGAGAATGGCGCGATCGACGACGGCGCCCGACCGGATGACCGAGTCGAAGAGGATGATCGAGTCGCGGACAACGGCGCCCACGTCCACGACGACACCGGGTGAGAGCACCGAGTTCACGACCGAGCCGTTGATCACGCAACCGTGGCTGACCAGGCTGCGGTGGACCTGGGCGGTGGCCCCGATCTTGGCCGGAGCGCGCTCCTCGGACCGAGTGTGGATGACCCATTCGCGGTCGTAGAGGTCCAGTTCGGGGGCGTCGGAGAGCAGCGCCAGATTCGCCTCCCAGTAGGACTGGATCGTTCCGACGTCCTGCCAATAGCCACCGAATCGATAACCGTAGACGCGAGCACCGCCCTCGATCATCGCCGGTATGACGTCGTGGCCGAAATCGGCCCGCGTGTCCGTCAGCCATTGATGGAGTGCCCGCTTCGAGAACACGTAGACGCCCATGCTTGCCAGATCCGACTTGGGCTGGCGCGGCTTCTCGTGCCACTCGACGACACGGTCCGTCTCGTCGAGGGCAAGGATGCCCATTCGTGTCGCATCCGCGAGCGGCACCCGACGGACGGCTATCGTGACGTCGGCGCGGTGTCGCCGGTGAGCGGCCACGAACGGCTGGTAGTCCATCTTGTAGATGTGGTCGCCCGCCAGTACGAGGACGGTGTCGCCCGGAGTCTGCTCGATGACGTTGAGATTCTGGAGAACGGCGTCGGCGGTGCCGCGATACCACTCGGCGACTCGGCCGCGGGCGATGTAGGGCTGGAGCATCCGGACGCCACCGTAGTTGCGGTCCAGATCCCATGGCCGGCCCATGCCGATGTGGTCGTTGAGAGAACGCGGGTTGTACTGGGTCAGTACGACGACATTGTCGATGTCTGAGTTGACGCAGTTGGAAAGGGTGAAGTCGATGATCCGGTACTTGCCGCCGAAGGGCACCGCGGGCTTGGCCCGCAGCGACGACAGGATCGACAGCCTCTCGCCTTCGCCGCCGGCGAGTATCACCGCCAGAGTTCGCTTCATCGGGCGTCCTCTAGGTACCGTCCCGGGTCTGGCCGGGCTAAGTCGATGCTAGCACCCCGCCGCCCGGTCCGACTCACGGACCGTTGGGCGGCCCCACTCGGATTGAAACGACCGCCCAAAAGCAACCCGCCGGCCTCGCGCCGAGAACGTTCTAGAGGAACATCCGCGGGTTCATGAACACGCCGTTCACACGAGCCGCCCAATGAAGGTGGCAACCCGTGGAATGGCCGGTCGTGTTCTCGGTCCCCACCAGCTGGCCCGCAGCGACCCTAGCCCCCACGTAGATCCCGGCCGGCGCCTTGCCCGTCATGTGGGCATACCAGGTGACCAGGCTCGTCGAGTGGGCGATTATCACCAGCCAGGCCTGCGGCGGGGCATCGTACGGGTTGTACCCGGCGAAGACGACCACGCCCGCCCCGGCCGCGTAAACCGGAGTGAGGCAAGGAGCCGCGATATCGATGCCCTGATGAAAGTGGGCGCAGCTTCCGACGCGCGGCTCCGCAGGATTGCCGGTGCACCCGAACTCCTGGGTGATGACTCCGCCCATGGGCCATTTCAGAGTCCCGCTGAATATGGACGGGATCTTGCTCGCGCCGCCGTACTGACTCACGATCTGGTCGATCTTCGCCCCCAGCTGATCCAGAGCCGCGCCGTTGGACTGGATGGCAGCGTTGAGGGCGGTCTGGTTCTGCTCGAGCTTGGTCTCCGCGGCCTTCTGCTGAGCCAGCTGGGCCTCCAGCTGAGTCTTGAGAGCCGCCAGCTGGTCCTGGGTGTCGGCGAGCTGTGCTTGCTCGTCCTGGATTTGTTGCCGCTGGGCCGCCACCTGCCCGACGAGCTGCCCGTTGGCCGATCTGGCCATCTCCACGGACGTGCGCACCTCGGCCAGGACCGCCTGGTCGTGCTTGATCTCATCGGCCAGGTCCTTGTCGGCCGCGGACAGGGCGTCGTAGTAGGAGACGTCCGCCAGTGCTTCGGTCAGTGAATGGGCCGTGAGTATCTGTTGCAGGAGCGGCGTTTGGTCCGTCTCGTAGGCGGCGATGAGATGGCTCGCCAGTACCTGCTGCCGACCCTTTAGCTCGCGCTCTTTGGCGTTCTGCTCGTTCGTCAGTTGCGCGAGCCTCGTCGCCAGAAGAGCCTGCTGAGCCGATAGGCCGTCGTAGCGGGCGTTTGCGACGACGACCTCGCCCAGGAGCGCGGTCACTTGCGCCTGGGCGTCATCGATCGAGGTACGCACGCCGGTCAGGTTCTGCTGGGTTGCCGCCATCTGGCTCTTCAACGTGGCCTGCTGGGCCGTCAGCTGTTGGAGCTGGGCCTTCTGTTGGGCGATGAGTTTGGCCAGCCGCTGCTGCTCCGCGATGGCGTCGGACAGAGGGTCGGCCTTGACTGTCGCGGCCGGGGCCTGCAGGACGAGGCCGGGCGCAAGCAGGAAGACAGCGAGGAGGAGTTGGAGGATCCGCCAGCGGGAAGTTGGGCGGCGATGTTCGCGGCGGTCGTTCGAGGCAGTCATCGTGCGAGCAAGCTCCGTTGCGCGCGCTCCCGAGGAGCGCGCTGTGCGGTTACGCCCGCCGGTTTGACGCCGTCCGTTGGAAGGGCACCACCTCTAGACGACTCCGGCTGGCGCGATCATACATCGACTTTCAAGAGAAAGGCCCGTCGTTGCCGCCGCATAAGTCGCCACGCGGCCGCAATCCAGGCGGTCACGCGGAGAACAAGGAGGGTTGGGCAAAAGTCCCGGTATCGTGGGGTACGGTCGATTGAGGTGCGGACGCCCCCGACCGGCACCATCATTGTGAACGCGGACCTCGCGCCGGGGTGCGGAAGGGTGCTAGCCTCTCTCTGGACATTCCGCCAGTTCAAGTGGCTGTCGACCGCATCGAGGGTCCGTCTTCCGAGCAGCTGGCTCGGCAGTCATGATCAGCGAAAGAGGCTGCCAAGATGCCGCTCTTCGGTCCCCCCGACATTCGCCAGTTGGAGGCCAAGAGAGACGCCCAGGGCCTGATCAAGGCGCTTACGTTCAAGGACGCCGCAATCCGCATAGCTGCGGCCGAGGCGCTCGCGCCCATGAAGGATCCGCAGGCCGTCGAGCCGTTGATGGGGCTCCTCAAGGACGATCACTCGGGCGTTCGGCTCGCCGCGGTCGCGGCTCTGTCCGCCCGGGGCGGCTTCCGAGTCGTCGAGCCGCTCGTCAGCGCACTGGACGATGCCAATCCGGACGTCAGGACGACCGCTGCGACGGCCGTTTACCGGCGCCTGATGACCGACCCGGACAACGAGACCCGTTGGGCCACGGCCACCGCGCTGGGCCGGATCCGCGAGGCTACCGCGGTCGAGCCTCTGGTGAAGGCCATCATGGACGCCGACGAGGGCGTCCGCGTGGCGGCGATCAAGGCCCTTCAGGCCATAGGCGACATCGCGGCCGTCTTGCCGCTGACCATCGCCCTGGCCCACGAGCAGGTCCGCCAGAAGACCGGGCGATCCAGCCTGGCGGTCGAACGGGCCGCTACGAAGGCGCTCGATGCCCTCTGCGACGAGAAGGCGATCGAGTCGCTGGAGGCTGCTCTCTCGCACGACGACGCCGACGTTCGGGAGATTGCGGTCCGGCGGCTGGCCCGGATCGGATCGCCCCAGGTGGCAGCCCCTTTGGCCGCTTCCCTGGCAGACGACGACCCTGTGATCAGGCGATCGGCCGCTCGGGGCCTCTCGGAGATCGGTTGGCAGCCACCCGCCGACGAGACCGGCGCGCGGTATTGGGCGGCCCTACGCGAGTGGCGACGATGCGCCGAAATCGGCCCCGCGGCCTTGCCGTTGCTCTTGTCCTCGTTCGACCACGTGGACGCCCTCGAGCAGGGCGACATCGTTGCCGCCCTGGTGGCGCTCCATTGGAAACCGGCCGAGGCCAGCACCACCGCCGCCCATTTCTGGGCCGCGCAGAATCGCTGGGACAAGTGCATCGAAATGGGCGAGCCGGCGGTGGAGGCGCTGGACAGGATCACTGGCAGCGCACCCAAATGGCGCGACCGAATCGGGGCCGCGGCGGCCCTGGCCGAACTCGGCCAGCCGCGGACCATGCCTTTCGCACGCCTCGATCTGGTACAGCGCGCCCTGAGCATTCTCGACAGCGACCAGAGCGGCGAGGATAAGCGCGGCCTGCTCGAGGCGTTGCTGGCGGACGAGCGGCAGTTCGATCCGGCCGTTGAAGAGATCGAGTGGTGCAAGTGCGGCTACCCGGCCTACAAGGCTCGCAAGGACAGGCTGCGCGAGCCGCTGTCCGACCTGCTCGGCTTCGAGCAGGACTCGAACACCGTCAAGACCTACTACTGCCCAAGTTGCGACACGCGGCGAGCAACAGTGGGCGCCTGAAAACGTCCGCCGGTTGGGTGGGCGGGCGACAGAGGCCACGGCCCCCGATCGCCGCCTACGGCTAGGAAGAGGCAGGGAGCAGCACCGCCCAGAGCGCTCCAAGAATGAGGAACGGGCCGAACGGGACGTAGCTCTTGAGCGTGACGCGCCGCGCCAACAGTAGAGCCACGACGACGACGCCCGCGATCATCGCGCCGGCAAAGGCCGCGATGGCGATCCGTATCAGCCCGGCCAAGAGGCCCACGGACACGAGGAACTTGACGTCCGCGCCACCGAAGGCGCCCTCGCCAAACGGCAGCGACGCCGCCAGCATCAGGCCCGGGACCGCAACCGCGCCCATGACGGCGGTCCAAGCCGGCGACCGCGACACCAGCGAGTCGCCGCCCCATACCAGGGCCGCAGCGCCCAGCACTATCAGCGACAGCGTGATCACGTCCGGGATTAGCCTCTGATCGAGATCCGTCGCCATCGCTAGAGCCCAGGCCGCGAAGAAGACGCCGAACAGGAGCCGCTGGCCCGGGTCTCCGAAACGCAGTGGAAGCGCGGCCAGCGCCACCGCCGCGAAGACCGCCACCACGGGCGTGCGCCAATCCACCTTTCGAACCGCGCCGTCCTCATGGGCCGGCCAGCGAGCGGCTATGCGGTCCGCGGCCAATCCCCAGATGAGCCCCGCCAGACCGAGCGCCGGGGCGAGTGGATCGAGCCCGGCCGGAAGCGACGGCATCCTGGCGTTTCCCTCCTATCGGTGATGGGGCGTTGGCGAGATCGGCTACTTGGCTACCGGCGCGAGCTGGCGGGCGCCGGCCAGTGCCAGTTCCACGAGCGTGGCGTGGGAAACGCCCGTGGCTCCCGCAGGGGCGTAGGCCGTCTTCTTGCGGAAGTAGGCAGTCCCGGCGATGTCGAGGTGGACCCACGGCACCGTCGCGAACTCGCGCAGGAAGAGAGCGCTCTTGACCAGGCCGCCCTCTGCGGAGCCCGTGTTCGTGAAGTCGGCGTACCAGCTGTCGAGGTCCTTGCGGTACTCCTCGATCATCGGCAGCTGCCAGTAGCGCTCCCCTGCTCGCTCGCCGGCAGCAGCCACCGCGTCGTACCAGGCCTGCGGCGTGCCGAAGGCGCCGGTCATCTGGTCGCCCAGGGCGCGAGCCACGGCCCCGGTGAGGGTGGCGACGTCGACCAGGTGCGTGGCCCCGAGCTTCTCCGCGTAGCACATCGCGTCGCCCAGGATCAGCCGGCCCTCGGCGTCGGTGTTGATGATGTCCACGGTCTTGCCATTCATGGCCTTGACCACGTCGCCCGGCCGGGCAGAATGCGGACCGGGCATGTTCTCGACTGCGGGGGCGATGGCCAGCAGCGGCGTCCCGGGGGCCAGGCGCGCGACCGTGGCGATGGCCGCGATCACTGTGCAGGCACCGGTTTTGTCCATCTTCATCTCTTCCATCTGGTTCGCCGGCTTGATGCTGATGCCGCCCGAGTCGAAGCAGACGCCCTTGCCTACCAGGGCCAGTCGCCGGCCGGCGGCGTCCTTCGCGCCTTCCTCGCCGGATCGGAGAACGATCATCCGGGGCGGGTTGTCGCTGCCGGCCCCCACGGCCAGGAACATGCCCATGCCCAGTTCCGCGGCGCGGGCCGGCTCGATGACATCGATATGCAGACCGTGGCGCGCGGCGATGGCCCGGGCTTCGTCCGCGAGTACCTGCGGAGTGACATCGTTGGCGGACCGATTGTCCAGACGCCGCGCCAGGTTTGCGCCCTCCCCGATGATCGCGCCACGCTCGGCCGCCCGCTTCAGGGCCGCCGCGTCCGCCCCGGGCGCCACGAGGATCAACTCGTCCAGCACCGGAGGGGCGTTCCTGTAGTCGGCGCGATAGATGGTCGCGGGCTCGAACTCACCCTCGACGACGCCACGTGCGAGCAACTCGGCAACAGTCGCCGCTCCCCCGTCGATCTTGTCCCCGAGTTCGCCCAGCGATATGGCGAGCGTCTTCACGGTCCGGCCCGCCAGTCGGCGCTCGATGGCGGAACCGATCCGCACGATCACCTGCCGCGTGATCGTCTCGGCGTCGCCGGCGGCGATCGCCAGCAACCGACCCGCGCTCAGCTGTCCCGCGGCCGTTACCACCGAGGCGTACCGCTCGGCCTTCAGTTCACCGAACGCGGCCAGTGCCGCAAGCTCCCCGCCGGCGCGCTTGTCTATCTCGCCAAGCGCGGCCTCGAACATGGGGTCTCCGACGAACGGGACTGCGAGCACGTCCGCCGCAACGTCCCAGGGCTGATCGACCAAGACGCGCAACTGCATGACGAGCCCTCCGGCCGAGCGGCTCATCGGGGTGCCGCTGACCCGTGGTGTCGACGGGACCGCCGACGTTGTTGATGACTAGTCTATCGAGTCGGTGCCCAACCGCTTCCGGCGGCGGGCCGTTCGACCTGCGCAGGAGGTCCTACGGAGAGTTGCTGGCGGTCGCGCCGGTCAGCACCGACAGTGCGTCGGCGAGATCGCTCCGGGCCGTCTCTATCGAAATGCCGTCCGAAGTCAAGTGGCCGGCCATCTCGTAGACGATGACCTGGAGGGCGGCCTGGAAGGCGTCTTCGCTGTATTGGGGAGGGGCTGTGGGCGGGGTCAGGCTCGGCTTGGTCCAGGGCAACTGGTTGTTGGCCTCAGCGACCCCCCGGAGCGCTGTCGTCACCTCGACGGTGACCGCTCCCTTCGTGTCGATCATCAGTTGCCATAGGACCTGGAGCGCGTCGTCCATCTGCTTGATCCGGCTCAGCCACGTCGTCAGCGTGGACACGTCCAGAGTCTTGCTCAGGTCGTTGGCGACCAGCGTCGCATCGGCAATCGAGGCCGCCGCGCCGGCGAGCTTTGTCAGCGCGTCCGGGTAACGCCCCTGCACGGCCGACTCCCGGGCGCTCTCGGCCATCGAGTCCCAAGTCTGGATGTCCTCAACCACCCGAATCGCCGTCCGGCTGCCGGTGACCATCGCGTTCCAATCGTCGTGGAGCGGCGAGACTGATCCGATCGCCAGGCAAACCTTGTGATATCGAGCGATCAGGGGCGGGCTGTACTTCTTTGCGAGATCCGCCTGCGAAGCAGAATCCCAGGCGCCGCACTGCAGTCTCTGGGTCAGGTCCGCCGCCCCCGCGTCGATGGCCGTCACATGATTCCAGCCGTCGTTCCAGGCCGACTGCAGGGCGAGTTCGTTCTGCTGGGTCAAGGTCGAAAGCGTCTTGCGCGCCTGGTCGCCGAGCGAATCGACATCGTCCTTGAGCCTCGCGAGATCGCGGACGGCCGAGTCCAGCTTCGCCGACATCGCCTGATCGGCGCTCCACGTCAGCTCCGGCCGCGTCTCGGACGAGGGCAGATGCTCGGCCGCCGCGACGATCCCGGCCGACCCGAGCGCGAGACCGGCGGCAAGCACGAGCCAGCCAAGGCGAACCAGACCACGGCCCATCAGGGCCCTAAGACGGTCCCCCCGGCCGGGCTGGTAATCCCCGTAGTAGGGGTCGTTGTCGTCGAGGTCGAGGCCCGCGTCGTATTCCGGCAGATCGCTCTCTTCGATGGGACGGAAGCCCCAGCCGAAGGTCGATCGTGGCGGTAGGTTGGGCGTCGTCATGATTTCGGCGATGCTACACCGCCGTGACGCCGGCCGGGCAGGGAACGAGAGCCTCAGCGCAAGATCGCGCATTCGACGTAGGTGTAAGCCCTCAGTCCCGCGTGAAAGCAACCGACGCCGTCAATAGACCGGTTCGCGGTTTGCTTTGTCTTGTACCCGTATTCCTCTCGCTTCACCCCGGAGGAACTGGTCGCTTTGGTACGGCAGAACATGGCGATGACCATTCCGGGTCTTCGCGCGAGCGCGCGGCCCCGCGGCTTGCTCGGCCGTGTCCAGCTGCTGCTCCTCGTCTTCGCCCTGGTCAACCTGATCGGGGCGCTCGTCGTCGTCGCGGCATCCGGTCCCAGTCCCATCATCCTCTACGCCGCGGGTCTGGCAGCTCCGCCCATTCTCGCCGTCGTCTGGTTCTCCACGTATCAACGCCGGGACTTCGGCATTCCGGCGGATATCGCCGAGATCGCAGCGATCTGCGTCCTCGCCATGGCTGTGGATGCCCGCTGGAGCACCGACGTCTCCGCCGTTCTCACCGCGGCCGTCTTCTTCGGGTCCGCCTACGGCACTCTTCCGCGGGTCCTCATTCGGACGGGCCTACTCTCGGCCGTTTCACTGGGTCAGGGCTTGAGCGACCCGACGTCCTTCACGATGGCCTGCGGCTTCGCCGTCGGATTCCTCATCTTCGCCTGCCTGATGCACGCCATGGTCGTCTCGATAGATCGATACGAGATTACGGTTCGGCGAGAACAGATACTGGCCGCCACCGGGCTCGATCTGGTGGCCGCGTGCGATCTGGTGTCCATCGTCGCCGCGACCATCGAGGGCGCCCAGGCCCTCTGCGCCGCGACACCGGCGGTTCGGGTTAGCCTGGCATTCGCCGATGGGCCGCCTACGTCGCCTCCCAGATACGAGGTCTTCGGCTCGGCCGGAAACCGGGCCGACGAGCTCCTGCACACGTCGTTCGACATCGGTCAGCTGGCCCCGACGGGGGAGGAGCTGGCCGATCAGCGCATGTTCCGGGCTCCGGCCACCGAGACCGCCCCAGCCGGCTCGACCGGGGAGGCGAGCTTCCTGCCGGGCCAGGTCTTGCTGACACGGGTCAGCGTCGCCGACGCCGTTCGAGGCGTGCTCATCGTGGAGTCGCCCGATGCCGTCGCCGATGAGCTGGTCGCCGCAATCCGCGCCCTGGTGACCCAGGCGTCGCTGGCGATTTCCCGGATCGACCTGCAGGATCTCACCGTCGCTCGTGAGAGCGCGGAACGGTTCGAGGCGCTCATCCAGAGCTCCAGCGACCTGATCAGCATCGTCTCGACCGAAGGCAGCGTCCGCTACCAGTCTCCGTCGGTGAAGCAGATCCTCGGCTATGACCCCGACGCCCTGATCGGCACGTATGTCGTGTCGTTGATCCACCCCGACGACGCGGACCGAGCCACGGCCGAATTCCGCGAGGTCGCCGCCGAACCGGGTTCGTCGCGCGTTTGCGAGTTCCGCCTCCGTCACCTCGATGGCTCATGGCGATACACGGAAACTCGGATGACTAACCTCGTGGACGAACCGGCCGTGGCCGGGGTCGTGCTCAACACACGCGACGTCACCGAGCGGCAGACGCTGGAGGCCGAGCTCCGCCACCAGGCCTTCCACGATTCGCTTACGGGGCTGGCGAATCGGGTCCTGTTCGCAAATCGGATCGAGCACGCCCTCCTGGCATCCAAGCGGGACGGCAGCACGATCGCGGTGCTCTACTGCGACCTGAGCGGCCTCAAGCGAGTCAACGACAGCCTCGGCTATACCGCCGGC
>Ga0182011_10003286_pt1 | contig 13295 bp, 8 predicted proteins | sample 711E1DmetaG_FD_120481 | JGI IMG/M metagenome (GOLD analysis project Ga0182011, IMG submission 120481) | Permafrost microbial communities from Stordalen Mire, Sweden - 711E1D metaG | ecosystem: Environmental > Terrestrial > Soil > Wetlands > Permafrost | place: Sweden: Stordalen | collected... | reverse complement strand
TCGGCGCGCTTCATGCGCATCATCAGCCCGTCGCGGGTGATGCCGGCGTTGTTCACCAGGATCTCCACTTTGCCGAAGCGCTCGATCACCGCCTTGGCCCCGGCCTCGATCGACGCCTCGCTGCTCACGTCCAGCCGGAACGGCGCCGCCTGCCCGCCAGCCGCCTCAATCTCCGCCGCTACTTCGGCCAATTTGATTTCGTTAATGTCCGTCACGGCCAGCCTGGCCCCGGCCCGCGCCAGTTCCAGCGCGCAAGCCCGGCCAATCCCCTGCGAAGCTCCGGTCACCAGGGCGATTCTCCCCTGCAAATCCGCCATCTCTCTCTTTGACCCCCACGCGCTCTGATCTCCGCGCCCTTTCGTTCCCGATTATAAATGGGCGGAAGTCATGGCTTTAGCACACGCTGAAAAGGCCGTGATTGTGACCTGCAACCACTTGCTAACAACCGCGTTGCCGCAGTGCATTGGCGGCTGTTGATTACATTATCAATACAGAAATTTTTCTCCTTGACAATCCGGAGCTGTATACCTCTACTTCGTATGAGAGTGTTTCAGGCGCAAACGCTCTTCCCCCTCCATTTGCGCAGTCGCTGGTAACAGCGAAGATCGCTCCCGGCGGAGCGAGCAATGATGATTGCCGCATTGTATTGAATCAGTCGGATTGAAATGGATCAACCCGGCAATTTGTGGTTTTTCTCTGAAGAAAGGATTCAAGAACACCACGATGGTCCAACTGCGTTCGTTTCCCGTTTGCGTATTGGTCAGTTTATTGCTTTGCGGTTCGGCATCGATCTCCCAGCAGCCGGCGCCCGCCACGCGAATCGTCGATCCGATCGACGAAAGCCGGCTCGTAACTCTCGGAGGCTTTGTGCATCCGCTGGCGACCGCGGCAAACGACCGCGGAGCCGTCTCCGATAACATGCCGCTGGAACGCATGCATCTGGTCCTCAAGCGCAGCGCCAGCCAGGAATCCGCCCTCCGCCAGCTCATCGGCGAGATGCACACCCCCGGTTCGGCCAGTTACCACAAATGGCTGACTCCTGACGATTTCGGCAAGCAGTTCGGACCCGCCGACCAGGACATTGCGGCGGTTCAGGCCTGGCTCGGCGGCCACGGATTCAACGTCGTCAAGGTCAATCCCGGCAAGCAGACCATCGAGTTCTCCGGCAACGCCTCCCAACTGAGCGATGCCTTCCATGCACAAATCCATCAATACCAGGTGAACGGCGAGACCCATTACGCCAACGCCACCGATCCGCAGATTCCGGCGGCGCTGGCGCCCGTGGTGGGAGGATTCGTCTCGCTCAACAACTTCCGCCTGAAGCACTACAGCCATATTCTGGGCAAGGCCGCATACAATTCCAAGACGGACCAGGCAACGCCTGAGTGGACGCAGGGCAATAGTTCCGGCGTCAATTTTGTGCTTTCGCCCGGCGATTACGCCGTGCAGTACGACCTCAATCCGCTCTATGCCGCTGGAACCAATGGCAGCGGCCAGACGATCGCAATCGTCAACGAATCCAACATCAATATCGATCTGGTGAATCAGTTCCGCTCGCTCTTCAATCTTCCGGCCAACCCGCCCCAGGTGATCATCGATGGCAACGACCCCGGCATTGACGGCATCAACAACCCTTATGGCCTGAATTACGCCTCCGGGGAAGCGTACCTGGACGTCGAGTGGGCCGGAGCCGTAGCGCCGAACGCCACCGTGGACCTGGTCATCGCCGGGGATACTGCGGTTGAGAGCGGCCTCTTCCTGGCCGCTGAGCACGCCGTCTACGGCAACGTCGCGCCCATCGTCAGCCTGAGCTTTGGAGAGTGCGAACAGTACCTGCTCGGCACAAACAGTTTCCTCAATCAACTCTGGGAGCAGGCTGCCGCGCAGGGCATTACCGTATTGGTCAGCGCCGGAGACGGCGGCCCGGCCGGATGCGATAACTTCGACATCGATTACTATGCGGTCGAGGGCCTGGCCGTCAGCGGCTTTGCCTCCACGCCGTACAACGTCGCCGTCGGAGGAACCGATTTCTATTACAGCGACTACGCGACCGGCGCCGCCAGCATCTCAAACTACTGGACATCCAGCCCCAGCCAGTTGCCGGCGGTTTCGCTGCTCAAGCAGATTCCGGAGCAGCCCTGGAACGACAGCCAGTATGGTCTGAACGCGATCAACCTATACAACCGCAATGGCGAAACCTCCATTGTGGGAGGCAGCGGAGGAGCCAGCAGCAGCGCGGTCTGCAGCAGAAGTTGGACTGCATACAGCAGTTGCACCGGTACGGTCTCCGGATATCCAAAACCCGCCTGGCAAACCGGAGCCGGGGTGCCCAACGACAGTGTCCGCGACACCCCCGACGTCTCTCTCTTCGCGGCCAACGGACAGAACTACAGCTTCTATCCCATGTGCGCCGAGGATGGCGATTGCCAGGCTCCCTCGGGGAGCGGTCAGGTTCAGATCACGGGGACCGGCGGCACCTCTGCATCGGCGCCGGCCTTTGCGGGCATCATGGCGCTGGTCAATCAGCGATATGGACGCCAGGGCCAGGCGAATTTTGTGCTGTATCCGTTGAAGGCGCAGTTTCCGGCGGCCTTTCACGATGTCACCCGAGGCACCAACTCTGTGCCGTGCAACATCACCAACACATCCAGTGGCTATACCCCCAAGAACTGCATTGCCGTCGCCAATCCCGTCACCGTCACCGACCCCTATTATGGCAAGGCGACGGAAGGGCAGATCGGCACGGGGACGACGCCGGACTACAACGCCGCGGCGGGATACAATCTGGCCACCGGCCTGGGCACTGTAGACGCCAGCCAACTTGTCACCAACTGGGGCAGCGTCCGGTTCGCCTCCACCACGACCACCCTCACGCCCTCCTCGACCTCCTTCACCCACGGAACCTCGATTTCGGTGAGCGGAACGGTGACGACGGCCAGCGGTACGCCGACAGGCAATGTGGGCCTGGTGACCGACAGCATGGAACCGGCCGCCCAGAGCAGCACACTATTTGCCCTAAGCGGCGGCAGTTTTACCGGCGCCAACATCAATTGGCTACCCGGCGGCACGTATAACATCTGGGGCCAGTACGGCGGCGATTCCAAGAACGGGATGAGCGCATCGGCCAAGACACAAGTCACCGTCAGCCCGGAAAACAGCGGCATCTTCCTGCGTATCTATGCGACCCGCGGTACGCGACCCCAAACCATCACTTCTTCAGGAGCCACCGTTCCATATGGAACGCAGCTCTTGCTGAGCGCCGAAGTAACTCCCAGCTCGGATCTCACCGCGTACCAGAATGCCGCTGCCGGGTTAAGTTCCAGTTATCCCGTTTTCCAGTCCGCAACGGGCGCGGTAACCTTCAAGGACGGCAGCACCCCGCTGAGCACCGCATTGGTCAATGCCTCGAGTGAAGCCGAATACACGGCCACCATGGCCCTCAATGCCGGCTCGCACTCCGTCACGGCAAGCTACTCGGGCGATACCAGCTACAATGCCAGCACGGCGGCGGCGATCACCCTCAACGTCACGCAGGTTGCGCCCTCCGTATACATCACAGCTCCTCAACAGCTCTATTCGCAAGGCCAGGCATTTGTGCTTACCGTCCTTGTGGGAGGCGACGGACCTGGCGCGGCGCCCAGCGGTACTGTAACCCTGACCGGCGCTCCTTCAGGTACGCCCTCAACCGCAACCCTGACGACCGGATCCGCTTTCTTCACAGACTATGTCGAGGGCGTCGCTACGTTCGTCATTCCCGCTACCGCGCCGGCCGGAACATACACCATCGGCGCCACCTACACGCCGGACAGCGCTTCCTCGATAAATTACACAACGGCCTCCACGAGCGGCTTCGGTCTCACCATCACTTCGGCGCAGAGAATTGCCACAACTATTACGGCCAGCGCCAGCCCTGGAACCACCTCGCCGACAGCGTTGGTTACACTATCCGGCACGGTCACGGCGGCCAGTGGTACTGCTCCCACCGGATCTGTCTATTTCTTCCTCGACTTTGCCGACTCCGGCTACGCAATCGAAGCATATTTCCTGGAAAATCTCATCCCAGGCAGCGGCGCCTCATCCACATTCAGTGGCCTCTTAAGCAGCCAGTCCCTCCCCCAAGGCACGGACCTGCTTACCGTCTACTACGGAGGGTCCGGCACGGATGCGCCTTCTTCCACAGTCCTCAGGATCGTCAACCCGCGTTCCGATTTTACGCTGACCCCGCAAACAACGATCGTCCCCGTCGCCGGAGGCGGCAGTGCGACGGACACCGTCAACCTCGCTTCGATGCGTGGGTTTAGCGGCGCCGTGAACCTCACCTGCTCGGCGGCTTCGGGCGTGACCTGCTCACTGAATCCAGCCTCAAACTCGCTTTCCAGCGGCGGAAGCGCCGTCTCCGTATTGACGCTCAATGCGCCGTCTTCCACCGGGAACGGAACCTACAATGTGTCGGTTACCGGAATCGATTCGTCCGGGCAGTTCATTCACACGCTAGGCTTGGAAGCGATCGTAACAGGTTCTAGAGTCACGCCCGCCTTCTCCATCGGCGGAACATCCGTGACCGTGGCAAAAGGTGCAACCACCGGGACGAATATCTCGGTGACACCCAGCGGAGGCTTTACCGGCAGCGTAGTGATGACTGCCGCCGTCACCACCAGCCCGCCCGGCGCTCTGTATCCGCCCACCCTGAGCTTCGGCTCGACCACCCCGGTGAGCATTACCGGCGCCACGGCTGGAACAGCGACGCTGACCATCGCCACTACGGCGGCCACGACAGGCAGTTTGGCCTATCCCGCGCGTCCGGGGGCTCGCTGGTACACCACCGGCGGCGCGGCCCTGGCCTGCATCCTGCTCTTCTGTGTTCCCGTCAGGCGGCGTAGCTGGAGGACAATGCTCGGAATGTTCGCGCTCTTTGTCGCGCTCGCTGGCGGCGTACTTGCCTGTGGCGGCGGGGGCGGTAGCAGTGGTGGGGGAGGAGGAGGCAGCGGCGGCGGCATCTCCGGCACCACTTCGGGAGCCTACACCATCACCGTAACCGGCACTGCCGGTTCGACAATCACAACCGGCACGGTTACCCTCACCGTGCAGTAGCTTCCATCCAACCCAGGCCGCCGCATCCTTCCCAGGGTGCGGCGGCTTTTATTTGTGTGTGCGAAAAGGCGCTCTGTTGTACGAGAATCGAGGCATGGCCTCCGTACGCATCGACAAATGGCTCTGGGCAGCGCGCTTCTTCAAGACGCGGGCGCAGGCATCGATAGCCTGCGACCTGGGCCGGATTCACTCCAACGGCATCCAGGCCAAGCCTGCCCGCGAACTCCGCATAGGCGACATGCTGCAGGTGAGGAACGAGGGCGGCGAGTTCGAAATTGAGGTTTTGCTGTTGAGCCAGATGCGCGGTCCGGCAGCGGTGGCACAGACCCTCTACCGCGAGACCGAAACCAGTATTGCGGCGCGGCTCAAAGCGGCTGCCGAACGCAAGGCGATGCAGGAGTTCGCGCCGTTGCCGGAACACCGGCCGTCGAAGCGCGATCGCCGCCGCATCGTCCAGTTCCGGGGTGGAAGGTAACACACGAGCCGGTAGTCCTCATGGATGCGGCGCGGCTGTTGATTCGGCGTCGGCCCAGTAGCCGGTTCTGGCCGCAACGCGCAGGCCGGGATAATCATTGAGGCGCAATTCGATCGCATGAAACCCCGGATGCGGCGCTTGCGGATGAAAGCTGAGCACATAGCGGTTGGGCACATGGTTGGAGATGGCAAGAAGATCGCGGACCAGGCTTGAAGCGTTTTCAAACCGGAAGTATTCTCCGCCGGTCAGGTGCGCCACCGTCTCAGGCACGTTGCGTTGGAGGCCGTTGGCGGCGGCGATCCCGGCCACGGTAGCCAGTCCGAGCGGAGGAGCAAGCTGCGTGAGGCAATTCCAAGCCTGGACGGCTTTGTTCGTCGGGGCGTCGGGGTCGGGGCCCTTGCCCATGCATCCGCCAGGAGGGTTGGGGTTGGCGTTCTCAAGTCCAGGGCCGCCCACCTTGATTGGGAGTTCCCGATAGGCGTAGTGCGCTGCCTCGGACCTTCCGGTTGAGAAGCCGAGGGCATAGACGGCTGTGTTGGTGTCGCCGATGGCGCGCAGCGCATCTTCGATCTTGGTCTGGCTGCCGTGATCGACGGTCTCGGAGATGAGCAGAATTGCGCGACGCCAGCGCGGCGGCTGGTTGCGCAACAGGTCAACGGAGAACTTGAGGCCATCCAGAATGGCCGCGCCCTTATCTCCGGACTCAAGGCCGCGGAGCGCGGCCCCGGCGGCATCCACGTCGGAGGTGAAGCCTTGCAGCAGCGTGGGCGCGCTGTCGAAGCCCACCACGGCGACCCGGTGCGGGACGTTGCCTATCACGGCGGCAATCGCCGCGGTGAGGTTGCGATAGGCGTCGAGCTTGCGGGCGCCCGCTCGGCCCGTCTCCACCGCGACCACCAGCGCCAACGGTTCTCCGCCTGTGTATTCATCCAGGGTGAGCTTCTGCTCGATACCGTCGTCGGTGACGCGGAAATCGCCGGCTTTGAGTGTGAAGACCGGTTTTCCATCGCGATCCAGCACCAGCGCGGGAACCAGCACCACGGTGGTCTGCGTACTGAGCTCCGGTCTGTGCGGCGCGGAGGGCGCCGGCGACTGCGCGAATGCAACGGGCGCACCCAGCAGTGCGATAGCGACAACCAACTTCATCGGCGCGCTCCCCTGAGGCTCAGTGTAGCTTGCTGAGGAACGAAAGAATCCCGGCGGCTTCGGAACCATCGATCGATCGCCCGCCAGCGTTCTGAACATGTCTTGGTTCCCCCTACTTTAGTAGACTCAACGGCAGGATGTTTGTCTCTACCCGCACCATTCGCAGCATTTGTCCCTGGTTGAACTTTCCCGCGCTTGCCGTGGCCCCGATGGACTTTGCCCCCCGAAAGAAAGTGAAGTAGATTCGATGCGATTCGAGCTTTTTCTGGCGGCGCGGTACCTGAAGGCCAAACGTCGGCAGGCCGTGGTGGGCGTTGTGACCGCCATCTCCATCGCCGGTGTGGCCGCGGGAGTGGCCGCGCTCATCATCGCCCTGGCCATCACCAACGGCATGAGGCGCGATCTGGAGGACCGGCTGCTGGGGGCCACGGCGCACGTGGACTTGATGCGCGTCGAGTCGGACGGTATCCGCGACTGGCGGCCGCTCGTGAACCGGCTGCGCCATCTTCCACATGTAACCGCCGCGGCGCCGGGAATCTACGGGCAGGTGCTGGTTTCGCGCGGGCCGCGCGCCGGCTTCGCGCTCATCAAGGGCATCGTCCCCGCCGAGGAGCGAACCGTCAGCAGTCTGATGGAGACGATCGTCTCCGGGTCGGCGAAGGAACTGGAGCCGGAGGCGCCAAACCGGAGAGCCTATCCGGTTCCCAGTCAATACGAGCCAAACACGCCTTACCCGGCCCTGGTTCTGGGCAAGGCGATTGCCGAACAGATCGGCGCGCAGGTGGGTGACAGCGTGCTGGTCACCAGCCCCCAGGGCGAGCTGACGCCGCTCGGCCTTGTGCCCAAATACCAGCGCTTCGGCGTGGCCGGCATCTTCCATTCCGGCTTTTATCAGTACGACGCCTCGATGGCCTTCATGCGCCTCAGCGACGCGCAGCGGCTCTTCAGCGAGCCGGATCTGCTCTCGGTCATCAGCTTCAAGGTGGACGATCTGAACCGCGCTCCGGAGATTGCCCGCTCTATCGAGCAGGCCGCCGGCCGCGGCTACATGACCACCGACTGGATGGAGCAGAACCGCGAGCTCTTCCGCGCCCTCAAGCTGGAACAGGTGGTCACCTTCATCGTGATTGCGCTCATCGTCCTGGTGGCCGCGTTGAACATTCTCATCGCCCTCACCATGATGGTGATGGAGAAGACCCGCGACATCGCCGTGATGATGAGCTTTGGCGTGGAGCCGGGCCAGGTGCGGCGCATCTTCCTTTTGCAAGGGTTTCTGATCAGCCTGGTCGGCACCGCTGTCGGCTTGCTGCTTGGCTATCTCGCCGCCTGGGCCGGCGGGCACTACCACTTCATCCATCTCTCCGCCGAGGTCTACTCGATCGATACGCTGCCCTTCGCGCCGCGCCCGCTGGATGGGGTGATCGTGGCCGCGGTTTCCATCGGGATCTCGTTGCTGGCTACGCTCTATCCTTCGTCGGCCGCTGCAAGCGTCCTGCCGGCCGAGGCGCTGCGGTACGAATAGCAGAGGAAAAATCGCGATTCGAGATTGCTCTACTCAAGCGAAGCCCGAGTTGGTGTGCCCTATCGATTTTTGTGCCGGGCCGCCGCTCCCCGAGCTTCGCGTCGACTGGAGAAATGCGCCATCGGGGTACTGTCACTCCGGTTTCGCTCTCGATACGGTCATAGACAGGATGACCGTGTTTATGGGCGCCCGCAGCGGACAACGATCTGCGTTCCCGGCGCGACCATGGTGCCGGGGGCTGGCGCCTGCTCACGGACTGTCCCATTTCCGGACACTTGCACCTCCAGCCCCGCTGCGCCGGCCAACTCGATGACCTTGCGCACCGGCAGACCGATAAGCGATGGAACACGCAGGGTCTTGGTGTCTACAACCATAACCGCGGCCGTCTGCCGCTCAGGCGTACTCGCCTGCCGAGGTGTGGGTTGCGTCACGTTCGCTGCCGTCTGTGCAACGCCGGATATGCTCTTTGCATCTGGATCTGAATTTGCCGCCGGTTTCGCGGGCTCTGCCGATGTTGAATCGGCGATTGCCGCTTGGCCTGCCCCAGCGCGCCGGTTCTTCATATCGCCCCCCCGCAGCGGGTCGTCGCCGGGCAACTCATTGGCCGCGGCATAGAGCGCGGCAATATCGTTGCCATGGTCGTATGCATCGTCTTCCGTCACCGGCGCATCGCGTTTACCGGATGCGCGAATCGCGCGAACGTCGATGTCGTGCGGCACTCCCAGATACTCAAGCACCTGTTGCGCCACCTCGGCAAAAACCGGCGCGGAGACCGTGGTGCCGTAGTAGTCCCCCTTGGGAGAATCGATAATCACGGCTACGGCGATGACCGGATTGTTGACCGGCGCAATGCCGGCGAATGAAGCGATGTGCAGGGTCTTCGAGTAGAGGCCGGTGGCCGGATCGATCTTCTGCGCCGTGCCCGTTTTGCCTCCCGACGAGTAGCCGTTGAGCTGCGCTGACTTGCCCGTGCCGTAGAGCACCACGCTCTCCATCATCTTGCGCATCTGGGCCGCGGTCAGGGTGGAGAGCACGCGATGAGCTCCGCCGGGCAGCGGATTGGGCAGATCGCCTCCCGGTTTGAAGGGCGAGGCCTGCAACTGGGTTGCCGTACGCTGCGCTGCCGTTGCCTGGCTGTCGGCGGCGCCGTCCACCTGTCCCGGCATCAGCACGTGCGGCGGCAGGTAGACTCCTCCATTGGCGATGGTCGAAACCATCGAGACCAGTTGCAGGGGCGTGACGGCGATCTCCTGGCCGATGGCGATGGACCCGATCGACGAGGGGCTCCAGCGGCTTGCCGGGCGCAGCAGGCCGCGTGTCTCACCGGGCAACTCGGCGCCCGAGCGGGAGCCGAAGCCGAAGTCGCGGATGTATCGATAGAAGCTGTCTTGACCCACCTTCAGCGCCAGCTTGACGGCGGCCACATCGCTGGACTTGGCCAGCGCTTGAGTGACCGTGACACGACCCAGGCCGCGATCGGACTTGTCATCGTGAATGACGCGGCCGGCGAGTGTAATCTGCCCGCCCTGGCAGTCGATCATCTCGTCGGGCGAAGCCACCTGCTGCTCGAGCGCCGCCGAATAGGTGACCAGCTTGAAGGTCGAGCCCGGCTCGTAGACGTCGCTTACCGCGTGATTGCGCAGCAGTTCGGGCGTGGTCCGCCGCGAGAAGTTGGGATTGAAGGTAGGGCGGATGGCCAGCGCAAGAATCTGCCCAGTATGAACATCCTGTACAACGACTGTGCCGTTGGCCGCCTGGGTCCTCTGCATGGCGTGGTCCAGCGCCCGCTCGGCCAGGAACTGGATGTTCTCGTCGATGGTCAGCACCAGGTTCCGCCCCGGCTCAGGCTCGCGTTCGCTCGATCCCAAAACCCGCCGGCGCGCATCCAACGCCGTGTACATTCGCCCCGGAGCGCCGTGCAGTTGCACCTCGAACTTCTGTTCCAGGCCGCCCAGGCCATTGTCGTCCGCGCCTACATAGCCCAGCACCTGCGCGGCAATCTCGTTGTCCGGATAAAAGCGCTGGAATTCCTTCTGGAAGTAGATGCCCTTGATCGTCCCCGGCCTGAGAATATCCTTCACACGGGCCGCCACCTCGGGGGTTACGCGGCGCGCCACCCAGGCAAAACTGTGTCCGCTTACGAGGCGGCCAACAATCTGTTCCTCGGTGGTTTGCGCATCCACAGGGTCGGTATGCACCAGCGCGGCAAGGGCGTGCGCGGCTGACTGCTTGTCGTCGATCTCCGTGGGCACGGCGTAGATCGAGTCCACCTGCACGGTCATGGCCAGCTCGCGCAGGTTGCGGTCGTAGAGCACACCGCGGCGGGGAGCGACCTCAAAGGTGCGCTGCTGCTGCCTCTGGGCGCGTTCGACGAACTCCTGGTGGCGCACCACCTGAAGCCAAAACAGGCGCGCGGCAATCGCCATCGCCCAGAGCAGAAAGAACAGGCAGATCAGCCAGAAGCGCGACCGCGGGAGCGGAATGGAGCGCGCCCCGGTGGCGCGGTCGCGATTGGCTCGAGTAGGTGCCTGCATGGCGAATCGCTCCGGACTTCAGAGTTGGCCACCGGCTTACTGCGCGGCGGGCGCCGGAGGAGTCGCTTGCGCTAGGGCTGGCGCGGCGGAATCCGAAGCCGCGGTGGGATGAATCACCTGGCCCGGCTGCGGCTCGGATAGGCCCAATTGACGGGCCATTGAATCGATGCGGCCGGGCTGGGTAAGCTGCGCCTCGGCAAGCCGCAACTGCCGGTTCTCCTCGCGCAACTGGTCGCGCGCCTGCTTCTCAGACTCCACGCGGTAACCGCCCTCGATGGCGTAGAAGTGCTGCAAGCCGTACACCATCACCAGCGAGAAGAGTGCAGTGGCCGCCAAGGAAAACCAGCGCATATGGCGTGTCCGCGCCAAATCGGGCGCTTTGACCAAACGCGAGTTGTCGAAGTGCTTGACAAAGCATAACTCCGGCGTGCGCACACCCCGGCGCCGCCGCGCCTGTTGGGCCATCAGTTCCGCGTTTCGCTCTGTAGCCAGCGCGCTCAGGCGGAAGCCCTCTCCAAAATATGTCGCCGCGTATGCCGCCATGGTAGTTCTCCTTGCCGTGCGGTGGTCAGTTATCGGTGATTGACCGCTCCGAGCTCGAATTCATATCCGCACCGGTCCGGAACCGGCTATCCCTTTCATCTCCCACAACTCTCACGGCTGACTACTGAACACCGATAACCGCTCACTGCTTTTCCGCCGCTCTCAACTTCGCGCTCCGCGAGCGCGGGTTGCGTTCTATCTCTTCTTCGCAGGCCGTGACCGGCTTCTTGGTCAGTATTTCCCAAATCCCTTGCCGCGCCCCTTCCCGCAGGCTGTCTTTTGCGATGCGGTCTTCCAGCGAGTGAAAGCTGATGACCACCAGTCTTGCGGAGGGCTTAAGCAACTTGGGTGCGGCCTCCAGCAAGGCATGAATCTCGTCCAACTCGCGGTTTACATAGATGCGAAGTGCCTGAAATGTCCTGGTTGCAGGGTGTATTCGATCGCCTTTTATTGCGGGGGCGGTTGAAGCGACAATCCGCGCTAACTCGGCTGTGCTTGCAATTACCCGCCCCGCAATTGCTCTGGCGATTCTCCGCGACCTCCTTTCTTCTCCGTATGAGTAAATGAGATCGGCTAACTCGCGTTCGCCTAACTCACTCACCGCTTGTGCGGCGGTCGGACCGGTGCGAGGATCCATCCTCATGTCCGGAAATCCATCCGCCGAAAAACTAAATCCTCTGCGCGCCTCGTCCAGTTGAAGGCTGCTCACTCCAAAGTCGGCCAGCAACCCGTCCACCGAGCCTGGCTTGACATGCCGGGCGATGGTGCTGAAAGCCTCGTCGATCAGCTTCACCCTGGGTGCCTGGCTGCCCAACTCGCTGCAAACCCGGTCCAGCCGAACCTTTGCCAATACAAGCGCTTCAGGATCCCTGTCGAAGCCGATCAGGAGACCCTCGGGGCCCAGCAATCGGGCTACCCCGGCGGCATGACCCGCCAAACCAACAGTGCAGTCGACATACGTTCCGCCGGCGCGCACCTTCAAAAACCCGAGTGCCTCCTTGTACAACACCGGCACATGCCGTTCCGCCGGTTTCGTCATCTGCTTCCCCTCGCGGGACGGCGCGATTATTCCTGCACGCTCAGAACCGCCGACATCCTCTTGCGGTGCTCGTCCGTCAACCCGTCCGGCGGCAGCGCCTTCTCGAAGACCTCCCGGTTATGAACTTCCAGATGGGTCCTCATGCCGATGACCGTAACGTCCATGTCGTCCAGCCTCGCCTTTGTCCGCAGAATCTGCGGCAGCAACACGCGCCCCTGATCGTCGATCTCCACCTGGTGGCCGTAGTAATTCACCAGGTTCATGTAGGTCTTCACGGCGTCGTCCATGGTGCTGACGCCGGCCAGCCGGTCTTCCACCTTCTCCCACTCCGGCAAAGGCCAGATCTCGGCGCTCTTGCCGTCGGCGCTGGTGACGTAGAACTGCTTTACATCCGCGGCGTCCAACAACTTCTTGAAGGCAGACGGCACCTTCAGGCGTCCCTTGGGGTCGACCTTCGCCGGATGGTTGCCGCGAAACATGGTGTGTACCTCGTGCCGGTTACAACCGGCTCTGCATCCACTTCCCCGCCTGGCCTGCCCTTTACCGTTACTCAGGTTGGTCCCCCAACGACTTGGGAGCCAGGATTCCGTGTAGCGGGGTGAAAAATGGGGTATTCTCTCAATGAAGAGAGACTCTGATATCCACTTCGCACCACTTTGGACCACTACAAAGTCGATAGTACCCCCGTTCCCGGCTCCCGCCAAGAAAAAAATGCGTTTATCGAGGGATTTGTGTGGAGTGAATCTGGAAAAATCTGCTAATGGGTTAAGTCGATCCGAATACCACAAGATATAGGGTTATTGGTTTAGGTTCCGGGGCTAACCCGCATTTCTCACCAGCGAGATGCCGTTCGAGTTGAGGGGATGTAGAAAAGGACTTGGAAAGGCCGTCTTTTCATGGCATAACTGCGTTGTCAAGACGTGGTTTCTGCCGTGCGGAGGCGGC
>Ga0182011_10003284_pt1 | contig 13302 bp, 17 predicted proteins | sample 711E1DmetaG_FD_120481 | JGI IMG/M metagenome (GOLD analysis project Ga0182011, IMG submission 120481) | Permafrost microbial communities from Stordalen Mire, Sweden - 711E1D metaG | ecosystem: Environmental > Terrestrial > Soil > Wetlands > Permafrost | place: Sweden: Stordalen | collected... | reverse complement strand
GGAAACGGGGAACTCCGGACCCGGATCATCAGGGAATGCCAGCCGCTCCCCTTGGGAATGGTATGAACATATGATACCGGCGGGAATCGGGAACCGACGTATAAAACAAAAGCATTATCCTTCCTCGAATCCTTTTTTCATACTATAATGAACCTGATATCTCTTCTTACAGCGTTCGTGCCATGGATCGCGTTCACCCTTGTTGCTGAAGCTCCCCTGGGAAGCCCCCTGATGTGTCTGACTCTTGCCTTTATTATCGGTATTGTGCTCACCGTCCTGACGAGTTACCGGCAACTGCTCCAGGGCTACATTCTTTCCGTTGTCACGATCGTTTTTTTCGTTGTGTTCTTTATCCTGATCATCGGATTACAACAGTACTATCTCGCGAACTACCTTTCGGTACTCTCGATGCTGATCCTTACGGTCGTCTGCTGGGCGACGATGCTGGTCCGGTTCCCTTTCACCCTCCAGTATTCAAGGGAAGGCATCGACCCCGAACGTGCAAGGAGCGCGCCATTCATGCGGGTAAATTATATCATTACCGCGGTTTGGGGAATTGCATTCACTCTCAGCACGGCAATTGACGCCTTCCTGCTGCTCCGGCCTGACCCGGGTCTTATGTTCTGGGACAACCTGAAATGGGTCTTCATGGTAATCGCTATCGTCTTTACCGTTTGGTATCCTTCATACGTCCATAAGCAGAGGGCGATGCAGGAACTGGCAGCTCATCCTGAATTCCTGAAAAAAGCGTGATATTTTTTTCCTTTTTTTAGTGCAACTGTCATCTCTCTTGCAATGCGCCGAGCACCGGTCTTCTTTCCCCATGACCTTACGGGTTAAGATGAGCAGGGTGATGAAGATGCCGGTGGGGATGGTGGCGTAGTATCCAACACGAAAGTAAAAAGAGAACTACTTCAGGATCCCTTTTAGTGAGAAGGGCCCTGTTTTAGAAAAGGATTACTTCCCCTTCTTCACGCACGCGGCAATGTACGACCCGGCCTTTTCCGTTGAAGCAGAACCGCCGAGATCCTTTGTCACAACGCCATCCTTGATACTCGTCTCAATTGCCTTCACAACCGCTGCCGCAGCCTTGTGCTCGCCAAGGTGGTCGAGCAGGAGCGAGCCTGCCCAGATGGTGGCGATCGGGTTTGCCACGCCCATGCCCTTGTACTTCGGGGCGGAACCGTGGATCGGCTCGAACATGGAGGTGCCCTTCGGGTTGATGTTCCCCCCGGGAGCAAGGCCGAGCCCGCCCTGGATCATAGCGCCGAGATCGGTGATGATATCACCGAACATGTTGGGCGTGACCACGACATCGAACCACTCAGGGTTCTTGACGAACCACATCGTGACCGCGTCCACGAAGTTGAATTCTGTGGTGACCTCAGGGTACTTCTTTGCGGTATCTGAAAAGACATCCCGCCAGAGGCCGTACACGTCCGAGAGGACGTTGGCCTTGTCCACCGAGGTCAGTTTCTTCTTCCGCTGCATGGCGAGGTCAAACGCATAGGTCTGCACCCTTCGGGTGCCCTCGCGGGTGATGACCCCGATCTGGTACGCGATCTCTTCGGCATCGCTCGTGACATCGAGACCGAACTTTACAGTGTAGATGTCGCGGACAACATCGAGCTCGATCTTCTGGTGCTTCTTGAAACGCGAGCCGATACCGACATAGAAGTCCTCAGTGTTCTCGCGGACGACAATAAAGTCGATGTCCTTCGGGCCTTTGCCGGCGAGCGGTGTTTCTACACCGGTGAGGAGTTTGATCGGCCTGAGGTTCACGTACTGGTCGAAATGGAAGCGCAGTGCAAGGAGAATACCCTTTTCCAGCACCCCGGGTTTTACCCGCTCGTCGCCAATGGCACCAAAGTAAATCGCCTTGAACTTGCCGAGTTCTTTTAAGTCGTCCTCTGTAATGAGTTTCTTGGTGGCAAGGTAGCGGTCAGCCCCGATATCGAAATCCGTCCACTGGATATCGAAGTTGTATTCCTCACCTGCCGCTTCCAGTACTTTCTTTCCCTCGGCAACGATCTCCGGGCCGATCCCATCCCCGCCGATTGCGGCTATCTTGTACATTGGGGTATCTCCGTGAGGTTTTTCGCGTATTCTACGAGCCCGCCGGCATCGATGATACCCTGCATGAACGCCGGAACAGGCTCGATTGCGTACTTCTTCCCGTCCGCCTCAAGGAATCCCTCTCTGATATTCAGGCCGATCTTCGCCCCGTCGGCGATCTTATCCGCGTCCGGGCAGACTACCGGGAGCACACCGACATTGATCGAGTTCCGGAAGAAAATCCGGGCAAATGACCGGGCAATCACTACTTTGACGCCGGCTCCCATCAGGGCCAGCGGCGCATGTTCGCGGGACGAGCCACAGCCGAAGTTGCGTCCTCCTACAATAACATCGCCCTGCTGCACCTTCTTTGCAAATTCGTCCCGGGTCCCTTCAAAGGCGTGCTTTGCTAGCTCATCCGGGTTGTTGATGGTGAGGAACCGGCCTGGTATGATCGCATCGGTGTCGATATTATCGCCGAACTTCCAGACCCGTGCATTCTTAGCAACAGGCCCCTCGGTGATTATGATTTTTCTGACCGGCACTGTCTTCTTTGCTGTCATGGTCATACCACCCTCGGGTCGGTGATCTCGCCCATGATAGCGCTCGCCGCTGCCGTTGCCGGGGAGCAGAGGTAGACCTTGCCTTCGGTGCTTCCCTGTCGGCCCTTGAAGTTCCGGTTCGAGGTCGAAAGGGAGATTTCGCCGGGTGCAATAAGTCCGAACGCCCCGCCCATGCACGGTCCGCAGCATGGCGCCTCGACCAGTGCACCAGCCTTCACGAACTTCTCGACAAGTCCAGCTTTGAGGGTTTTGAGGTACTCATCGCGGGAGGCCGGGATGATAATGACACGACACTTCGGGCTGAACTTCTGCTTTCCCAGAACCTCTGCCGCTTCAACAAGGTCCTCGAAGCGCCCGTTCGTGCATGAGCCGATGAATACCTGGTCCACGTGCGTTCCGGCAACCTTTCCGACTGGGACACCGGTATCAACATTGTGCGGAACAGCGACCTGCGGTTCGAGGTCAGAAACATGGTATGTCCTCCGCTCCGCAAACGTTGCATCCTTGTCGCTGTCGAGTTCGAACGGTTTCATCTTCCGCCGGCTTTTCATATACTCCCATGTCACCTTGTCCGGCGCAACGATGCCGGCCTTCCCGCCCATCTCGATCGCCATATTGCAGAGCGTCATCCTGCCTGCCATGTCGAGTTTTCTGATGGTTTTTCCGGTAAATTCGATTGCCTTGTAAGTAGCCCCGTCGGCTCCGATGTCTGCGGCAATGGAGAGGATCAGGTCTTTTGCTCCAACCCGTTTTTGGAACTTTCCTGATACTTCGGCACGGATCGTTTCCGGTACCTTGAAGTAGAGGGCCCCGAACTTCAGGGCAAAACCCATGTCCGTGGAACCGATGCCGGTAGCAAATGCTCCTGCAGCACCATACATGCAGGTGTGGGAGTCTGCACCGACTACGATCTCACCCGGCGCTGCCCGGCCTTTCTCGATCGTCACCTGGTGGCACACTCCCTCATTGATATCATAGTTATGGATGTCCTGCTCCAGTGCAAACTTCCGCATGTAGACATGGTTGCTTGCAGCCTCGATGGAGTCAGCAGGTATCTGGTGGTCAAAGAGCATGATGATGCGTTTGGGGTCAAAGACCTTCCTTCCGCCCATCTCGTAGAACTTCTGGATGGCAAGTGGGCCGGTGATATCATGGATCATTGCCCCGTCAAGAGGGGCCATGACCACGTCGCCTGCCCTCACGTCGCTGCCACATTTTTTTGAGAATATCTTCTCTACGATTGTCGCTGTCATGCTCTAGTCGTCTCAAGTATTGGGCCTTTGGGATAATCTATCTTTACTGTGGTGCACCCTGGAAATACTGGTAGATTGCTGCAATTCCGGTACAGCAGCGGCCTTTTTTTGATAACTGCGATACTTTTCGCAGTCAAAGGAACCTTTAATCCCGATTCCGGAGAAGGTTATGCGAATACTATGAAACGAACGATCCAACTCCTTACCCTGGGTCTCCTCATCATTGCCCTGGCCCTTGTTGGCTGTGCAACTGCAGCCTCCGATACTGCCAGTGAACATGTGATCCAGACTGCCGGTACCGGCAACGTCATCGGTACGTCCGACCGGGCACAGGTCACGTTTGCGGTCCAGACTGAGAACAGCGATGTGAAAATAGCCCAGACCGAAAATGCCCAGAAGATGGCCACGGTGCACGATGCGCTCGTTGCCGCGGGTATCCCCGATGATGCTCTCAAGACAACCGGATACAATATTTACCCGGTGTATGAGGATTCCACTGGCATCCTGAAGCCGAAGATCAAGACGTACCAGGTTACCAACAGGCTGACTGTTACCCTCCACAACGTCAACCAGACGGGAGAGGTCATTGATACGGCCGTAGCGAACGGCATCAACGAAGCCGACTCCATCCAGTTCATGCTTTCCGATGAAAAGGAACAGGAACTCCGCACCGAGGCCCTCAAGGAGGCAGTCTCCCGCGCAAAATCTGATGCGGACACCATCTCTGCCGCCATGGGGACCACCATCACCGGTGTCCAGCGGGCAGAGACCGGCAGCAGTTATTCCCCGGTATACTTCCAGAACTATGCCCTTGACGGGACATCAGCGAAGTCCGCTGCTGCAACACCTATTCAGTCCGGCGATGTCACGGTCTCTGCAACGGTTACGATAACCTATACCATCAGCTGATCTTCTGAATCTCTTTCACAACTTTTTTAAAATAGCAGCGTGATCATTTCATAAAATCAGATGAACACCACCCGGGTTGCCGGACATTAGATCACAGATACCAAGTTTCGAATATCCCAAAATCAGCGGATACAATAGGATTGATTTTATCATGGAGCGCAATATCGGTTTTAAGGAACGACGGTACATTGAGGAATTGAGAATTCTTACCAAGGCGACCGCACTCGACTGCGTGATCGACGATCGGTTCGACCGGGTCATCTATGTGATCCGGCAGGGGGACATGGGCCTCGCGATCGGAAAGAAGGGTGACAATATCAAGCGTCTCCAGAATGTGCTGGGAAAGCGGATAGAGATGGTGGAACATGCGGAAAAACCCGAGGACTTCATCACCAATATCTTCAAGCCGGCAGAGGTGACCGGCATAGAACGCGAGGGGGATACAGGGCCGGTGAACGTACTCGTGCGGCAACGGAGCGACCTTGGGATCGCAATCGGCAAGGCCGGCTGCAATATCGAGAAAGCGCGCATACTCTGCCGCCGCTTCTGCGGTTTTGAGATCGGTGAAGTGTTCCTTCCCCCGGAGGATGCATGAAAAAGGCGACTGATCCCCGGGTCCTTGCCGAGATCTGGGAAGTGGTCTGCAGCCGGGCAGAAAATCCCACGCCCGATTCTTATACCAGCCGGCTCTTGACCGACAAGAAAGGCATTGACAAGGTTCTTGAGAAGGTGGGTGAGGAGTCGACCGAGTTTATCCTTGCGGTAAAAAACGGCGTTCCTGAACGGACGGTCGAGGAGACATCCGATCTGCTCTTCCACATCCTCGTTGCACTCCGTGCGGCAGACATTGATTTTTCCGATGTCATTGCCGAGCTGGAGCGGCGGCGCACCTGATCCTTTCCTTATTTCTGCAGGAATGTTGCAAGGTCCATGATCTCCGGGAGATCGACACTCTTCTGCCCGGCAGACGCAAGCACGCTTTCATCCACAAAAATAGGGATATCCGCCCTGAGGGCGAGGGCGACCCCGTCACTCGGCCGGCAGTCGAGATATTCCTCGCGGAGGTCTGATACGAGGACCAGCTGGGCATAATAGACCCCATTGTCGATACTGTCGATCTGCAGCGAGCGCAGGGTTATATTAAATTTCGCACACAGGTCGATGAAAAGATCGTGGGTGAACGGCCGCGGGAGCACCTCTTTTATCTTTGCACTGTTGATCGAGACGGCTTCCCAGATGCCGATGAATATAGGCAGGATGCGACCATCCCCGTCGGCAAGGATAACCAGAGGTACGGTTGTGGCATTATTGAAAGCGACAAATACCCCCTGGACTTCGCACTTCACCAGTGTCATTCAGTGCACAGTGATTGTTGTTCACCGTGATAAGGGTTAAGGTCATAAAACAGGGGGATTATTCGGCCATTTTTGCTTCCCTGCGGACAATAATGATGCTTGAGAGAATGCCAAGGGCAATATTGAAGTAATAGAGAACTACCCGCCAGAGAACCACGAAGATCCCGACGATCGATGCAGGGATGAAAATGGCATACATGGTGGTGGCACCTACTTCGGCAATACCGGAACTGCCGGGAGTCAGCGGCATCATCATCAGGATGGCAAGGATAAGCTGGATGACAAACGATTCGAGGATAAGGGGTGGCTGGCCGAGCCCCATGAGGATGAGGGATGCGGTCACTATCTCTGATACCCAGTAGAGCAGGGTAAAGAGCATTCCCCAGCAGAGCCCTCCCTTGGCGGTATGGACAAACCGGATGGTTGCGCTCTGGAAGTTGTCGATTTCCTTGTCTGCACGGACGAGCATTTCATCGACGCGTTTGTTCTCCCAGGTCCTGGTCAGGAACAGGGTACAGCGGTTCACCACCCTTTTCACCACGTCGGGACGCCGGATAGCAAGGTAGAATAAAACGAGGCATCCGGCTACGAATATCCAGATGACGAACACCATGATTTCCGAAACGGTGCCGAGACTCTTCCACTGGTCGGTGAGAACAATCATGGCGAAGGCAGCAAGACCTGCGAGTGCGATCCCGTCCAGTACCCGCTCCATGATCACGATGGCGGTGGCGTCGCCAAGAGGGACGTCTGCTTTGTAGAGTTCATGGATACGGACCGGCTCGCCTCCTGCCTGTGCCGGTGTTATTGCCGCGGCGAGCAGGTTGGCAAAGACAAGGTTGAGGCTGTAAAAGAACCCGATCCGGTACCCGAGAGATCCCGACATCTTCTGGACACGCAATGCCCAGAAACACATAGTGAGGAGATGGGTCATGAAGGCAAGGAGCAGAAACCAGGGATTGATTTCCTTTAAATAGGTAAGGGTATTCTCATTGATAGTGAAGAAGAGAATGACAATGAGGACGAAGAGCGAGAAACCGATCGAGATGAACAACCATTTCCGCTGCGATATATCCATTTCTGTCCACGCTCTTAAAAACCCGCCCGGGGTATCATTTGTTGCTAGAAATTATTGGGCATAGTATAAACGTTTTTATACCTTCTACTGTCGGAGGAAACAGAGAAGAATGTGTCGGGGTGAATACCCTCTTGCCGGAAGAGCCGGCACCCCCGTATGGAGGTGTTACACGGTAAACAGGTCGTGGTGGTCAGTGATGAGAAAAAGTCCGGAAGTGACTCCGGCATCGAGCCAGCCATGCCCGTAACTGAAGCAGGCAAGGGCATCTTCGTATACCTCGTTCCTGAGGCACCTGGCGCCCTGTGCTGCATACAGGGCAGCGATAAAGAGGACCTTTTCTGAAAACCCATTGCTTGCCGTTGCCGGTTCACCTGCGCATTCCACCGATGCCCGGGCAGTGTCGAGCAGCCGCTGGTACCGGCGGGTCTTCTCCTCAAGCTTTTCAGCAAAGGATGCCGGCAGGGATTCGCAGGGATTCAGGAATGGGCAGCCGGCCGGCAGCCTCATCCCGAGAAACCCGTATGTGATGCCGAAGTGGAGCCACCCGGACCCGTACCAGGCGCTGGCAAGGGCATTGACCGGGTCGCCGGATTTGAAAAATGTCCTCCCATCGCTCTCGTATGCCCGGGTCATTACGAGCACTGCCTCTGCACTTTGGTACAGGGGCGTTTTCTCGGGGGCATTAATGGTTGCCGTCCCGATAAGCATGGCAAGGAGGTCCAGGCACTCATCTGTTTTCATAAACCGGCAAACATCTCCAGGTAGCGCCGTTCCATGTCGTGCAGTTCCGCTGGTACAACAAGAATATGGAGCGGCGGGCCGAATTCTTCGGCACGGATCTTCTCAGCTGGCCCGGCCCGTACAGTGACGTTGTCCGAGCCTGCCCGGGCTACCCCCACGTACATCGGGACGGATACCAGCTTTTCCTGTGCCATCTGTTCCAGCAGCCCGACCGCCTCGGGAATCGTCATGAACCGGTCTTTCCGGATATCAAGATACACAATGGTATGCAGCCGGAGGGCGAGGTTCTGTGTGATCACGTCGAACGGCGTTGTGGGGAACCAGTTCTTCTGCGGGAAGGGGAGGGAGCAGGACTTCCCGAAACGATAGTTCTGGAGCCCGGTGAGGCCGCAGACCGCGCTTGCAATCGATGCAGCATGGATGATCGACGTCCTGATCCCCCGCTCCGCGGCCCGTATGCGCAGGTCAGCATGTGTTGTGGAGACCATCGGATCACCGGCACAGAGAAACACCACCACCTCTTTTCCGGCAAGCTCAAGAAGGTGTTCCGGGTGCTGCTCAACATCCTCGCGGAAGAGCCGGAGTACCGGTTTCTGGTAATACTGCTCCAGCTCCTCAAGGGTAGATCCCATGAGGCACGACGTATAACTCTCCAGAAAAACGTGATCAGCCTGCCGGATGCAGGCCAGACCCTTCTCCGAGATGTCCGTTTTGTCAAACAGCCCGATGCCGACAAAGGTCAGCATGGCCATTCCCGGAGAGTACAACACCAGTTACGGTTCATCACAACCCCTCACTATACATATGAAAATTGCATGATGTGGTCGACCTGGATAAGAATACATTGATCGGTTGATCATTTCATGAGATTGTTTATAATTGCTCCTGTTGCCGGAACCCGGTTTACGGGAGAAAATGGTATCCGGGGGAATTGACTGAGAACACCAGTACAGGAGTGGCTTTCAGGTCGGCCGGGTCCTGCCGGATTATACGGGCCGTGGCAATCCGGCTCCCCGTCCGGTTCCTGTAACCCTTCATTTTTACCTGCAGAAGGGATGGAGAATATCCTATCCAACGTATCCTCAAGCATCTTTAACTTAAAGCACTATAATTCAGGTAGAGATGATCTACTGGCTGTATGCCCACCTGCTCAAACGGCAGATCACTGATCTGCCGGGGCACGTGTGTTTCATGATCGATGCAAAGGATATGGCGGATGCCCCGGAAAACCTCTATCGCGTCACTTCCTGGTGCAATGCCATATCGGCTTATGTAGCAAAGTACTATCCTTCAAAATCCGCAGGGATCCAGGGACTCACTTTCCATATCTCGACGCCCGCACCTGGCGAACCCGATGCCTTTTTACCGGCTATCAGGAAGATCGGCACCATCGCAAAACTCAACCTCCATTATGGGGACCATAACGAGGTGACCGGGACAGGCATGGACGTGGTGGTGGCTGTCGGCAAGAGCGGGAGAGAGGAGATAACCGAGTGTATCCGGAGGATGGCAAGAGACAAGGTTCCCGCAGATACGGTGGACGAACAGCTTCTTGACTCCTATCTTACCTTCCGGTATATTCCGGATGTCGTAATCAAGAGCGGGGGCGACTACTTAACGGATTTCCTTATCTGGCAGTCGGTCTATTCCGAGCTCTTCTTCTCCGATGTAAACTGGAAGTATTTCAGGTACGTGGATTTCCTGCGGATTCTACGGGACTACCAGTCCCGCATCCGCCGTTTCGGGAAGTAAAAAACCGTTATTTCGGCCGGATGCCGGTCCAGAACGATGTCCCGTCAACCAGTTTTTCCGTGAGGGCAAACTGGTTTTTCAGCGCAACGGTGACCGTTTTCCGCTCCGGAACTGGTGCGATACGATGATCGCGGCAGAAGCGGGCGAACAGTTCGTAGAGATCGTCTTTACTCATGCGGGCTTCCTCATCGTCGGAGCGGGCAATCTTTGAGGAGAAAAATGTTTTCAGCGCATCTCCTTTGGATCTTTTTTTTGTCGATGCGGTCTGGCCTTTTTTAACCGCCACCTTTTTCGTGGTTGCAGCGGGAGCTGCGATTGGTTTTTCTTCAGGGAGGGCTGGTGCAGGAGCCGGGGGCTCTGCCGGTGCTTTTTTTACCGGCCTGGTTTTTGCCTGCACGACTTTGGCCGGTGCGGCCGGATCGTCCGCGTTGATGACCGGGTGCAGCTTCTGTGACGGGGATTTTTCTCCACCTCCGGGAGCGTACGGGGTGGAACCATCCTTTGCTATGATAACGGGTGGCGGGGCGGGGACTTCATCCATCTGCCGTCCTGGGTATTCACTCCCTGTCAGGCTGGCAAGTGCCCGGTTGCAGGCATCGTTGATGTCAATTCCCTGTTCGAGTGCCTTACGGTACATATCCGACCGCAGGACCACCGAGGTGTTGTGCCAGGTTGCACCGGTCTTTATTTTTTCCGTCATACCCTGTCATCTCCTGATCTGTCATCCAAATGAAATATAGTACGCGATCCGGTTCTTACCTGCCGGTATGTCCACCGGTTTTTACCGCTATCCGCTGGTCGTAGATGCGTATAGCCCGCAGCAGATCGATCTTTCGGAATAGCGGCCAGTAGGGGGCGCAGAAATAGACTACCGACTCATGTCCGCTTGCAAGCCAGGGCAGGAAGTTGGAAGTCCGGTATTCGTTACCGGTCCGGATGATCAGATCTACCGGAGGTATCCCTTTTCCCTCGTGGAGGTGTTGTTCCACCATCCGGACATCAATGGTATCCGGGTCCAGTCCGTTACCAGCAACCTCGGTGAGGATCTCGCGGGCAGCCAGCACGATCTCGTTCCTCCCCCCGTAGGCAAGAGCGATATTCAGGCAGAACCCGTCATAGTCCCGGGTTGAGGTTTCAGCAGCATCGATCACCGCCCGCAGGTCGTCCGGAAGCAGCGAACGGTCGCCTACCATCTGCACACGGATCCGGTATTTTATCACCCGTTCGTCCTTCATGACACCGGTAAATTTTTCCTTGAACATCTCGAAAAGGTACTGCACTTCGTCCTTACTGCGGGAAAAATTCTCCGTTGAAAAGGTATAGAGCGTGATGTGACGGATACCCAGCTCGTGCGCCCAGTCAAGCATCTTCTCGGTCTTGTCCGCCCCGGCACGGTGGCCGCTTGCGGTATCGATGCCCCGCATCTTCGCATAGCGGCGGTTACCATCCTGGATGATGGCGATATGATTGGGTACGTGCCGGCACTGCATGCGGAGGTAACGCTCGTAGAGCGGGTCGATCAGATCTCGTACAGTCACAGCGGGGTCATCTCCACGACCATACCGCCATTCGGATACCGTTCAATAACGTATTTCTTTCCCTCCAGCTCGTCCGCATATTTCTCCAGGAGCCACCATGCCATCTCGACCCTGCCTTCGAAGAGTAAAAAACTGTCCGGCTCGAACCGCTCAAGAAAGAACGATGCTACGGTAACGGTTTTGCCCGACACTGGTTCGAAGACCCCGTATACGATCGTGCCGTCATCGGTGATCTCGTCGAATGGCCGGGCTGTGTTGTATGCCACCCGCTTTAAACGCTCCCTCAGTTGCACCGAGTCTTTGAACGCCGAGGAGCACCAGTGCACCTTCTCGTGCCGGCAGAGTTCCTCCGCCCAGTTTTTTGCCCCTTCAATGGCGTTGTGCTCTTCGTCAGCGAGCTCGTAGCCCCGCTCCCGCATCTGGTAGGCATTGCTCTCCCCCCATTCCAGCTCGTTGATGTTGAGGAAGTCGAGGTACGGGAGTGCCGGGATGAGCAGTTCGAGCCCGGGCAGTGCCGGCACTTCAATGCCGATATCAAATCCCCTCTCTTTTGCGTGCCGTGCGGAGGTGATGAAATCCGACGCCAGGATCTCCTTCCAGCATTCATGAGGGGGGTGAAGGCGGATCTCGTCCACGAGCCCCTGCATCTGTGCCAGATCCTCGTCAGTCGGGGCTTTTGCCGTATAGAGGTGGATCTGGTGTTTTTGGCCGAAATGCTCCTTTAAGAGCCGGCAATATTCCGTCACCTTGTCGAGGCAGAGGAGCGGTTCGCCCCCGGTAATACCTGTCCCCAGTGCGCTCATGTTCTCGGCCTCCTGGATAATCTGAGCAGGGATATCGACCGGATGCTCGTTGGCAAAGACGGTATCGGTCCCCTTCCTCTCACGGGAGAGCGGGCAGTACCAGCAGGTACGGTGGCAGCGTCCCGTAACGAACAGCACCATCTTTGCGCCCTGGTGGCAGAGAACACAGCCTTTGGAGAGTGACATGGCGGAGACCATTGCTGATACGGCAGCCGGATCGGGAATCTATCATTATATTTCGTGAGCGGAGGAGAAAATTCTTCTTCTGAACGGATACGTAAAGGGAAACAGGGATTATCGGTGCAGGATATTATTGGAGTTCCCGTTGGCAGACCGATGATCCATTCCCGACCTCCCCGTCGCTCTACCAGTGCACTTTCTGACGATGTTGTGTTGCATAAATGCGGCATCCCCCCGAAGTGAGCTTATGTCTATCCAGTAAGAGAACCAAGCAAGAACTGATGGCAAAATTGGAGCGTTGGGGCAAGAAATATAATAACAAGCGAAACTGGCCGGAATACAACAAGCAACTTGTCAGGTACGGAACCCTCTCCCTCTCGCTTGAATTTGTCGAGCAGTGGGATCAGTACTCCTCTAATTTTTCCTCCGTGAACCTTGGCAAGTCATCAATCCCTACCAACTTCAACCAACCCAGATTTCGAAGAACAGTAACAAATGTGATGAATTTGAGTTTTTTCCGAGTCCTTTCCCAGACGAAGAGGCGGAAGAGATCAAAACGGAACAAATATTCATCAACCGTCCTTAGTCCATTACCGATAAATCTTCATTATCACGTTCTCATGTCCGGTTTGCCATTTTATGAGGCTCATACAAGAATGAAATTAAATGCCACGAGAGATATTACGAGTAAAACACATGCATGCTTAACACCGGCTGCAAGTGATGATTCTCCCATCTGCCCGGCAATCAGCCCTGAAAAAAGTGCCTCGATAAGACACGCGTGGTAAAGGAGCCTCCCGAATGTCGCTATTGGTATCGATCCAATCCCTGAAAGTGCTCCGGTTGCAGGAAGCCCCTGGGTGGAGATATTAGCCAGGACGGGGAGGAACTGTGTTGTCAGGACTCCGACAACGAAAAGGAATACGAAAAATGATAGATACACGATAGCAGTGTAAATAAACATCTCCGCAAGGCGCTCTTTTTTCAATATTTCAGTCATTTTTGCATCAGTGGAGGCAATCGATAAGACTTCACCGATATGCCCGCTCATCTCGCTTGCCTTGGTGATAAGAGT
>Ga0182011_10003282_pt1 | contig 13305 bp, 10 predicted proteins | sample 711E1DmetaG_FD_120481 | JGI IMG/M metagenome (GOLD analysis project Ga0182011, IMG submission 120481) | Permafrost microbial communities from Stordalen Mire, Sweden - 711E1D metaG | ecosystem: Environmental > Terrestrial > Soil > Wetlands > Permafrost | place: Sweden: Stordalen | collected... | reverse complement strand
CCCCACGCTCGCTCGGCTACCTGTTGAACGGGCAATTGACAGGGCAAGCTCCTTTCAGCTTACAAGATCAGCCAGGCTTATCCTGGCGCTCCATACATTGCTTCCGGGCTAACTCACCTTCAGAGTTAGCGTCACGCTATGGCTCAGGGCAGACGAACCGGAGCCGAAGCTGCCCGTCACCGTCAGACTGTAGGTCCCGGGGGGTGTTCCGGGGTTAGACGGTGGGGTTGGACCGCCGCCACATCCTGCCAGCGCCAGAGCCAGCAGCAACCCCGCCGCGAGTGTTAGGAACGCTACGCGTCGGGTCGCCCCAAGATGTCGGTAGCCCCTTACTGCCTGTGTTATTCCTGCCAAAAGGACGGCAAGCATTGCCAAGGTGCTGGGGCCGGGCAAGAGCGGTGGTACTGGAGGAAGATGTCGCGAGCGTGGCGCACTAGCCGAAGGTGCTGTGGTTGGGACCGTGACTGTAACATTTGTCCCAGAACTGCTCGGCGTTAGCGAGGTTTGTGAGAGCTGGCAGGTTGCCTCCGAGGGCGCCCCACTACATGCCAGGCTCACGGCTTGGTTAAAGCCCCCTATGCTGGTGGCGGTCAAGGTGTATGTTGCGGTCCCTCCAGGGGAGACGGTTGCCGAAGAGGACGATCCTGCTGCCACGAGAGTGAAGTCCTGAGGATGTAGCGCGACTTTTCGAATGCGGTTGTTGGCAAAGTCTGCGATGAAGAGGTCGCCGGAGCCATCAACCGCCACCCCAGAGAAATCGCTTAACGCTGCACTTGTAGCGGGGCCGCCGTCGCCACTGAAGCCCTGGCTCCCATTTCCTGCCACGGTGCTGATGACCTGCCTTACCGCGTCCACGCGGCGAATGCGGTTGTTTCCCCCGTCCCCTACAAACAAGTTGCCCAAACTATCGACCGCCACGGCAATAGGACGGGTTAGCTGGGCGCTGGTCGCAAGCCCGCCGTCGCCACTGAAGCCCTGGCTCCCATTTCCTGCCACGGTGCTGATGACCTGCGTTACCGCGTCCACGCGGCGAATGCAGTTGTTGCAGTAATCGGCGATAAACAGGTTGCCAGAGCTATCGACAGCCACTCCGTAGGGAGCACATAGCTCCGCGCTCGTTGCGGGACCGCCGTCGCCACTGAAGCCCTGACTCCCATTTCCTGCCACGGTGCTGATGACCTGCGTTACCGCGTCCACGCGGCGAATGCGGTTGTTTCCCCAGTCCGCGATGAATAGGTTTTCAGAGCTATCCAGGGCAACTCCGGTGGGCAAATGTAGCTCCGCACTGGTGGCCGGGCCGCCGTCGCCACTGAAGCCTTGTGTATCGTTGCCGGCTACGGTGGTAATGACCTGGGTCACAGCGTCCCTGCGGCGAATGCGGTTATTGTCGGAGTCCGCGATGAACAGGTTTTCAGAGCTATCCACGGACAATCCCCAAGGGGTATTGAGTTGGGCGCTGGTCGCAAGCCCGCCGTCCCCACTGAAGCCATGGCTGCCGTTGCCCGCGAGCGTCGTGATGATCTGTGTAGCCGCGTCCACCCGGCGGACGCGGCAGTTAGTGTTGTCTAGTATCAGACTCGAGTCTTCTGAAATGAGGAGGTTGCCAGAGCTATCCACGGCAACCCCATAGGGACCCACCAATATGCTATTGCTAGCCAAACCGCCGTCACCCCCAGTGCCCCCGCCAGCGGCGGTCGTGATAGTTTCCGTCGCCGCGTCCACCCGCCGGATGCGGGTATTCGCACTATCTGCTATGAAGAGGTTGCCAGAAGTGTCCAGGGCAACCCCTATAGGCCAAACCTGCGCGGCCGTGGCGGGACCGCCGTCGCCGCACGTTGCGGTGGAGGGGTAGCAGTTGCCGCCAGTCCCGACGACGGTAGTGATGGTCTGTCTTGCCGCGTCCACGCGGCGAATGCGGTAATTTCCCCCGTCCGCGATGAATAGGTTCCCAGAGCTGTCCACCGTTACTCCAGCAGAGTTCGAAAGCTCGGCACTCGTGGCCGGGCCCCCGTCGCCGCACGTTGCGGTGGAGGGGTAGCAGTTGCTGCCAGTCCCGACGACGGTAGTGATGGTCTGTGTTGCCGCGTCCACACGACGAATGCGGCTGTTGAAAGTATCCGCAATAAACAAGTTACCAGAGCTATCCACAGAGACTCCTCTCGGGTAGTTGAGCTGCGCGCTAGTGGCCGGGCCCCCATCACCGCCAAAGCCTGCCGCGGAATTCCCAGCGATAACGAACAATTGCCCCGATGGGTTCAGTTTGAAAACCTGATTAAGACCGTATGATGCAATGTACGCATTTCCGTTCTTGTCGACGGCCACTCTCTCGGCGGACGAAATGTCCGCGAGAATCCCAGGAATGTTGTTCTGGATCCCTCCCCCCGCGACCGTGGTGATTGTATTCCCTTGGGCGAGGGCCGAGCAGGCCGAGAATAGGAGCAATGGACCTACCGCGAAAATATATGTAAGTCGGCGCATGATTAATTTACCTCGTGTACAGCACCCGTACTTTGCATCCCCCCCGTCCAGTCCAAATGGGGGACGATCGACAATGAGTTTCGGACTGGTCCAGCGCAGGGGCAAAGCCTCACAGACCGTTAGTCTCGCCGCGCGATCACGACGCCCGCTCAAAGGCATATGTGCTTCAGGCAATAGTTTCCAAGCGGAAGCTAACTTAGGGCCTCTGATCGGTTCGCACGCCCCAAGCAAGATGCAAGATGCATCTGGGGCAGGATAGTACTCAGGATTCACACACCGCCGACGCCAGAGCCCCGTGTCGCAACGGGGGGCATGAGCCAGGATCGACGGTTCTTGTGGCGAAAGATCCTCTGGCGCGTATAGGCTTATACGCTCCTTTGGCTGTAGTGTCAACAGAAATAGGGTCAGCAGACACAATGTCACGCCCTTGCATCGAGGGGTCAGGGTAGTAGTTTCGAAATCGAATTCACGCCCACGCGGAACGCCCCACTTGCACGCACGCGCAGCCTCCGCCGCAAGCGTGGCTTCGTTCAAACGGCCTTATCGTTAATTGACCAGTTGCAAGCTCAAATCGAGATCCGCTCGACGATGTTGCGGGTGATCTTCTTGTCCCGCCGGTCGTAGAGCCGGGTGGTGCGCGGATCGGCGTGTCCGGCCAGGCGTTGCACGTCTTCGAGCGGGACGCCTTGCTCCAGAAGATCGGTGATGGTGGTGACGCGGAAGGAATGCGGGGATAGCACGCCCGGCAGTCCTGCATCTTTCAGCCGGCGTTTCACCATTCGGCAGATATCCACGACGTACATCGCGTTCCTGGTGAGCTGACCGGTTTTCTTGAACGCGGTCCGGAAGAGGGGAGTATCCTTACGGGCATTCCGCAGTCCGGCTGCATCCAGGTACTCGAAGATCATCTGCTCCAGGTCGTGCCGGACCGGGATCTCGCGAGACTTGCCGCCTTTCTCCTCGAAGTGCAGCATGCACTGATCACCGGCGTTATAAAAACTGCCGCGGCGAAGCGTGCCCACGGCGCCGGCGCGCGACGCGGTGTAGATCAAGATGGCGACGATGGCGCGATCGCGGAGGCCCACCAGGGTGGAGGTGTCGAGGGAAGCCAAAAGCTGGCGGGCGCCCGTCACGGTGATTTCGGGGGTTTTGCCCTCGACCACCTCGTAGCGCTCGCCGCGCACCGAGAGCGCAGGATTAAGCAGGAGGGCGTGGCGAGTCACCAGGCAATCGAAAAAGTGCCGGAGAGCGGCCAAGTGCTGCTTGCGGGTAGCCACGGAGGTGTTTTCTTTCCGTAGTCCGTCCAGATACTGCCCGACATCCTTGGGCGCGATGCGCACCAGATCAAAGCCGCGAGCCTCGGCCCAGGCCAGGAATCGTTTAATGGCCACCAGGTAGGCTTGCCGGGTGTGCTCGTTGCGAATGCGGCCGAAGAAAAACTCCTCGGCGGCAAAGACGGCAGCCTTGCCGGCACGCGTGAGGATCTCCGGCAACTGGCTACGGAAGGAATCCGGCAGGTTGTCGCCGGCGGGAACCAGGGCGCTGGAGGGGTTGGAAGGGGTGCTCATCGTTGTGTGCTTTTAATAGCAAATAACGTCCTTTATAACACTCATCTAGCAAGTCAGCGCGCGAGCGCCAGTAACCTCGACCAGGTTGCCTAACCCGACTTCCCGTTCGGGTGATCCCCAAACCCCCTAATCTGGAGTTTTAAATTTCAGGCGAGGGAGACAGGTAACGGGGTGCTGCAGCATCGTTGCGCGTTGGATACTTTCCGATGAAATACGAAGATGCTTCGGTACATTGTTACGATTAGTAAATGTTCCAAAGTCGGTTGCCAACTCTTTAAAGTTTTGCGGCGCGTATTCTAATGAGGTGAGCTGGTTGCTGTGGCAGGACAAGCTGCCGCCGACGGCGCGCCGCCCTTCCAGTGCAGGGTAAGAATGAGTTCGGCTGCCGAACCATCCACGTCGACGAGAACTTCCTCGATCAGCGTGCGGACAATGCGCTTCTTCAAGCGCACACTCGTAGTCGTGCCACTGTAGTGATACAATGAGTTTTTAGATTTATGTCCACGAGTGAAACAGGAGTTTCCGAAGGGAGACTACGTGATGTAGCGTGCCCTGATTTGAAACACACGTGTCGAGAGGCGATATTTGGCCGACGAGCTCTCACACATCCGGAGGATGAACATGCAGAAAATATGGATACTCTGGGTCGCGGCGCTGCTAGCCTCAGCGGCTGTAAACGCGAAGCAATCGGCCGCATCTGCGCAAGAAAATCAACCTACCTATCGTGTCACGATGGTCCCAAGGACCATTCTCTCGATCAATTATCAAAATCGCACCAAGACGAAAATTGGATTCCAGGGCTCTCCTCTCATGCCTCTCGCAAAAGGAGAAGCGAACGTCGAGAGCAAGAACGGCCGGATTGCCATTGACGGCGAATTCAAAAATCTCGAGCTTGTCACGAAGTTCGGGCCCGAATATCTAACCTATGTACTTTGGGCGATTACGCCCGAAGGAAAATCGACCAACCTCGGAGAACTCCTGCTCTCGGGCGACAAAAGCAAACTTCAGGCAACCACAACTCTTCAGACATTCGGACTGATAGTCACGGCCGAGCCCTATTACGCGGTGTCCGATCCAAGCGACGTCGTTGTGCTCGAGAATATGGTCGTTCCGGGCACCGCCGGTACGCTCCAGCAAGTGAACGTCAACTACAGGCTGTTCAAACGTGGTTTGTACAGCTACAACGTAGCCGCGGCGGCCCAGTCCTATCCGAAGTCCAAAGTTCCACTTGAGGTTGAAGAGGCCAGGAACGCCGTACAAATTGCAAAAACTTCGGGCGCTCAACAGTATGCCCCTGACACATTGAGCAAAGCGCAGCAGTCCTTAAGTAACGCGGAAGCCATGCTCAAAAAGGGCGATAAAAAGGTAATTGTGCAGAATTCCCGCGACGCCGTGCAGAACGCCGCCGAGGCCGTCCAAATGACGATGCAGCGCAAGGAAGAGGAGGCGCAAGCTCAGGAAAGAGCCGCCGCCGCTCAGCGAACCGCTGAGGCCCAGGCTCAGGCGCAAGCAGCGTCCGCACAGCAGCAACAGGAAGCCGCTGCCCGTCAGCAGGCTGAGCTACAGAAACAACAAGCTCAGCTCGAAGCACAACGAGACGCTCAGGCTCGCGCACAGGCGGAAGCAAGATCTCAGCAGGACGCACAGGCTGCCGCACAGGCCCAGCAAGCGGCCGCTCAATCCGAACTGGAAAAGCAACAGCTTCGAGCAGCGCTTTTGCAGCAGTTTAATCGTATTCTGCCCACGACGGACACGCCACGTGGCCTGAAAGCGAACTTAGCCGACGTGCTCTTCGCCACTGGAAAGTACGAACTTCAGCCGACCGCCCGGGAAGCGCTGGCAAAATTCTCCGGCATCGTTGTCGCGCACCCTGGCTTAAAGCTACAGGTAGAGGGATACACGGACACTGTTGGCGGCGACACATACAACCAGACGCTCTCGGAGAACCGAGCCAATTCGGTTCGGGCATATCTGATCAATCAAGGAATCGAACCAACCGCGATCACGGCTATCGGGTATGGGAAATCAAACCCAGCGGCAAATAATGATACGGCTGCAGGACGGCAACAAAACCGTCGCGTTGAGATCATCATTTCTGGGGAAATAATTGGCACGCAAATTGGTCGTGCCACTCCGGCCCCGCAATAGTAGCCTTGGAAGTACGTCACTCCGCGGTGACAGTCTAGACACCTGCATGCTTTGCCTTCCCTTCAGCTCGCCGCGGCGACATCGTCGCCCGGCTTTCTTCCGGCATCGCGAAGCCCCATCTTACGTCAAGTTTGCAGAAATAGGGGAACGCCGCGGCCTAACGGCCCGTCGCTATCCCCCCTTTACAGCCCCCGCATGTTCGGCTAGGGGAGCGCCGCGCACACCTTTCACTGCCCGCCGCACGCTTGACCACCAACCATTACTCTGTTATCCATCCGCTTCTGCATAAACAGCGAGTCGCTCTAGGGTCAGCCGCAAACGAGCACGCCCGCCATGCAGGCCATCTCCGAAACCGAAAAGGGAAAGCAGCACCATGACCGAAGTCGCAGTCCACTCATCCGTGCGGTGTGTGCAATGAGCTTCGAGATAACCTTTCAAGTCTCTAGCCGCGCGGTCCCAAAAACAGGGCAGAATCATGGCGCAATACCAGCCCGACTTTCCGTTCAGTCGATACCCAATGCCCTAATACTGCACCCGGAACGTGGGACTGTCCTCGGGTCGCGTCTTGCGCCGGTCGTAAAGCCGCGTCGTCGAGACGTTCGCGTGGCCGAGCCATTCCTGGACCTTGGCGATATCGGCCTCGTGCGACAGCGCGTTAGTGGCCGCCGTGGCGCGCAGCGAATGCACGCACAGCCCGTTGACTTCGGCGCCGATGCCCGTCTCCAGGCCGTATTTGCGCAGGATATTGCGGTACACCGACGCGGGATCGAGCGGCCTGTCCAGTTTCTCCGGGGAGCGATTGTTCTTGACGGGCCGGAAGAGGGGACCGGCCACGTCGGCGCCGTGGCCCGCGCGGCCCAGATATTCCTCGATCAGCCGTTGTGCTGCGGCATGCACGGGAACGAACCTGATTTTGTCGCGCTTCCCTTTCACCCGGAAATGCACCACGCCCTGGCGGCTATGCAGGTCCTTCACGCGCAGCCCGCACAACTCCTCGCGGCGCAGCCCGTGATAAAGCAGGGTAGCCAGGATGGCGCGATCGCGTTTGCCCTTGAGCGTGTCGTCTGGCGGCGCTTCGAGCAGCTTGCGCGCCTGCGCATCGCCGAGCGCCGGCGTGCTGCCTTCGTTTCCGTTCGCGAGCGGCCGTTTCACGCCATCGACGGGATTGCCGGAGACGGCGTTGCGCTCGCAGAGGTAATCGAACAGCGAAGACAGCGCCGACAGCTTGCGCCGGATGGTGGCGGGCGCCAGCGGCTCCGGCAGAAGCCGCGCCTCCAGATCCTTGCGCCAGGCGATGACGTGCGCCCGCGTCACGGTGCGCAGCTCCGCAGGCCTGCGCAGCCCCGTGAAGGCGGAAAACTCGCTCTAATACGATTGCCGACACGAAAACTGTGACTGGCCGAACTGCGCCAAGCCGCGCGCGACAAGCAGTGCGCAAAGATGACATTCTGTTTTCCACTGTTCGGACAAACCTACGGAGGATTGCCCGGATAGAACATCACTACCCGAATCCAGTTGCTTCGACTGGTTTCGCAATTCTCCGCGCCGCAGAAGGAGTGTCTTCCCAATTCCTCTTGTTCCAGGTTTTGTCAGAGGACTTCTTGGAGCCGCTCAATGCCCTTCAATCTGGCACAAACTATCCGGCGGTCCATGCTCGCGACGTTTTTGCTCAACCGATTCTGCTCCCACCCACTGGCGAGCAGGAACGAATCGTGGCCAAATTGGCTGTCGCGCTTTCAGGAGTTGAGCGGGCGGCAACGGCTGCGCGTCGGGCGTGGGAACGACTCCGACGTTACCGCACCGCTGTCCTTCACGCTGCCGTCACGGGTGACCTCACGCGGGAATGGCGCGAGGGACAATGGAAGAACAATAAGGAAAACTACGAAACCGGTGCCGTTGTGCTGCAACGTATCCTCGCCGCACGCCTCACACATTGGGAAGAAACTGAACTTAAGCGCCTCATAGTGACAGGCAAGGCGCCTAGGGACGATCGTTGGAAATCCCGCTACAGGGAGCCCGCACATCCAAACACCTTGGATTTCCCCGATCTACCTGAGACTTGGGCTTGGGCATCCCTAGAAATGGTTGCTGAAATCGGTTCAGGAATCTCCGTCAGTCAGAATCGTATTGTTAATAACCCAGTCGAGTTGCCTTATCTCCGAGTCGCAAACGTCTTGCGTGGCTATCTTGACTTCGGCGAAATCAAAACAATCCGTGTGGAGAAGGATCGTGTGCCTGACTATGTCCTGCGCGCTGGTGACATCCTCTTCAACGAAGGGGGCGACAGGGATAAACTCGGGCGGGGATGGGTTTGGGAAGGGCAGATCCGAGAGTGCGTCTACCAAAATCACGTCTTTCGCGCCCGTCTAGTTGATCCGTTGCTTTTGAATCCTAAGTTGGTGTCTCATTGGGGAAATACATTTGGACAGCGCTTCTTCCTCAAGCACGGTACACAGACGACAAACCTAGCCTCCATCAACCGAAAGGTGTTGGGCAGGCTGCCCATTCCGATTGCACCGATTGAGGAACAAACCAAAATTCTCAGCGAAGTAGATCATCGACTGTCGGCAGCTGACAGGTTGGCAGCCTCGCTGGAGGAACAGTTGAAGCGGGCCCAACTCGCGCACCAATCGGTCTTGCGCGAAGCCTTCGCCGGTCGCCTCGTTCCCCAACGCCCGGGAGAGGAGCCTGCTTCTGCCTTGCTTGAGCGCACGCGCGCCGCACGTGAAGCCCAAAAACAGAAAGGCAATCGAATGCCTAAATCCAAACCAATAATGAAGGACCGTGGGCACAGGAACTTGCTCGAGATTCTCAAAGAAAAGGGCGGCCCGATGACGCCGGAAGAACTCTTCCGGGTTTCCGGCCATTCGCAGGAGTCAGTCGACCAGTTTTTCGCCGAACTGCGAGACTTAACGACCGCCCCGGCGAAAATCGCGGAGGAACGGAGAGGCACCGGGGCGACATTATTGAGGGCCCTGCCATGAGACTTGATTATCTCAAGATTGATACGGGGTGCCAAGTTTGCTCATGGGCCAGATGATACCGTGGATTCGTGGGAGGCAATCGTGTGGATAGGGCTTGCTAGCTTGCTGTTGCAGGCTTTGCCGGGAAAGGAACAACCTTAATACAAAGTCTGTAGCTCGCTGCCGCCTTCGTCCACGACCGGTCCGCGCACCAACGAGGTCGCAAACGTCATATATGAGACGGGCGCAGCAATTCTCTCTCTCGTCCGCCCTGATGACGTAGATTTAAGTGGAAATCTACGATGTAATGGCCGAGGCCATGCGCGCTGGTGGTGTCCGTTGCCGCCCAAAAACTGGTGTTTCTGGGCAATCCCGCACAGGGGCTAGCCCCCCAATGGCATCAAGAGCTTACGGTGGGTTGCGGAGAAGGGTTTTTGGGCAAGGCCAAAAACAACCGCTAGGAACCCTTGTTGCCGCGGCTATTGTGTCTCTTCCTCAACTGGGTCTGGGGTCCTCGGGAGAGGCAACATGGCACCGTCTGTGGCCCGTGAGAGCACCTTGCACTGCAAACTTGACTCACAGTTGCATTGGGTCGCGGTCAGGGGTATCTTTTGGGTCGGCGGAAAGTGGACAATGGAAATTCCGGATTAGAACAAGGTAATAGCCCCGATCGCGGAGGTCTTATGCACAGACGCAAATTTCTAAGAGATTCGCTAATTGGAGCGCCCTTATTGATGGGGAAACCCGGTTCAGAAAGATCCATCGCAAAGCCCGTCGAGGGCCCAGACGCTTCCGCGACGGCAACCGATCCACGGCGGCGCCTGGAGTTCAATCGCATGCTCGTTCACTGGTCTCCCCCCCATGGCGAAATAGGTTCATACGTCGATCCCGGGTATCTTCCTTTTGTCGACGAGGTCCAGCCACAGCTCGTTGGGGTTGGCTTTTATGGGTGTATTTTCTGGTCTTTCGCGCACGTGCCCGAGGCGGTGAGGGGCGCAATCCAGGGCGCACTACCCGGAGATGGAAATCTGAAGGCCTGCGGGCAGTGGTTCGAAAACCTCAATAATGAACTGCACAAGCGCGGAATCAAAGTTGTCGGCCACTTCGACGTTGAGTACCACGTGACCGGTCTCATCAACGGCCCTCAGGGACCGCGTGAAGGGTTCTTCAAGTTCTACAACGAACTTTGGGACGAGAAGGAGTTCGGACCGAAACCAGTGAAAGACCCCCTCGAGCTGCTCCAGCGGAAAGCTGATGGCACGCCTTTCGTCGTCGAGCTCGAGGGCTACTCGCCGTGGCCCCTCTATCACGGCTGCATGATCAATCCGCACTGGCGAACGGTCCTCAAGGCGTTCGTAAAGCAGGGTATAGAGCGCGGCGTGGACGGATTCGTCATTAACCACTTCTATTTGGTCGGATGCGTGTGCCAGTACTGCGTGCGGGGCTTTAAGGACTACCTGCGCCAGCGTTATAGGCCTGCTGAACTTCGCCGGAACTTTGGTATTGAAGACCTGGACAAGTATCAATTCCTAGAAATCATCGGCAGGTACCAACCGGGCAATATGACGCCACTACGTCTTGAGGCGTTGCGTTTCACCTGCATCTCGATGAAGAACGGGTATGACGACGTTTTCATCGCATACGGGCGTTCCTTGAAGCCTGATCTGATCCTGGCGGCGTGGCTGCACGGCCACTACACCCCCTCGCCTGCCGATGAGCGGTTGATGCTGCCGCCTGAACTCTGGGCAAAAGGAGAAGACTACATATGGTACTCGTGAACGATAAGCCGCAGCCGGAGCCGGAGCCCACCTTACTACTGCGCTACGTGCGCGGCGCTGGAGGCGGGCGGCCTTTGATCGTCTCCCAGTGGGACAGAGTTAAGATCCGCGCTGTGATGGGGGGGTTGGCGGCCAACGGGGGCGTAATCCCAGGGCGTATTGCCGATTTTAACGATCCACAAGCGCGCCAGGAATTGGTGCGCTTCTTCCGCTTCATGAAGCAGCATGACGACATCTATCACGCCAGTAGGGCGGCCGGTGAGTGCGTGTTGTTGTACCCCCGCAGCGAGGTTCACCAGGGGCGTTTCACGGAGGCCATGTCAGCGTTCAACGCCGTCGGCTTCAAACTGCTGGACGACCACGTCCTGTTCGACGTGCTACCCGACGATATGGCCACGCCCGAGAACCTAGCCAGGTACAGACGAGTCTTTACAATCTCGTCGCTGGGGGAGATGAGGCCGGAATATTATGACGGTCTTAGCCGCTTTGAAGCGCCTTCCACCGTCCGTGTATCGGCAAGCCGTCCAGAAAAAGGCAACACTTGGGACATCCATTTCGTGAACTACAACCGCAAGGAGCCCCCCGAGAATGAGCGAACGGGCCGCCCTGCGGACGAGAACCCGATTCCGGTCTCCGGCGTCACGGCCGATCTGGTCAGGCCGGCCGGTCTCTCGGTCGGCAAAATCGAGTGGATGACACCGGAGTCTCCGGAATCACGGGAGCTAAGCATCGAACACGCAGGAAACCGTGTGCACTTCACGGCTCCCGAGTTTCTGGTCTATGCCGTTGCTCGCGTTCATCTGAGATAATCGTTCTCTATCTAAATACAAAACTCCTCTCTGGGTTTGGTAGCTTGTCTGCCCTTCTGTGGGTGTACGCACTTTGGTAAGGATGGAGCGAAATGCAGCGTGACCTGACAGACATCAAGGAACTGGCGGTGCAGATTCGGCGCACCAGCCACCCACTGCAGCGCTCACCGGCACTGAGGAGAAAGGATCACCCAATAACTGCAACTGCGGTATTGTTCTGTGCGTCTACTGGAAGGAACTTGCAAAAGAGAAAGCAATAGAAACACCAAAGCGGTTACTACCAGGGCAAACCCAGAATGGGGAACCCAGTGACCTCTGCTCGCCCGTCTGAGTGGACAGTCACTTCAACCGACTGCGGCCCGTAATCCTTCACGCCATAACGGGTCGTCAGCATCCGCAACGCTTGATTGCGGCTTGTGCGCAGCGGCAGAGCGCTCGGCTGGGTTTCATTGAAACGTCCCAGGACAGCGAAATCGAGGTGCGCCCGGATCTCTTCCCAGAGTTGGCGGCGGTCCAGTTCGGAGTGATTGTGGCCCCTGATCCAGTAGTCTCCCATAACAAGTTCGATTTCCCCGTAGCCGCTGAAAAGTCCAAAGCTCAGACTGGGTACTTGCTGACGCAGAGTCTGCATCAATTCCAGCAAGCTAGGCGCTTGCTGCATGGGCTCGCCACCTGAGAAGGTAACACCTTTTACGCCGTGCTCTTGGTGTGCTTGGAGCACTTGTTCAGCTACGGCGAGCACGGTGACGGCGGCACCGGTAAAAGGGTGGCTGTCCGGGTTAAAGCAATTCTGACAGGCGAGGGTACATCCTTGGAAGAACACGACGGAGCGCAGGCCCGGTCCATTGGCTCGACTGGCAGGGATAAATGCGTGAAGCAACATGGCAGGTCTCCTTCAGCGTTGGGACTTCTCTTGCTGGACTTGTTGACCCGTGTAATAAGCAGCCTTCGTCCGCTCTGTTTGTACCTTGTCACCGCCGCGGAAGTCGTCGAAGACCTTCTCGCAGCTTCTGCCGGCGAAACCTTCCAGGTCCAATGTGGAATGTCCCTGCTCGTCAATGGTGATCGTGATGGTCTGATCCTGCATGGTGGCTCACCTCCGCACGGCAAATTGCAGCCGCACCTGCTGACCTTCCTTGGTCTGGATCACTTCACGCTTCTTCAGGATGTAACCCTTCGCTCGTGCCACGGCCAATGTCTGCTTCTCTTTGTAGCCCTGCTGAACACGTCCCAGCCATTTGGCCCCGTAGCCACGGTGCTCGTCGAGTTCGTCTTTAATCATGGCGAGCTGACCGTCCGGCTGACGTGCGAATCCGATATCACCATAGGCTCCGCGCAGTTGCTGGCGCCGGATAATGATGTTCGCCTGCTTTGCTTCTTGCTCGGAGTAATACGAGTTCATAGGCACAGCTTCAGGGTGAACTTCCGGCCGGTACCCCATCTCACGCAGTGCGTCGACAAGGTATTTCTCCTCCTTCAGCTCCGTGATGCTGACTCCATATTTGGACATGTCTTACCTCCTTCTTCGCCAAATGGATTGCCGCATTCCTCAGCTCGGCCT
>Ga0182011_10003280_pt1 | contig 13313 bp, 14 predicted proteins | sample 711E1DmetaG_FD_120481 | JGI IMG/M metagenome (GOLD analysis project Ga0182011, IMG submission 120481) | Permafrost microbial communities from Stordalen Mire, Sweden - 711E1D metaG | ecosystem: Environmental > Terrestrial > Soil > Wetlands > Permafrost | place: Sweden: Stordalen | collected... | reverse complement strand
TCCTCAAGAAAGGTGCGGTCTTGATCGGCGGCAACAACTTCATCAGAGCTGATATCCTGAATAAAGTCGGCGGCTATGACACCTCAATTGTTTTCTACGGCGAAGATACCAACACGGCCAAGCGCGTGGCACCTCACGGAAAAGTGGTTTTTGACAAACGTCTTTCGATGAAGACTTCGGCTAGGAGATTTAAGGAGGAAGGTAGTGTTAGGATCACCATCAAATATCTATTTCATTTTTGGAAAACGATATTGTCTTGATTTACTGCCCCGTAGAACTTCCCATATTCCCTATCGATTTAACCTCTTGAACTAATATCTTGACGATAGCCTGGACATCCTTCTCCGCGGCTTGCAGATCTTTTTGAGCTGTCTGGATTTTTGTGCGGGCATCCTTCAAAGCGGCGGTGTTGGAAGCGGCGACCGTAGTATTACCGTTATCCGGCTGAAGCGATGAAGTCTCGGCTACGGCGGCATTGGCTTGGGTGGTGGCGTCGGCTGTCTTGGCGGTTATGTCCGTGAAGTCGGATTGGACGGTAACATTGGCACTAGCAGTTGAATCCGAAGCAAGACGCGTCTGGATCTTTGTCACAACCGTACCTAGCATGCTGACAATATTCAAAATACGATCTGAAGCGGATGATATCCGTGCCTGCGGTTCGACTAGAGCGTAAACGCGATACGACTTGGTTATGGAACCGATGTCATCCTTCAAGCTAGTCGTGGAAGTGTCGCCATTTATCTTGGATTGCAGATTGGTCATGTCGGTTATCTCGGCCTGGATGGAAGCGGCCAAAGAAGATTTCTCCGAAACGGAAAGATATTTCATGCCTTGGACACGCGACAGAAGTTGGTTCAAGCTATTGATGCGTTGGTTGGTCAAGGTATCACCGCGATTCTGGCCTGATTGTATGCGCTCTGCCGTTGTGCTACCCGTGCGACCTTGGCCTGCGAATGGACGGGTGGTGGAACCCATCATGTATGGACGAGTCGTCGAGGCGTGCAAGCCGGCGCGACTGCCGCCTAGGCGGCCTGCTCCGGCAGCATTGGCACCGACCGCGGCAGTCTGATCGACTTGGGCAAAAGCGGGCATCGCGATTAGAAGCGCGGAAACTGCTATGAGTGAAGTGACTATAGCTGTAGATTTAGTTTTCATGATTCTTAGGTATTATTGATGACTAATGAAAATGCTACTGGCTTGCCGAAGCGCTTAGGCTCTGATCGACGCTGGCGGAATCAGAGTTGAGGATATTCATCTGCGAATTTATGGACGATACGTCGCTTTGAAGAGCGGCATTGGACGAATCTGACCGCGAAGTCGTGAGGCTGGCATCCGTGACTAATGCCGGAGAAGATGCTACTGAATCATTCGACGCCACGGAAGCTGCGGATGCGCTCTGGTCTGACGGCGCTTGATAAGCGGTCGGCGACGATGAGGCGCTGTACCAGATCCAACCGATGATGGCTATTATGATCACGACAACAATGACGGTTATCGTTTTTGCTGTATTTGACATGTTTCTTTAGATTAATTTATAAAAGCAGAAAATAATGACGACTATGCGCATTATATCACATTACATATATAGATATGCCTCCGGCAAATGCTTGAGTATTTGGGCCGGCTGTTCGTCTATGGACAAATCTTGGCCTCGCAATCGTTCCACGGCTTCCCTTTTCGAATCCCCAAAGGCGAAGACATAAGCGATTGAGACCTTATTGAGCGCGACCGGCGTCAAAGTTATCCGGATAAAGGGAGAAGACCTATAAGCGCAGATGAGAGGCGAATCCTTTCCAGTATGATCCGCTTCCAAATAAGCGGCAGCCCGTGAATGAGGCAAAATGCCCGCGATATGCCCGTCAGCACCTATACCGAATTGGCCGATGATCAAGCCCTCGGAAGTCGCAACCTCATTCATTGCTTTGATGATGCCTTTTTTATAAGCAGAGGCCGTTCCTTCAAGAGATTTGCCGATGAGAACCGGTATCTTATTGACGCCGTCAAAATTGAAACCGGCATCCTCAAGTTGTTTCCAATTTGAATCTTTATGCCCGACATGCCCATATCGTTCGTCTGTCAGAGTGACGGTCAAATTCAAAAGCTTATTATTGGTATGTGTCTCATTATCATTGAGCGCCTGTCTGATCATATTCATCGCTTCAACGGCAATGGGAATATTAGACCCGCCGGGAACCAACCAAAGCACTTTCTTCCCTTCTTTCAGGGAATTAACGACCTTGCCTGCCAAGGCTTGTGTCCCGACCTTCGAATTATCTTTTATGAATTGCATGTCCACCAAATTGCTTGCGCATCAGAGCCACTATCTTATTTGAGAATTTCTTTTGGTTCTTCAGGATGACCGATTCGCGTCTGACTTTCAAAGCATCCTCAATGACACGGACATCGACTTTCAATTCATGGCCAGTCTTGACCGTCCATTCACCTTCCCCATTGGAATCAATCTTTCCAGAAGTATTCTTTATATCTTCATTCTCGAAAATGTTGCGACACAGATCTATGAGCCAGCTCCTAACGACGGAGCCTTGCTGATAGACGCGCGTCACGTCAGACAGATTTAATTTGAACTGGCTGGCATTCAATACGGCATAACCTTCGCCTATAGCCTCCATCATGCCGTACTCTATGCCATTGTGGACCATCTTGGTGAAATGTCCGGCGCCGGCGTTGCCCAGGTATGCGTAATTGTCGCCCGCAGATAGGGCTTTAATGATAGGTTCAATGATTGGCCATTTATTTTTAGGTCCGCCGACCATGAGGGCAAAGCCATTCTTCTCGCCCCAAACACCGCCGGAAGTGCCGCAATCGAAGAAATGCACACCCCTCTTTGCCAGCTTAGCTCCACGGCGCATGCTGTCCTTGTAAAATGAATTCCCTCCGTCTATGACGATGTCGCCTTTCTGGAGGTACGCGCCTAGGTGCTTTTTGCTAAAAATGAAATCGTCAACGATGGCGTGAGGAAGCATGATCCAAAAAATCCTTGGCGCGCGGGCTTTCTTGGCTGTTTCCGCCAATTCAGCTACCGCCGTCTTTAAATTGTTCGTACCGAATAATCCAGCTCTCTTAATCGCCTTGACCGGTTCCGACGAACGATTCCAAGCTATGACTCTGAAGCCTTTCTTATGTAAGCGCTTGGCTATCTGCGCGCCCATGCGTCCAAGGCCGAATATGGCTAGTGGGGTTTTTGTGGACATGGGGATATTGTAATGATGAATGGCAATGAAAGCAAATAAAAACCGCGCTTTTCAGGGCGCGGCTTGATTCAAATCCGGGACAAACCAAGTTCTACGAAATTTACGGCGTACAAAATACGGCGCAACAAGCTCTTCAAGTTTAGCGAGTATGAGGGAGCTCATCTTATCCTTATTTTGCTCCCCCCAAGCCTTTGCCTTCTCCCAAGCTTTTACCTGTTCTGCCATCGGGAAGTGCACAAGCCATCCGAGCATGTCCGGAGTTATCCTTTCCGGATCCCTGCATGGCCTGTCGAGAAGCGGCTTCAGTGACAGATTAAGTTTCTGTACCGAAAGAAGCCGGATTATCGTCGTTTGGTAATCGTCAAAACGTAAGGCTAGGTCGCCAGAGCTTTCGTTCTTGGACAATTCGTACAGAGCGTCGGAAATTGCCGCCACGCTCTGGTCATTGCCGCGAAACTCCGCCATATACTTACGGAGTGGCGGATTGAATGGCCATCTGTCCGGTATTTTTGCTTCTTGCTTCATCCTGGCGAGAGATTGCGGCAAAAGCGGATCCGGTGTCCCATTGTTTTTATCAGGAACGACAGTCCTTTTTAACATGTTGCTAATCATCGAATCCGTGACTGGAGGAAGAGGGATAAAAATATCGTTACCCTCATCGCCATCTTCCCCGTTCGTAGGAACGGGCACAAATGGACGCGCCACGAAAGGGATAATCCTGGGGATATTCTTCAGCGCGCTCGGACCTACCGCTATTTCCCAGACCTGTATTTCCTCGCCCCTGGCGGAAAGCTCTGCCATTCCATTTACAGACGGAAAAGAGAATTGTGTGGTTCCGTTATCTACCTCCACCGCGGTATCACCATCAATGCGGATGATACGGAACGGAGAGCTTTGATTACCGGGTTCGAGTTCACGTTCTGTGACAAGGAATATGTTGCATTTGAATCCATCTGCCTTCACATCTTGTCCGTTAATCACGACACCTGCGAATCCGGCCTCACGTAAAAAGCCGAGGGCCGAAGAATTGGAAGCCGTAGCCGTGTTGCGAATCTTCACCGCCATTATCTTCATAATGACGGCTTTAAGCTTGGACGCTTGTGACGTCCCATTATTTTTGGTTTTCATAGGAACTAGGACGTTTTTGGTTGTGGTTTGGTTCGTTATCTGAACAGACCGTACCATATATATTGATTTGTGACAATCTTCGTTGGCCGTGCCCGTTAGTATCAAAACCTACACTCTAGGCTTTTTCCCAGGCAACATCATCTCGGTTATCTCTAACATCGCGCCCGTAGAACCGGTATACTTTTTATCAAAGTGCCTATTATTTGTTTCAGAAAAACCCAGTCTTTTATAAAAATTGATAGCTTTTAAATTCAAGGAGAATACATCGAGGAATGTGTCATTATCCAGATTCAGTAGTTTATAAGTATCATCAAATAATTTATCACTCAATCCAAGACCTTGAAAATCAGGTAAAACATATATTGCCTCTATCTTATTTATATCCTCCTGTTTTTCCGCAAAACAACATCCTATGATTTCGTCACTGCTATCTTTGGCGACAAATAGAATATTCGCTTCAGTAAAAGCGGCAATCGCCTCTCTGGTTTTGTCTGCCCCACCTTTTGTTATTTCAGGATTAAAATGATCTTCAATTTCTTTTTCAGTCCATCCACACAATTTGTACATTCCCTTTGACGCTTCGCTAACCAAGGCTTGAATACCTTCCGCGTCGTCAACAACTCCTCTTAGAATTTCAACTTTGCCCGACTTGGTTTCGTATGGATTTTCCTTTTCCATGTAAATAAATTATAGCAAACTTACGAGCTAGCCGTATGGAATGAAGTCGGGATCTATTTTGATAAGAACCCGGATATTTTAGCAACCAAATCATTGGAGTCGATATAAGTTATAAAATCGTCAGTTATATACTTCAGAGATCCCGATATCTTGTTTCCATTCTTATAAATACAGAGGATAGGAACTTTTAATGTACTCGCCCAACCGATTTCTATCCCTTGACCCGTTGAAGGAAACGAAACCTCCACAATGAGTAAATCCATATCCTTGAATGTCTCGCTCATGTTCCAATCTCGTGTATCTTCATGGGGTAAAATAAATGTATATCGTTTATTCAGATCAGACTCACGTATCGGCTTATACAGATTGTTTACATAGTCAAACTCTCTGGAGTGTGAGATGTATATTTTCATAGATTAAGTTGCTGACGTTTTTGATTAATGTTCGGACTTTTTTCGCCACGAATCCGGAAGGGTGATGCGCTCATTGCGCCGTCGCTCCGCTCGGCGCTCGGTTCGGACTGGCGCGACAGGGATTTCGGGGAGGAAGGTGTCGCGCCCGTCCGCCTGTTTTTTCGGGCGGGGGCGGGTCGTAGACGGTAATCGGGTCAAATGGTGGAAATGACCCGATTATTCTAGCGCGGAAGCGTGTAAATGACATCTCTGCCAGCTCCGGAACGCTTCAGTCTTCCCTGTGCGACTAGCTTGTTCAGATAGCGTTCAGCAGTCTTGTCGGAGATCCGCAGGAGTTTCTGTGCTTCGCGATTGTCGATCTTTCCTTTTTTGGATACGGCTTGCATCAGTAATTCCAGTTTCTTCTGTCTTTTCGACTGAATCTTGGCATTTGCCTTAGCTAGCAGAGTGCGGATGAAACCGGTCTGATCTTGTTGCGCCGGCGATTGCGGCTGTGGTGCTGGCTGAGTCAGTGGCGCCGGCGCGGATGGAGCAGATTGCACTGGAACAGGCTGAATTGGCTCTTGAGTTTGAGCTTCATTTGAGGTTTCCGGCACCTCGCTTTCTGGCTGATTTACCCCTCCGTTTTGATCTTCTACAGGAATAGGGGCAGGAACGCTTATAGGCGATTCTGGGGTCTCAGGGGGCAAATCGATAGGCGTAGAGCCATTTGGCTGGCTAGATTCCGGCTCGACAGGGGTTGGCACAGGTTCTGGGGTCTGTGCTGGCGTTTCTGCTACTGGCGCGACGGGAATGTTTTGATCATCATCCATAGAAAATATTTTATCATATTTTTTTAGTTTCTATGTGTTAATATTGATCCATAAACGTATGTGGCGAAGATTTTATAAAACATTCAAATCTTCTTTCGGCATAATCTCCGTTATCACTCTGATAGTTGTCTGGTCAGCCATCTCTTATTTTGCAATATCTTACGGCAAAGAATTACTTTCCAATACGACGAACAGTGACCAAGCCGACACCTCTACCGACTCAACCGCATCTTCTGCTGAAGACTGTAATGTCTACGGGATCAATCTGCATGGCGACGTCGTCACCTATCACTCCCGCGATTCTTACAATGATCAAAACAAGTTAACAGTAGACGAAACTTCAGCCGATGACATAAATTGGATCATGAAAGACGCTCAAAGCAAAGATAATATAAAAGCGGTAGTAGTGGAGATTGATTCGGCAGGTGGTTCCGGTGAGGCGGGCGAGGAAATGATGACGGCCTTCAAACAATCTACAAAACCAGTGATTGCTTTCATTCGTGATAAAGGCGATTCAGCGGCATATCTGGCTGCCACGGGCGCGCAAACCATCTTCGCTTCCAAATTCTCTGATGTCGGTTCGATCGGCGTAACGATGTCCTATCTGCAGGAAACCGAGAAAGATAAAAAGGATGGTTTGACCTATGTCGACCTTAGTTCTGGCATATACAAAGACACGGGTAACCCCAACCGTCCCCTGTCTGACAACGAAAAACAGATTCTCATGCGCGATGTCAAAATAGCCTACCAATATTTTGTGAACATAGTCGCGCAAAACCGCAATCTAGATGTTAGTGCGGTCCAAAAACTTGCTGATGGTTCCACCGTCATGGGCGAACAGGCACTGAAGGATGGATTGATAGACAAGATAGGCTCCTTACCTGATGTGGAGAATCTCCTAACCGAAAAGATCGGTAGTAAAGCTACGATCTGTTGGCAGAATTAGCCCCCTACATCGCTCATGTCGAGATCTCCGTCGGCAACCAATTGTTGTACTTCTTCATCGAGCGCTTCAAAAGCTTCGACCTCGTCAGGTTCAATCGTTCCATCTTTGACTAGTTCTAGAATTTCGTCAGAGTCCATTGTTAGAAATTACTTAGGGATCGCCAGAAACTCTCCGATAACACTTGGTGCCCAATGCTTATCATAAATTTCTTTGAGAAAAGTTGTGTCTTTGCATTTCTCGAGGAATTTTAGATAATCCGCTTCGTTGTAAATCTGTCCACCGTGAGGACCGAGCGTGCTGACGACTTCAGTCATGATAGAGTTTAGTGTCTGAAAAGCAAACAATCTTTCTGATTTTTCTCGCTCAACCTCTCGAGCGACTAGTTTTTTGTCCGAGATTGCTTTCAGTATCCTGCCATGAAGCTCTTTCCTGACATACGCGACCTGCTTCTTCGAATTCAATGGCAGGCAAAGCTCCCATATGTTGTGTATAGTCGGATCAGTGTCACATTCCATATTGAAATTCATGTCATAGCACCAACCAAGTTCATTCCTCAACCATTCCATGAGGACGCCGTGGGTACTATTCGTCAGAAGCTCACCAATGAACGAGATGGCAAAGTTGGTCATAACATTCGATTCAGTCATGATGCCACCCATATAATATAAGTAGCGGCTAATGGTATCGAATTTCTTTTCGTGATATCCCCTATTTACCCAACTGATCTGTTCTAGCTTCGTGGGTAAATTATGTCTCTTTGTTTTCAGTTTATTGAGTTCCTTGAAAACTACTTTTTTATCAAAACTGCCGCCCACGACAACATACGCCCTGGGATCGAAGTAGGCTTTATGAAGTTGTGTGAGCTTTGCCACGCTCATCTTTTTTAGATCGCTTCTATTCCCTGTCCTCTGCCTATTGTTGAATACACGAGTATTCCTCCATTTCATCATGAGGTGATGTCCTAACTCATCGTCACCAGGGTACCATTTATTATTTCTTTTCGATTCGCTAAGTATGACGCCAACTTCATGAGATATGTCCTCCGCCTTGATGAGAGGATCAAAGACGTGGCTCATGAGACCCCTAAACGCCCGATTGAACATGTCGGAACGAATACTGATGTTGTATAGGGTATATAGTGAGCAAGTCGAAGCGTCAAATGAGCCGCCAGCCAGCTCGATCATTTTTTGGAATTGATCCAACTTCGGATACAAACGAGAACGTCCACAGGCAATATGCTCCAGGAGATGAGCTGTGCCCGGAAGCACCGAGCCTGTGTTATGGATATGTCCTACGGGCACATAGAGCCATACATAAGCGAACGGAACATCCATTGGCTTAGCAAATATTCGAATCCCATTCTTTAGCTTTGCAGTCTCAAAAATCAGGCGATCTTTCATAAATGTGCTGAGATTACAATCAAATTACTTTGTAAAGATATTCCAAAATCTTGTACATATTCAAGGTATCATCATTGCAATATGACAGCAAATCTTTGACGATCTTGTCTTTCCTATCGACGTTCTTGCCAGACAAGAATGTCTCCATCCAAACTCGCTGAGCCTGGCTTCCATTTGATATCTCGAGGCCTTTATAGCCGGGGCCTGGAACCAGAACAGGTTGCACATCTTTGATTGACGCGCTGCCAAAGAAATCTTTGTCGACAAACCATTCTTCAGAAAATGGAATCTTTAGATCTATCATCCTGTCATTCAAATCGAGCAAAAAAGATTCGTATTTAGGAAACATGTCTGCCATTTCCTTATTCCGGCTTTTTTCGAAGCTTTCGTGCCAGACAAGAATTGTTCCTTCTCCTCCGATATCATTCTTCAACTGGCGAAGAAGCGGCTCGCAGGGGTTGGTATTTGTCATATGTAGATATTCCCTATGCTCGATTTCTCCGTCTGGAGATCCAAGTATGTGCAAGGAATACTGAAACGGCACCTGTTGATAGGGTCTTATGCCATCGAAAGCTGGGATAACTCCCGCAAATGTTTCATAATCAAGGAAGTATAAAGGATATTTGAATTTATCCAAAAACTCTTTTATTTCTTTCCTATTAATTATCTGCCTTCCTTGCTTCACGGCACTGACCTGACTTTGTTGTCTTTCAGATAGCTCAAAATCGTCCGGTATATCCTCCATAAGCTCTACGCCTAGATCCTCAAGCAACCCCACCTTTTTAGCATTCAAACTGCAGAGTCTATAAAGACTATATTCTGGTAGTTTTCCTTTGACTGCCTCAAATATCTGAATCCATTCTTCCATACTCCCTTGTTTAAGATGTCGCGGAGAAATATCTGGCATCTTTTTCTGGGATAAAATATCAACGGCCTTTCCGATATTATTAACTATGTCATCCATACAAGCTCTAACATCTTGAGTGACATCCTCCTTCTCAGAAGCCAGTTGTTTGGGATCAATATCCCCATTTCTTACATATTCATTATTTACATGTATTACATACGTGTTTCGGATGCTTAAACCAGACTTTTCCAGCACGATTGTTTGAAATGCGAGGTCCGGTATATATTCCGGCTTTACGGAAGTCGATGACTTTATTTCGTATAGATCAAAGGTGTTCTTTTCGACTCGTTCTAGTACGTCAAATATACAAGTTAAGTTATCTGCCTCGATTCTCCCTTGAAAGATCACACCGGTATTCTTTTCAATTTCCTCTTTGGTAAGTGCTGGCAATGAATTGTACTTGTTGCCGTCAAATTCACCGTTTGTTTTATACCCGAGTTTTACCGCGCCGGGAAAAAGTTTCTCTGCATACTGTTCAAATAAATTACCTTCGTCAAAACGGGCTTGAAGGCCTTCGTCCGGCTCCGGGAGTTTTGACTTATCGTATTTTTTGAGCCACAGCCATGCTGGATGCTTTAGAAATAACATGTACTCTGATTTTGAGATGGTCATGATTTTTGTTCGTCCCAACTCAAACTGTTTTGAGAAAACTTTTACGAAACTGTTCGAGGTGAGCGATGGCCTCATTTGCTTCCTCAACTGTATATGCTGTATGTTCGCGGAAATCGGCAGCTTTGAGATGAACGTAATTACGAACCTTACGCAACTCATGAAAGTAATGCCACGTCTCTTTATCTATAAGATTCAGACCATGATAAGCCTCGCCCAGAAGAGCTGTAAAATCCGTTCTTTCACTCATATCGAGATTATTCTTTGAACGTGTCATCTGTATCATGTCGAATAAAGCCGCCTCGACGATACCGCCGACAGTTGCGAGCACATCCTTACAAATGAGCGATTCGATCGTCAGATATATTTGATAATCGTTATACAACGTCACCATAAACTCAAGATATTGCATTTGATACGCGATATTTTCACGAAGTGAAATATCGTTTATGAACATCCACTGATCTTTATGATAGTTAGCCGGATGCGGATGATGCTCTTTTTCAAAAAGCTGTTTCTTATTTGAATTGTCTTTTTTCTTGTCTTCCTTATCAATAACGGTTTTTTGCAGTAAAAGCATGTTATTTAACTTCTATACCATCCCGCAATGCCCCGAAATATTTATTTGCTTCTGTCGCCAACACTTGCGCCCGCCCCTTGAGAAAGTCGGGGTATTTATCGATAGATGTGGTACCAAGATCATTAGCGATAAACTGCTGAGAAAGTTTTTCAACAGTGATATTATATTTCTGTAAATACTCCATAGGATTTTTAGCACTGATGCGGATATTTATAGTTGGGCCTATGACCGCAATATTTGCCAGCGCATTTATATCTATGTCATCATACTTATCTTCGAGAAACTTCTTCGGGAATATGTGATGCCACTGTGGCTGAAAGTCTTCCAACACTTGTGCTCCCTCAAAACCGAGTCGATAGCCGTGTTCACCCCAGTCTTTCGCCTTGTTATTCCACACAAGCAAGTAGAGCAGGAAACGTCCGAAACGTGAGTCACTGTAATCTGCCATGAAGTCCTCTAATCCCATCAAACGAGTATGTTCAAAACGATCCAAAAGGCGCACTACTGCATCTCGTAAAGTTGTTGATTCTTCAATAGCCCGCAGATCCTCATCAAGTGCTGTTGCACCGGACGTACTGTATCGGCTGAAGCGTGATGCCTGCAGAAACCAGTAAAAAGGGAGACTAAACGATGCTTCTTCTTGAAACTTATCCTGCAAAGCAACGAGCGTGACCAAGGCCGTTTGGGTAGGCATTGTCTCCGTGCTCAAGATTCCATACTCAGCCAAACGCTTCACAAGACTTTTCCATGCCTTTTGTGTGCGTTTCCATGCTGGTTCTATCGTGGATGCATCCCAAATATTGTCGGGTAAGTCACGAAAGCGTGTTTTTCCAGCTGCGATGGCGGTAAGGCTTCGAAAGAGCAAGTTTGGGTTGATATCAAAGCCACCATCTTTTAGCATGTTGAGAAATGGCGAAAACTGATCTCGCACCCATCCTGGCGAACGTGCCGCAACTACTCCAAGGTAAATATCTGCTTCGGTCAGCCTAGTACCTTTGCTGTTAAGTCGTGCAAAAATCTCTACCACGTCTTCAAGTTCATGTTCCACTGTAATGGCGACTAAGTCCTTCTCACGGATTTTACGTACACGATCGAGCCGCGCATATACCTCCATTGCGTCCATGCTACCACAAAGTCCTTCTATTTTTATATTCTTCGCCAATTCCTGCAATTTTTGTGAATCATCAGGACGATTAGTGTCCAATTGCAAAAGGTCGGAGAGACGTATCCAACGGTGAGCCTTTGTCTTGCGTATTGCTGCATCCGCAACTTTAAAATACGGTTGCTCGTTCGCTTCAACATCAAAACGAATATCATAGCGTTTCATTGCTTTCTCCCAGCTTTCAGCATCAGGCCACCAGTAGGGCTTGCGGCCAGATAGTATACAAAGGGCCGTTGTGCGTTGCTGCCCGTCCACAAGCCAATCAGCAGGATGTCGTGAATCGCTTACAATGCGCTCCTGTGTCCCATTTCGACTATTCCAAATAAGAAGACTTCCTATGGGGTAATCAGACCACAAGGACTCCGCTAGATCCCTCACCTGCGTTGGCTTCCACACAAAACCACGCTGGAATTCCGGCACGCTTAATTCATGTCCAACAGCACTATTTACGAGATTATGGATCTTTAGATTTGGGTTTACAGCCATAGGAGTAATTTACATCAAAAATGGTAACAGAGCAATCCTAAACTCTATCCTAAACTCTATTTTCTTACCTATTTCGATGTCTCTGAAATGTTTAATGCTGTTGCTAATTTTCTTCAAGTTTTCCTAAGTAACCCAAAAGAGTATCTTCTATTCCGTTAAGAAATTTTATGGTAATTTCATTTTCCTCATCCAACGAATGGTACCTCGCACTATACTCATTGTAGGCAATAATCTTTGGAATATGAAGTGGGTCCCTTTCTTTTAAAAGTGCATTGAGTTTATCGTTAAAGTACTGAATAGACATGATTTTATCCTGGCCAAATACTCTTTGACCTGATACAGGAACAGATGACATCTGAAACTTATACGAAAGCAAACCGTCACTTATTACGGAATGTTTTCGAATTAACCACTTACGTAAATCCTCATATTTCTGTATTGAATCATTGCTTGTGTCTCCTTTTTCGAGAATTTTTGATATAAGTTCTTTATATTCTAAAAACTTATCATAAAATTCCTGAGCCAAAACCATCCGATTACCTTTCAGATTTAAGTATTCTAGAGTCTTTTTGGGATCCATGACTCTAATACCTAGACTTGAATCTAGAGTTTCAGCCTTTTTTAGTATTTGTTGGTCATCAGTTACAAAAACATCTCGCCTGTTAATTTTATGACCTATAAGATGATCGATATCATTTATTTTATTACTGAAGTGAGCATCCCCCTTGTCAAGACCTGGAAAGATGATCTTGGTGAGTTCTTTCTCTAGGGTTTCGTGCTCATCGCCTCCCCAAACATCACCACTATCGAATTTAGAGGAGCCTATACGCGCTACAGTACCAATAACAGGAAACATTGAGATACGCTTTAGTAATTCGATCTTCCTTGCCTCATCTTTGTCATTATTAAAGTCGCTTTCGACTCTCGTTGTTATAGCGATGTTTACATCGCCATCAAGACCATATCTTAATATCTCAGTA
>Ga0182011_10003276_pt1 | contig 13319 bp, 11 predicted proteins | sample 711E1DmetaG_FD_120481 | JGI IMG/M metagenome (GOLD analysis project Ga0182011, IMG submission 120481) | Permafrost microbial communities from Stordalen Mire, Sweden - 711E1D metaG | ecosystem: Environmental > Terrestrial > Soil > Wetlands > Permafrost | place: Sweden: Stordalen | collected... | reverse complement strand
GAAGTGATTGTGCTGAAAATCTGGCACCAGTTCACGTTCGAGGAGATCGGCCAGTTGCTGGAGTCTTCGCCCAACACGATCGCGGGCCGATACCGCTACGGTTTGCAAAAAATAAAACTCCAATTGAAAGGAGCAGCTTATGAAAGAGATGAACTTGCCGGAGACTCGTTTGCGTTCCTGGCAGCCGCGCCGCCCGTCGGCGGGGCTTAAGCGGCGCATTTTTTCCGCGCAGCCCGGCACACCGGGGACGGCGGCCTTTCTGGGCTGGCTTGCGCCGGCAACCGCCTGCGCGCTGCTCACCCTGCTGGTTTTCAATTCGGGGAACGGTCTTCCCGCCGGTTCCAGCAGCCACGGAACGATGATGGCCATGATCTTGAGCAACCAGAATTACGCGGTATATGTGTCAGATGGTTCCCAAAACGTGCAAAACCGCCTGGCCGGCGTCACTTTTGATTGGACAAACCGCGGCGCTTCGTCTTCTAGTGTTGGTTTCACACCGTTCACCAAACCGAACGATTAACGTCGAAAATGGAAAAACCTAAACCGACCAACGGCAAAGGCAAGGCTGCCAAGCCGGTGTCCAGCGGCAAACTGCCTCCACCGGGGCCCGTGGCGCCGCTGTTTCGCAGAATTGACTGGATAGTGCTGTGCATCGTCTTCGCGGTGATGTGGACCATTTATTTGCTGACGCTGGCCCCGGAGCTGACGCTGGAGGATTCCGGTGAATTATGCACAGGCTCATTCTACGCCGGCATTCCGCACCCGCCGGGCTACCCGTTCTGGACGATTTACAGCTGGTTTTGGACGGCCATCCTGCCGATGGGCAACGTCGCTTGGCGCGTGGAGGTGGGGGAATCGTTTGCCATGGCGATGGGATGCGGGATGCTGGCGCTGATGGTTTCGCGCGGCAGCAGCATGCTCATTGAAGGCATTGAAGAATTGAAGGGCATCACCCGCAACTGGGAAGGCGCCATCTGCATGGTTTCCGGGTTTGTCGCGGGCATGATGGTCGGGCTGGATGGCTTCGTATGGGGCGAGTCGGTGGCCATCAACCGCATTTCCCTGTTTGCCGTGCCGTGGCTGATCCTGGTGCTGCTCTGCCTGATGCGCTGGATGTATGCGCCGCACCAGAAACGTTACCTCTACCTGGCGATGTTCTTTTATGGCATTTGCGCCACCATTCACCAGACTTTGCTGCTCAGCGCCGTGGGCGTTGAAGTCGCCATCGCCGCCGTCCAGCCGCGTCTGGGGCGTGACCTGTTTCTCACCAACAGCATTCTTTATTTGATCGGGCTTTTCCTGTTGCAGGGCCATTCCATTCCGGCGCTCAACAACATGACCTCGATCGAAACCGCCCTTTTCCACATTGTGGGGATTGGTTCGATCATCGCCGGCGGCTGGTTGAGCATCAAAACCGGGGGAATCTTTTCGGAGTGGAAGGCCATCCTTTGCATGGGTCTTCTCTGGGTTCTCGGAGTGTCCTTTTATTTTTACGAACCGATTTCCGGCATGACTGTCCCACCGATGCAATGGGGTTATCCGCGCACAGTGGAAGGCTTTTTTCATGCGTTGAGCCGCGGCCAATACGAAACCTCCCATGGAACGAACATTTTCCAGAACCCGGTCCGCTTTGCGAACCAGCTTTGGTACCTGGTCCAGGGCCTTTCCGAATCTTTTAGCTGGGTCTTTATGTTTGTCGGAGCACTGCCCTTTTTGTTTTTGCTCAAAATGCACAAGCGGGAGCGTTCCTGGATTATCGGCCTGACCGCCATCTATTTCTGCCTCGCCGTGCTCCTGGTCAACCTTCTGGACGTGGGCTTGGACCGCTCTTCAGCGGATCTCAACAAGGTGTTCTTCACCGCCTCACATGCGCTGTTCGCCATCATGATCGGTTATGGGCTGACGTTGATGGCCGCCTACATGGCCACGCATTATGTCAAATTCCGATTTTGGGGAATGATTGGCGGGGCGGGCGCCATCGTTCTGGCCTTGTATTGTCTTGCCGATGCGACAGCCAAACTTTACGTCGGCCCGGGCGGGAGGGCCTTTTCCATCCTCTCCCAACTGCCGCATCTGATCGCCCAATCGTTTGCCAGGGATCAATATGGTCTTCCCATTCTTGCCAATCTCGTTTTGGTCGCGATGCCGGTTATTTTCATTCTCGCGCTGCTGGTTTACCGCAGCCGCGGGCCGGTCTTGATCCTGCTTGGCCTGTGTCTGGTCATGCCGGTTTATTCCGGCCTGTCCCACTGGTACAAGAGCGAACAGCGCAATCACTGGTTCGGCTACTGGTTCGGGCACGACATGTTCACTCCGCCGTTCGGCATTTACCCGGAGATGACGCGCAACGCGATTTTGTTTGGCGGCACCGATCCCGGACGGTTTTGTCCAACGTACATCGTTTTCTGCGAAAGCTTCATCCCGCATTCGTGCCAGCCGAAGGAAGATCAAAAATTCGACCGCCGCGACGTTTACGTCATCACGCAAAACGCGCTCGCCGATGGCACGTATCTGGACTACCTCCGCTCGCAATATTTTCGCAGCGCGCAGCAAGACCCGCCGTTCTTCCGGGAGTTTATCAAATACGTGCTCGGCATCCCCCTTGGTCAGGACAATACATTGGTCAATGACCTCGCCAATGCCGCCTACTATGTTTTGGACGTTCCGCTCACAAAATTCGGCGCGCACGTCGAGGCCCGGCGCCGGGCCGAGGGCGTTTATCCGCCGGTGGAAATCTACATCCCATCGCCGGATAATTTGCAGCAGCAGTTTGATGTGTATCGCGAGGACTTTCAGCGCCGTGCCGCGCTCGGCCAGCTCCAGCCGGGTGAGGGCGTTCAAACCGCAGGCAATCAGATGGCCATCTCCGGCCAGATTTCGGTGATGAAGATCAACGGCCTGCTCTGCAAAGTCATCTTTGACAACAATCCGACCAATGAATTTTTCGTCGAAGAAAGTTTCCCGCTGGACTGGATGTATCCCTACGAGACACCGTTCGGCATCATCATGAAGATCCACCGCGATCCGCTGCCGGAATTGTCCGGTGACGTTTTCAAAAAAGACCACGCCTTTTGGAGCGAATATTCCGGGCGCTTCATCGGCAATTGGATCACTTATGACACCAGCGTCCAGCAAATCGCGGACTTCGTGGACAAAGTTTATTTGCACGGCAATTTCAGCGGATTCACGGGCGACCGGAAATTCATCCGCGACGACGACGGGCAAAAGGCCTTTTCCAAGCTGCGCAGTTCGCAAGCCGGCGTGTATTGCTGGCGCCTGAACCAGGCATGTCCGCCCGAATACCGGCAAAAGACCCCCGAGGCACAGGAGGCGCTGAGACGCGAGACGGATTTCGCCTTCAAGCAAGCCTTTGCATTTTGTCCTTACAGCCCGGAAGCCGTTTTTAGGTACATCCAGTTCCTGCTCCAATACAATCGCCTGGATGACGCCCTGATTGTTGCAAAAACCTGCCTCAAGTTTGATCCTTACAACGGCCAGGCGATTGACCTTGTCAAAAACCTCGAGGAGTACAAAACGCGTGCTGCCGGGCAAACCCAGCTTGAAGCGCAACTGCAGCAAATGGAGGCCGAACAACGGAACAACCCGACGAATTTCCAAAACACCCTCGAACTGGCGGGCATTTATTTCCAGATCCAGCAAACGAACCGCGCGGTTGAACTGCTCCGGCATGCCATCGGACTGTTTGATCAGGCATTGGCCAATCCGAACATCCGTTACCCGGATGTCGCCGCCATGGCCCAAATTGCCGCCCAGTTGGGCGACATGTCCAAACTCGAACTTTCGCTCCAAAAACTTGTCCGCCTCGCCCCCAACCAGCCGGAACCGCTTTACGACCTCGCTGCGCTGGACGCCATCCTCGGCAAAACTTCCGAAGCACTGCAACAGTTGCAGGCCTCACTCGACTTGAACGCCAAACGGCTGGCGACCAATCCCGCCGCCCGCGACCTCCTTGCCGAAGCCCGCAAAGACCATCGCTTCGATTCGCTGCGAAATCTGCCCGCTTTCCGAAAACTTGTCCCGCCCGGTTAGAATCCGAAATTTCAAATTACCGGATACGTCCCAGTTGCCGACGCAAGGCCAATCAGTTAATTTGGCGGTTCGGAAACACTTTTTACCGAAACCATCGCATGAAGAAAGCCGAGTCACACACGCATAAATCTGAAAAGGCTGCTGAAATCTCAACCGCCGCAACCGAACCGGCGGCGGCCAGTCTGCCCGTCGCGGCGGAACTCACGCCGGAGCAGCTCGAAGAACTCAAGGCTCGCGCGGCCAGGGCCGACGAACATTGGGACCGCCTTCTGCGCACCGCGGCCGATCTGGAAAATTTCAAGAAACGCGCCGCGCGCGAACGCATCGAGGCCGCGCAAGCCGCTGCCGCCGCGTTGATTCAAAAAATATTGCCAGTCCTTGACCACTTTGAAATGGCGCAGACCGCCGCGCAAACCGCGCAGGACGACAAGCTCGCCTCGCTGCAATCCGGTGTCGCGATGATCCAGCAGCAGCTCAAAAACACACTCGCGGAGAGCGGACTGGAAGAGATTGACGCCAGCGGCAAACCTTTTGATCCAACCTGGCATGAAGCCGTCGCACAGCAGGAAACCGCCGACGTTCCCGAAGGCCACGTCGTCCAGCAGCTCCGCAAGGGCTACAAGCTCCGCGACCGGCTGTTGAGACCGGCCACGGTCATCGTGGCCAAAAAACCCGCGGCCAATCCGTGATGCGAAATCCGCAACCCGAAATTCCCAATGTCCAGGCGTGATTATTACGAAATCCTTGGTGTGAGCCGCGGCGCGGAGGCCGGCGAAATCAAGAAGGCTTACCGCAAGCTCGCCCTGAAATTCCATCCGGACAAAAATCCAGGCGACAAGACCGCGGAGGAAAAATTCAAGGAACTCGGCGAAGCCTATGAGGTGTTGGACGACCCGCAGAAACGCGCCGCCTACGACCAGTTCGGCCATGCCGCGTTCGATGCGCGGGCGCGCGCCGGTCGCGCCGGCGGCTTTGGCGGCGGCTTTGGCGGCGGCTTTCACGATCCCCTTGAAATTTTCCGCGAAGTCTTCGGCGGCAGTGGCAGCATTTTTGAAAGCGTCTTCGGTGGCAGCCAGGATCCCTCACGCCCGCAACGCGGCGATGATCTGCGTTATGATTTTGAAATCACCCTCGAAGAGGCCGCGCTGGGGTGCGAAAAGGAAATTTCCATCTCCAAACTCGACCGCTGCGACGCATGCAACGGTTCCGGCATGGAACACGGCTCAAAAATGCGGATCTGCACGACGTGCGGCGGGCGCGGACAGGTCATCACCTCGCGCGGCATTTTCAGCATCGCGCAAATGTGTCCGCATTGCAGGGGCGCGGGCCGCATTTTGGAGAAACCGTGCAAATCCTGCCACGGCGAGGGGCGGCGCGACCACAGTTCAAAAATCAAACTCCGCATTCCGCCCGGTGTGGACGCAGGCTCGCGTCTGCGCTCGACCGGCAACGGCGAGGCCGGCTTTCGCGGCGGGTCGCCGGGCGATTTGTATGTGGTGCTGCACATCAAAACGCACGAAATATTCCAGCGCGACGGCGATGATTTGCGGTGTGAAGTGCCGGTAAGCTTTGCCCAGGCCGCGCTCGGCTCGGAAATCGAGGTGCCAACGCTCGACGGCAGGGCCGCGATTAAAATCCCCGCCGGCACGCAATCGGGCACGACCTTCCGCGTCAAGGGCAAGGGCGTGAAAAATTTGCACGGCTACGGCCACGGCGATTTGCACGTGCGCATCCAGGTTGAAGTGCCGCCGCGCCTGACCTCGGCGCAGAAAGAGAAGTTGCAGGAATTTGCCGATCTTTGTGACGAGAACGCCAATCCCATCACCAGGAGTTTTTTTGAAAAGGCCAAAAATTTGTTCCGGTGACGAGTGAAACGTGATGCGTGACAACTTTTTTCTTGTCACTTGTCACCCGTCACTCGTCACTTTGTTTATGCACCGTTTTTATCTGCCGCCGGAACGCTGCGCGGGAAACGCGCTGCGGCTCGACGGACGCGAAGCGCACCATGCGCTGCACGTGCTGCGCGTCAAGCGTGGCGAGCAGGCCGTCGTGCTGGACGGCGCGGGGCATGAATTTTCCTGCGAGGTCGGAAACCATTCACACGACCTGGTGGAATTGCGGGTGACGAAAAAGAATTCCATTCCTCCCCCGCCCTGCCAGATCACGCTGCTCCAGGCCCTGCCCAGGGGCAAAATCATCGAGTCCATCATCCAGAAATCCGTCGAACTTGGCGCGCATCGCATCGTGCCGCTGCTGACCGAACACGTTGTCACGCATCTCGACGGCGAGAGCGCGGAACACAAGCGCGAGAAATGGCAGCAGGTCGCCATCGAAGCCATCAAGCAGTGCGGCGCGGCCTGGCTGCCGGAAATTGAAGCGCCCGCGACCATTGAAAAATTTCTGGCACGAAAGGAAAAATTTGAATTGGCGCTCGTCGGCTCGCTGCAAACCGAACGGCGGCATCCGAGAGAATGCTTCCGTGAATTTGAAGCAAAGCATGGGCGGCTGCCGCAGACTGCCGGCGTCTGGATTGGACCGGAGGGCGATTTCACGCCCGAAGAATTGAAGGCGATTGAAGCCGGCGGCGCACAGCCGGTTTCACTGGGCCGCCTGGTTCTGCGTGTCGAAACGGCGGCAATTTATTGCCTTTCGATTTTGAATTACGAGCTGAGCCGGTGAGGCGCGCCCTGCTTTGATTGAACGAGCACACGGAAGGCGCGGCCCAGATGCTCCGGGTGCGTGAGTGTTTGAAATTGGCGCGTGCGACTGGCGTTCCATCCGCCAAAGGATTCATCCTTGGCGGCCTTTTCCAGAACCCGGGTCAGAAATTGCGCCTGAGTGGAAAAAGTTTCCGTTTTCAAGCCGCACGCTTCGCCGACAGATTGGATTGCGGAAAGATTGACGTGTGCGGTGAGGTCTTGTTCACCGACGTTCGCCAGAAGGTCGTCAGTGGCGTGATGGCGAAAATAAGCGCGGAGCGTGCCGCGCGTCCGGCCCGGCGAAAACAATTCGTCATTGGTCAGACCATAATCAATGGTCATCAACTTTCCGCGTTCCAAAATGTTCGCCGCCTCGCGCCACCAGTTTTCGGCAGCGGGGCAGGTCTCGATGGTGTAGCCGTCGGGAAGAACATCCAAAAGCGAAGATGGAAGATGGAAGATGGAAGATGGCGGTTCGGAGTTCGGAGTTCGGAGCTCGGAGTTCGGAATTTTCGCCCAGACGAATTTTTCACCGTCGAGGGCAACGCCCCACTCGAACCAAAGCTTTTTGGCGGCGTCCCAGCCGAACCGGTGGACGGGCATGGCGTCGAGCAGTTCGTTTGAAAAAATAATGCCGGAGAAGTTTGGTGTTCGGAGGTCGGAGTTCGGAGTTGAGGAACAGATGGCATGAAGGCTGTTGAACCATCGAACGCGCGGTGCGAAATTTTTCAACGTTTCATTTTGCCAGGCCTGTCGGCACGGGGACGGTTCGACGATGCAGTATTCAATTTGTCCAAACAATTCTGGCCGCGCCGATTGCAGCCAGGTCAAAATATCCTTCGCCAATGTTCCATTGTGGGCGCCGGCCTCGACCAGGCAAAGTGACGGGTGACGAGTGACGCGTGACAAGCGAAGCTCCTCCAACCACTCGGCGAATTGGTGCGCCAGGAGTTGTCCGAAGAGTTCACCGGCACTGACGCTGGTGTAAAAATCGCCATGGCGGCCGGGGCTGTCTTTTTTAGCTTCGTAATATCCAGAATTGGGACAGTAAAGGGCGAGTTCCATGAAGCGCGCGAAGGACAAAACGCCGCGTTCGGCAATTTCGCGGTGGATGACTTCGTCGGGCGCTTTCATGGCTTGCAGTGTGGCGCGGGTCTAGCTAGTGTTCCAGCAACGGAGAAAATTTATGGCCAAGATAGATGCGTTTTTCAACCTGATGTTTGAACAGAAGGCGTCCGACTTGCACATGTCATGCGGAAACCCGCCCATGCTGCGCATCAATGGCGATCTTCAGCGCGTGGATTTTCCGCTGCTCGAAAACGACTCGCTCAAGGCGATGCTTTACGAAATCGCGCCGGACTACAAGATCAAACAATTCGAGGAAACCGGCGACGTGGATTTCGGCTACGAGATTCCGAACATCTCGCGTTTCCGTGTCAACTTTTACAACGAGAAGAACGGCATCGGCGCGGCGTTCCGGCAAATTCCCAGCCGCGTGCTTACGTTTGAGGATTTCGAAAAGCTTGACGTGCCCCTGCCCCCGGTGCTCAAAAAATTTACGATGCTCAACCGCGGGCTGATCGTCGTCACCGGCCCGACCGGCTCCGGCAAATCCACCACGCTGGCGGCCATGGTGGATTATTGCAACCGGAACCGCAAAGACCACATCATCACGCTCGAAGACCCGATTGAATTCGTCCACGAAAGCAAAAGCTGTCTGGTGTGTCACCGCGAAGTCGGCGTGCACACCAAGACCTTTGCCTCGGGATTGCGCGGCGCGTTGCGCGAAGACCCTGACATCATTCTCGTCGGCGAAATGCGCGACCTGGAAACCATCGAACTGGCCATCACCGCGGCAGCCACCGGCCACCTGGTCTTCGGCACGCTGCACACGCAGAGCGCCGCCAAAACGGTGGACCGCATCATTGACGTCTTTCCGGCGGACCAGCAAAACAAAATCCGCCAGACGCTCTCCGAGGCCTTAAAAGGCGTTGTGGCCCAGACGTTGTTCAAGCGCACGGACAAAAAAGGCCGCGTTGCGGCGTTTGAAATCCTGGTCTTCAACACCGCCGTTGCCAACCTCGTGCGCGAAGGCAAAACGCATCAAATCCCCGGCATGATCCAGGTCGGCAAGAAGACGGGCAACCAGCCGCTGGACGATCACATCATGGAGCACGTGCGAATGAAACGCATTTCTGTGGAAGACGCCTATGACAAGGCGCTGGACCGGAAAAAATTCCGTCCTCTGCTTGCGCATCCGCCGGAAGAAGATGATGCCACCTGATTATGCGACGACCCGAATTGGACCAAATTTTGACGACGATGCTGGCATCGCAGCCGGAGGTTTCCGATGTTTTGTTCACGGTGGGCCGCCCGCCCCAGGTCGAGGCTTACGGTGAACTCAAGCCGGTGGTCCTCGATCCGCCAATTGACAAGCTTACTCCGTATCAAACCGAAACCGTCGCGCTGAACATCATCGGTGATAATCTCTGGCAGGTCGAAGATTTGCTGCGCCATGGTTCATGCGACGCCTCCTACGGGCTTTCGGACCAGGCCCGCTTCCGCGTCAACGTTTTCGCGCAGCGCGGAAACTATTCCATCGTCTGCCGCCAGCTTAATTCGACCATCCCGACGCTGGAAAAATTGAAGTTCCCGGATATTTTCAAGGAAATCCCGAAGGAAAAAACCGGTTTGATTCTCGTCACCGGCGCGACCGGCTCGGGCAAATCCACCTCGCTGGCCGCAATTCTCAACGAAATCAACCGCACCAAGCCGGTCCACATTGTCACGCTGGAAGACCCGATTGAATACGTTCATACGCATGACCAGGCCACATTCAATCAGCGCGAACTGGGCATTGATTTTGATTCCTACGTCAACGGGCTGCGCGCCGCGTTGCGCCAGGCGCCGAAAGTGATTCTGGTCGGCGAGATGCGCGACCGCGAGACGGTGCGCATTGCGTTGAGCGCGGCGGAAACCGGCCATCTGGTGTTGAGCACGCTCCACACCATCAACGCGGGCGAAACAATCAATCGTATCCTGGGCATGTTCGAGGCTGAAGAGCAGGAACAAATCCGCATCCGGCTCGCCGATTCGCTGCGCTGGGTTGTCAGCCAGCGGCTCGTGCCCAGAATCAGCGGCGGGCGCTATGCCCTGCTCGAAATCATGGGCGCCAACCTCCGCACCCAGGAAACCATGCGCCTGGGCGAAAGCGAAGGCAAAACGTTTTACGAAATCATTGAGGCCAGCCATACGTTCGGCTGGCGCACGTTCGATCATGCCTGCCTCGAAGCCTACGAAGAAGGCATAATCACGGAGGAAACCGCCATGCTTTATTGCACCAAACGCAGCGTCGTTTCGCGCGGCCTTGACAACACCAAAAAGGGCCGCGGCGAAATCATCAGCTCCGTCGGCTCGTTGCGGATGAAATCAGCGCCCAACCAAAGCCCGCCCGTGCTCAAATTCAAGTAATCCAATCACCATGAACGGCTCATTCGATTTCGTCAGCACCGCGGACAAACCGGCCTTGATCGCCTTTTCCACTCCGGAATGGCTGGAGACCGCGAAAGGCGCCCTGGTGGAACTGGGATACAAGGTTCACACCGCCGCCACGCACAGCGATTTCCTAGTGCGCTTCGGCCAGGTGCGCTATCAAGTCGTCATCGTCGAAGAACGGTTCGGCGCTAACAGCATTGAAGAAAACCTCACGCTCAAGGCGCTGCAACAAATGCCCCTCGGCCAGCGCCGCCACGCCACCATCCTCCTGCTCGGCGACTCGTTTCAAACCTTTGTGCCGATGGAAGCTTTCAAACAAAGCGTCCACGCCGTCGTCAACAGCTCCGAAATGTTCCTGCTCAGGCAGCTCATCGAAAAGGCGGTCGCCGACAATGACATTTTTCTCCACAGCTTCCGCGACATCCAAAATCGTGTTTACGTCAGTGACCACCACTCGTAACGGTCGCGGCTTTTGATGAAAGTTTCCGCCGGTCAATTCCATGACCCGCCTCGATCAAGCGCTGGTTGAACGCGGCCTTTGCGAAAGCCGCGAAAAGGCCAAACGCGCCGTCCTCGCCGGCCAGGTCCGCGTCAACGCCCGGCCCGCCCGCAAACCCGGCGACCCGGTCAGGCCCGATGACGCCCTCACGCTCGACGCCGGCGAAAAATACGTCAGCCGCGGCGGCCACAAACTCGAACACGCGCTCAAACATTTTCAACTCGACGTGGCCGGGCTGGTCGCGCTCGACCTCGGCGCGTCCACCGGCGGCTTCACCGATTGCCTGCTCCAGCACGGCGCGGCGAAGGTTTATGCCGTGGACGTCGGCCGGGGACAGCTCGCCTGGAAGCTTCGCCAGGACCGGCGCGTCGTCGTGATGGAAAAAACCAATGCGCGGCATCTGACGCCGGAGAAACTTTTTCATCCGGGAGCGCCGGCGTCCTGCCGGCGTGCCGGGGAGGAAGCAAATCCCGACGGCAGGATGCCGGCGCTCCCGGGTGTGGATTTAATCACCATTGATTGCTCGTTCATTTCGCTGCGCAAAATCCTGCCCGCCGCCGTTCCGCTGCTGAAACCGGACGGCAAAATCGTAGCGCTCATCAAACCGCAATTTGAAGCCGGCAAGGCTGAGGCCGACAAGGGCCGCGGCGTGATTCGCGACGCCGCCATCCATGAACGGGTCCAGGAGGAGCTGCGAAAATTTGTTGCCGGGCAGTCTGGTCTTTCCTGGCGGAGTGTGGTTGAATCCCCCCTGCTCGGCCCCGCCGGCAACAAAGAATTTTTGGTGCTGATTGAAAAAAATCGCTGACCAGATCAAACGCGTCGGCCTCATCGGCAACGCCGACAAGCCCGGCTGCGCCGGCATCCTGCGCAAGGCCGCGCGGCTCATCCAGCGCGCCGGACGCAAGGTGCTTCACAACGCCGACACCGCGGCGCTGGCGCGCGAGGCGGATTTGCTGCTCGTCTTTGGCGGCGACGGCACCATGCTGCACGTCGCCCGCGAAATCGCCGGCTCCACCACCCCCATGCTCGGCATCAACATCGGCGGCCTTGGTTTCCTGACCGCTGTTCCGTCCGACGGGCTGGCGCGCGCGCTGAATCACATTTGGAAGGGCGAATTCCAGTACGAATCCCGTGTTCTTCTGGAAGCCAGCGGAAGCTGCAACGGCCGTCCCATCCACGAAAATGCGCTCAACGACATCGTTGTCGGCCGCGGCGCCGTGTCGCGGCTGATTGGCCTGGACGTGAGCGTGAACGGCGAATGGATCACATGCTACCGCTGCGACGGTTTGATTGTCAGCTCGCCGACGGGTTCGACGGCGTATTCACTGGCGGCGGGCGGCGCGGTGATTTTTCCGACAGCGGACGTTCTCGCGCTGGTGCCCATTTGTCCGCACACCATGTCAAACCGCCCGTTGATTTTGCCGCTGGCCTCGACCATCTGCATCAAGGCCATCAGCCCGGCGCCCGCAACCATTCTGAGCGCGGACGGGCTGCTGGTCGGCGAACTCGATGCCGGCGATGCTGTGACGATTCGCCGCAGCCGCCGCGCCGTGCGCCTGATGCGCCTGGCGGACAGTTCGTTTCTGGAGGCCTTGCGCCGCAAATTGCACTGGCGCGGAGCCTATTTGTAAAATGAAAAAAACAGGTCGAAAGCCGGGAGCCGGGAATCGGGGGCGTACAATCACACCCGCATCCCGACCTTCGCCACCCGCCACTCGCCCCTCCCCGAACTTCGAACTCCGAACTCTGAACTCCGAATTCTAGCCATGGTTCGCCTCAAGGACATTGCACAAAAAATCGGCGTCTCCGTGATGACGGTTTCCAAGGCGTTGCGCGACGAACCCGACGTGTCGGCGGCGACGCGGGCGCGCATCAAGCTGCTCGCGCAACAAATGGGTTACGTTCCCGACTCGACCGCGCAGGGGTTGCGCTCGCGCACCACGAAGCTGTTCGGCGTCGCCATCCCGTCCATCACCAACCCGATTTTTGCGCGTGTGTTTTTCGCGCTCGAAGAGCGGGCGCACGAGCTGGGCTACGACCTCCTGCTCGCCCACACGCAAAATCTGCCCGAACGCGAGGAATTTTGCATCCGCCGGTTCCTGTCGCGCCGCGTGGACGGTTTGTTCATCTCGCCGGTTTATCGCATGGACCCGGAGGCGCGCATTTATCAGGAATTGCTCACGCGCCAGACGCCGACCGTTTTGCTCGGCCCGCCCGCGCCGTTCTGCAAATCGTTCGTGAGCGTGGAAATCGAGGAATTGATCGCCAGTTACACCATCACGCAACATTTGTTGAAGCTCGGCCACAAACGCATCGCCTGTCTCACCGGGCCGTCCGCCTCGCCGTGGGCGCAGGAACGCCTTGAAGGCTATCGCCGCGCGCTGCGCGAAGCCGGCCTGGAGGTGGACGACCGGCTCATCTTTCAAGCCGGCAGCACGATTGAAGACGGCACGAAAACCGCGCAGCAAATGCTCAACGAATCGTGCAATACCACCGCCGTCCAGGCCGTGAACGACCTCGTCGCCGTCGGCTGCGCCGAAACGCTGCTCGCGCAGGGCTTGCGGATACCGGAG
>Ga0182011_10003275_pt1 | contig 13323 bp, 10 predicted proteins | sample 711E1DmetaG_FD_120481 | JGI IMG/M metagenome (GOLD analysis project Ga0182011, IMG submission 120481) | Permafrost microbial communities from Stordalen Mire, Sweden - 711E1D metaG | ecosystem: Environmental > Terrestrial > Soil > Wetlands > Permafrost | place: Sweden: Stordalen | collected... | reverse complement strand
TTTCAGCGGAATGCACCGCTGTCCACTTCCACCATGATACTTTTGATCAGTTCGCAAATATCCTTAAACATCATGGGTTTGGTAAGAAAATGTGAAACACCGAGTTTCCTGATTTCATCCTGCTGCTGAATGCTGGCCGTGGTTGTATAAATAACGATGGGGAGATCAAGCAGGCGCGGGATCTTTTTAATTTCCTGAATACACCGGATCCCATTGTACCGGGGCATATTCAGATCAATGAATACAATATCGGGAAGAAGCGTCTCCGGATTCATCAATAAATTCAATGCTTCTTCTCCATCTTCTGCCGTGATACATAAAAGATCATCTTGAATTTCACTGACGGCGTCCATAAACAATTCACGGTCATCCGCATCATCATCGATCAGAAGAATTGTCCGTGTATTCAATTTTTATTTATTAGAGCCATCTAATTACTACAATTTACTATAACTTTGCTGGTGCTGGTAAAGGTAAAGATATTTTTGTGTTTTTCAAGTATATTTCCATTTTATCTTACTCCGGATTCAACGTAAATTTTCACCTGTCTTTAACGGATTTCCATTAGATGAAAACTGAGAAGAAACCATCTGACCTTAAATCCGGGTTACCCAGGGGTAAAAAACCTGCGTCACATTTTCCTGTCGTTGCCATTGGCGCATCCGCCGGTGGAATCGAAGCAGTTACCCGATTGTTTCAAAATCTTGCGGCCGATACCGGTATGGCCTATATTTATATTCAGCACCTGGATCCTTCGCATGTAAGCCTGCTTTCGGAAATCCTTTCAAAAACAACCCGGATGGAGGTCGAGGAGGCGAGAAATCGCCTGCATATCCTGCCGGATCATGTGTATGTCATTCCACCAAATAAGGAAATGACGATCGTGGGTGGGGTTCTTAAACTGATAACACGCCCTGCCAAGCCTGCACTGAGCCTGCCGATCAACCAGTTTTTCCTTTCCCTTGCCGAAAATGTAAAAGAGAAAGCAATTGGTATTGTATTGTCTGGTAATGCATCGGATGGTGCAAAAGGATTAAAAGCCATCAAAATGGCCGGTGGGATTACTTTTGCCCAGGATGATTCTGCGCGGTTCAAGAGTATGCCGCATGCCGCCATTTCAGAAGATGCAGCTGATCTTGTCCTTCCACCTGATGAAATTGCAAAAGAACTGGAACGGCTCAGCCACCAGCCGGCAATCCTGCATCATGTGCTGAGCACAAAGAGTGAAGACGATATCCCTGCCCGTTTTTCTGAGGAATCACTTTCGGCAATCCTGGTTTTACTGAAAAAGAATACCAGCGTTGACTTTGTCCATTACAAATCAAATACGATCAGGCGGCGCATTATCCGGCGCATGCTGCTGAACAAGCAGGAAACACTGCAGGATTATGCCAGGTTCCTCAAAGATCATACTGCGGAAGCCAATGCTCTATACAAAGATCTGCTCATTAATGTCACGAGCTTTTTCCGCGATCCCGGATCAATGGACTACCTGAAAAAAGACTTATTCCCCAGGATACTTAAGCGGAAGAACCTGACGGATCCTTTCCGGATCTGGATACCTGCATGCTCCACGGGGGAAGAAGCATATTCCGTCGCCATGATTCTCTTCGAACTGCTCGGAGACAAAGCAACCGGTTCCTTGGTACAGATCTTTGCCACGGACCTGAGTGAAACGGCTATTATGAAAGCCCGTCAGGGCCTGTATTCCGGAAGTGATATGCGGGATATCTCTCCCAAACGGATCCAACGGTTTTTTACAAAAACCGACGGGAGCTACCGTATCATAAAACCTATACGGGACCTGTGCATCTTTGCACCACACAATGTATTTAAGGACCCACCCTTCTCCCGTATTGATTTTATCAGTTGCCGTAACCTGCTCATTTATCTGGATACCATACTACAGAAGAAGCTGATTTCAACATTTGATTATTCCCTGAAACCCGGGGGGGTTCTGATGCTGGGAAAATCGGAATCTGTCGGAGAAGGACAAAGTTTTTTTACCCTCACGGAGAAAAAGTACCGGGTTTATTCACACCAAAAGGATAATGTGACAGGCACATTCCCGGTCTCCTCATACCCGGCAATTCATACGGATCAAAGGAAAAATGAATCCCGTCGCTCACTGAAACCGCATAAAAGAGAAATTGCGACACATACGGATCTTGAAAAGATGGTGGAGAATATCCTCCTGAATCAATATGCCCCAGCCTGTGTATTGGTGAATCATGACCTGGAAATACTGCAATTTCGGGGTTCCACGGGATTATTCCTCGAGCCTGCCCAGGGAAAAGCCAGCCTGAATCTCTTGAAAATGGCGCGCCCCGGACTGGGTTTTGAATTGCGGAATGCCATACATAAAGCAGAAAGATCAGGAAAGTCCTGTAAAAAATCAGGCCTGCAAATAACTCATAATGATACGATCCACCCTGTCAACATTGAAGTAATCCCGGTTATTGGGAACAGCCAGGAGAATCATTACCTTGTCGTGTTTGAAAAAATGACCCCAACCGGCATCCTCCCAATAAAACCTTCATCCTCTTCCAGAGAAAAGAGGATCAAACAACTGGAAAAAGAATTACTTGCCACCCGGGAAGATATGCGCTCGATGCTCGATCAGCAGGAAGCTATAAACGAGGAACTCCAGTCTGCAAACGAGGAGATCATATCAAGTAATGAAGAACTGCAAAGTGTGAATGAGGAACTGGAAACCTCAAAAGAAGAGATGGAATCCACCAATGAGGAATTGGTCACCATCAACCAGGAAATACAGGTGCGGAACGATCAGCTTGCAGAAGCTTATGAATATGCTGAAGCCATTGTTGATACCGTCCGCGAAGGCATCCTGATGCTGGATCCGAAGCTCAGGGTCAAGAGCGCTAACCGGTCGTTCTATAACATGTTCCATGTAAAGGAAGAGAACACTGAAGGTCAACTGGTATATGAACTTGGAAGCGGAATGTGGAACATTCCAAAACTCAGGGAACTCCTGGAAGAGATCATTCCAAAGAACAGCCAGTTCTATGGCTTTGAAGTCATCCATGAATTCCCTGTCATCGGCAAAAAAGTTCTCGCCTTAAATGCAAGAAAGGTCATCCGGAAAAGTCATGACCAGCAATTGATTCTGCTTGCGATTGAAGACATCACACAACAGTCGGCCGCAAAAAAGATCATTGCCGAAAGGGAAGCATGGTTCCATCATATTGCAGATAATGCACCGGTTCTGGTTTGGGTTACTGATGCAAACCGTCAACATTCCATTCTCAACAAGACCTGGCTGGAATTTACAGGGAGAACATTTGAAAAGAACCATGAGATGGATTGGACGGAAATCATTCATCCTTCGGAACTGGAGCGTTTTCTGAAACTCTATAAGAAAAACTTTGATAAGCGGTCCACATTTGAAATGGAATTCCGGATTCGCAGATACGATGGTGTTTACCGTTGGGTTCATTGCAATGGTAAACCCATTTATGACCTTGATGATACATTCACCGGCTATTTTGGAACCTGTTACGAAATCCACGACAGCCGTGTCATCAATGAGGAGCTGGAAGCACGGGTTATAGACAGGACCATGGCACTGAATATCGTGAATGCAAATCTTGAGCGTTCGAACGATGAATTGCAGCAGTTCGCCTATGTTGCAAGTCATGATCTGCAGGAACCCCTCCGGAAGATCATCACCTTCGTAGACCGGATGAACAATTTTTCCGATAATAAATTACCTTCCGATGTAAAGAAGTATCTTGAAAAAATCACAACCTCCTCATTCCGGATGAAAAAGCTTATCGAGGACCTGTTGAGTTTCTCCCGCGTCTACAGGGCCCCGGAATCCTTTGTAAAGATGTCTCTCCGGGATATCTTAAAGGATGTCATCAAAGATTTTGATGAGCATATCCGGAGTGATGCTGCTATTATTACCCTCGGCAAGCTCCCCGTTCTTGAAGTGGTGCCTTTACAGATGAAACAACTCTTCCACAACCTTATCAGCAATGCACTTAAATTTAAGAGCAATTCAAGGAAACCACTTATTAATCTGTCCAGTCGCAGAATTCCCAGGCGGGAAATGAAGAAACATCCTGATCTCGATCCAACAAAATCATACATCGAACTGCTGGTTCGCGACAACGGTATTGGCTTCAAAAAGGAATTTGCCGACCAGATATTTGTAATTTTTCAGCGGTTGCACGACAAAGCCAGATTTGAAGGAACCGGTATAGGACTTGCCCTATGCCGTAAAATCGCCAGCAACCATGGTGGGGAAATATTTGCCGAATCGAAGGAGCATCACGGGAGTGTTTTTCATGTTATTCTGCCGGTGAAGCAGGAGCGTTAAGCATGACCTGGATCCCTGTTTCATTCAATTAATGAGAACAGCGAAGTTTGTTCAAGGATATCATAGGTATTATCCCGGATCTTCTTAAAAACCTTCCGGATATGGCAGGATTCTTCATTTTTACAGAATTCACAGGGTTGATACGATTTCTCAGAAATACAGTATAACATTGCGATGGTCCCTTCAAAATGCCTGACGACGGTAACAAGTTTAATTTCTTTGGGATCACGGATGAGGTAATACCCACCTGATTTCCCAAGCCGGCTCCCGACAATACCCAATTTTTTCAATTCCTGCAGGATATTTTCAAGAAAGCGCTGGGGAAGATTTTCACTCTTTGCGATTTCGCTGATCAGGATGGCTCCGTTACCGTATTCCTTGGCCAGCTTGGTGAGCGCTAGCATCGCATAGCGTGTCTTTTTCGATAAGATCATCATCCTCTTTTGCTTATTTCGTTCAACTTCTTAAGGTCGTTTACAATGATTTTTTTACCCTCCAGCGTTATGATCCCTTCCTTATTGAATTTCGATAAAGTGGTGATCACATTCTCAGGCGAACAGGCAGCGAACTCAGCGAGTTCCTTCCGGGTGATGATGAATTCCTCAGGATTTTTATGATAAACATCCTCCCACAGGTAAATCAGGATATCCGCAATTCTGCCATTAACCTGGTTATGAGCCATGCTGATGAAATTGAAAATGGAAGCCTGAAACATCTCCATGGTCCGCTCACACATGGCAAGGATAAAATCGGAATGTTTCAAAGCAATGGTGCGCATGGCTTTGCTGTCGATCAGGCAGATTTCGCTTGCCTCCATGGCGACCAGTGAAAAAATGTTTGTTTCCTTGAAAAACAGGTTGGCAGCTCCCAGTAATTTCGGACCCGAGACGATTGTCATGATGTAATTTTTACCTGAACTATACTGGTAGCTGAATTTTACGATCCCTTTATGAAGAAAGATCAGGTGATGGGATTTAGCACCCTGCTTAAGGATGGATTCTCCTTTTTCGAACCGGAGCTGAACCGAGGTCCGCCGTATGAATTCAAAATCATTTGCCGGCATATAATGGGAAGACAGGATCCTGAAAATACATTGCTGGCAGTCGTAGAGCTGTCTGTTTTCTTCGATCATTGGCGGGATGTTAATTTATTAATAGCTGAACATGAAAAATTTAAGGTTCGGAAGTAATTTATTCAAGGCTAATGTACACTTTTCCGGTGCACTTAATGTATATTTTTGCAAAAATACTTTTTTTTATGGAAATACAAAAAATAACGATCCGTGGAGGATACGGAAAAGACGGTTTAAAAGAGGCGGTCGAAAACCTTGAATTAAGGGCCGGGGATATCATCAGCATCGTAGGACCGACAGGTTGTGGAAAAACTACGCTGATCAATGACATTGAGCTCTTCGCGAACCAGAATACACCCTCGGGTCGTCAAATTTTGATCAACGACCTTCCCATACCCGATGATTTTTCTTTCGATCCATCCCAGCATCCGATAGCACTTATTTCACAGCATACAAATTTCCTGAGTGACCTGCCGGTAGGTGAATTTCTCACCATCCATGCAGAGATCCGCGGAGCGGAAAATATTCCTGAGGTTGTCAATGAAACCATCGAATTCGCCAATCAGCTGACAGGAGAAGCCATTCTCAAGGAAACAGGTATGACGGAATTGTCCGGTGGGCAAACACGCTCCCTGTTGATCGGTGATGCTGTGGTAATCGGCAATTCACCCATCATTCTCCTTGATGAAATTGAAAATGCCGGGATCCATAAGACAAAAGCGCTCGAACTCCTGAAAAAATATGATAAGCTGTTTGTGTTTGTGACTCATGATCCAACCATTGCATTGCTGTCGGATTACCGGGTGATCATGAAAAACGGAGCCATGCAGAAGATTGTTCAGTCGAACCCTGAGGAGCGGCCTGCAGCAGAAGTATTAAAGAGAATGGATGATGCGATCCTTTATTTCCGCGGATTGATCCGGGAAGGACAGGAACTGAATGAAAGACATCTTGAAAAACTAAAACAATTCTAACGTATGAAATTAATAATATTTGCAGGTCCTCCCACCTGCGGGAAGACAACGGTCATCAGGCAGGTTATCCGGCGGATGATCAGGAATGGCCATAAGCCAGCATACATAAAGATTGATGTGCTGTATGCCGATGAAGATGAGGTCATCAAAAAAGAATTCGGCATCCCAACCCATAAGATCTATTCAGGTGAACTTTGTCCGGATCATTGTAATGTGGTGGTCCTGGATGAAGCGGTCGAATGGGCTGAAAAATCCGGATCCGATTTTCTCTTTGTGGAAACTGCCGGATTATGCCTGCGGTGCTCTCCTTATGTGGAAAATTCACTGGGGATCGTCGTTCTCGAAGCAACCAGCGGTATGAATCTGCCAAGGAAAGTCGGACCCATGCTTACCATTGCCGATATGGCCATCATCACCAAGATCGATCTGGTTTCGCAGGCTGAACGCGAAGTGTTCCGTTATGGTGTCACCAAGGCCGCCCATAATATCGCCGTGATGGAGAGCAATGCCCTCTATGGAATCGGTATCGACCCCATCGTTAAACGCATTGAGAAGATACAGGACCTGGAAATGCCCATGTTCCTGCGTGGGAATCCACCCGTAGGAACCTGTACGATCTGCGTCGGAAAAAAAGAGATCGGGGCAAAAAATCATTTCGGAGTGTTAAGGACCATGGAACACGAACTCTTTTATGTAGGTGAATAAAAATGAAACGGATCTACCTGGATAATGCCGCTTCAACGCCAGTCGACCCGCAGGTTCTGGAAGCAATGACCCAGACTTTAACGATGTGCTATGGGAATGCATCCAGCCTGCATGCTGATGGCACCCGGGCAAAAGAGTTGCTGGAGAATGCCCGCTCCAGCCTTTCCTGCATACTGAATTGTCATCCTGAAGAATTGTACTTTACTTCCGGTGGTACCGAGTCCAATAACTGGGCCTTAAAAGGATATTCTCTTGCCAACCGCACAAAAGGGAATCATATTATCATCTCATCGATCGAGCATGATTGTGTGCTGAATTCCTGCAGTTGGCTACAATCGCAGGGATTTCAGGTCACACTCCTCCCTGTTGGCGAATCGGGTATTGTTGATCCCGAAACAGTAAAAAAAGCCATCACCTCCGGGACCATCCTTGTATCAGTGATGCATGTGAATAATGAACTGGGGACCATTCAACCCATCCGGGAGATCAGCCTGATCACCCGGGAAAAAAATATTGTTTTTCATACGGATGCATGCCAGTCATTTGGAAAGATCGGCCTGGATGCCGCAACCCTGGAAGCCGATATGATCTCTATTAATGCCCATAAAATCTATGGACAGAAGGGAACAGGGGCTTTATTCATCCGTAAAGGAATCCACATTGAACCTTTGCTTCATGGAGGGGGCCAGGAACGTGGTTTACGATCCACTACTGAAAATATTCCGGGGATCACAGGCTTTGTCCGTGCCGCTGAATTGTGCTATGAGCATCATAAAGCAGCAAAAAGTCAACTGGAAATGCTGAGTGGAAAGCTCATTTCAAAATTGTCTGCCGATTTTCAGCATATTTATTACAACGGGAGCCTGGAACAAAGGATTGCCGGGATTGTAAATTTCGCATTCAGCGGGCAGGAAGGTGAAGCCATCCGGTTATTGCTGATGCTGGACGAGGAAGGGATTTCGGTCTCAACGGGTTCGGCGTGTTCCTCGAATCATTTGAATTCCGGAGGATCACATGTATTGAGAGCGATCGGCAGAGATCCTGTAGAAGCCCGGGGTTCCATCAGGGTAAGTCTGGGCCGTTTCAATACCGAAGAAGACATTGACATTTTTTGTGATGCCCTGAGACGCATCCTGCAGAAACTTAATTCAAATTATTCATAATAAAACTGATACTATGTCTGAGATGAACAACATTCCAACTGATATATTGGAAAAGCTGCCAATGCTTGATTGCGGCGCATGCGGGTTCAAAACCTGTGAAGAATTTGCTGTCCTTCTGCCGGAAGAACCGGAAGAACTCAAGCGTTGTATTCACCTGAACGGTAAAAAGAACGGGACTAACGGATCTGCCACGCTGAAGCCCGTCAAACCCCAGGGAATGGGAGAAAAAATGGGATGGATCGATAACCTTCAGCGACCGTTTGATTTTATTCTCGATTGTTTTGAAAATGAGCCGGGCCCGAGGGAAACCATCCTTCCATACAACCCGGGACTTGTCAAAGAATTGGGAGTTAAAAAAGGAGACATCATGATCGGCAGACCCATGGGCATGTCGTGCGGATGCCCGATAACTCATTGCGGGATCGTTACGGATACCGATCCCCGGAATGGAGTGATCAACTGGTGTGTAACCGGACCATTACGCCCGCGCAGTGAAGGTTTTATTGATATCGGTTATTATGTAGCCCAGGGATATGAAGGACTCATCAGGGAAACGAACCAGGAGATCAAACTGGGAAGAAGGTATTGGTTTTTACCCCGCCGGTGCATGCTTCAATGGCGGCACAGCGGACTCGTTAATGCGGTTACCCGTATGAGTGACGGTGGTTTTAAAGTCAGGATCGAAGGACTGTTTATCGGGTGATATGTTGATGACACCAAAAATAAAGCGATCCGTTACACAAGTTGCAACGGATCGCCTGAATGATCAATCCCTATTAAAAGATTATTATTCCCTTATTGTGTTTTAATAACTTTCCTGACCAGGTTTGTACCATCGTCGGAGGTGATCCTCAGGAAGAAAATACCGGATTGCAGTTGAGCAGTATTGAGCCGGAGCGTGTTGTTCCCCTTCATCAGCGACCTGGATTCCGAAATAACGATCCTTCCGGTCAGATCACAAAGCGAGACCACGACAAGGGCATCTTTCTTCGAAACCATGCTCAGTGTAAGCTGGTCATCAACGGGGTTTGGATAGGTAACGATTCCTTCAATCAGTGACTGGTTCTCATTGAAGCCAAGCAGATGGGTTCCTGAATAGGTCATCACCACGGTTACAATGGGCTTGTCCTGGGTAATTTCAACCCGGATAAGGTCACTGGTAACGCCTGGAAGCTCGGCACGGAGGAAATAGACTCCGTAACCCAAAGTGGAGAAGTCAAAATCTCCTGTCGTATTCACATTTCTGAACTTAAGGGCATTCCCGGCTTCATTCAGCAAAATCATCCGGATCTTATCTGCAAGTCCGCTCTTCAGCTTACCGGTATTGATATGACCATTGATCCCGCCATTTCCTGTCAATCCGCTGGTGGCGGGTACCATATGGATGTTATACGGGTTGGAAGGGGTGCCGAGACTGATAATGGTTGCCTCCTCCCAGCTGGTCACATCTCCATAATAGGTAGGAAGATAACTGACAGAGTCATAGGGGATGACCCAAACCACAAAATTACCCTGCGGTACGTAATTAAAACTGTAGATCCCTGATGAATCGAGGCTGGAAACATCATTATAGGGATTCGTATTGGTGCTGTCGATAGAGAATATCATGGCAAATCCTGCCGTCAGCGGGAAATTATTAGCCAGAACCTGACCGTAGATCTGGTGAAACTGTGTGCTGTCACCTACCTGTACCGTTTGTGCTGAGGTATAGCTGCAGTTTGTTGAATCCATCGTGGTGGTAAGGGATACATAATAAATGCCTGCAGTTGCATAGGTATGTGCTATATTATGCCCGGTTCCTCCGGTTCCGTCGCCAAAGCTCCAGGCATAGCTTGCGGGTAACCCATTCACCATATGTCCCTCGTAATTCATTGTTAAACCGAGACGTGTATAGGTAAAATAACTGTTACACTCCGTATTGCCTCCGACAGGTACATTGGTACACCATGTACTCTCGCAGGTTCCGGCATGGTTATGAATGGTCAGGCAGACAGAAAAAGTGCCGGATGCCGTAAACATATGTATCGGGTTTTGAAGCGTTGAAGTATTAGCCGATCCTGATAGAGGATCGCCGAAATCCCAGAACCAATAACCAGCTTCGGTGGAAAGATCCGTAAAATAAACCGTGTTTAATGAATCTGAATACCATGTAAACTGGGCCTGGCATCCATTATTACCATTAACGAACAAGGTATCACAACGAACGCTGTAACAAGTGGAGTCATTGCTACGAATAGTCAGACAAACATAATAAATTCCGGATTGTGCATAGAGATGTGCCGGATTCCGATCATTGGATGAAAGTCCATCTCCGAATTCCCAGTGCCAGTATGAGATGTTATTACCTACCGACTGATCATAAAAATGAACATTCATCGGATTCCCGGTATCAGGAACGGCATAGAAATTTGCTATACACCCGTTGGAGGAATCCCCCACAGAAACATATTTTGTAATGCTGTCAAAGCAGCTGGCGCTGGTGTCGTTGATATGAAGCCTTACAGCATAAGTCCCGGCAGTTGAGTACGTATGTAAAGGATTGGCATCTGTTGAATTGTACCCGTCGCCAAAATACCATTGTGTAGTATGTGGTCCACCCGTTGAAGCATCTGTATACTGAACCGACAGGTTCCCGGGTGACTGCCACGTAAAGTCTGCATTGCAGGCCGGTACGGTATTGCAGATCTGGAAATCATGGATGAGCGATTGATTGCCCGGACCGAACGGCAGGGTGGCCATCTGGGTATTCTGGTTACAATCGAGGGTGGAAACGAATACATTGGAGGTTGGGATCGTCCCCAGATTGAAGACGATGGTATCCAGGTAAAATCCGTTTGGCATGGTATAAACCACGGTATAATAAAAGAAGCCGGAGGAGGAGTCGACCTGGATGGTAACCGCATGATTCGCGATAGGGTTCCCGTTTGAAATATCGGTTACAGTGCCCGTGACTGTCACGTAATTTACCTGGGAAAAGAGCGGCAGCAATGCTGTCCAGAAGATGAATAAGAGTGTGAGTTTTTTCATGATGCTTGAAATTTAGATTTGATTTTCTTTATCCTTTGTATGTTTCTTATGATCTAAATCCGGAAATAGTAAAAAGTTGTCTGCATTTACCAGGAATTACAAATTTACCATTATTGAGGCACGGATCCCTATGGACCAGGGTTTATCCGAGGTCCCGGATTTTTCATAGACCGAATCAAAATAATAACGAAGATTTGGCTCCAGTTCAAAAATGAACCTGCGGGATAAATGGAACGAAGCATTGATCCCTGCCATGGCCTGCCAGTTAAGGTGTATCCTGTCGGGGGTGATATTATTAACGGTCAGGATCAGATCCTTGCCGGCATCATATGCAGAGGTCAGTTCCCGGGTCTTTATTAACAGGGACAATACCGGTCCGAACCGCATGCCGAGGGAAAACCAATTTTTATCGTAAAAATCATATCCAAGGATCAATGGAATCTGCAGGTAAGTATATTCTCTTTCCATGGTAAAATAATTCTTATGCAATGCCGTGTCGAATACATCCTTCAGGGTGGTGTATACCTTCGGAACAAGATAATAATGTCGGGAATCCCAATGATAGGTTATCGAGTCGAGTGAATGATAGCTCCCCAGGTAAGGTTTTGTGTCGATCGCAATTTCATTAGACCCTCTCGTAACGGAGAGCCCGATACCGGTACGGAGGGAATACCGTCCGAACCGGAAGACGCCTTCTGCACCAAAATTGTTGATATATTTATTCTTATCAAGGGTATTGAAAATCCATTCAGGCATATAATAAATTCCGGCCCGGATATTCCACTTTTTATCCTGAACGGATCGCTCATTTGAATGTTCAGGACTTTTGGCTTGAGGGATTTCTGCTGCAACTGCATTTGTGTCCTTAACAGTCCGTCGTGTTCCGGGTAAAGCTGCAGAAGATATTGTCTGTAATGAGTCCTTTGCCGGTCGATCCGGCAGGAAAGTCGATCCGGATTCATGGTTAAGAGAGGGTTCTTTAGGAAGTGATTCTTGCCTGGTACTGATTACTACAGAAGGTTCCGGTCGTGATATAGAAGTAGTTTCCTGACCTGATTTAATGGAAGAAATTTCTCTTTTTTGATCTTTATTTTCTTTTTGATTTGAGGAAGTAGTCAGATGAAAAGTGCGGTTATTTCTCACTTTCAGATTATTGTCGTTTTCAGGTAACCGGGTTTTCTTATTTGCAGATATACCTGGATTTTGAGCAGGAACAGATTTCCGGATGGGCCTGGTCATCATAGCGGTGGTTGTCATATGGGAAGGTCTTATGTCGGTTGTTTGCCTGCCAGTGATCTGTGCGGTCTGGTTTTTGGTTGCTTTCTTATTTACCAGGTATGCACCTCCCAGCAAGGCAATCAGCAGGATGACCACTGATCCCGGAAGCCAGAATACCCGGACAGAGCGTTTTTTTATTTCTGCTCTTGCTTTCTTCATGAAGGATGAGCGGCCGGATGCAGTCGGACTGATTTCCAGGTCAGCCAGACCTTTCCGGAACAGATCATCGACACGATGATTCTTTGTGTCCATATTCTTCGGTTTTTTCAGATTCCATAATTCGTTTCCGGAGCCATGCACGGGCTTTCATCAGTTGGGTTTTCGAAGTATTTTCAGAGCAATGCAATAACCCGGCGATTTCTTTATGTGAATAGTTCTCCAGAACATAAAAATTAAAAACAGTGCGGTATCCCAGAGGAAGTTCTGTGATGAGTTGTAATAATTCCGGCTGGGATAGCTCAGGGTATGAGGGTTCATCTTCATCCTCAGGAAAATTGTTTTCCTCACGAACAGATTCAAACACCAGGTATTTCCTGTATTTTACATGATCCCGTAAATATTTAAGGGAGGTCGTCACCATGATTCTTTTCATCCAGGCTTCGAGCGAACCTTCTCCCCTGGACTGGAATTGATGTGCGTTCCGGATGATGTTGAGAAATCCGTCATGCATAATATCCTCCGCATCTTCCCGGTTCCCGCAATACCTGTAGCATAATCCGAGGAAACGCGGAGCATAGCGGTCATAAATGGCCTCAATATCTG
>Ga0182011_10003274_pt1 | contig 13324 bp, 10 predicted proteins | sample 711E1DmetaG_FD_120481 | JGI IMG/M metagenome (GOLD analysis project Ga0182011, IMG submission 120481) | Permafrost microbial communities from Stordalen Mire, Sweden - 711E1D metaG | ecosystem: Environmental > Terrestrial > Soil > Wetlands > Permafrost | place: Sweden: Stordalen | collected... | reverse complement strand
GATGCCGCGAAGCGGCAGAGGGGTTTTCCTCCCAAAACAGAACCCTTTAGGGGGTTGGGGGGCAAAATGAGGCACTACCTTCCTAACTGCTGCTTCACAATCTTCGCAATATATTTCCCGAGGATATCAAATTCGAGATTAACGACAGTTCCTTTTTTAATCTGATGAAAGTTAGTAACCTCCCATGTGAAGGGAATTATTGCAACATCAAATGAATTTGGTTTTGAGTTAACAACAGTAAGACTGACTCCGTTTACGGATACAGATCCTTTTTCGACAGTAATATAATCATCCTGGGCAGGCACATATTCAAAGGTATAATACCAGCTTCCTCCTGCTTCCTTGACATTTGTACATACTGCAGTCTGATCGACATGCCCCTGCACCATGTGTCCGTCGAGACGTCCATCGAGCTTTGTGCTCCTTTCTAGATTGACTTTGTCACCGGGTTTTAACAATCCAAGATTTGTTTTATCAAGAGTCTCCCTTATTGCAGTTGTAGTATATGTCTCCTTATCCTTCTTTATGACAGTAAGACATACCCCATTATGAGAAATGCTCTGATCGATCTTTAGTTCATCTACAAATGGACATTTCATTGTAATATGAAGGTTATCTTTTTCTTTTTCAAGTTTTACAACCTGAGCGGCAGTTTCGATTATTCCGGAAAACATAAGTACTACTTTTATTTTTTTCTAATGACAAAAGTAAGGATAATTAGTTAAAATCTTACTCTTCAAGATGTATTGTCCGTCAATAGGATAAATTCGGAAATTTAAGATGGTTTATGTTCATTTCTTTTGTTCGTCCAAAAGAAATGAACCAAAGAAAAGGGCGCCGGAAATGCCAACTTCAAACAAAACGGGCGCCTGCCACACTGGCCTTATTGGCGCTACCGTTTTGTCTGAAGTTCGCGCCATTTCCGGGTTGCTCCCGCGCCTCAACTTAGAATATTAAGAGATATTTTGATAGCTTGTTGGATTTCAAACGGCCTCAGAAAATTTTGGGATATAGCGATTGTTTTGAGGCTTGCTGCGGTGGTCTTTAGTAAGCAATACTGTTTGAGCGACACCGAGGCACGAGGTGGAGCGAGTTGTATTGCGTGGGTCCCGTTCCGCTCCGGCGGAACGTGGATGCTCGTTCCGGCACAAGCTGAAAAACATGAGCCCCAAAATTCTCTGCAGCCTTGAATTTTCTTTGGTTACTTTCTTTGTTTCAAGACAAAGAAAGTAACATTAGGGCCAAATCAGTTTCTTCCCAAACCCCAACCTATTATCAGTCATCTTGATGAGAGTAAGATTTACCACCCAGAGATGAGTATCCATAAGTACGGCGGGTGGAAATTTTTTAAGATAAGCCCATTTTGCTTTTGATAACATTTCCCTTTCGGGTTCTGATACTATTCCCTGAAACTGAATTCCACGGATCTTGCCTATAACCATTGTCTCAAGGACAACCGACCCTGCAACCAGGGGATTTTTAATAAATTCTTTGCCGTGACGGGTATCAATATCGGTGGTGAATACCAGTGTGTTTTCTTCTTCAAGATATACATAGAAGCAGTTTGCGCACCATGGTTCATTTCCAACCGAGGTGGCTATAGTGAGCACATGATGTTTCCTGAAAAACCTTACTATTCTTCTATCAATCATTTGTCATCCATCTGAAGCCGTTGCTGTCAAATCCTGCCAGATCGATGATCCGATCAACTACAGTCATAACAAGATCATCTATGGTTTTAGGGTTACTGTAGAATGAGGGTGATGCCGGACAAATAATTGCTCCTGCCAGGGTCAGAAGTTTCATATTATTAATATGTATCAGGCTATAGGGGGCTTCACGAGGAATAATTATCAGTCGTCTCCTTTCCTTCAGCATCACATCGGCTGTGCGTGCAATCAGATCATCGGAGGTTCCGTTAGCGATCCGTCCTGTAGTACCCATAGAGGCAGGACAGATAATCATTGTGTCGTATTTAGACGATCCTGATGCGAACGGAGCGTTAAATTTACTATTGTCATATTCCTTCGCAGAGCCTTCATTGTGAAATTCTGATCCAATTTCTGACTCCCAGATCTCTCTGCCGGTTTCAGAAAAAATTACGGCAACTTCTTTAAGCGGAGCTTCCAGCCCATGAAGTCTTTCCAGCAGCTTTTTAGCATAAATTGAACCGCTGGCTCCAGTTATGGCAAGGACTATTTTTCGCTTTTGATTTGATAAACTGGTCATTTTAAATTGAAAAGTGGTACAAAGATAATTATACTTAATGAACTCACCCACCATCCGTGTGTTCAAACTCCCTCTGATATTCTAATGAACCCATCCCCCAACCCCTTCCCTTCTGTCTAAGGGAAGGGGCGTAACTAACTGCGCAATAGAGATTTCCCCCTTCCCTTATTGTTTAAGGGAAGGGTCGGGGAAGGGTTAAAAAAAATTAGCAGAAAGTAGAAAACTAGGATGAGTATATTAAATTCAAAGTTGGGCAGATAATTACATCTTCATCAGTCTCTCTGTCAGTATGCCAATCCCTGTTGAAGCCATCTCCATTATCACTTCCACCTTTCTGTTTATGGGAATAACAACCTCTTTTGGATCAATGAGCCAGAGAGAAGCTTTCGCCGGTGCATAGTTAATCAATCCTGCTGCCGGGTAGACATTTAAGGAGGAACGTACCACAACAAAAATATCTGCATTCGCGGTAAGGTTTGCAGCCTCATCCATCATCGGAACCTCTTCTCCAAACCATACGATATGCGGCCGGAGCTGACTGCCTTTTTCACAACAATCGTCTGGATTGATATCCTTATAACCTATATCATATACGAGTGACTTGTCAACAGTACTTCTGGCCTTTGTAAGCTCCCCGTGAAGATGCAGGATTTTTGTGCTGCCGGCTCTTTCATGCAGGTCATCAATGTTTTGAGTGATGATCTGTACATCAAAATATTTTTCCAGCTGAGCCAGTCCGAGATGGCCCTTATTCGGTTTACTCGATTCAAGTTGTTTTCTTCTTTCATTATAGAATTTCAGTACCAGTTCCTTATTCTTTGCCCAGGCACGGGGGGTTGCAACCTCATTTACATCATACTCTTCCCACAGTCCGCCGGAATCCCTGAAGGTTTTTATTCCGCTTTCGGAGCTCATGCCGGCGCCGGTAAGAACTACTAGTTTTTTCATATCCTTATAAATAAAAAATCCTTTAACCACAAAGATCGAAAAGTTTTCGCTAAGGACGCTAAGAATCCAATGGATTTCCTCTGTGTAACTCTGTGCTGCCTCTGTGTTACTCTGTGTTAGTTCTTCATTTTTAGTTACACAGAGAGCCACAGAGGGTTCACAGAGAACCACAGAGAAAGATCGCCCTTATGTCGTTATGCCATTACGCCGGTTTTATTCCTAAAATTGTTATCTTTGTCCGAATTTTTTAAATAATTATAACAACAATAACTATTTGATACAATGGGGAAACGGTTTCCTGAATATAAAGGTCTTGATCTTTCAAAGGTAAATAAAGAGATTCTCAGGATATGGGATGAGAATGATACTTTCAACAGAAGTGTTCGTGAAGTAAACGGGAAAGGTGAGTTTGTATTTTATGAGGGCCCTCCATCGGCAAACGGTATCCCCGGCATTCATCATGTTATGGCACGTACGATCAAGGATGCAATCTGCCGTTTCAAAACACAATGCGGATATGAAGTAAAACGTAAGGCAGGCTGGGATACCCATGGGCTGCCTGTTGAGCTTGGTGTTGAAACAGCTCTGGGTATTACAAAGGAAGATATCGGTAACAAATCTTCCGCCAGATATATTTCCATTGAAGATTACAATAAAGAATGCCGTAAGGCTGTAATGAAATATACCGACCTGTGGGAAGATCTTACCCGGGAAATGGGATACTGGGTCAATATGGATCACCCGTATGTTACTTACGACAACCGGTATATCGAAACTCTCTGGTGGCTGCTTCAGCAGCTATATAAAAAAGGACATCTCTATAAGGGCTATACCATACAACCATATTCACCTGCAGCAGGAACAGGACTGAGCTCCCATGAACTTAACCTCCCCGGCTGCTACCGCGATGTAAAAGACACAACCTGTATAGCGCTGTTTAAGCTTATAAGAGATAAAAAATCGGAATTTCTTTACAATAAGATCGATACCGTAAATATCCATATGATGGCATGGACCACAACTCCATGGACCCTCCCGTCAAACACAGCACTGGCTGTCGGTAAAGAGATCGTTTATATAAAAGTAAGGAGCTTCAATCCCTATTCAGGAGAACCAATCACTGTAATTATTGCCAGGGATCTTTTAAATGCATTGTTTCCGGAATCGAATGCTTCTCTTGAATTTTCAGAATATAAACCAGGCGATAAAAAAATCCCGTTTAAAGTTTCGGGAAAATTCACCGGCTCTGATCTTGAAGGCATAAAATATGAGCAGCTTATCGACTGGATGAATCCAGGCGAAGGTGCGTTCCGTGTATTAACAGGTGATTTTGTCACAACTGAAGATGGTACGGGTATCGTTCATATAGCTCCCACTTTTGGAGCCGATGACTACAAGGTGGGAAAAGAAAACGGCGTCCCTCCCCTGATGGTAAAAAGGAAGGACGGCACTTACGGTCCAATGGTGGATCGGAGAGGATACCTGGTTCCTGTTGCAGATCTTGATGAAACTTTTGTTAAACAAAACGTCAACAAAAAATCATATGCTGCTTTTGAGGCACGTCCGGTTAAAAATGAATATGATAACAGCCTGCCTCCCGATGCAGAAACAATTGATGTTGAAATAGCTGTTATGCTTAAGCAGCAGGGAAAAGTATTCAGGATTGAGAAGCAGATCCACAGCTATCCTCATTGCTGGAGAACAGACAAACCGGTCTTATACTACCCTCTCGATTCCTGGTTCATAAGAACCACAGCTTTCCGCGACCGGATGATAGAGCTTAACAATACCATAAACTGGAAACCACCATCTACCGGGTCGGGAAGATTTGGCAAATGGCTAGAGAATCTTGTTGACTGGAACCTCTCCCGTTCCCGTTACTGGGGAACACCTCTGCCTATCTGGATCACAGAAGATAAAAAAGAGGAAAAATGCATTGGCTCTGCAACAGAACTAAAGTCGGAAATAGAAAAATCAATAAAAGCCGGATTCATGAAGAAGAATCCGCTTGCAGAGTTTACTGAAGGAGACAATTCACCTGAGAACTATGAACATTTTGACCTTCACCGGCCTTTTGTTGACGATATTTTTCTTGTCAGCGACACCGGGAAGAAAATGATCCGTGAATCTGATCTTATAGACGGATGGTTCGATTCGGGCGCGATGCCTTATGCCCAGGTACATTACCCTTTTGAGAATAAGGATAATTTCAGTGAGATGTTCCCGGCCGATTATGTTGCCGAAGGTGTCGACCAGACCAGGGGCTGGTTCTTTACACTTCATGCCATTGCAACAATGATCTCAGACTCGGTTGCTTTTAAAAACATAATTTCAAACGGACTGGTCCTTGATAAGAACGGGAACAAAATGTCGAAAAGGCTAGGGAATGCAGTTGATGCTTTCTCTGCTATCGAAGAGTATGGTTCCGACCCATTGCGATGGTATATGATTACAAACTCGCAACCCTGGGATAATCTTAAGTTCGACATAACAGGGGTGGATGAAGTTAAACGCAAGTTCTTCGGCACTTTATATAATACCTATTCCTTCTTTTCCCTCTATGCGAATGTTGATAATTTCGGATATGCCGAAAAAGAGATCCCGGTTAATGAGAGACCCGAGATAGACCGATGGATTATCTCTCTTCTAAATTCTCTTGTTAAAGAGGTTGGGAGCTGTTATAATGACTATGATCTTACACGGGCAGGACGCGCAATACAGGATTTTGTTACCGAAAACCTTAGCAACTGGTATGTGCGCCTTAACAGGAAACGTTACTGGGGCGGGGAATATGACAAGGATAAACTTTCAGCTTACCAGACCCTTTATCTTTGCCTGGAAACTGTCAGTCAGCTTGCAGCCCCTATAGCTCCATTCTATATGGACCGGCTTTTCATCGATCTTAATAACGTTACCGGAAGACATAAGGAGAATTCAGTTCACCTGGTTCTTTTTCCTGAATACAATGAATCGCTTATCGACAAGGACCTGGAGGAGAGAATGAATATTGCCCAGAAAGTATCTTCAATGATTCTCGGATTAAGAAGAAAAGTAAGCATTAAAGTCCGTCAGCCGTTAGCCAGAATCATGGTTCCTGTACCTGATAAATATTTCAGAGAAAAATTTGAGGCTGTTAAAGATCTGATACTGGCTGAAGTCAATGTTAAAGAAGTTGAATATATTGATGACACCGCCTCGATCCTTGTAAAGAAAATAAAACCAAATTTCAAAACACTTGGTCCGCGGTATGGAAAACTGATGAAGGATATCAGCAGCTCCATCGCTTCACTCACACGGAAGGAGATAGTAGCTTTTGAAAACAATGGCAATCATCCTGTGACAATTAACGGACAACAGATAGTCCTTACAACCGAAGATGTTGAGATTATATCAGAGGATATTCCCGGCTGGCAGGTTGCCAATGACGGGAAACTCACAGTTGCTCTTGATATAACTGTTTCCGACGATCTGCGCTACGAAGGTATTGCACGCGAGTTTGTAAACAGGATCCAGAATATACGTAAGGAGAATGGGTTGGATGTCACCGACAAGATCACCGTGTTCATTGAAGATCATGAGTTTGTCCATGAGGCTGTGAAGAGACACTCTTCATATATAGCTTCACAGACACTTGCCACGGCAGTGAATCTCACTCATAGTTTCCCCGGAAACAATGTACGTGATGTGGAGATAGATGAAGTTGTGGTAAAGGTGGAGGTGAGGAAGAATACTTAGCCCCCCTAAAGTCTAATGTACTCACCACCGTGTGTTCCCTCTTCGTTTATTTATCAAATGTACTCACCCCCTAATGTGTTTACCCTCTCTGCTATTCAAATGTACTCACCCCCTTTCCTTCGCTCCGCTCAGGATTTCCCCCTCTCTACTTCGTAAAGATGGGGAAAGAAATCCATTTTGAGATTATGGAATTGACTTCAAAAAGTTGTCGATTTTTAGAAGGGTTTCTTTCATATTTAAAAGATTATCATTCTTTAATCTTAAAACATGGATACCTAAAAATTCCATTTCTGAATCTCTAAACTCATCATATTCAGCAGTTGTTTCATGTATCGGTCCATCAAGTTCAATTACTGTCTTTTTCAAGTCACAATAGAAATCAGCTATAAAATAATTTAATCCTTTATAATTAGATTTATAAATGATCGGATGCTGACGTAGAAATTTATATCCGGAAAGTTTTCTATTTCTTAGTTCTCTCCAAAGTTGTTTTTCTGAGTCAGTCATACTACCCCTGAGTTCTTTTGCATGTTTTTTAACTACCTTAAAATCAAAATGCCGAGATTTACGCATAGTATTAATATTTAAGCAAATATATAAAATATGGAAAATCATCACCCTCTTTACAGGAACGACCGTTAAGGAATTGCCCTGTGGGCAATTATAGGGAGGAGCCTGACTGCAGCGGTGGCAGAGGGGCGGGGGGTGAGTACATTAGTATTAGAGAAGCATTTGAGTAACAATATCTGAAAACTAAATTTTACCTACATTTGTTTCAACTTATAACCCGTTAATAATATCAGATGAAACGAATATTAGTTACCGGTGGCGCCGGTTTTATAGGATCGCACCTTTGTGAACGGTTACTTGATCTTGGTCATGAAGTGATCTGCCTCGACAACTATTTCACCGGCTCGAAGATGAATATTATCCATCTTCTCAATAATCCTTATTTTGAGTTGATACGGCATGATGTTACAATGCCTCTTTTCGTCGAGACAGATGAGATTTATAACCTCGCATGCCCGGCCTCCCCCATTCATTACCAGTATAATGGCATCAAGACGATAAAGACATCAGTGATGGGAGCTATCAATACACTCGGACTTGCAAAAAGAACAAAGTCAAAGATCCTTCAGGCTTCAACAAGTGAGGTATACGGTGATCCTGAAGTGCATCCTCAGCATGAAGATTACTGGGGTAATGTCAATGTATTAGGCCCCCGGGCATGCTATGATGAGGGCAAGAGATGCGCTGAGACATTATTTATGAACTACCACAACCAGAATAAAGTGCGAATAAAAATTGCCCGGATCTTCAATACTTACGGCCCGAAGATGAATTCCCACGATGGAAGAGTTGTTTCCAATTTTATTGTCCAGGCGCTTAAAGGAGAAGATATTACAATCTATGGCGACGGATCCCATACCCGCAGTTTTCAGTATGTCGACGACCTCATCGATGGTCTCATCAGATTAATGGATACTCCCGACAGCTTTACAGGTCCGGTAAACCTTGGTAATCCGGTCGAGATAACGATCGGTTTGCTTGCCGGAATGATAATAAAGATGACCGGATCAAAATCAAAGATCGTTTATCTTCCTATTCCCCAGGATGATCCGAAACAGAGGAAGCCCGATATTTCTCTTGCCAGAAAGGAGCTAGGCTGGTCTCCGAAAATTGATGCAGAAACAGGGCTGGCGAAGACTGTGGAGTATTTCAGGAAAATATTAAAGTAATGCCTCTTCTTTGTGTTCCGTATCTCTTAACCCTTCCCCAACCCTTCCCTTAAACAATAAGGGAAGGGCGAAATCTTGTAAAATTAGCTGCCCCCCTTCCCTTAGACAGAAGGGAAGGGGACGGGGGATGGGTTCCCAAGAAGTAGGTAAAAAACCCTATCTTTGAACCATGATAGACCGCTCCACAATAGAACGTATTCTTGATGCCGCACAGATAGTTGATGTGATACAGGAGTTTGTTCCACTGAAGAAACGGGGAGTGAACTACCTGGGATTGTGTCCTTTCCATAATGAGAAAACACCTTCGTTTACCGTATCTCCTTCGAAAGAGATCTTCAAATGTTTTGGTTGCGGGAAGGTTGGCAACTCGGTCAATTTCGTTATGGAACATGAGCACCTGACCTATCCTGAAGCTTTAAAATACCTTGCAAAAAAATATCACATTGAGGTTGTCGAAAAAGAGCTAACACAGGAAGAGCTTGAAAAACAGAATGAAAGAGAGAGCCTTCTTGTTGTTTCGTCGTATGCAGCCCGCCAGTTCACCGAAAATCTTTTCCATACTGACGAGGGAATATCCATCGGGCTTACCTATTTCAAAGAAAGAGGCTTCCGTCAGGATACTCTTAAGAAATTTGAGGTAGGTTACAGCTTCGAAAAACGTGATGCTTTCTCCAAAAAGGCGCTCGAAGACGGATACAAACAGGATTTTCTTGTTAAGACAGGCCTTTCAGTTCAGCATGAGGACCGGATCTTCGACAGGTTCAGCGGCAGGGTGATGTTCCCTATTCATTCTCTCTCAGGGCAGGTACTGGGGTTCGGAGGGAGAGTTCTTAAAACTGACGTCAAAACAGCAAAATATCTGAACTCTCCTGAATCGGAGATATATCATAAGAGCAGAATACTCTACGGGATCTTCCAGGCACGAAAATCAATAACACAGGAGGACCGGTGTTATCTCGTTGAAGGTTATACCGATGTGATGTCTCTCCATGAAGCTAACGTAGAAAACGTTGTGGCATCGTCGGGAACATCCCTTACACAGGAGCAGGTAAGACTTATCAAAAGGTTCACACAGAACATTACCATCCTATATGATGGCGACGCTGCCGGAATAAAAGCTTCTCTCAGAGGCATTGATCTTGTTCTCGAAGAAGGAATGAATGTTAAGATAGTGCTTATTCCCGATAACGAGGACCCGGATTCCTATTCAAAAAAGTTAAGCAATGAGGAGTTCCTGAAGTTCCTTAAGGAGAATGAAACTGATTTTATCCGCTTCAAAACACAACTTCTGCTTTCGGAAGCCAATAACGATCCGGTGAGAAGAGCAGATCTTATCCGTGATGTAGTGAAGTCAATTGCAGTCATTCCCGAGGCAATAACCAGAACAGTATATATTAAGGAGTGCAGTACCGTTCTTGAGGTCAGCGAGCCGATCCTTTATCATGAAGTGAATAAGCTGAGACAGCAAAAGAGTTTCCAGGACAGGAACAAATATCCCGGTCCGGAAGATCTTCCGGTTCCTCCACCGGTTAATATTAAGCCGGTCCGGCGTGAAACAGTTACATATTATTCTGAAAAAGAGATCATAAGACTTCTTCTGAAATTTGGCGGTATGGAGTTTGAACGGACAATGAATAAGGAAGATGGCAAAGAGGAGGTGTTAACTGTATCCGATTATATTGTAAGAGAGATCATATCCGACGATCTTCTTTTTGATGACATGGTTTGTTCGAAGATCTTTGCCGATTTCCGGTTTCATGTTGAACATGGACTTATTACAGGAGATAAGCAATTTGTAAAGAATGAAGACCCCGAGATTTCAAGTCTGTCAGCCGATCTTCTTGCAGACTCACACGAACTGAGCAGAATATGGAAAGATAAGCAGACCTACGTTGAAACGGAGGAGATGAAGCTGAAAGAGATCGTTGGTGATGCCGTCCTTAAATTCAAGAGCGATAAAATAATTAAAATACAGAAGGAGTTAAAGATTCTTCTTGAAGAAGCTCAAAAAGCAAATGATTTAGAAAAAGTACAACAGTTAATGAAGAGATATGCAAATCTCAGTACCGTACTGGGATTAATTTCAAGGAAACTTGGGAACAGGATATTACTGTAAGAGTGTTGTTTCTCTCTACTATTCAAATGTACTCACCCCCTTTCCTTCGCTCCACTCAGGATTTCCCCCTCTCTACTTCGTAAAGATGGGGAAAGAAATCCATTTTAAGATTATGGAATTGACTTCAAAAAGTTGTCGATTTTTAGAAGGGTTTCTTTCATGTTTAAAAGGTCATCATTCTTTAATCTTAAAACATGCATACCTAAAAATTCCATTTCTGAATTTCTAAACTTATCATATTCTGCAGTTGTTTCATGTATCAGGCCATCAAGTTCAATTACCGCCTTTTTAAGATCACAATAGAAATCAGCTATAAAATAATTTAATCCTTTATAATTTGATTTATAAATGATTGGATGCTGACGCAGAAATTTATATCCTGAAAGTCGCCTGTTTCTTAGTTCTTTCCAAAGGCGTTCTTCCGAATCTGTCATGCAACCCCGAAGTTCTCTGGCATGTTTTTTTACAACCTTAAAATCAAAATGTTTAGATTTAAGCATATTATTAATATTTCAGTAAATATATAAAATATGAAAAATTAGCACCCCTCTTTACAAAGTAGAGAGGGGCGGGGGGTGAGTACATTGGTATTGAAAAATTATGGTCAATAAATCTAATTTATCATTTTCGATTAAGTTGAATCATATTTATTACTAATTTTGATATATTAATTATGAAGAAATGAAAAGGCTACTCTATTTCCTTATAATTCTTTTGATACCATTTGCCTTTTCCTGCAAACATGGATTAAAAGAAAAAGAATCTTTTAATGCGGTCTTTTCTACATATAAATCAGATACCACAAAGAAAAATGGAAAGGCGCCAAAGAATGAGATATTCTATGGAATTCTTACTCCTGTTGAAATATGTACAATCTTCAACAGACTCGGTATCACTTACAATAATGCCACACTAAACCCCATTTCAAACAGGGATCAGTACCTCAGCAGCTCAAAAGCTTCAATTAACACCGGGATATATGGAGTTGATTTCGGATATCTTAAGATGTTTGGTATCGGTCAGCAAATGATAGACTATATGGTGACCATCCGTGAAATGAGCAACAAGCTTGGAATCCCTGACAGTTATCTTACAGAACCAATAAAGAGAGTGCAAAGCGATATTTCAGAACCTGATACAATCATGTTCCTGATGGATGATGCATTCACCAAGATGGAGTCTCATCTGCGTGAAGGAGGAAGAGAGAGTACAGCCGGTCTTATGGTAATGGGAGGATGGGTAGAAGCGATGTATATTGCAACACAGCTCGTTTATAATCCCGACAAGCCAGATCCTGAAGTGATACAGAAAATCGCCCAGCAGAAATATACCCTTACGACCCTGCTTAGCTTCCTGAAAAATTATTATGACGATCCAGTTGTTGTCTATTATTCAAAAAAACTTAAATACCTGAAAAACTATTTCGATTCTTTTGATATCTATTTCAAAAAAGGCGATCTTGAAATTGACACTGTTAAACAAGTCTTTCGTTCTACTGGCAGCCAGATGACCGTATCTGTTGAAACACTGAACAGGATACGCGATTATGTAAACAAGCTCAGGACGGAGATGGTGACGCCTTAAATCTGAGTTCCTGGTGTTTTTCAGACCCCCTTTTTATTTCCCCCCACTGGGGGAAAAATCCTCACTGTTTTATCGTAATTGTTGTAAATACCAGAGTATTATCGCCCCCTTGGGGAGATGTCATCCGCCCAGCCGGCGGATGACAGAGGGGTGTACTATGCCTGTCCGGATTTTTTTGTAACTTGGGTTCTCTAAACTGATTAATTGCAAAATCAATTCCCCTGAAGATGAAAGCTGCAAAACTCATTTCATTTATTTTGGCTTCCCTTATCCTAACCTCATGTGGTTCAAGGGATAATAAATCTGCCTCTCAATTAAAAGGTCAGGATGTTGAAGCTGTTCCCGTAAATATCCCTCTTGATAAAGGATTCAGCGAATATATATCGGGCTATACTTCCGGAATCATTCCGGCTAATTCGGCAATCGAAATCAGGTTCACTCCTGAATTTGCATCTAAAGCAAATAAGTCAGCCACAGGATTGTTCGTTTTTGAACCTTCAATAAAAGGAAAAACAGAATGGAAAGATGAAACAACTCTTGTGTTCACTCCTTCCCGGCTTCTCGATCCCGGGAAAATATACTCCGGCGGGCTTAACCTGAATAAACTCTCAGATGTTAAAGAACGACTCAGGGTTTTCCCATTAAGAGTGCAGACTCTTAAAAAAGATTTCCGGGTTACTACAGGAGCCCTTGAATGCCAGAATGCTGATGGTAATAGCTATACTCTGCACGGGCAGATCGATGCATCCGACTTTATTGAACCGGCTGAAGCCGAGAGTTACTTCTCTGCAAAACTGGGCAGAAAAAAAATGGAAGTAACCTGGGACCATTCAGTTAACCTTATTCACAAATTCACTATATCCGGTATTGAACGGATCGACAAATCACAGGATCTTACCCTTACCTGGGACGGCTATTCTGCCGGAGTAAAACAGAAGGGAGCTTCTTCGATAAGTATACCTCCGGCAGGTGT
>Ga0182011_10003273_pt1 | contig 13324 bp, 11 predicted proteins | sample 711E1DmetaG_FD_120481 | JGI IMG/M metagenome (GOLD analysis project Ga0182011, IMG submission 120481) | Permafrost microbial communities from Stordalen Mire, Sweden - 711E1D metaG | ecosystem: Environmental > Terrestrial > Soil > Wetlands > Permafrost | place: Sweden: Stordalen | collected... | reverse complement strand
TGAGTTTGGCAACAGGCCCGAATTTCAACATTGGGGGGCAACAGCGAGCCGAAGGCGAGTGCCATCGGGGGGGACGGAGTCCCCACCGTTGGGGAGCGGAGCCCTGAACAGCAAACCAGCGCCGCGCCGGATCTGAGGCAGGGTGAAGCGACGAGCCGGCCTACCTCCACCATACAAAAGCTGAGACGCTCCCATCGGCAAGGATACTTAATACACAATTAACATCCGTTTCACGAGGAGTTAACCGGACGGCTCGACAATAGGATCAGAAAGATTCCGTTCGGTGTCGAGCAAGGAGAACGAGATGAAGAAGATCCTGATCATAGTGGCGCTGGTGGCGGCCATCACGCTTGCGTTCGGCGGCATCGCCGTCGCCCAGCAGACGTCCCCGACCGGCCCAGCCGGAAACAAGAACGCCGGCGCGAGGCTGCAGCAGGCCAAGCAGCGCATCGCAACGGTGATCGAGCGCGCCGGGCAGGTCAAAGACAAAGCCCTCAAGCTGGTGAAGAACGGCGAGGCCCGCCTCAACAAGGTCGTCGCGACGCTCAAGGCGCAGGGCAAAGACGTCTCCAAGCTAGGCCAGTACAAGGAAGCCATCGTATCCGAGCTCAAGACGGCGCAGAGCGACTACAACGCGCTGATCAGCAAGCTCAAGGAGTCCGAAGGCCTGGTGTCGGCTACGACGCTCGTGCAGCTCAAGGCGGCCCTTCAAGAGGCGAAAGTGCTGAGGGGTAGGGTCAGGACCGACGTGCAAGACATCAGGAAGTACACATCGACAGTCGTGAGGCCCGCAATCAAGTCCATGATGGGAAAGACCAAGGTTGGCGGAAAGCAGAAGACCCAGACGGCTCCCGCCAGTCCCACGCTGTAATACAGGCCCGCTTGCGAACACGCCGCGCGGCATGAACTCGACAACGCCGCGCGGCGTTCGCCCGCACCCGTCAACACGCGCTCATGTGATATATTTTCTTCCGCACGATCGAGCGAAGGGATGACGATGGCGAGCAAGGAACACCTCAAGATATTGAAGCAGGGGGTCAAGGCCTGGAACGAGTGGCGCCGCGTCGACATGAACGCGCGCCCCGACCTGTCCGGCCACGATTTCAAAGGCGCCGACCTCACCTACATCAACTGGATGGTCACCGACCTGTCGGGCGCGAACCTGTCGCGATGCAACCTCAAGCAGGCCTACATGACCCACGCGAACCTGCAGGGCGCCGACCTGCGCAAGGCCAACGTCAACCGCACGGACCTGCGCAACACCAACCTGGTCAACGCCGACTTCTCTGGCGTCGACGGCTTCGAGGGCTTGTTCGTGCGCGCGATAATGCACCAGACTAAATTCACCGGCGCGAACCTGAGGGACTCCATCTGGATCAGCGCGGTGCTCAACGAGGTCGACTTCACCGACTGCGACCTGTCCGGCGCGGACTTCTCCAGCGCGAAGCTGAGCGGGCTCATCACGGAGGGCATGACCGGGTTCGAGTTCTAAAGTCGGGTCTCCGGATCGAGCTCCAGGCACCACACGCGTTTACACGAGCCTCCCAAAGCGGTTTAATTAGACATCCTGGACGTGCGATACCTCGTTCCTCGACTGCACTGGCTGGAAGGCAGACTATGTGGATACGGTTCATAATCGTCAAGCCGATCGGGCTCGCGCTGGCAAAAAAGAAGAAGTACGACCTCAAGTACGTCGGTGAGCAGCACGTCCCATACAAAGGCCCGTTCATCCTGGTGTCCAATCACCAGACCGGTGTGGACGTCTTCGCCGAGGGGCTGGCGATCCGCAAGGTCCTGAGCCGCAGCAGGATGCTCCCCTGGGCAAAGGTCGAGATAAAGCACGGGAGCGAAGGCCTCCTCGGCAGGATACTCTGGTACTGGCTCGGGACCATCCCTATTGACCGCGACGCCACGGACGAGGCGCCCAAGGCGATCCGCAAGAGCCTGGATTACCTGCGCAAGGGCAAGATCATCTTCGTGCACCCGGAGGGGACGCGCTTCCCCCCGGGCCAGCTCGGGCCGTTCATGTACGGTGTGGCGAACCTGGCGCGCGCGGTGCCCTGCCCGGTGCTGCCAGTCGGAGTCTGGCGGCGGCTCGACACCGATGGGGGCATACAGGTGAACGTCGGCGTGCCGTTCTACCTTCCCGACTTCGAGCCGGTGCCGCCCGGACAGGAGGACCGGCCCGAGAACATCTTCAGGCGCAACGTGGAGATGCTCACCAAATGGAGCCGCGGGCTGGACCGCAACAGGAAGGGCATGAAGCTGATGGCGAACATGATCGGCCTGGTGCTCGACTCGGTCACCAAGCTCGAACAGAAGATGACTCACGCCATACTGTTCCGCATGGCCGACCCCAACGACAACGAATACCTGCGCGACCGGGTGCTCGAGCTGCTGCCCGAAGGGTGGAAGAAAGTCGACGAGGCCGACTGGGGCGGCGAGAAGCCCGCGGCCATGAAAGACCTGCGCTAGGGGCGGCGCTCATGCGCGCGGGCCTGCGCCTCAGGCCCGGTCCTTGAGGCGATACACGAACTTCAGCGCGGACCACGTCTCATCCACGGAGACGACCTTCACGTCCACCAGCCCGTTTTCCAACCCGATGCGCCTCACCGAGTTCTCGTCGAGGTCGGAGGAGATGCCTGACGTCTTTCTCGTCGCCGCCTTGGGCCAGGACACCCATAAGGCGCCTGCCGCATCCAGTTTGCCGGCGAGGACCGGGAAAGCCAGCGCCAGGTCAGCCGCGGACATGAAGAAAGCGTGTGCGTAGTCGAGGCCGTCGTCGAGGCCCGCGATGTCGGATGGCTCGTGGAAGGCCGCCGCTGAGACCGCTTTACCGAGCGCGGCGGCGAACCCTTCAGGCGCGCCTATGATCGCGGCCTTTACCCCCTCTTTGAGGCCGAGTTTCGCGGCCAGCGGTTTTGCTCTGCTGCTCCCGGGCAATCTTACCGCCTCCCGGGGCGCCCCGACGCGTCCCTTTTCTTACCGGCCTTGCTGCAGGCACCATCTTGGGCGAGACAGAATATAGATGCAAGGGGGCAAGGATGAGCATCTTCGAGCGACTGGCGCTGGCCGGATACACACTCAAGAGCGACATCGTCTCCGTGCCGCTGAAGCTGTTCGGGCGCGGAGTGAGACGCGAGATCGTGCGCGCCGCCGGTCCCGAGCCGGCGGTCATCGTGGACCTGCTGACCGGGACGGGAAGCGCGGCGCTCCTTTACGCGCGCCGCTTTCCCGAGGCGCGTATCGTCGCCGTCGACCGCGACCCACGCATCCTGAGCTTCGTGAGCAGGCGCGTCGAGGCCGATACCGGCAAGCGGATCGAGATCCTGGCGGCGGACGCCCGCGACCTGATGCTGCCTGCCGGGGCGGCCGACCTGGTGAACATCTCCTACGGCCTCCACGAGCTCAAGAAGCTGGACCGATCGCTGGTGCTGGGCGAGGCCTGCCGCCTGCTGAAGCCAGGCGGGCAGCTGCTGGTGGCCGACTATGGAGAGGCCGGAGGGATCGGACGTCGCTTTGCGATGCGCTTCTACTTCTACTTCTCCGAGCCGCGCTGGGTGAAGGAGCTGTTCCGCGGCGGCCTCGAGCGGCAGGTGGCCGACGCCGGGTTCGAGATCGTCACCGTGCGCAGAGACCTGCCGATGACCCAGCTGATCGAAGCCCGCAAGTCCGACGAGCCCGCCTGCGCGGGAGCCCCGCACCTCCGCCTCATCTGAAAATGCAAAATGGGGCCTGTCCCCCTTTTTGCATTTTGCTTCTATTTTGCGTAGTGGGCTTTGATCACCTTGATGCGGTCTATCAGCAGGACCGGCACGATCGCGCAGGACAGGATCAGCACCCACGCCTGCCAGGTCGGCGCCTGCGTGTGGAACGCCTTGTGCATGAACGGCAGGTAGAGCACCGCCATCTGCAGTCCCACTGTGATGAGGAACGAGCCGAAGAGGTATACGTTCTGCCAGGGGGCGGACGTCAGGAACGACTTCGTCTCCGAGCGCATGTTGTAGGAGTGGAAGATCTGCGTGAGTACCATGGTGGTGAACAGGATGGTGCGCGTTACGGCCAGGTTGTGCGGTCCAGCCGCCCCCGGCAGCGACCAGTCGTACCCCAACAGGTAGCGCGCCAGGATGAAGGACGCCAGCGCCCCCGCCGTGATCAAGAGGCCCTGCCAGAGCAGGTTGAGCTGCTTGGGCACCGCCAGGATGTTCTCGTCGATCCTGCGCGGTGGATGCTCCATCACGTCGCGCTCGGGGGGCTCCATGCCCAGCGCCAGCGCGGGCAGCGAGTCGGTGACCATGTTGATCCACAGTATCTGCGACGCAACCAGCGGCAGCGGGAAGCCCGCGACCATCGAGATGAAGATGACCAGCACCTCGCTGATGTTGCACGACAGCAGGTAGTAGATGAACTTCTTGAGGTTCGCGAAGATGATGCGGCCCTGCCGGACCGCCGCGACTATGCTGGCGAAGTTGTCGTCCGCCAGCACCATGTCGGAGGCTTCCTTGGCGACGTCCGTGCCGGTGATGCCCATGGCCACCCCGATGTCGGCCCGCTTCAAGGCCGGCGCGTCGTTGACGCCGTCGCCTGTCATGGCCACGACGTGGCCTCGGGACTTGAGCGCCTCGACTATCTTCACCTTGTGCCTGGGGGACACGCGCGCGTACACCGAGGTGTCCTCGACCTGCCTGCTCAGCTCCTCGGCGGACATGTCCTCCAGGTCGTGGCCTTCCAGGACGTGCCGCCCCGGCACCAGGATCTCGAGCTCGCGCGCGACCGCCGACGCCGTGGCCCTGTGGTCGCCGGTTATCATCGCCACGTGGATGCGAGCGCGCCGGCACTCCGTCAGAGACTGCATGACCTCGCCTCGCGGCGGGTCCTTCATGGCGAAGACGCCCAGGAAGACCAGGCCCTCCTCGTAGCCGCCCAGCTCGTGCGGGCGGGGCAGGGCGTCGATGGGCCGCCGTGCGACCGCCAGCGTGCGCAGTCCCTGGGACCCCAGCTCGGCCGATAGCTCGGCAAGCCTCGCCCGCCCGGCATCGGTCAGTGCCACCTCGCCGCCCCCGGTGAGCACCTTCGCGGAGCGGGCCAGCACCTGCTCGGCCGCGCCCTTGGTGTAGACGACGAATGAGCCGTTCGACCGGTTGAAGGTCGTCATCATCTTGCGGTCGGAGTCGAAGGGGACCTCGGCCACGCGGGGGTACTCCACCTCGAGCGCCAGCTTGTCGAGCCCGGCCTCCTCCGCGGCCCTCAGCAGTGCGACCTCGGTCGGATCGCCGATGTAGCCTTCCGGCCCCAGCCTGGCGTCGTTGCACAGGGCCGCCGCCCGCTCCATCGCCTCTACCGCGGAGGCGTGCCACGGCGCGGTCGAGCAGGTGTCCTCCAGCAGGCAGCGCGAGCCGTCCGCGAACAGTACGTCGGTGACCTTCATCCTGTTCTCGGTGAGCGTGCCGGTCTTGTCCGAGCAGATGAAGTCGGCGGAGCCCAGGGTCTCGACCGCCGGCAGGTTCCTGATGATCGCGTTCTGCTTCGCCATCGACTGGGTGCCGCGCGCGAGCGTGATGTTGACCATCGCGGGCAGCGCCTCGGGGATGGCCGCCACCGCCAGGCTGACGCTGACCAGCAGCATCGCAGCCGTGCCATTGCCACGCGCGATCCCGATGCCGAAGACGATCGCCACGATTATCAGGCAGGCGTAGACTATGCGCCTGCCTACGTCGCGCAGCTCCACCTGCAGCGGGGTGGCCTCCTGCTTGGTCTCCTGGAGCATGCCGGCTATCTCGCCCAGCTGAGTGCCGGCGCCCGTCTCCACCACCAGGGCTGTCCCGCGCCCGTACTCGACGTGGGTGCCGGAGAAGACCATGTTGACGCGGTCGCCCAGCGCCGCCCGCGCGTCGAGCACAGCGCCGGCGTCCTTGGACACCGCCTCGGACTCGCCCGTCAGGCTCGACTCGTTCGCAAGCAGGTTGATCGCCGTGATGAGGCGCGCGTCCGCGGCGATGCTGTCGCCGGTCTCCAGGAGCATCAGGTCCCCTGGGACCAACTCGCGAGCGGGTATCTCCCTTTCCGCCCCGTCGCGGATAACCTTGACAGTCGGCGCGGATAGCTCCTTGAGGCGCTCCAGCGCGGTCTCGGCGCGGCTCTCCTGGGCGAAGCCGAGGGTGGCGTTGAGCAGCACGATCACCAGGATGACCACCGCGTCGATGTACTCACGCAGAAGGGCGCCGCTGATGACGATCGCGGCCAGCAGCACCCAGATCATGAAGTCGTTGAACTGCTTGAGGAACAGGATGATCGCGGGCGTCCGCTTGCGGGTGGCGACCTCGTTGGGGCCCAGGGCCTCCAGCCGGTGGTGCGCCTCGCGCCCGGTCAGACCGGCGACCTCGTTGCTCTTCGTCTCCAGGACGGCCTCACCGAGGCCGAGGGCGTGCCAGTCCTTCCGGCGCGCCTCGCTGCCCGGCGCGCTCAATCGGAGGTCCCAACGCCCGCCCGTCCGGCGAGACCGGGCGCACGCCTGGCAAGCGCGTTCGACAGCAGGGCGAACTCGGCCGGCGAGAGCTCCTCGGCCCGCGCCCCCGCGGGCTTGACGATCTCTCCCAGCGCCCTGGCGACCACCTCGGGGGTAAGCCCGGGGAACCCGGCGGACACCGCGTTGGCGAGCTTCTTACGCCGCTGCTGGAACGCCGCCGTCACCAGCCTGTCGAAGAGCGCCTCGTCCTCGGCCCTGGGCATCCCTTCCTTCTCGCCCGCAGCGCGGCGCCTCAGGTGGACGATCGCCGAGTCGACCTGCGGCCTGGGATAGAAGCTGTTGCGGGAGACGCTCGCGACCTTGTGGGCCTCCGCGCGGTACTGGATCTTGACCGTTGCCCCGGAGTAGTCCTTGCCTCCCGGGCCGCCGGTGATGCGGTCGGCGACCTCGCGCTGAACCATCACCGTGTACGACGTAACCCAGTCGTGGTCGCGCAGCCAGTCGACCAGCAGCGTGGCCGCGATCTGGTAGGGGAGGTTGGAGACCATCTTGGTGTTGTCGGGCGGGCTGCCTTCCCAGAGCGACGCGGGGTCGAAGTCCATCACGTCGGCCCTGACCAGGACGAGGTTCCCGACGTAGGAGAGCTCGCGCTCCAGGATCTCCGCCAGCCGCTCGTCGGTCTCGATGGCGTATACTTTGCCGCTCTGCTCGACCAGCGCCTGGGTGAGCGCCCCCAGCCCCGCGCCCACCTCGATGACGGTGTCAAAAGGCTCCAGCGCCGCGGCCTCGGTGGTGATACGGAGTACGTTGGCGTCCACCAGGAAGTTCTGGCCGTAGCCGCGCCTAGGCCGCAGCCCCGCGCCGGACAGCAGCTCCCTGACCACCGCGGGTGAGGTCAGCCGGCGGTGGGAGCCCGGCGCGAACAGGCCTGTCCCGGAGGCGACCATTCAGGCTCCTTCCACCGGCACGCCGAAGACGCGGGCCGTGTTTTCCGCAAGCCGCGACTCCATCTCCTCGAAGGAGATGCCGCGCGCGCCGGCGATCGCCTTGGCCACCAGCGTTACCCGCTCGGGCAGGTTCGGCTTTCCCCTGAAGGGGTCGGGGGAGAGGAACGGCGAGTCGGTCTCGGCGAGGATCCGGTCCGACGGGACCAGCGACGCCATCTCGCGGGTGACATGCGAGTTCTTGAACGTTACGGGTCCGGCGAACGCGAAGTAGTAGCCGCGCCGCACGCACTCGTCCAGCACCTCGCGCCCCCCGGAGAAGCAGTGCATGATGACCGGCACCTCCCCATGCACCTCAGCCGTCAGCAGCTCGAGCGCGTCGTCGTGCGCCTCGCGGTCGTGGATAACCAGCGGCTTGCCGAGGCGCTTAGCCAGCGCCGCCTGCGCCCGGAAGGCTTGCTTCTGCGACTCCGCGGGGCTGCGGTCGCGATAGTAGTCGAGTCCGGTCTCGCCTATGGCCACGACCCGCCTGCTGGACAGCGCCAGCTCCTCCAGCCGGTCGAAATCCTCCGGCGTGACGCCCCCGGTGTCGTTGGGGTGGATGCCGACAGAGCAATAGACGCCGTCGTAGGTGCCCGCGAGGTTAATCGCGGCGATGCTGGAGGGGATGTCGATGGCGATGGTGATGATCGGGGAGACTCCGGCCTTGAGGGCCGAGGCCACTACCGTTCCCGTTTCCTCCTCGATCAGGTCGAGGTGCGCGTGGGAATCAGGTATCAATTATCCTCCGCCGCCTCCATCTTTCTCGGGAACAGCGCCTCGCCCCTGGACGTCTCGGTGCCCGGCGAGAGCAGGCCCCACTCCAGTGCCGCGGGGAGCGCGACCGACTCTATGTCCTGCTGGCCCAGGTGGTCCCACATCTTCTCCGCGGTCGCGGGCATGTAGGGGAAGATCATAAGCGCGATCTGCCGCAGGGCCTCGAGGCTGTTGTAGAGCACGCGGTCGAGATCGGCGCTTCTAGCCTCGTCCTTGGCGAGCGCCCAGGGCGCGGAGAAGTCCACATACCTGTTGACAGCGTGCACCAGCTCCCAGATCTCGGCGAGCGCGTCGTTGAAGGCGAGCTGCTCGAGCTTCCCGGCCGCCGAGAGGCCGGTCGAGGTCGCTTTGTCGATGAGCGTGCTCTCCTCGCCGCCCGGCACGCCCGGCTGGGGCACCACGTGGTCGCGGTACTTCCCGGCCATGGTCAGCACCCTGCTTTCGAGGTTGCCCAGGTCGTTGGCGAGCTCGGCGTTGTAGCGGCGCAGCATGGTGCGCCGGGAGAAGTTGCCGTCGACCCCGAACGAGAACTCGCGCATGAAGTAATAGCGGTAGGCGTCGACGCCGAACTCCTCGACCAGGTCGGCCGGGCGAACGACGTTGCCCAGCGATTTGGACATCTTCTTCCCCTCGACGGTCAGCCAGCCGTGGGCGAACACGTGCCTGGGCAGCGGCAGGTCCGCGGCCATCAGCATGGCGGGCCATATCACCGCGTGGAACCGCAGTATCTCCTTGCCCATCAGGTGCCAGTCGGCGGGCCAGGTGCGCTCGAAGCGCGCATCGTCGGCGCCGTAGTCGATCGCCGAGAGGTAGTTGAGAAGCGCGTCGAACCAGACGTACATGACGTGTCGCTCGTCGAACGGGCACGGTATTCCCCAGGTGAACGAGGTCCGCGAGATGCTCTGGTCGGCCAGCCCCGTGTTGATGAACGAGACGACCTCGTTGCGGCGCGACTCGGGCTGGATGAAATCGGGGTGCTCCTCGATATAGGCGAGCAGGCGGTCCTGGTAGCTGGAGAGCTTGAAGAAGTAGTTCTCCTCCTTGACCCAGTCGACCGGGCGGTTGCATTCGGGGCACGCCCCTTCGACCAGCTGGCTCGAGAGCAGGAACGCCTCGTCGTGGATGCAGTACCAGCCCTCGTAGGACCCCAGGTAGACGTCGCCCTTCTCCTTGAGCTTGTCGATGAAGAGCCCGGCGACGCGCGCGTGGCGGGGCTCGGTGGTGCGGATGAAATCGTCGTTGGAGATGTTGAGTAGCTCCCAGACGTCGGTGAAGTGGGAGACGATGCTGTCCACCCAGGCCTGCGGGCTCTCGCCCTTCTCGGCGGCCGCCTGCGCGACCTTCTGGCCGTGCTCGTCCACGCCGGTGAGGAAAAAGACCTCGCGACCCTGCTGGCGCATGAAGCGCGCTACCACGTCGGCGGCAAGGGTCGTGTACGCGGTGCCTATGTGCGGCACGTCGTTGACGTAGTAGATAGGGGTCGTTATGTAGAAGACTTCACCCAATCGAAACAGCACCTCCTCCTAGGTCAGTTCTAAATGATAGCGTAAAAGGGGGAAACGCGTACCAGGTACTTCCCGTCCCATTTCCCCCCTTTCGTTTCACGAGGATGTAATCGGCCTCCGAAGGAGAAAAAATGGGACGGGAAGTACCTGGTACAGGTTGTCTCTTGTTGTGTGCGAGGGCGGGGATTTGGTAGGTTAGTGCAATGACACAGCCGGATTTTGGACCACTCGACAAAGCGCTGGACCGCGCCGCCTCGCTGGGGGCGACGGATGCCGAGGCCTGCATGGAGAACGAGGTGGGCCTGTCGGTGCGCGTCTTCGACGCCAAGGTGGAGAAGTTCTCGTTCTCCGAGTCGCGCGGCATAGGCCTGCGCGTCTACCTGGATGGCCGCCAGGGCCGCTCCTACACCTCCGACCTCTCCGACAAGGCCATCGACGAGGCGGTCGTCGCAGCCCTCGACAGCGCGAAAGTGACTCCAGCGGACGAGGCCCGGGCGCTGCCGGACTCCTCGCTCTACCCCGAAGGCGCCACCGGCGGCAGCTACCTCGGGGGCGCCCTCGACATCCTGGGCGATGACCTCGACCGCGTCACGGCGGGCGAGAAGATAGAGTTCGTCCTGGAGATGGAGCGTCTCGCGCGCCAGTACGACGAGCGCGTCAGCGGGGTGGAGGCCTCGGTCTACAGCGAAGGGACCGGCGAGGTCATCCTGGCGAGCACCAAGGGTTTCCGCGCGGCCTACCGCTCGTCGATCTGCTTCGGCTACATCGTCGCCGTGGCGGGGCGGGACAGCGAGTCCGTCACCGGTTTCGGATTCACCGCCGGGCGCTCCTTCGCCGACCTGGACGCGAAAGCGTCGGCCGAGGAAGCATCGGGGATGGCCGTCGACCTGCTGGGCGGCAAGCCGGTTGAGACAGCCAAGGTCCCGGTCCTGATCGACAACCTCTCCACTGCGGAGCTGCTGGCGGTGCTCGGAGGCGCGCTGTCGGCGGAGTCGGTGGTCAAGGGCAAGTCGTTCCTCGCCGGGCGCATGGGTGATCCCGTCGCCTCCAGCCGGCTCACCGTCGTGGACGACGGCACCATGAAAGGCGGCTTCGGCACCGCGCCGTTCGACGGCGAAGGCGTCGGCGCCTCGGAGAAATCGCCGATCGAGGCGGGCAACCTCACAACATTCCTGCACAACTGCTACACCGCCGCGCGCGTGGGCACCGTCACCACCGGCAACGCCGGCCGCGCCTCGTTTCGCTCGCAGGTGGGCGTGACCCCGACCAACATATTCCTCAAGCCCGGAGAGGCGACTCCGGAGGAGCTCCGCTCGACGATGGGGACGGGCTTCGAGGTGAGAGAGCTCCAGGGCGTGCACGTGGGGCTCAACCCGGTGACGGGCGAGGTCTCCGTCGGCGCCCGCGGGCGCTGGATAGAGAAGGGCCAGCCGGTGCACGCGGTCAGGGAAGTGACCATCGCCGGCACCATGGACGGGATACTCAAAGGCATCGTGGGGGTCGGCAGCGACCTGCGTTTCACGCCGCTACTGGGCGGCATCGGGACACCGTCCATCCTCGTCGAGGGCCTGACCGTTAGCGGGACCTGAGCCCGCGCCAGCGGCCGCGCCGCCCGGCGGGCCGCGAAAAGCCAGTGAGCGACAGGGAGGGGCACGGGATGCTGTTGAACGAAGTGCTGGAGCTGCACACCGCGGAGGAACCCGACAAAGAGGCGATCGTCTTCTACGAGAAACGCGTATCCTACCGGGAGTACCTGGACAACGTCGACACGGTCGCGGCAAACATGGTCAGGATGGGCGTGAAGCGTGGCGACAAAGTCGCCCTATACATGGGCAACGGGACGCAGTACTGCTTCTGCTACATCGCGGCGGCGTCCATCGGCGCGTGCGCGGTGCCGGTCTCGGTGCGCTTCGCCGAGCTCGAGGCCGGCTTCATCGTCAACAATTCGGACTCCTCGTTCCTGGTGACGGTGCCCGGCTTCGGGGGCGTCGATTTCCTGGACATCGTGAACAAGATCAGGCCGTCGTGCCCCGGGGTCGATACCGTCGTGGTCGTGGGTACCGACGAGGAGGTGGCCAGGGTCCCGGAGGCCGTGCCCGGCACGGAGCTTTTCCGCGAGCCGACCAAGATGGAGCGCGAGGCGCTCGCCGAGGCGCGCAAGCAGGTCGACGAGAACGACACTGCTTTCATGGTCTATACCTCGGGCACCACCGGCGTGCCCAAGGGCGCCGAGCTCACCCACAAGAACCTCATCTCCTACGCCAGGGGGCAGCTCTCCGCCTCCGGTGTGACGGGCGTCGACAGGCTGCTGCTGGACATCCCGGTCAACCACGTCGGCGGCGGAGTGATGGCCATTATCTCTATGCTCTACTCGGGAGGCACGCTGGTGATACTCGACCAGTTCATACCCCAGGAGGTGCTCGAGACCATCCAGAAAGAAAAGATCTCGGTGCTGGGCCAGGTGGCCGCGCAGTACATACTGATGATGATGGTGCCTGACCTCGACAAGTACGACTTCTCCTCGGTGCGCGCCGCGGTCGTATCCGCGGCCCCGACGCCGCGAGAGGTCTTCGTCCAGGCCAAGGAGAAGTTCGGTGTCTACCTCACCAACGGTTTCGGGATGTCTGAGACCAGCGGGGCGATAACATTCTGCCGCGCCGACGAGGACTCGTTCGAACGCCTGTCGACCAGCGTAGGCAAAGCCAACGAGGGCATCGAGCTGGCCATAATGGACGCGGCCGGGATGTTCCTGCCGCCGGGCGAGGAGGGCGAGATCTGCATCAAGGGCGACGCTGTCATGAAGGGGTACTACAAACGCCCTGACGAGACGGCACTGGTGTTGACCGGGGATGGTTACCTTCACACCGGCGACATGGGCAAGCTGGACGAGGACGGCTACCTATACATCCTGGGGCGCAAGAAGGAGATGTACATCAGGGGCGGCGAGAACGTGTACCCGCCCGAGGTGGAAGAGGTGCTGCAGTCGCACCCGGCCGTGCTCTTCAACGCTGTCATCGGCATACACGACCCTGTGATGGGCGAGGTCGGTCGCGTCTACATCGTCCCCATGCCCGGCGCCGAGCCGCCGACCGGGGACGACATCAAGAAGTGGGCGGCCGAGAGGCTCGCCAAGTACAAGGTTCCCTCGGAGGTCGTCTTCCGGGACTCGCTCCCGCTGACCCCGCTGGGCAAGGTCATGAAGAAAGTGCTCTACGACGAGGTGAAGGGCGAAGGCCACTCGGCGTAACTCGCAGGCGGGGTAGCAACATCAAATGGTTGGGGGCAGGGTGAGCCTTTTGCTCGCTGGTCCTCGCGTCTTTGAGATCAGCAGACTCTCTATGCTCCCCGAGACGCTGCGAATCGCTCGCAAAAGGCTCACCCTGCCCCCGGCCCAATTCCGCTTACCGATTAACGCCAACGAATTACAGCAGGATCTCCTCCAGCTTCTTGCGCGGCCTAGCGGCCGGCTTCTGGTCAGGGTATCCCAGCGTCAGCAGGTTGACGATCACCATCTCCTCGGGCAGGTCCAGTATCTCGCTCACCGCGGGCGGGTCGAACGCCCTCACCCAGCAGGTCCCCAGCCCCAGCGACTG
>Ga0182011_10003271_pt1 | contig 13327 bp, 12 predicted proteins | sample 711E1DmetaG_FD_120481 | JGI IMG/M metagenome (GOLD analysis project Ga0182011, IMG submission 120481) | Permafrost microbial communities from Stordalen Mire, Sweden - 711E1D metaG | ecosystem: Environmental > Terrestrial > Soil > Wetlands > Permafrost | place: Sweden: Stordalen | collected... | reverse complement strand
CTTTGACCGGCACTCCATTTTCCGTAACGGGCGCCAACCAATCGATAGCGCAATCTCCTCCGGTGATTTGGACATGTATTGAGCCCAGCGGCTCCTCCAAAGGTGGAAAGCTCACGATGCCCATTAAGGCCGCTTGCTTGTTTAGCTGGAACTGGAAAGAATCGCCTGACCGGCCGCGCAGCATGACTGACCGGGCCGTGTCCAGAATCTGTTGCTTCCTCAAAAGAAAGTGGAAAACTTTCAGGGCGTCTGGCCCATTATAGGCATCAATACGGTCGCCTCGAATGTCCATGATCAGACCCGGAAAGATATTTTCAATGGCAGAGACAACCTTCTCCATACGCTCGGTGGGCCAAACCGATGTATATACAGTTACTTCGATCGTTCCCATCGCCTCTAGATATGACTTGTCTTATATCTAAGGATAGCAGCGATCCCGCCAAAGGCCTTGTCCAGCTGAGCGCCTTCTTCAAACTCCGTGGAGATGATCTTGACCGCAGCTCCGCTCTGGTCTGCCATTTTGGATAGATCTGCTACTATATCCTCTTCTTCTGCAACAATTAACTGGCTTGAGCACTTCAGACAATTTCCAATGGGCTCGGACGCAATTGTGCGGGTCTGGCTGTCGGTAAAGTCACAACTGCGGTTGCTGCATACAATCTTCGCCCGGGTCTTTCGCAGATCCTCAGAGAGAAGAAGAGTCTCCACTGAGCCAAGCTGCAGGTTATGGCGAACCTCTTTCTCTCCATAAGCCGCTAGGCCTTTGTCTGATACCAGCTCTTTCATGAACTGACGCATGACCAATTTGTCCTTGGTTAACTCGAGGTCTATCAGTTGCTCTTGAGCGGCATCCACCAGCTCATACAGTCCCGACTCATCCGTATAAGAGACGTCCAGAGCTCCCAGGACCTTTCTCTGCAGTTCATGGTGCAAAAAGCCGCCTTCCACAAATTCCTCTTTAGTGGGCGATGGCCCTCCTACCAGTATGCCTTCTAAATCCTTCTGGTCAATTTGAAGAAATGCATCATTGGCTGATTCCCCGATCCTTTTATAGAAGTCGTGGATAGCGATCAGACGGAGCTGCTGGAATCGATGGCTGGATTGCCCTCCTTTCCTCTGCTTGCCAGGCACAGTGGATGTGAGGTGCTTTTGGGGCTCGATATATTTTCCTTTAAGAATGCCTATGGCGGCTTCGCGCCGGTCGAGGACAATAAGCCCGAAGGTTCTCTTGTCGGCCAGCATCTCTTCTAGCGGTCCGAGAAGGAAAGAAGAGTCGCAGTGATATCTGTAGGTGACTATGGGGTCAGGCGGCTCCAGGGCGACGCTGTACATCTCGGTGCGATTGGCACCTGCATCCACGCTGCCGATGAAGATGACCACGCCATTGGCTGGCGGCTTGGGGATGAGCTTGAGCCGGGACATTGCGGACTCCAGAGAGCCCTGCACGCTGAGCCTGGTGACCCTTGATTTGATGTTAGATGCCTGTCCGTACTCCTCACGCAGTTGGCTCGTGACATCGGAGATCTGCTTGTCAGGAGGAATATAGAGGGATATGAGCTCCGTACCTCTGCCCTTCTTGTTCCGAAGGCCGTCGAGAAGACGCTTATATTCATACCTTTCCTGCGCAGTGAACTCCATTCTGGCGAATCTCCCAAAACTGCTCCGGGGCCAAGATATAAAAGGCTTCTTCAAGAGGATTTCGGATGGTTTTGTCTCCAGTTCGTGCCGATTTATGTCGGATCGATTATAGGTAGGGCCAGAGCTATTATTACTATCTTAATTATTCTTGCTAGATTTCGGCCATATAATCTCATGTCATGCCTATATTCAAAGACTAATCGATATTCTTAACTCCAACAATAGAAATCACAAAATTTGATCTATTCAAAAACTATATAAAGATATAAGTTATCTTATAATCCATGGATCAATTAGTCGTTCTCCAGGAGATCTATGAATCGTTTTCCAAAGGGGGGGATGGTCTACAAGAAATAGATAGCAAGGCCATAGAAGGATGCTGCCCTGAACTGATCAGTACGTTGCTGGAAGGTTCGAAGAAGTCGAGAATTGACGAAGACGTCTGTCGCAAGCTATCCATCGACCTCAAGGATGTCTATGAGATCAAGAGACTGGGCGATATCTGTCGCAGGGCAGGCATGATTGGTCTGGCCATAAGTAACTATAACAGGGCGCTGTCTCTCTGCCGCGATCAGGTTCTTCGGCCGGTACTGCAAAACAACCTGGGACAGGCCTATGCTCGTCAGGGGGATTTGGCGAGAGCGGCCTTCTATTACCAGAAATCTGCCGGATGTTTTGAAAAAGCAGGAGATAGCACCGGCTTTGCCCATGTATTGGGAAATTTGGGCTCAGCCTACAGGCGGAACGGGGACTGGGAAAAAGCAATAGAGCACTGCTACCGCAGCCTGAAAACCTTCGAGGAGAAGAGCGACGATCTTGGCATTGCCCAGATGACGGGGAGCCTGGGAAGGATCTATGCGGATATGGGCGAGAGGGAACTGGCCTCGCGATACTTCGACCGGAGCCTGACCGACTTTCAGAAGCTGGGGGACAAAAAGAGTGCCGCGTGGGTCCTGGACCGAATGGGAAGGATCGCTGGCGAGACATTGGACAGAGACAGAGCTCTGGGCTACTATAATCAAAGCCTCTCTCTCTTCGAGCAACAAGGTCAAAGCCAGAGCCAGGGAGTTGTTCTCTCCAACCTGGGACGAATGCATCTTGTGATGGGTGAAACAACTGCGGCTCGCGAATCCCTGGAGAGAGCTATACTGCTGATTAGGCGCAATATGCAGCCCAATTATCTGAATACTCTCTCCTGTCTTGCCGCGACCTACAGCCTTATCGCAAAAAATTGCCTGAAAGAGGCAGAGCTCTCTTATGAGCCGGGCCACGTATCCAGCCAATCACAAAGATTGGAGGCCTCCCGACAATTTGCCCGAGCTTCTGATCGTTTCATGGAGCTGGCATCAGCCCTCCCAAGTATTCAGCCTGAGATCAAAGTAGCCGCTGGCATGGCCAGAAGCAGATCCTACCTGGCTAAGCTCTCTTGCGATCTCTCCGATGAGGAGGCAGTAACACTGGCTGAGAAGGCAATGTCGTCCCTGGATACTGCCGCTGCAAATGCAATTGATTCAAAGAGAACCAAGATCCAGGGTCTCCAAACGACCATAGCCGGCATGAAGGAGGCCAGATCAATAAAACTCCTGGAAAGCGAGCCCTGGCGGCTGATCAAGGTTGTTATCAGTGCCGGCGAGAATCTCATGGCCGGTGCTGGAGAGTGCTCATGCGGCGACATTAACATCTGCCTTTCCACCGGTCTTGGAAACTTTATTGCGAGTATTGAGGCGGAAAGATCGAGAATTGATCCTTCTCTGAAACTCTATGAAGCCGCCTCAAATTTCCGCAGTGCTGGAAAGCATTTCTTGGCTGCAGAAAATGATCTAAACGGGAGAGCTGCTCGCAGGCTGAGCGAGGCGGCAGGGATTTTGGAGAGGCAGGCGAGCAAAGACAACGGGCATGTTCAGGATGAAATGCGCCATAGTCAGCTAAACTTTGGGCCGGAGAGAGATGCGCTTCTATTAATCGCTGAGGTGATCGTTGACAATTTGCTGGAAGAAATCGATGATGGTAATACAATATTCACCTGGGATGAAGCCCTGAATCTAATACCAGGACCTGGAAAATGCATGGGAGCTGAAAAAATCAATATAGACGAACTGGAGGCGGAGCCGAATCCGGAACCGATTGCCGAGAGCGATCTGCCGAGTCTAGAGATCTCTCCGGAAAGATCAGTTGCAAGAGGCATGATACTTGCCGATGGCACACTTGAGGCATCCGAGGTCTATGTATCAGAAATAGTAAATCCCGAGGAAGGCTGGCTTGTTCCTGTAAATGCCAGCCTGCCTTGCAAGAGTTATGGCCAGGTTCTTTTACCTCCAAAGGGTCAACAATTCCGTGGCGACTCGATTACGGTAAAGCCCGAGATGGAGATTGTTGAAAGAGATGAAGTGCTAAACGAAGGATCAATTGATGAGCCGGTTGAGAAGTTTGGTTACCGTGGGCGCAATATAGAGCCCCAGGAGACCAAGCTTGAGGGCGTGGGCGAGGAAGCTCGCGAGGCTGTCCCGGACACGGAAGGTGCATCATCAGACGCCAAGGAGGGCCCCTTCAGCCGCTCGCGAGCCATACTTCTCCTTAAGGCTCTGACAGTCCTCGTGGTCTTGCTCCTGGCAATAGAAGCAATACTCTATTTCATATAGGCAGTGCGGCATGTCTGTCCCAAGGGATGAAGAAAAAGCAGCTAGAGATTGCGCTGGAAAGGCTGGAGGGTTTTACTAACCCCTCTTTTCAGAGGGAGCAGTATGCTACGCCTGCCTCTGTCGCAGCGGAGATGTTATATTTAGCGGTTTTACGCGGTGATTTGGGCACAGTTTGCGATCTGGGCTGCGGTACAGGAGTACTGGCAGTGGGCGCTGCCCTGCTGGGCGCGAAGGCCATCGGCGTGGAAATCGATGCAGAGGCTCTTGCCGTGGCCAGAAGAAATGCGAAAAAGCTTGGCGTCGATGTGGATTTCATCCGTGCCGATGTGAACTCTGTGGGCCTCAGAGGCATCGATACCGTGATCATGAACCCGCCCTTTGGAGCCCAGAAGGCAAGCAGTGGCGACCGCGCCTTTCTCTCTAAAGCCCAAAAGATCGCCAAGACCATCTATTCTCTGCATAACCAGGGAAGCGTTGATTTCGTCAAGAGCTTTGTAAAACCCTGCATTGTGCAAGAGGTCTATCGCATTCCCTATCCCATGAAGAGATGTTTTGAGTTTCATCGTCAGGATATCAAGATCATTGAGGTTGAGCTTTATAGAATAACATGCCAGTAGTCTTAGATATGATCAGTTTATATGCAAGGCACTTAAGTAAAAGAGCTTTGGATCGAAGGACTTTGGATACCAGGCTGGATACCAGGCTTTAGATACTAGTAATTCCAGACGTTAGTTATTGGATAATAGAAAATCGGACATTGGAACTGATGCTGGTATTTCAGGCGTATATATTGGAATTATAGAGGAATAAATGATGGACGGCAGCTTTGTGCTTCCTGGAGATGTGGTGGGGTCCGCCGAGGAGTTCGTTCCCGGAGATTGCACCTACGCCAAGGGAGGAATGATTTTTTCAACTACTGCAGGCATGGTTAAGGTCGATTCCAAGACCAGATCTGCAAGTGTTATACCCAAGACCAACGCCCCTGTCAAGCTCTGTCAGGGCGACATAGTAGTCGGGGAGGTAATTGACCTCAAGGACAGTCTGGTAATTGTCTCCCTGGCTTTCAAGAAGGGCCATGAGGATCGGCCCATCTCGGACGAGGAGGCAACCATTCACATCTCCAATGTGAGAAACTCCTATGTCAAGGATCTGCGCAACCTTTTTTCTCTGCGCGATATTCTCAAGGCGAAGATCGTCGATGAGAGGCAGATGAGGCTCTCAACAGGAGATGAAGATCTGGGTGTGATAAAGGCTTATTGCAGCCGGTGCCTTACCGGCCTGATGAGCAAAGACGGAAAACTGATCTGCCCCAATTGCGGAAATACTGAGACGCGCAAGACGAGCACAGAATACGGATTGGGAGTGGTATAAATTGAATCTTAAGATCATCACGAAGACGGAGAACGAGGCAGTTATAGAATTTATTGGCGAGGGGCATACCATCCTGAACCTGCTCAGAACGGAGCTTTTGAATGACGAAAGAGTGCTGATGGCAACTTACGATACCAAGTTTCCCGTCATGGACAATCCCGTCTTTCGGATTACGACTTCAGGAATCGATCCTATAATTGTTCTAAAAGAGGCCACTCGTCGCATCATTGATCAGTGCGAGGAGTTCAGCCAACAGTACGCGAAAGCTGTGCAATAATTCGAAACACCAAAAATATTTTTTGAGCTAAAGGTCTCTTTTAAACTAAGGAACTGTTGCATCAGAAGGTCTGGTGAGGCGCATAATATCTCAGAAATTTTTAAAAAAGAAATTTGTACGGCTTTCGGAGGGATAAAGATTTAGCCGTACAGCTTCCAGACTCCGGTGGCGTCGCCATTTCCGAGAGTGCGCTTTACACCAGTGTAATAGTGCATTACCTGGCGGGTGTCTGTGGCGAATTCGGGCCTACCATAGATATCACCCAGACCGATTGTGTGCCCAAGCTCATGGAGAACTACACTCTGGAAATCCAGTTTTCCGGCTTCGCCCGTAGCTGTCCACTTTAGATTTGAGTTGAATGTCATATCGGACTCAACAATCGGATACATCTGACCGGCCGGGATGCCCTGTGTCTTATACCAGACGCCGGTTGCCGCCAGCGCGGAACAACCCGTGGCGTAAGGAGTAAAGGCCATATTGTTTACGCCGTCATACTTCCAGTTGGCTGTCGTAGTTAAGGCAGCACCGGAATCGGAGAACAGATTCTGATTTGTGGCGTCGTCCCATGTGTTTGTAGCGGCGGTTACGGCCCCCAGAACGTTTGTTTTGGACATGCCAGTGGCGGCCAACAAGGCGTCGTCCTTTAGAGACATTATGATCTGAGGATCTTTCTGAGTCCATTTTCGGCCCATAAGTAAGTAGGCGGCAGCGTTTCCTCCCGTTGCAGTAATTGCGGGCCCTGTCTGTACTGTTCCAAGAGACTTGATCGTCCCATCTGGCGCTAATGTGAGTGCGTCTCCATCAAATGCTAATCCAGGTTGAGCATCGATTCCGAAAGGCACGCCGGAGAGTATTGCACCGCCCGTGATGTGATCGCCGCTCATCTCCATGTTCGTTTTCAGATCACTACCTGCCACAACTGCGCTTACCTCGCCAGAAGTTGCAGATATCGCGCCAGATCCGGCGGCCTGCATGGTGGTTAGAGATTGTCCTCCTGATATCTCCGTATGGCTGGTCATGGATGAAGTCGGATCGAGACTATAGTCCACTGAATTCGATGTTACCTGGCCACCATCTCCTCCGCTCACGCTGATAGATAGACCGAACGCGGGATTTATTATGGCGATCAGGAATATGCTGAACGCTAAACCCAAAATATTTTTTTCCATGTATATCCTCCTTACTTTAAGTACTTATCTGTGATAAGGTATAACAAGAACTTATTGATAAAGTTTATCCTGTTTACAGGATTTATCAACGTTATTTTCGTCGGTTGTCTATATTTATGTAGATAATTTTCATCAAGGATTATTCAAGAATGTGTATTCAAAATGACAATCTAATCTTGGGATCGAATCTGCAATAAGAACGAATAATCAGAAAAATATACGTCAAATGTCTTATTTTAAATAGCATCGATGGTTGACGACGAGGGCCGGAACTCGCGAGACAACAATTTTGCGCTTCAATACCATTTGTTCTGCCAATTCATATATCTCAGATTTTTCCGAAAAATTTAAATTATAAGAAAATAGATTCACTGCATAAGGTGCAACAAATGACTGCTGAAGACGAGTTGGAATGCTGCTCAACACCTGGCAAAATTGGCTGTTGCAGAGTGGAATCGATAGTAACCATAGACGAGAGGGGGCAGATGGTGCTTCCCAAAGAGATTCGAGAAAAGGCAAAGATAAAGTCGGGAGACAAGCTGGCTGTACTGAGCCTGGAGAAAAACGGCAAGATCTGTTGCCTTTCTCTTATCAAGGTTGAAGAGCTTGAGAGCATGGTGAAGTCCAGGCTTGGCCCCATCATGAATGAGGTCTTCAAGCAATAAATACAAAATTCGATATGTTAAGTATCTATTTAATAAACAATATTAAGTTCGAATCCTGATCAGAGGTGAAGATATGACAGAAAAAGATGAAGATCTAAAAAAAGCTGTAAGAGAAAATTATGGCCGTGTTGCAGAACAAGCCAGCCCCTGCTGTTCGTCCAGCTGTTGTATGACTGCTAAGCCAGCGGCTATCGCCAGGAAGATCGGCTACACCGAAGAGGAAGTGCAAGCCGTGCCAACGGGCTCGAACCTGGGACTAGGCTGCGGCAACCCAATTGCACTTGCCTCATTGAGTGAGGGGGAGACGGTCTTGGACCTGGGATCAGGTGCGGGTTTCGATTGCTTTCTGGCATCCAACATTGTCGGCCCGAGTGGATTGGTCATTGGCGTCGATATGACATCTGAGATGATAGCACGGGCAAGAGAAAATGTCCTCAAAGGAGGCTATACGAATGTGGAATTCAGGTTGGGTGAGATCGAATCCTTGCCAGTTGAGGATAATGCCATCGATATAATCATTTCCAATTGCGTTATCAATCTGGTGCCGAATAAAGGAAAGGCCTTCAAAGAGGCTTTCAGGGTCCTCAAACCTGGGGGCCGTCTGATGGTCTCAGATATAGTCTTGCAGAAGAAGCTTCCGGATTTTGTGTTGGAATCGATTGTTGCCTATGTAGGTTGTATTGCTGGTGCCTCGACGAAGACCGGATATCTGGATGCCATAAGATCGGCTGGATTTGAGGATGTTACAGTGATGGATGAATCCGTTTTCCCACTGGACTGTATGACCAATGACCCAACTGGCCAGGCGATTCTGTTGAGCCTGAAAGGATCTGCTGAGGAGATCAAAAAGTTAGAGGGCGCAATCTCCAGCATAAAGGTCAGGGGCATCAAGCCGATCCGGGGATAGATAGGCATCGGGACATACGAGACCGGCAAGCATAAGTTAGCCAACTGCTAGATAGTATGCAGAAGCGGTTTGATGATTGAGATTGATGGTTCTTTTGGAGAGGGCGGAGGCCAGATCGTCCGTACGGCAGTGGCGCTTTCCGCGGTTACGGGAAAGCCCGTTCGCATAGCAAGGATCCGGCAAGGCCGGCCTAAACCGGGCTTGGCTGCACAACATGCATGGGCAATACTAGCCCTGGCGGATCTATGTGGTGCCAGGACCTCAGGCATTGCGCCTGGTTCCTCAGAGATCATCTTTGTACCAGGAGAGATTCGCGGCGGAAGCCACAAAGTAAAGATTGGGACTGCGGGGAGCGTTACTCTTCTCATGCAATGCCTTTTGCCGGCACTGCTCCATACTGACTCTCCCGCATCACTGGAGGTTCATGGCGGCACGGACGTGCAGTGGGCTCCCACTGTGGATTATTTCAAGAATGTCTTCTTGCCGGCTCTGGGTTGCTTTGGTGCCAGAGCCTCCCTTGAGGTGCGACAGAGAGGATATTACCCTAAGGGGCAGGGAGACGTGCTCCTACGGGTTGAGCCGGCGAAGCTGAACGCTGCCCATTTCATCAGTTCCACAAAGGAGATTGTGATTGGTTTGTCTCACTGCTCAAACCTTCCTGAGCACGTGGCCGGAAGGCAGGCCATAGCCGCATCAACGACGCTGCAGGAGTTTGGCTATGAGTCTGAGATCGCCCTGGAGGTCCTGCGCCTGCCTTCCATGGGCAGCGGCATAACCCTCTGGTCCGGCTATAAGGGTGCAAGTCATCTGGGTGAGAGGGGACGACCGGCGGAGAAAGTAGGGAAAATGGCGGCAGATGACCTTATATCTGAGCTGAAATCCGGGGCATCTGTGGACATGCATCTGGCAGATCAGCTTATTCCTTATATCGCACTGGCAGGTGGGAGCTATACCACGCGGGAGATCTCTTTGCACGCCAAGACCAACATCTGGACCGCAGGGCATTTTCTGGAGAGAAAGATCTCGGTCTCGGATGGTGAGATCATAAAGCTCGAAGCCTGAAACTATGCAGAGCTGAATCTCTCTAAACAGGATTCAATGTATTCCTCGATCTCCTCACCCCTGTAAACACCGGCGTGCCCCTCACAGAGTACATCCGCCTTAAGGTCGATCAGCTTATGCATGGATTCTCTCCATGCCTCAAGGTTTGAGCCCCAGGCGGGCGAGAACGGGCCATGAATGTCCTGGCCGAAGAGGACCCGGCCGTCCTTGGTATCGATGTAAATGGAAATGCTCCCTGGAGTGTGGCCGGGCGTATGGAGAAAGTTGAACTTCAGGTCGCCGAGAAGCATCTCTTCCCGTTCGCCCTTGAGAATTGTGTCCACCTTGACGGGCTTATAGTCCACGCCGTACATGCTGGCCGCTGTGAGGTCGTTGTTCTCGCCCTCAATTCCCGCTCGATCAAGTTCATGAGCGATTACTTTGCACCCATACCGCTCTTTCCAGAGGAACAGGCCACCGATGTGATCGATGTGGCAATGCGTGGCAATTATATGCCAAATTTGGGACGGCTCAAATCCCAGTGACCGGATATTGTCCTCGATTCTGCCTATGCCGTAGCCGACACCGGCGTCGATCATCACAAGCTCGCTTTCTGCATCCACAAGATAGACGAAGGCATCATCGGGCGCAGAGAGGCCATATCCACCCACAGCATAAACGCGGTCACAAATGGCCAAAGCTTTAGACATTTCATTTCCTCATTCTGAATCATCGAGTTCGACAATTCAATTCGTCCTCTTCTACAATCCTCTGCTCTCTGAGCTTTCTGATGCTGAAATAGTACTCGATCAACAGGGCAAGGCCTGCGAGAGCCAGAATGGAGAAGATCAGCGTTAAAGCCTGCGGAGCGCTTTTCCGGTAGTAATCCACTTCAATATACATAATAGAAGTTGTATTATTCCAGGTTAGAACACTTCCCGCATCACCCGTGGAGATCGAGTCTGGAAGCGGTCTGGCGATCCCCAGGCTTCGGTCCCCGGTGGTGAAGCCTTTGGGCAGAATTATGCGCACCGGTTTACTGTCTCTAATTGGAAGTATGAACTCCTGGCTCTGTGGCAGTGTTAAGTTGTATGTCAGCCTTCCTTTGACATATCTCGTAAAGTTCAGGCTGTAGGTATAGTCTCCCTGCCAGAATTCATAACTGCTGTTGAAAGGGACGCTTTTTCCATTTTCGTCAAAGAGCGTCATATTCCCCACATTCTCAGAGAGAGTGAGATTCAACTCACTGGCATTGATTGGCACAATGACCTCTGCCGCCCTCTCGCCTAGAATGTAGGTAGTGCCATTGAACTCAGTACCAGAGGTGATCATACAGATGACGGCCAGTGTGATCAGAGCCGGTGCGCCCACTTTGAGAAGAAGATCGTACATCGTTTGCCTTGAGAATGCACTCCAGCTTTATCAAGGGCGCGCCTATCTCCGCAAAGAGCAAAGGCAATAATTCTCAGATATTAATATATTAATATAAAGTTAAATATAAAAGAATAAAATCAGGAAACATTGATGACTTTATAATATTAATTAAGCATAATTTTCTTGGAATCTATATATCGATGAACTAATATGCATGAACTACAAATTCAGTCAAAAACGGACATATGAGCCCAGCAGCACAAAGAAATGAAAATAAAGGAGATAAATAAGATGGTACAGAGCCCCCAGCGACTTGCATGTTTAATATTATCTGCTATTTTTTTTCAATTTATACTCTCGGCTTCGATTCAATTCACATTTGGAGAACAAGTTAGTCAAAATTATTCACAATTGACTCTCCTGAAATCTAATGAGTCACTGCGCTCACTTGACTGGGTAGATGAAGCTGGAGCACATGTACCGCAGGCTCAAGATAACCTCATACTAGGTGCCGATAAATGGCAAAAGAATAGTACGTTTCACATGGTTGTCATTGGGGATTCAATTGCATGGGGTGCTGGATTAGAACAAAAAGAAAAATATTACTATAAGGTAGCTGATTGGCTTCAAAATAAGCTGATGAGACCTATAGAGGTAACAGTACTTGCTCATACAGGAGCGACTCTTGTCAAGCCCCAAAAGATTGCGAATACGGAACGCTTATTTACCAATCCAGATCTCAGCAGCTGGGATCCAACTATATCGGAGCAGGCCGGCAATATCATCAACCCAGAAAAAGTTGATCTCATTTTGCTATCCGAAGGTATAAATGATATAAATGTCAACACGATTCTTAACCCATTAACGGATCCAGCTCAAATACGCTCTCTTTGCAAGGGTATTGAAGAACCATTACAGAACCTATTTGTAAAACTACTAGGCAAATGCACTAATTCAAAAATCATTATAACAAGCTATTATCCAATAGTGTCCAATAACACATCTGAATCGGAGCTTAATGTTTTCGCCAATGAATTTCAGAGTTTAGACTCAGATTCAAACGAAGGTAAGGGTTTTAATCTTATTAAAAATATGTTTGGTGTCAAACGCACTATATCTATGCTTAGCAATAATTCCAACCAATTCGATAATCAATCAAAACTAAGCATGAGTAGTGCAATAGAGCAAGCTAATCAATATTCTGTTTCTCATTTCGGAGAGAAAAGGGTTTTCTTTGCACCTGTCAATTTTCCATCTAAGAGATCCTATGGTACAAATGAATCCTGGCTGTGGGAGTTAACCGATCCTCGAACCAATAATGGTAAGCCTACCAATGATCACAAGTATGCCTATCGCGTTTCTTTGTGTGAAAAAACTTTTTGCGATTGGAAGGAAAAGGTGAATGCTATTGGACATCCAAATGTAGAAGGAGCAAATGAATATAATCGAACAATAATAAATAATATTTTATAAATTTCGATTCCTTTATTTTTATCGCCATGCTCCGATGCTTGCTTCGGGGTGTGCCGTCGCAATTTGATTATTTTCTGTCCGAATATTATCACCTTTATGATCATTGTAGCTAAAGAATTGACCGGCTGGACCCCTCATGAGGCGTCGATTAAACCCGCAAAGGAGTATTCAAAAGGATTTCGCCTTGGTCAGCGTGGTTCGAAGCGTCCTTGGGTCGTGAAGGATTTCTTCAATGGAAAGATGACCTTTGAAACGCAATTCATCAATTATTGGAAGGGGAACTACTGCTTGGCGTCTTAGTCATGAAAGATACAGAAAGATACATAGAAAAAGACTTAATAGGTATTCACGTATAGAAGACAAATCATTCAGAGTGGCATAAAAGTCTTAAGGAATACATGAAATGCAGCAAATTCGGTTCAATGATCATGAGAAACATGGATAAATTTGCTTTAAGAATAGCGATTTTTAATGTCTTCATGGGATATTTGACTTCCATTGGGGTCCCTATTATAGTAGATCCGTTAACAGTTCATCTCTATGGCTATGGTGCACGTACATACCATGGGTTCGATTTCTTGTTTCTACTCGCTATTGTAATATTCTTATTGACGTATTTAATAAACTCTGGATGTATACCACAAATAAGATCAGCTTTTCGGAAGGCTTGTTTTAATTTCATTGCCATGCTATTAACATGGTTAAGTTTCATAATTTTCGGATTTCGTCTTCAGGTATTAAATTGTTCCCTTTTTTTTGGATTGCTCACTAGT
>Ga0182011_10003270_pt1 | contig 13328 bp, 7 predicted proteins | sample 711E1DmetaG_FD_120481 | JGI IMG/M metagenome (GOLD analysis project Ga0182011, IMG submission 120481) | Permafrost microbial communities from Stordalen Mire, Sweden - 711E1D metaG | ecosystem: Environmental > Terrestrial > Soil > Wetlands > Permafrost | place: Sweden: Stordalen | collected... | reverse complement strand
AGGTTACAGCTCAACAGGTTACAGCTCAACAGGTTACAGCTCAACAGGTTACAGCTCAACAGGTTACAGCTCAACAGGTTACAGCTCAACAGGTTACAGCTCAACAGGTTACAGCTCAAAAATCTTCCAGACCAAGGGACGTAGCTATCGGCGCACCATCAAGCGCAGTATATGGACATCCACAAGGAGGTGCACATCCGTTTTTATTATTATTTGAGGTAATCTTCTCAGTCGCTTTTGCAGTTTTATTTACTATGATGATATCCCGGTATATTTTTCATGGAACTATGAGTTCTCCCTTGACGGCCGCATCTCTTGTGACAGGTTTTATTATTTTTTTTGCAGGTATCCATTATGGAAAAATTTTAGGGAAATAGTCTGCCTCAGACCTTTCTCGCATCCCCTGTCAATTTTCCCCCTCAAAAATTATGGCAGGGTAATTCCGGGAGAATTTTAAAAAAATGTCCAACGGGAAAATTTCCGGTAAAAACACACTATCCGCTTCCGCTCATGGAGCCCCTGGATCCCTAAACACCCAGGACATCCCCGATCCCAAAACCGCCCTTCTTTTCAGATCCTGTGCTGGAGTAAGCCTCAGAAGGACTTTCGCTGTCCAATTGCGTGTATTAGCCCGGATTTTGGGTCACGACGAAGAAAATCACATCCGTGGCCTATACGGGCCCGGAAAAAACGTTATTGTACCGTTTTCTCTGAATTCCCCGGATTTTGGGTACACCGGAATTTTCGGCCTTTTTAAAATCGCCCTATAATGGCTCCGTTTGGCAAAAGGAGCCCTATTCACCAAATCACTCTCTTTCCCAGCCCTTACTCTCCGGAAGGGGATTTTCTCCGACGGAGACCGTCGATAGATCGACGGATTCGGGGGTACCTGCAGGGAAGAGGAAGAGCGGGACTCTCACCACAGATCCTGGTGAACCCGGGGCGGATTCCGGATTGCCGGATTTTCCATCCGGGGCCGGGGCGGCAGGCCTCGCCTCCGCTTCGGGAGCGGGGGCTGGCCTGGCATCAGCTGGCCGTTGCGGTCAAGCTCTGCAAGGGAGCTGGCCGGGACCGGAAGAACCGGAACGTACCTTTCGGTGTATAAATTCAGAGCTCGCGGGAGATCTCTGGCGAAGATGCAAGGAACCGGAGCGCTGCGAGATCTTCTGCCATTTCCCGTTCCAGCCATTCCGGTGATCAGATGCAGGTCTCTTCCATCGTTTTCAGACTATGCGCTTCCTGCCTTCCGGAACGGGAAGATTCCGGTTGATTTACCCGTATTTCGCCCGGCACAGCTCGAATACCTTCTGCCCGGTCTTCTCCCCAATACCTTTTATCGCAACAAGTTCCTCTAAAGAAGCGTTCACCATCCCCTGGATCGAACCGAAATGGGATAACAACAACCGGGCGTTCTTCATCCCGATCTCCGGGAATGCCGATATGATATATTCCTGCTCTTCTTTCACCGAACGGCGGGTCTTGTGGGGATGGACCTTGTGTTCCCCCCGGTCACCTTCCTCGCGTCTCGCAAGCACCATGAGCATCTGTGCAGTGTCCTGTTCGTCACGGGAGAAAAGGACTGATACGCCCATGTCAATGGAGAGGGCCGCAAGCACGCCCCTGATCGCATTCGGGTGGATGTCCCGCTGGGTATACAGGTCGCCGCCCTCGATGATCAGGACCGGGCGGATGACCGCATCCGCCATTGCCTTGACCTGGCCGAGGAGATCGCGGTTGACGAGCGTATCTAAAAAATCCCGTGCAGTCTTGCGCTCAACGAGGATCCGGTCGCCAATCGCGTAATCGCCGTAAGCGAGCCGTTCGAGCCGGATTGCGGCGCCCATGCCGGAGAGCACCTCCACGACTTTTGAGGAGGTCTCGCGGTCATCGATAATTATCTTCGGGCCCTGCGGGGTGAATTCATCGATGCTTGCCTGTTCAACCACGACCGGCCGCGGTACGGAGGATGTCATGTTCCCCATCGAACGCATACTCTTGTGCATCATCTTTTCCTTTGCTGCGCTGACATGCCGGAACACTTCATCGGATGTGCCTTTCGTAACGAGGACGACCACCCGGCCCGCACCGGATCTCCCGGTCCGTCCTTTGCGCTGGATGGAACGGATTTCTGACGGAACTGCTTCGTAGAAGATCACCATATCCGTGGAGGGTACATCGAGCCCCTCCTCCCCGACCGAGGTCGCGATGAGGACCTTGAACTCGCCTTCGCGGAACCGGCTCAGTGCGGCGATCTGCTTCTTCTGGGAGAGCCCTTTTTCAGCGTCCTTTGAGGCCTGTCCCACGAACCGCTCGCAGGCGATCCCGCCGGCAGTGAGGTGATCGACGAGCAGCTGCACGGTATCCCGGTACGTGGCGAAGAGGATGATCCGGCTGTCGGGATGCGTTTCTAATTGTTCGCGGACAAGCCTCAGGGCTATCTCCACCTTCGGGTGCAGTTCCTTTGTCCATGCAACCGTTCGTTCAAAGAGCTCGCGGAAGGACTGGTCGGCAGCGAGCCGCTGGCTGGCTTTGCTCCCGCCGGAGCCTGTCCCTTCTGCTATCAGTTTTGCAAGGTATCCCCTGAGCACCTCGCTTCCCTGCGATTCGGCAAGCATGACCGCGTGCTTCAGCTTCATGCATTCAGCGTACACCGATGCTGCCGAGTATCCGGCAGGATCGCGGTCTGCAATCCGCTGCTGGATCTGTGCATTGATAGCATTGAGTTCCCGCATCGAGAGTTTTTCCCTCTTGGGGACCGTGAAGTGGAGGGATGCTAGCAGGGCAAGCCGTTCCTCGATGAGCCCGTTGATGACCTGGATTGCCGCTTGGAGATCCGGCGGGAGATCGATGCTGATGAATTCCAGCTCCCGCTCGAATACGTACGGGCGGACATCCGGGTCGTTCTCGGTCCGGGTTTCGACGTGCTCGATCCCGAGGTTCGAACAGACATCCTGCACTTTCTCCTGTACCCCGCCCGGCGATGCGGTCATTGCAAGGAGAAGCGGTTTATTGGCCGTGGACAGGTAGCGCTGCGCCAGAAAGACGTAAGCGTAATTCCCGACAGCCCGGTGGCATTCATCGACGATCAGGAGCGTGACATCCGCAAGCGTGTACCGCCCGGCAATCAGGTCGTTTTTTATCACCTGCGGGGTTGCAAGGATCACCGTTGCCCGCTCCCATTCTGCAGTACGCTCGGATGGCGGGGCATCTCCGGTGAACATAACGAATGGCGATGAAATTGAATCGCCTTCAGGTTTCACAAGAAGGTATTTTTCGAAGTACCGGAGGTGCTGCTCGACAAGCGGTTTTGTCGGGGCGAGCATCAGGATCTTTCCCTTCTCGTTGTAGAGCCGGGATGCTGCTACGAGCAGGGCGACCGCGGTCTTGCCAAGGCCGGTTGGCAGGATCACCATGGTATTCGCGTCCAGCGCTTTTATGGCAATGGAGAGCTGGTACTCGCGGGACTCGATGCTGTCCGGCTTTATAAGGGGGTGGCTGATACAGCTCATAAGAGTTGGTGAGAGGTTTGGTGTGCCCGGGTAATATAGGGAATTGTGCAGGAAGCGAAAATATCAGCGAACCGGATCACACCCCTCTGGATCATTAGTTCATACCGATATGATGCCCGGAAAAAATGACAACGGGCAGATGAACGCGACACAATTGCGATCACGATTACCGGTACTTAACGGGAATAACCGGAAGGTGCCGCTATTTGTGCCGGTTGAGGGTTTGTCACCGGTTGATTTCGGTACCCGTTCATTTTTCCGGTTTATTTCTCCTTATTTCCCGTGAACCGGTAAGCCCCTTCCGGTACTGTGATCCTGAACCGGGCGCCTTTGCCCGGTTCACCATTTTCAGTAATCGTTATGCCGGTAATCGCAAGGATCTCCCGGGTGAGGAAGAGGCCCAGACCGGTATGTTTACCAAAACCCCGGGTGAACAGGTGTTTCTTATCGTCCAAAGAGATCCCCGCGCCATCATCCTCGCAGACAATGATCATTTCCCGTTCAGATACCTCTGATGAAACCCGGATCGTCTTCATCTTTGCACCGCCATAATTGAGTGCATTTTCGATCAGGTTGTAGAAGACTTTCCCAAAAAGCGGATCGGCATATATTTCCAGATCGGAACGGTCAGCTTCGGCAAGGATGTCCCGCATCGGCAGTCCTGCAACCGCTTTTTGTACACTGGTATTCACGTTCTGCCATTCGGGTACCGCAATACCCAGATCCTGATAGTCGCGGGTGAACATGATCTGGTCCTCGATACTTCTTACTGCCGTTTCCTCTTTTTCCATAAAGTCGACAAGTCTTTTTTTGTCCTCCAGAAAATCCCGGGAGAGCTCAATATACCCTCTGAGTACTATCAACAGGTTGAGGATGTCGTGCCGGGTGATGCTGGAGAGCAGGTTTAATTGCTTGTTTGCCTGCAGCAGCGCTTCTTCTGCCCGCTTTCTATCGGTGATGTCCCGGATAGTCTCGATTGCTCCTGAAACATTACCTGCCGCGTCATAAAGCGGGGATGCTTTAAACCTGAGATATGCACCCCTGCCCTTATTGAAATGCGGGATAAAAATTTCGGAGAACCGGGCGTTTCCCTGCTTATCTATGAACGGGTATTTTGCAGCAATTGCCGGGTCCTCGTGAAGAACAAAATCGGCCGTGATCGGGCGCCGTTCATGATAGAACGGAATAGCATATTCATAATCTGCTTTCCCTAGCATCTGTTCTGCAGGAACTCCGGTCATCTCCTCTATCGCTCGGTTCCATGCAAGGACCTTCCCGTTTTTATCAATGACAAGGGTTGCATCTGGCAGGAAACTGATGATATCGCTCAGCTCGCGTTCGCGCTGCCGGAGGGATTCTTCCGCCTTCATCCGGGCAGTAATGTCTATATCTGTCCCGCGATATCCGGTTAGTTTGCCATTGGCGTCAAGAATCGGGGAACCTGCCGTCTCCAGAATGACCCGGTCACCATTTTTTCGCAGATTCGTGTTCACAAAACCTTTGAACGGATCATGGTTCGCGAACGCCCGGAATGCATCCGCTTTCAACGGGTCCTGGTCTTCCGGAACGAAGAAATCATAGAAATGCTTTCTTTTGATAATTTCCTCCATTGTATATCCGAGGATCTGGTATACCATGGCATTCGAATATGTGTAAACACCGTCCATATCCACTTCCCAGATCCATTCTCCGGCGCTCTCTGCGATCTGCTGGAAACGCTCCTCACTGTCATGCAGTGCTATCTCGACAATCTTCGCTTCGGTGAAATCCCTTCCTACAGACTGGTACTCGATCACCCTGCCGCTCTCGTCGAAGATCGCCCGGTCGTTCCACCGCTGCCAGCGGACTTCCCCGGATGACATGATGATTCGGTGATCGATGGCAGCGACCGGATTTTCAGGAGTTAGTGATGCGAGATGTTTTTTCATCAGCCGTGCATCTTCAGGGGGCAGGACGACACGATGGGATTTTGCAAGGCACTGGTTTCTGTTCAGTCCGAAATACCGGCAGTATGCATCATTGACAAACGTGAGCCTGCCATCAGGAGTGAACCGGCAGATGAATTCCGTCTGGTCTTCAACCACAGCCCGAAACCGCAATTCGCTCTTTTTCAGATTCTCTTCTACCTTCTTGCGCTCAGTGATGTCGGTGAGGATGATGATGGATGCGGGCGCTCCGTCAAACTCAATCATGCTCCCGTTGACAATCATATTCCTGCGGTTGCCCCGCTTTCCTATGACATCAATCTCATAGGGCTCAACCGGCTTGCCCTCCATCCTCCGGAGCACTGCGGCGGCAACGCGCTCATGGAATTCCGGAGCAATGAAATCCGCCACCCGCCGGGTAATCACTTCATGCGGCTGGTAACCCAGAGTTTCCACAGCCACTGGATTGGTATACAGGATAGTGCCGTTCCGGTGCACCAGGATAAGTTCTGGCAAATTTTCCAGAATGGATCGGAATTTTGCTTCGTTCTCCCGGAGCGCATCCTCCACATTTTTCCTGTCAGTAATATCACGGGTAACAGCAATGAGACAGGGTACATTTCCGAGAGTTGTGGTATCGGCATTTACCGATGCATAGAACGGTTCACCGGATTTACGCCGGTTTAAAACCTCGAAATGGGATACATTGCCGTGTTCCCGTACCTGGTCGATTAAGCGACTCTGTTCCTCTTTATTCTTCCAGATACCCAGTTCAAGGGGGCTCTTTCCAATCAACTCGTCACGGGAGTACCCAAAGGTTCTCGTTGCTGCATCGTTCACCTCAATGAACCGTCCCGAATCCAGCTCGCTGATCGTGATAGCATCGGGAACTGACAGGAACGCTTTTGTATATTTTTCCTGGATAACCTGTAATCCCTCTTCTGCTGATTTACGCCCGGTGATGTCTTCAAAGACTGTAGCAAAACTGCCTTTGAAAGGGCAAAATACTGAAATTGAGAAATGTTTTGCCATCGGAGGGAAGTAGGTTTCAAACATCTTCGGCTCTCCGGTCAGGGCTACCCGTGCATAGATTTCAAGGTAGGGTGGTTCGGCTACACGGTATGCCTCCCTGCTCGTCTTCCCGATGACAGCATTCCTTGCAATGCCAAGTTGTGACTCAAACGCAGGATTTACTTCAAGGATGATATAATCCTCCGGGATACCCTGGTCGTTATACATAAGTTCATGGAGGGCTGCTCCTTCACTCATATGCATGAAAAGGGATTGGAATTTCTCATTACTCCTTTCCAACACCTCTTCCCCATTCTTCCGGTCGGTGATATCCCGGCACCCGCCATAGAGAAGGTGAAATCTCTGTTCCTTTGCATCAGCGACGCACTTTGCATACGATGACAGCCAGATGATGCCGCCATCCTTTCTCCGGATCCGGAGTTCGCACCGGGCAGATTCTCCCGGTAAAAGTCCTGTCACATTCTTTTCAAACACCGGAATATCCTCATCAATGATAAGAAACTTCCAGCAGGTCATTTCCTTGATTGCGTCAGCGGTATATCCGGTGATCTGTTCGGGTTTTCCGGTGATCCAGTCTAATACAAATTCTCCGCCCGAAGCTTTTTTACTGGAATATGCAAAGTCGGGGATCAGTTCACTGATATACCTGAACCGCTCCTCGCTCTCCCGAAGCGCTTCTTCCGCCTTCTTGCGCTCGGTGATGTCAACACCCTGGGCAATAGTGGAGATCAGATCAGCTTCAGCGGTAAGGATATTTGCTGAATTCCACAGCACGGTGTGGATGATTCCATCGGATGCAAGGAGGGGGATCTCAACGCTCTCCCATCGTTCACCGGCAAAGGTCTGTTTGATCAGGGCAAGTGATGCATCCCTCGTCCCTTGCGGGAACAGGATATCCAGTGTTTGTCCGAGGACTTCCTGTTCAGCCCTGCCGGTCAGGTGTTCAGAAGCACGATTGAAGCGCGTGATCCGGAATTCCGGATCCCATACGATGATAGGGGCATTGGCAAAATCGATCAACTTGTGAAAGTACTCGTTCGTCTCCCGTAACTCATCATCCGCTATTTTGCGCTCGGTGATATCGATGAGAGATGCAACGCTCTTTTTCGTTCCCGGAATGATATCGACGTTCAGGAAAATATCCCGGATCTCTCCGGATCGCATGATAAACCGGAATTCATATTGTTTCAATGCTTTGTCTTTGTCGACCCTGCGTAGTTTATGCTGGCCGAGCATCCGGTCGAGATCTGTCTTGACAACGAACTCTGTCCATCTCTTCTTTCCTTCCAGTTCTTTTTTTGTAAAACCGCTCAGGTGTTCGAACCCGGTATTCACGAGACTGATGGTGTTGTCCTCTTCAATGATCATGGTCGCCGAACCGGTATTCTCAAAGACGGTCCGGTACCTCTCTTCACTGGCAATGAGCGCCTTATCAGCCTGCCGTAGGGAAACTCCGTGACGTATTTTGTGTATCAGTTCAGCGAACTGCGACTTTGGCTCGCCGCCTTTCTGGAGATAGAAGTCAGCCCCGCTGTTCAGGGCTTCGATCACCACCTCTTCACGTCCTTTTCCGGTAAAGATGATGAAGGGGGTTTTGTCTCCCCGCGCCCGGACGACCTTTAAAAATTCGATACCGTTCATCTCCGGCATCTGGTAGTCAGAGACGATTGCGTCAAACCTCTTCAGCTCAAGTATCCGGATCGCTTCGGGTGCGCTCGTTGCTGTTGTTACCGTAAAATCTCCGGAACGTTCCAGGAATATCTGGCAGAGATCAAGGAGTGCTGATTCATCATCGACATAGAGAACACGGATTGCTTCTGCCATCGCTCATACACCTCTGCCTGCAATCCGCCACATCCCCTTTGGCATAATAATCCCGAACCGTGCTCCCTTTCCTGGCTCGCCGTTCTCAGTAATCGTGATGCCGGTGATGGAAAGGATCTCGCGGGAAAGGTAGAGGCCGAGACCGGTATGCCTGCCGAATCCTTTCGTGAATAACTGCTTTTTATCCTCTGCACTGATACCATTTCCATCATCTTCAACAGTGATAACCAGCACCCCGTTCTCTTCGCGGCTCTTGACCCGGATTGAAGTCATCCTTTCTCCGCCATAGGTGAGAGCATTGTCGATAAGATTGAAGAACACTTTCTCGAACAAGGGATCGGCAAATATTTCCGGGCCGGGATCTTCGCTATCAACCCGGATATTCCGCATCGGGAGATAGGTGATAACTTTTCTGATAACCGTGTTTACATCCTGCCACACGGGAGTATTTACCCCCAAATTCTCATAGTCCTTGGTGAAACTGATCTGATGAACGATAGTCTCTGCGATCTTTTCCTCCTTTGCAATGTACTCGGACATGCGGACCGGATCATCAAGGGATTCTTTGGAGAGATCCAGATATCCTTTGAGTACCTGGATCTGGTTCTTGATATCATGCCTGTTGATTGACGAGAGGAGATTCAGTTTCCTGACCGCGAGGGCAAGCGCACTTTCGACCTGTTTCCGTGCCGTGATATCCCGGACATTGCACTGGATGATCTTGTGACTGTTCACCGTGTAGACATGGCTGATGAACTCGACGTCTATACTCCGCCCATCTTTTGTCTCCAGCGGGAGATATTCGTACCGGATATACCCCTTTTTTTTCAATTCAGTGAATGCATTCTGGGCGAGGTTTTTATCCTTGATGAATCCGAGTTCCCAGAGATATTTCCCTACGAAATATGAGAGTGGGTATCCCAGGAGATCAAGAATAAATTTGTTTGCATCGACAACCTCACCGGTCTCCCCGTTAAGGATCAGGATTGCATCCCGTGCATTTTCAAAGAGGCGGCGGTACTTCTCTTCGCTCTTCTTCAGTGCCTCTTCTGCCAGCTGTTTCTCCCTGACCAGCACCTGTCGTTCGATGCAGTCCTGAACTTTTGCGAACAACTCGTCATTATTGACAGGTTTGACCAGGAATCCCGATGCCCCTGCATTCAGGGACTGAACAGAATTTTCCACTGAGGCAAAGCCGGTAACCATAATGACTGTCATGTCGGGATTGATATGCTTTAACAGGGCAACCAGTCCGATACCGTCAGTGTCGGGCAGGTTAATATCGACAAGAGAAACACTGATTATTCTGCCTTGTGCCTTTTCCAGCGCCTCTTTCCCCGTTCCGGCAGATTCGACTTCGTAACCTTTCTTTTTCAGGATAAGTGAAAGGGATTTCCTCTGGCTATCCTCATCGTCTACGACCAGGATGCAGGCTTTTTCGTGCATATCAGTTACATGTTTCAATAGTATCCCTTTGACTATGACAGGGATACACCCAGCTCGGCAAACAATTTCTCTATCTCTCGCAATCGTTCTTGATCTTTAGCAAGATCCCAATGTATCGTGAAACCCTGAAGGGCCAGGCTGGCGGATATCCTCTGGTTCAGTATGACCCGATGGTTAACAATGAGATATTCTTCGATGATTACAGGATCAATTCCTTTATTCCTCGCTGCTTCTGCATCCCTCTGCACTTTGTTATGAGCATCAATTACCTGCCCCGATAACAAGATAATTTTGCTTTTGGATAGCGGTTTTACAAGGTAATTTTCAAAAAGCATCCCATTAGACTCGAACTCTTTTTGCGACAATGCCTTTCCGGTAAGCATTGCAACCGGGATCTTCGCCCACCGGAGATTTTCTTTTACGTGGCGCAGGGTTTCCCATCCATCCATGGGCTCCATCATGACATCCAGAAGAATCAGGTCCGGGCAGTCGTGCTCCAGGAGTTTCAGACATTCCCTGCCACCTGGAGCTGTGAGGACGTTCCATCCCTCCTCCTGGAAGAATAAGGAAAAGATCTCAATGAGACTTTCATTATCATCAACAAGAAGAACCGTTCTCATAATCCGGACCTCTGAATAAAATCATAGTGTTTTCTTAAAAATTCACGTACCTTTTCTGAATTCATATACTGGCGATCAAGCGTGGTGATAAGTGCATCAATCTTGTATACCTGTTCGCAAATCTTGGTGTTTGTTTTACTCGCATGCTCGCTATCCAGAAGTGCGATTATCACCGCCAACGGGTTTCTGATCTGATCATTGAATAAAGCCATTTGTACGAGATCATTCTCGATCTGGACAAGGGAATTACGTATTTGTTCATCAGTTCTTTTCCGTTCAGTAATATCGCGCACTACAGAAAGGACCATCTTTTTTCCCATGAGGGTGATGACATGAGCATTGATCTCGACCGGGACAACAGTCCCGTCTTTTCTTATATGCTCGGTCTCAAACACGGCATTCCCCCCAGTTACCAGTTCTTCCTGAATTTTATCGATCGGCCGGCTATGGTAATCCCCCGTGAAATCCAGCGGGGTGTGGTGCAACATCTCATCCCTCGCGTACTGCAGCATCTGGCAGGCAATGTCATTCACATCGATAAATGTGCCCAGATTTCCGTCTTTGCCGATTTCATGCAGATGAATTGCATCATTTACATTATTGAATATCCCACGGAATTTCTCCTCACTCTCCCGAATTGCCTCTTCCGCCTGCCGGACCTCGGTAACAAGATGCTGCTGGTCAAAGGTAGTTTTTATCATGGCGAGCATGCCATCCAGATCAATGGGTTTTGTGATATAGCCGGATGCACCTGCGGTAAGTGACTGAACAGCATTTTCTACCGATGCAAAACCGGTGATCATGATAACTGACATGTCCGGGTTTGTTTTTTTCAGCGGTGCAAGTAACTGGATACCCTCGATATCCGGTAATTTGATATCAAGCAGGGTAAGATTGATTGCCCTGCCTTCCGCTATCGCGAGTGCCTCTTTACCGGTCTCTGCCTGCTCTGTTTCAAAGCCTTTTCTTTTCAGGAGAAGGGCAAGGCTCTTTCTTGTGCCTTCATCGTCGTCTACAACCAGGATGCAGTCTTTTTCTGTCACGGCAGGTCCGGTCCAGCACGGGCGTTCTGTTTCTTCTTCGCAATCTCATCCACAATTTTTAAGAGGGACTCCATATCGAACGGCTTATAGAGTACTGAATACGCGGACTCTTTCGTTGCGCAGTCAATCAAGTCGGACATCTCCTGCCGGTAGGCCGTGATAATCACCGCAATCACATCGGGATGGATCTTTTTGATGGCAAGATACGTCTGGAGGCCATTGATCACAGGCAATTTCATATCGATAAAAATAATCTCGTACAATTTTTCTTTTGCCATTTGCAGGGCCTGCTCCCCGGTTGAGGCAATGCCGACCCGGTGACCTTTATTTTCCAGAATAACCTGCAGCGAGGAGGATGTACCGGGGTCATCGTCTACCACCAGGATGAGCATCCCCTCGTTTTTCTTTTTAACATTTTCAATTGCTGCAATGGTTTTTTCAATATCCAGGGGTTTGTAGATGATACCGTACGCCCCCTCGCGCAATGCTTTCTGGATCAGGTCTTCCACGGCATAGGCCGTCATCATCATCACGACGGCATCCGGCCGGATAGCCCGGATCTTTTCAAAGGTCTCGACCCCATCCATCACCGGCATTTTGATGTCCATGAAGATGATGTCAAACGGCTGAAAACGCACTTTCTCGATCGCATCCGCACCGTTAAGGGATACTGCAACATCATACCCCTTCCGTTTCAGCACAAGGGACATGGTCTTATTCATGCTCTCATCGTCATCAACAATCAGGATTCGGGCTGGTACGGTCATTTCATACCTCCTTGGCGACCCCCATCGGCAGGTTCACGGTAACGGTGGTCCCCTTTCCGGCCTTGCTCCGGACATCAATGTGACCTCCATGCAACTCAACAATGTTTTTGCTGACTACCATACCAAGACCGATCCCTTTTATTTTTGTGGTAAAGAGCGGTTCGAAGAGTTTTTTCATATTTTCTGCTGAAATGCCCTCACCAGTATCCGTAAAAGAGATTGATACCCATTCGGGATCAGGCTGTTTTGAGGTAATGGTCAGACTCCCACCCCCCGGCATGGCCTGGAATGCATTGCTGATGATGTTATTAAACACCTGCAGGAGTTTATCCTGATCAGCCAGGATTCTGGGTAGTGTTTCATCGAGGTTATTGATGACGGTAACATGATCCGGAATCGGGTTGCGTTTAAGAGCTTCATTGACGGCTGTGGTGAATACTTCCTTTGTCAACGTCAGGGTTTTGGGTCGTGCGAAGTCAAGAAGGCTGCTGATGATATCCTCCGACCGGGCAACCTCTTTATTGATGAGCTTGATCATCTCCTTCACATCAGGGTCTGGCTTTTCCAGCGCCATATCAAGGAAATAGGCGGCGTTCTTGATCGCTCCCAGCGGGTTTCTCAGTTCATGACCGACTCCCCCGGCAAGTTTTCCCAGTATCGCCAGTTTTTCTTTTTTCACCAACTGGTCCTGCACATCCCGCAGCTCGCGGGTGCGTTCACTGACTGTCTGTTCAAGTTTTTCGGAGTGCCTCTTCAGTTCCGCTTCCATCTGTTTACGTTCGGTGATATCCTGACCCTGCGCAATCGTTGAGATGATGTCACCTGCAGGGTTGTGGATAGCTGCCGAGTTCCAGAGGACCGTATAGGTCTTTCCCGAAGTGTGCAGGATCGGTATCTCGACGACTTCCCAGTGCTCCCCGGCAGCAGTTTGCCGAATCTTCGTCAGTGATTCCTCTTTCGTTGCCTCCGGGAACAGGATTTCGAGATCTTTACCGATAACTTCCTCCTGCGATATCCCTGCCAGGTTCTCGAAGGCATAGTTGAACCGGGTGATCCGGAATTTCTTGTCCCAGACGATGATCGGTGCATTGGCATAATCGATCAGGTTTTCAAGATAGTCCCGGGTTTCCCGGAGTCTTTCTTCCGCCCGCTTTCGTTCGGT
>Ga0182011_10003267_pt1 | contig 13332 bp, 8 predicted proteins | sample 711E1DmetaG_FD_120481 | JGI IMG/M metagenome (GOLD analysis project Ga0182011, IMG submission 120481) | Permafrost microbial communities from Stordalen Mire, Sweden - 711E1D metaG | ecosystem: Environmental > Terrestrial > Soil > Wetlands > Permafrost | place: Sweden: Stordalen | collected... | reverse complement strand
TGGTGGGGCGGGGGTCGGGTTCCGTCTCGAAAATGCGGACCTCCTCCAGTTCATCAATCTTGTGGCCGGCGAGTTGAAGCTCAACTATGTTGTGGATCCAGCCGTAAAAGGAGTGGTGACCATTTCCACGGCGGGCGAACTCAAGCCCGAGGACCTGCTACCCATTCTCGAGACCGTGCTGAAGATGAACGGCGCCACCGCCGTCAAGACCGGGAATTTCTATCGCATCGTTCCTCTCGCGGCAGCCCCCAAGAACCCCTTGGGCATCTCGACCAACCCGGATGGAGCGAGTCTGCCTGAGGATGATCGCATGCTCATGCAGATTATCCCTCTGAAGTTCGTCTTCGCGGGGGACATGGCCAAGATGCTTTCGCCGTTTCTTTCCGAGGGGGGCACGGTGGCCGTGCACGAGGCCGCCAACACCCTGATCCTGGTCGATGACAGCCTGAACGTCAAGCGGCTGATGGAGATCCTCCAGCAGTTTGACAATCCCAGCTTTGCCGAGCAGCGCGTGCGGTTGATACCGGTGCGCAACAACGTGGCCTCCGCCCTGGTTCCCGAGCTCGAAGCGATTTTCTCCACCTACGCACTCTCCGACAAGGAAACGCCCCTGCGCTTCGTGCCCCTCGATCACATCAGTGGCATTCTGGTGGCGGCCGCTGATCCCGCCGCCTTCGATGAGGTCGAGCGATGGATAGCGAAGCTCGACCAGCCGGCCGCCCCGACCGCAATTCAGACCTTTGTTTATAGGGTTCAGAACTCCGAAGCCGATCACCTCGTCAGACTCCTGAACGCCCTCCGGGGTACTGGTGGAGGCGGAGGAGGCGGAGAAGCCCTTGGGGAAACCACTCCCGGCGGCACGGGAGGTGGCGGGAGGGGACTCGCGTCAGCCAGGGGCGGCCTGGGGTCGATGTCGGGGCAGGAACAAACTCTCCAGCCACGCTCCAATGAAACAACGGTGGGCGTGGGCACTTTCAGTCAGTTGGGCGGCGGGGGAACCGCGACGGCCCCCGGAACGAGGTTGCGCATCGTAACTGATCCGGTCAGCAATTCGATCATCGTGCAGGCCACCGCGCAGGAGTACGCCGACATTGCCAAAACCCTGGAAAAGCTCGACGTGGTGCCCCGGCAGGTTCTGATCGACGCCCGCGTCTACGAAGTGGACATTACCGGCGATCTTTCGTTTGGTCTCACCTACGCGCTCCAGCAGAGAGGTACCGGCACGACGCCTTTGCAGTTCCTCGGTGACTACGGCGTCACCTCCGCGGGTATCTTGACAGGTTCCACTGGAATCGTGATCGGCCAGACCCGCCAATTGATGGCTTTTCTGACCGCCAACGAAAACCGCACGCGGGTGAAAACACTCTCGGCGCCCACCGTGCTCGCCACCGACAGCACCGAGGCGCGAATCCAGGTGGGCGCCTCCGTGCCGGTGCTCACCTCCCAGGGTCTCGCCCAGGGCGGACAAATTGCGGGTAACAGCCTGTATACTAGTACTGTCAGCAACGTTGACACAGGCATTATCCTTACGGTGATTCCGCGCATCACCAGTACGGGTCTGGTCTCCCTTACCATCCACCAGGACATCAGCAACGAGGTGCCGCCTGCAGCGGGTAGCGGCATCCAATCCCCCAGCTTCACGAAGCGTTCGGTGTCCACCCACGCCGTGGCTCAGGACGGCCAGACCATTGCCTTGGGCGGGCTGATCTCGTACAACTACTCGAAAACCACCAGTCGCATCCCCCTGCTGGGCGACATCCCGTATCTCGGCATGCTTTTTGGAAGCACTGCCTACACCACCACCGAGACGGAATTGATTGTGCTCCTGACCCCGCGCATCATCAGTACTCTTCCCGGCGCCAACGACGCCACGCGCGAGCTGCGGGACAAGTTGAAGGACTTGCGACGCGAATTCAAGAAGGACCGATTGGTGAACCCGTCAGTGGGCCGTCAGGATGCAGGAGCGCGGGAACCAGAAATTCGAAAGTAGATTTTTCGCTCCGCCTGTTGCATGACACATTCTCCCGGGTTCAGCCGAGCGGAAGAACGCTGTGCCCCGCCGCGCCACTCCCACGAATGCGGGGGACCATTGCCATCGCTGCGGACTCCCGCTTGCGCGGGAGTGACGAGGTTGTGGATTCGCGCCTCGCGCAACGGGTCATCCCCGCGAAAGCGGGAATCCAGGGACTGGAGGACTTTCGACCGCACGCCGGTGACGGGCGACCCCCACCTTCGTCGCGATGACTGCCTTCTTCATTCGCGCCTCGCGCATCAGGTCATTCCCGCGAAAGCGGGAATCCATTAGAATGAGCAAATCGTGCGCCGCCAATACCATGTTTACATTCTTGCCAGCAAGCCGAATGGTACCTTGTACAGGCAATATCGCCCGCCGGGTGTGGGAGCACAAGCAGGGGCTGGTCGAGGGCTTCACGAAGAAGTACGGCGTGCACAGGCTCGTGTATTGGGAAGCGTTTGCGCGATCGCAAGAGGCTATTCAGAGAGAAAAACGTCTCAAAAAGTGGAATCGGGCCTGTAAGATCCACCTCATCGAATCGACGAACCCTGAGTGGAAGGATTTGTATGAGACGGTGATGTACATGGCGTAGTGCGACGTCCGGGTGATGTCCCCCCTTGCGCGGGAATGACAGGGTTGTGGATTCGCGACCCTCGCAACGGGTCGCCCCCGCGAAAGCGGGGGTCCATTCCCATTGCCGTGGATTCCCGCTTGCGCGGGAATGACGTGTCAATGTACAGCCTTACAATTTTGCGCAGGACGCGAAGAGATTGAGCTTGGGCAATGAAGAGAGCAATAAGCGGGGGCCTTTTCTCTGTAGACTTAGTCGCAAACTTCTTCGTTCTTAGCGACGAATTTTTGCCATTGTCACTCGGCCCACGTTGCTTGGAATTGCCGATTTTCGATTGCCGGCCGACAGTGGAGGGAGTTGTGACACCACTTTTTCTCTCGGCCCGCCACGGCGGGGCAATCACCAATCGTCAATCCTCTAGGGGCTGGCTCCGGAACCGCCCCTACGACAAGAAGCATCCCCCCCCCCAGAAGAATCCAAAAAATTTCTTGACAGCCCATCTTATTAATGCTAGGTTTTCAATCATTACTTAAGGACTGAGGTAGTTAACACACATGAGGACGGCGCAACGCGAAGGGGCGAAAGGGCCTTTGGAGGATACATCAGGCAGCGATGCTCGTTCCGATCTCACGCTCACGCAGAGCGGGAGGGTGGCGAAGAGAGTTGTTGACGTGAAGGTTTAGTTTTGTTAATCTCGACGGAGCTTTATGGTTCAATGTGGCTTTTTCAGTCAACGGGGGTTTGCGAATCCGATATACGCTCGCCCCACAAAAAAAAGAGAGGAAAAATGACGAAGAGAAACTTGTTGTTGGTAAGTTTGTTTTTGGTTTTCGGGCTCGCGGCAATGGCCACGAGCGCGGTGGCGCAAGTCTCCTTTGACGTAGGTTGGGGTCAAAATAGTGCAGGGCGCCACGAGGGCCTTGCCGAGGAGACTGGCGTGGTAACCCTAACTCAGACCAACTCCGCCGGCGGCTACGTCCAAGCGGGGAACAGTTTTATGATCACCTATAATGCGCCGATCTTGAATGTCGCCTCGGTATTCCTCGCATGCGAGAGCAGCACTGCTGGCGATCCCTACCCCGCGATAACGACGCCCTGCCCGACCAGCGGTCCCGGCGCCTTAAATGCCACTCTCGTAGGTACCATGGGTGTGCAGATATCCTTCACTCAGACCACGTTTTTTCCAGCAATCACGACGAGCACTAGCATCATCCAGGTCGTTGTTCGCGTGAATGCCAATGCGATGAGTGGAGCTTGCCCACAGTGGGTCACCGCTTACGGCTTTGCCCAAAGCTCGGGATCCTACTCTCTCAGCGTTCAAAACCCGTATATTACAAACCCAGTCATGGAGGTGAACTGCGAGCCGGCCCTTTCGCTAGGCATCGCGCCAGCCGATAAGTCGGTGCCAAATGCGAATGGTGTGACGGGTACCGTCTTGAGCTGTATTGGAGTAAAGGACGTTGCGTCGTATAATAATAGCTTCTGTGTTAACGTCGACGAGGAATATGCCAATGCGTTGACGAGCTTCAGTTACGAATGGGCATCGGATCCCGATGCTACGAACGGGACCAATTTTACTGTCACTCTCACGAACGTACCTCAAGGATTCGGGTTCTCGGCGCCGAATATCACCTATTGCGGTTCGTTCAATGCTAGCGACCCGAATTACTGCAGCGGTACGACGAGTCTGGCCGTCAGCGCGGGTGCGCCCGTGGTTGGCCCGGACTCGGGCACGCCGGCCACGCACACGATAAGTTGGACGTTTACCGTGACCAGTGAGGATGCGAATAAGAAAGAGAACATGGATATATGTTTCACGTACTGGTCACAAGGCCCACTGCCGGTTGGGTTGCCTCAGGTGACGGCTAATGTGGCAAAGGGTCCAACTCTCACAAGCCCACTTAGTATCCCGTACTTCACAGGTGTCCCGGAGTATGCGACACCGTTAAGTGTGATAGAAATCTACAACTGCGATACCAACCTACTGTACCCACTTGTGAGCAACTCTATGGCCGGGGCACCTTACGCGTTCAACAACCTCGGCACAGCGATTTTTGTGGCCAATACGTCGCTGGATCCGCTTCAGTATGCTTCAAATCCCCAAGAAGTGGAAGGAACTGCCACGCCACAGAATGGTACCTGCACATTCTGGCTATTCCCGTCGACTGGCGGCTTTGCCGATGCCACGGTGGGTACAATGCAAACGTTTGTTTCGCCAGTAATTCCAGCGGGTGGGACCTATGGTTTTGACATGGGGACGAAATTTACTGGTGGCACGACCGGGTACGTTTACGCGAAATGCCAGTTCCAGAACGCTCACGGAGTCGAGTACCTCACGGACAACTATGCACTTGGTGAGCCGGGATATGCGGCGGCGTTTCAAGCGATCGTCATACCGACTCCTGAGTTCTACCACCGTACTCCGGCTGGTGACGGGCTAGGCGAGTCGGCAATTGCACCTCTCGCTGTGAACGACCTCGTTCAAAAGCTGCTGTTCAATGGTGTCCACAACGCTCCTTAGTGTTGCCATAGTTGAGTTTTAAGACCGTTACTCGACGGTAAGTCACTCACGATGAGTAGCGGAAGGTAAATGCAGTCCGCCCCCCCCCGGGGGGGGCGGACTGCATCCCATCTCGCGGAGGAGTAGCCGATCCCACCAGTCCCACAAGCAGCGGAGCGTGGTCGGCGGTTTGAGTTGGCGAGTGACGAAGACGCACTTGCGCTGAACGGGTGGCTTCCCTGTTTCCCGTCAGGGCAGTTCGCTTTGAAGTTGCCGTATGTTGGCGAAGAAGGCTGCGCAACTTGGGGAGTAGCGCCCTCCGCATGATGTGGTGTACGGGCGACAGAGCGAACCCCAGGGCCGGATGGTCCAGTGCGAAGCGGGGAGCCCGCGCTCTGGAAGCCAGGGACCTACGAGATCCCTCGTCCCCCGAGGCTCATCGGAATGACAGGCTAGGGGGGGGATCTGCACCCTGCTGGAAGGCACTCTCTTCCGCCTCTGGTGGCCGCAGAGATTTTGCCCGTTATGTAGGGCCTAGCCGCCTGTGGTGACCATCGGCATCGGTTGGGGAGGCTCCGGCTCGACAAGACGTGCTGAGTTACAGGTGAATTCCGCTTCGGTGACAAACCTCTCGGCAAAACTGCTGTTACACATTTCCTGTGAGAAGGTCTGAGCGTCCGAGGGTTGCCTTGCAGCTTCTGCCCAGGGCAGGGATGCCTTCCGTCTCCTCGCGCTCTGCTCCTGATGTTCTTTCAGAAGCAGCAGTGGAATTGACAGAGGGCATAAAGCCGCACCTTTTGATCATACAGTAATTCCCCATTCCTTGGTGCAAGCATCGAAACCCATGCAGTGGCGCAACTCGCGCGGATGGGATCGCGGTGCTAGTTTTGGCGCGCGCCGCCGACCCTGACTTCGATGGAGCCGTGTCGCGTTGGTAGCGGTGTCCGTTGGCTGACGGACCGTGCGCCCCTGCATCGATTGCCGCGCCCGCGGACTGCGGCATTACATCGCAAACCGTCGCGCTGGTGTCGTTTGCGAGACATGGGCGTTGCAGGTGGCAGTCATTCCCGCTTTCGCGGGAATGACCGGAGTTTCGAAAGGGATCCGATCCCAAATGACACCAACACCCAAACAGTTTTTGCCTTGACATTGCGGCCTCACCAGGCCCAACATAATGAACATGAAGGCTGCGAAAAAAAGAGTGGACAGTATTTTACTGACTGCGGGGTTTTGCACACTGTTCTGCTTGTTCGCCGCGGGTGGCCCGGTCATGGGCTCGTCATCGGGCGAAGAGGCATTGCGGACTCGGGCGGAGAAGTTGTACGGCGCCATCCAGCAGGGCGATTGGGCGGAGGCCGAGAAATACATCACTAAGGAATCGAAACAAATATTCCGCAGTCAACCCAAAAGGCCAGTGTTGGCGTACCGGATAGGATCCATCAAGGTGGACGCAGGCGGGGAGAAGGCCAGCGTGGTCATACAAATTCCAGTCCGAACCGCATTTGCAGCCCAACCAGTTATCACATCTCAACCCACTTATTGGCGGCTGGTGCACGGCGTTTGGTATCTCGAATTCCCCAAGCCGGACCCCCATGCCATGGACTCGCTATTCAACCCACCGGCTCACCCACAAACTCCAGCGCTCCCACCCCCGTCCCCGCGAGGTCCACTGGAGCTCAAGTTTCAGTCCACGTGGGCCGGACTAGGGTACATTCACCAAGGTGAAGTAAAGGTGGCCCGGTTCCCCTTTACCAACGTCAGCCAGCATGTGGTCAGGTTGGTCGAGGTGCAGACGGGCGGTGACTATCTGCGGCTAAAGACCCAGCAGAAGGAGTTCAAGCCGGGTGAGGCCGAGGTCCTCGAGTTCGAGTTGGACCCCTCCGTCCTGGGAATGAACACCGAGCAGGCACTGAGCTTGGCCGTTGCACTGAAGACCGATCCTGGCGGGGTCTACACCAGACTTACCATAGGGGCCGTCTTCGAGCCTGCGGCGGCGGCGCCGGCCCCCTCGGGGGCTTCGCGGCAGAGCCCTTAAAGCAGAAAACGGATACATTCGCTCAACGGTGGCGTTGCAACAGCGGGCAGAAGCATGACCAGAGGTAGCCACGAGTTTCCATTTCTGATTTCAGAACATGCGAGGGAATTTTGAGGAGTCTGCCACCCAACTTGTTATCTCTGCTCATTTTCCAGATTGTGCTCTGCGGCTGCCCACAGTCCGCCAGATCTGCGCCCCAGGCTGCCTTGCCTCCGAAGACTCAATCCCTACCCGGCAATCGCGTCGTGCTCACCGTGGGCGACCAAAAGATGTCCGCCGCCGATGTCGAGAAATTCGTCCAGGCCGTGTCTCCCCAACTCCGTGCTTATTACGCTGGGGTAGGGAAAGACGCGCTGCCCCAGCACTTGGTCCGCATGAAGGTTCTCTTGGCGGAGGCTTCCAAGCAAAAACTCGAAGAGCAGCCCGACGTGGCGTATGCCCTCAAGGTAGACCGTGAGAGCATTCTGGCTGATGCAGCCCTCGTGCGCCTTGAGCAGAGCATCCCCATCAACGACCAGGAACTCCATGAACTTTACGGGAAGGACAAGGCTCAGTTTGAAGAGGTTCGCATTCGCCGTCTTCTTATCCGGACGGATACCGCCGGGTTGAAAAACGGCGACCCGAACCATCCTCCGCTATCTGAGTCAGAGGCGCGGAAGAAGCTCGATGACATCCGCAAGCAAATCCTGGCTGGCGCCGACTTTGCGCAGATGGCGAAGCAGTACTCGGAGGACACACCTACCGCGGCATCCGGGGGTGACATGGGCTACATCGTGCATGACCGAGTCATGCCCCCCATTGGCGACGTGGCGAACGCTCTTAAGCCCGGCGAAGTGAGTAACATTATGGGAACCCCCTATGGCTTGGAGATCTTCAAGGTCGAAGACAAGCGCACCAAGCCGTTCGAGGAGGTCAAGCCACGCCTGGAGTCTGAACTTCGCGAGTCCAAGGCGAAAGACGCCATTGAACACCTCGCGGAGCAGTACAAGGTGGTCATCGATCAGGGGTTCTTTTCCAGCCAGCAGCCGACAATGTCAGACGCGCCGCCCTCCCCTCCCACTCATTAACCCGATTTTGTCACCATAAATAGCTAACGGCGGGGTGCTAACCCCGCCGTTGCGTATGCTTCCAATTGTTCCTCCGCCTCTCGCCCCGCGCAGTCCATTGCGCGCGGGGTGACAAACGGACAGTCCTTCCCCTTATGCGAGATCCCGTCTGGAACTGCGAGGGAGGACGCGCAGGGCAAGCACTCGCCCTGCGCGCCTACCCAGAGACTCTACTTCTTCTCTTCGGCCTTTGTTTCCTTAGGTGCTGCTTTGCTCACCGCGGGCCCTCTCAGAAGCTCTCTCAAGTCCGCCGCTTTGTACGGGTAAAATTCAAGGGACCTCTTCCCAGTCGCGCTGAAAACAATATCAACCCGGCGATTGTTCGCCAGCACGAAAGTTGGGAGGCGGTGGTAAATCTTCCGGCGGTCCTGGTCCGTAAGATCGGGAATTTGTCCGGCCAACTGCTTCACGCCTGCGGCATCAAGGTTGTCGCTTTTTCCGTAACCCTTTGTCTCGAGGTTGGCGGCGTTGATGCCTTGTTCAACGAGATAGCTTCGGACGCGCTCGGCGCGCCGCTCGGAGAGCGCCATGTTGTAATTAACCGATCCGCGCTTATCCGCGTGGCCCTCGAGGGTCAGCTTCGCATCCGGGCTGGACTGGAGCAACTGCTTGAAGTTGTTCGCAAGTTGATTGAGCATCTGCTCCTGGCTCCCAACGAGCCCGCCCTGGGGTCTTTCCTTCTTGGGGAGGTTGTATGGGAAGTAGATGCTGTTCCCGAGCGTAATTTCACGTTGTAGTTCCCGATCAATGGACCCCACAATATGCAAGCTTGCGGTCTGTGTGCCAGAGCCCCCGCAGGCATTGGAACTGTGGAGTGTGTAGGTGATGGTTTCGTCGACCGGTCCAAAGTCGGTCTTGCTGGGCGTCGGTTGAACGGTGCGGCTACCAGTGGGTGACACTGAACCCAACGGATCCAACGAGGCGGTGTCAGCCCCGGGGGCGGACCAAGAGAGCGAAGCGCTCCCTTGCTCTTCAACCCGGTCACCGACCTTGTGGTAGCGAATCTCCGCCGGAGACACGCTCAGCGAGGCTTGAACGTTCGGATTCACATTGACCGTGGCGTCGGATTTAGCCACGCCGCCCGGCCCTGCGGCGGTTAATTTGTAATCGGTGCTCTGCTTGGGTTGGACTGTTTGCTCGCCGTTGGCGGCCACGACTCCAAGGCCGCTAATATCGACTTGCGGGGCTTCGCTGGTGGACCACTTGAGTTGGGTCGAGCCTCCACATTCAACCTGGCCTGAGCCGGCCGAAAGCTGCGCGGTGGGCCTGGCCACGGCTATTGTGACGCTGGCACCTGCTGCCTGAAAGCGTGGCAAGGAACCGAGAGACTTGCCCGCTGACCAGTCGACTGCCCTTTTCTCTCCTGGTTTGTTCAGGTCGAGAACCAATCGCTGGTTTTCGGGGACGGAAATCTGCCCGGAATATATTTCCTCACCAATACAATCAAAAACAATGAGCCGATGATCTCCGGGGGGCACCAGCAGTCGTTGCTTCCCGCCGCCGGCCTCACCCACGTGGGCGACAAAGAAGTCCGGGGAATTGCCATTAAGTAGCACTGCGCCCTTCGGCGGACCTTTAATCTCTATCCGTCCCCAGGGGCCGGGTACGGTCCCTGGAATAGGCTCCAGCACCACCGCCAGATGGACGGTTTTTCCGCTCTCCGCCGTGAACTTCGTGGTGTATGGCTTGTAACCGTAGTTGTAAACACCCAGCGTATGCTCGCCCGGCAAGGCCCAGAAAGAGCCGCTTCCCCATCCTAGCGGCACATCGTCAATATAGACAGTTGCCTGCTTTGGGGTTACATGTAACTTGAGGGTGCAGCATTTTGCCAGGAGAGGTGTGGCTCCCAGCAATTGAACCGCAAGGGACAATACGCAAACTGAAAGCACGTGACGCAATGTTCGCATAGGGTTTCCTCTCTTGAGAGTAAGGTACCAGCCCCGCTCCGTCTAGCCAGTTGCGATCTTAGCATTTCCAGTATCTCATATTTTCTTCCTTAACATCAACATCTGCTTTGCCGCAGGGGCGAGCCTCTTGGCAGCACCGGGAACGCTGGCAGTCGCGCCTTCTTTGCGGCCCGAAGTCGAGAATTTTCTCGTATCAAGGCGGAGGTTGGTTCCCGCAGAATTCCGCCGCAGACGGCCAGCATGGGGGGCGTTACTTAACCTGAACATGCGAACTCAGCTCCCGCACAGACGCGAGAGCGTCGCGGTTCTCCGGGTCGCTCTTCAGGCCCGCCTGATACTCCCTCATCGCCTCCGCCCTTCGGCCCTGGGCGAGATAGAGTGCGCCTAGTTTGAAGTGGGCTTGGCTGTTGTTGGGATTTAAGGACGTGGCACTGTTGAAAGCCCGTTCCGCCAAACTTGTATCACCCTGTCGCAGGTAGGTTTCACCAAGACCGCTGAAACCCGAGTCGTTCGGTCGGGTTTTAACCGAGAGGCGAAATTGCTCTTCCGCTTCGTCTAGCCGCCCCGCATCCAAGTAGATCATTCCCAGCCGATTTCGCGGCTCGAATTGCTGTGGTGAAAGGGACAGCACGGCGCGGAATTCTGTCTCCGCAGATGCACTCTGGCCCATCTTCCCATAAGCGATTCCCAGGTTTAAGTGAGGAGCAGCGTCGTAGGGTTTCAGTTCAATGGCTTGACGGAAGTAAGAGACAGCCTCCGTGTAGCGTCCCTGGTTGGTACACACCAACCCCAGGTTGTTCAAAATGGATGAGTCGTTGGGGGCCAACCTAAGGGCCTCACGCCACTCCTGCTCGGCGGCCCTTACGTCTCCCCGCTGCCAATGGATCAGTCCGAGCCTGCCGTAACCCATGACATTCGGCTCGATCTCGACGGACCGGCGAAACTGTTCTTCGGCCTCAGCACCCCGCCCCTCATCCAGATAGAGTTTTCCCAACGCATTTCGGGCGTTGGAATTCCACGGAAAAAGGGAGACGGCCTTGCGCAATTCAGGCTCCGCGAGTTCGAGCGAGTGCGTATCCATGTGGGTGAGGCCAAGGCACAGGCGTGCCTGGAAATTATTTGAATCGAACTCGAGGGCCTTCTTGAAAAACTCGATGGCTTCTGAGTATTGCTGTTTTTTCAGATACACCATCCCGAGGCCGCTTAAAGTCAACGAGTGTTGCGGCGCAATTTTGAGCGCTTCACGCCACTCTCGCTCGGCAGACTCCACGTCCCCTATCTGCCAATACGTTTCCCCCAGATCCCTTCTGATATAGTAAGCGTCAGGACAGGCCGCCAAGGTGTTCGCGTAGAGCGTGAAGTTATTCTGCCAGTCACGATTCCGCGTGACGATGCGGAACGAACAAAGCGCCACCAGGATGCTGAACGCGGTGGCAAGTGCCCTGCTCCAGATAGCGCCGCGGGCTGAGGCTCGATCCCACAATCGCAGGAATCCCCAACCCAGTAACCAGCAATAGCCTACAGACGGCAGGTAGAGATACCGTTCGGCGAAAACCACGACGGGCATCCAACGGGCGTTCAGAACCGGAGCCAGTGTTACCAGCATCCACAGAAGCCCGAACGATAGGGACTGGGCGCGACGCCACAAAAAAAAGAAAAGGACGCTGCATGCTGCCAAGGCAACCGCCCCCCCAACGACCGCCGGGTCAAACAAGCCGGCGGACGGGTGGAAAGGGCAGAACACACGCAGGTCCACGGGCCAAAGAACCTTCCAAAGATATTGCCCTACCAGGGCGATAGCGGATACAAAAGTTTGGTACCAAGTGAGTTGGATGACGTTGATACCCGAGCCCAGCTTCCCCAGAATGCGAAGGCGGAACAGAAGGTACGTAGCCGTCAGGAGCCACAGCACCGCGTAGCGCGAAAGTTTTTGAGCTGGTCTAGTTTCCTCGCGATCGGCACGGTAGAAGTGTTCGTAGAGGGTGGCGAGCAGTGGGAGCGTCACCGCCTGCTCCTTGGAGAGTAAAGCCAGCACGAAGCTCCCCGCCATGGCAAGCTGGGCGAAGTATGAAAATCTCCCTCCAGGCCGTGCCACTGCCAAAAAAAACCAGAAAGTGAGCAGGTAGAATAAGCTCAGCTCCATATCGGGGACGGCCGCGATCCACGCGATTGCTTCGGTGTGGATAGGATGGATTGCAAACAATACGGCTGCCATCAATGCCAAATTACGGTTCTGGAACATCCGCTTCGTAAAGATAAAGACAGCGCCCACGACCATGACGTGAAAGACGAGGTTGACTAGATGAAAGCCGAAAGGGTGAGGCCCGAAAACTTTATAGCAAAGCAGATACCCCACATTCATTAAGGGCCGATAATAATTCGGCCACCCCGAGATGTGAGACGTGGCCTGAGTCGTGAAAATTTTCGCCAAAAAGTGAAAATTGCGGATGTAGGGGTTTTGCAGCACCTGGAACTCGTCGTCAGAAACGAAGCCGTTGCGCAGGGTATTCAAATAGGGCAAAGCCGCACCGACCACCAAAAAGGCCATCAGTGTGAGGTCCGAAAAGCGTGATAAGCTCTGCCGCTCACCCACGTCTGAGAGAAGATTGGCCTGCTGCTTTTTCAGCCCAACGGTCAGGGGTGCCTGGGAGGAGCCTCCACTTCTTCTCCCGGACCCTCCGCGCCCGTGGCGTTGCGGACCGGCTTTGGCCGCACTTAGCGGGGCCATGTTATCGAGGGCGGACTTCCATTTTGTTTTCATGTCCGACAGCTAATGTACACCTGACCACCTCCGCGTACAATGCTCCGGCCCAGGGAACATCGCGACACCATTCATTGTTCTTCGTGGTTCTTTGCAGACGCGAAAGCCTGCGCAATAATTCTCTGCGCTTCCTCCTGGATTTTCCGCAGATGATCTTCACCGAGAAAACTTTCCGCATAGAGTTTGTATACTTCCTCGGTGCCTGAAGGACGCGCGCCAAACCACCCGTGGGCCGCCACGACCTTGAGGCCGCCGATCGGGCCCCCGTTGCCGGGAGCCGTGGTGAGCATGGCCTCGATCTTTTCTCCCGCGAGTTCAGGGGCAATCACTTGCTGGGGCGTCAAACGTTCTAGAACAGCCTTCTGCTCCGCGCTGGCAGGAGCGTCGATGCGCTCGTACACAGGTTCGCCAAACTGCCGCGTCAGTTCGCGATAAAGT
>Ga0182011_10003266_pt1 | contig 13334 bp, 12 predicted proteins | sample 711E1DmetaG_FD_120481 | JGI IMG/M metagenome (GOLD analysis project Ga0182011, IMG submission 120481) | Permafrost microbial communities from Stordalen Mire, Sweden - 711E1D metaG | ecosystem: Environmental > Terrestrial > Soil > Wetlands > Permafrost | place: Sweden: Stordalen | collected... | reverse complement strand
GCAGGCCGAGGAAGAACGGAACCGCCTCCTTTCCGTTGTCGAACAGGCGTACGAGGCGATCGTCTTGACAGATGCCGCAGGGACAATACAGTATGTGAACCCGGCTTTCGAGCGGTTCACCGGCTACACGCGCGAAGAGGCCATCGGGAAGAATCCCCGAATTTTGAAGAGCGGAACCCAGACCGATGAATTCTACCGGGAGATGTGGACCACGCTTCTGAGAGGGGATGTCTGGTCAGGCAACATCGTGAACAAACGGAAAGACGGATCGAAGTATCGTGAGGAGATGGTTATTTCTCCCGTCAGAGACGCGAACGGCACCGTTGTGAATTATGCCGCATTGAAACGGGATACGACGCTCGAGAGCCAGATGGAAGATCAGCTCCGGCAGGCGCAGAAAATGGAAAGCCTCCGCGAACTCGCGGGAGGGATCGCTCACGACTTCAATAACATCCTGAATGTCATCCTGGGGGCATTTACGCTCCTCCGGGCGAAAGTTAAAGGAGATCCCGTCGCAGAAAAGTATGTGAAGATAGGGGAAAACGCCGTCCGCCGGGGCGAGGATGTGGGAAAACGTCTCGCGACGTTCGCGCAGGTAGACAGATCGCAGCAAATCCCGATTGCCGTCGCAGGCGTCATGCGCGAGGTCGAGGCTTCTCTACGGAGCAGCATCGAAAAGACGATCAGGGTCGAGAGTCTCAGCGGACCCGATCTGCCGCTCATTCAGGCGAGCCAGCCCCAGCTTTATCAGAGTCTGCTGACACTCGGCCTTAACGCGCGCGATGCCATCGTCGCCGCCGGCACGACCGGTGGGCTGATCTCGTTCGAAGCGGCGACCATGGACGGGCGAGCGACGCACGAGCTGTTCCACGACGCAACCGCCAGGAACTACATCCGCCTGACCGTCAGCGACACCGGGTGCGGAATGGCGGAAGAGAAACGGCAGAGGATATTCGAGCCCTTCGTCAGGAGCGAACAGCCCGAGGGCGCCCGGGGCCTCGGACTCGCGACCGTCTACAGCGTCGTCAAGGGGCACCACGGATTCATTGATGTTTCAAGCGACATAGGGCACGGGACGACGTTCTCGATATACCTCCCGGCGATCCATGTCGAAGCCGAGGCCCCCGGGGAGCCGGCAGGGGGAAACGTCCCCGGCGGGAGCGAAACCATCCTGGTTGTTGAAGACGAAGAAGCCCTCCGTCTCCTCATCGAGGAAGTGCTTCGCGAAAAGGGATATACAGTGCTGTCCGCCGCCGACGGGGTCGAGGGTGTTGAAATCTATTCACAGCACGCCGGCGCGATTCACGCGGTGATCGCGGACATGGGCCTTCCGAGGCAATCGGGGTTCGAGATGTTCCTGAAAATACGGGAGTGCAACCCCAACGCAAGGGTGATACTCGCCAGCGGATACCTCAGCCCGGAACTCAAATCGAAGCTCTTTGTCGCAGGAGCAAAAGAATTCATCCCAAAGCCCTTTCAGACGAGCGACCTCCTCCGCACGCTTCGCAAAGTGCTCGACCTGCCCGGATGACGCCCGCGTACCCGCCGGCCACCGGAAGGGCCGGACCAGGTGGGGCCGGGTCAGGGGAAACAACCTTGCCTTCGGGACGCAATTTCGTTAGATTGAGGTACCGGATGCACAATCCGGCGCCCCCTGCCATCCATCCCCGGGGGACCTGTGGTGAGGATTCATTGTCTGTGCTTTGAGTTTCTTTATGCACGCAATCACCGTTGACAACATCTCGTTCGGTTACGATCCGGCCACGCCGGTCGTGCGGGATGTTTCATTCACGGTGCGCTCCGGCGAGTTCCTCAGCCTTGTGGGTCCCAACGGATCGGGCAAAACCACTCTTCTCCGTCTCCTCGACAGGATCTTCATCCCCCACCGCGGGACGATCCTGCTCGGCGACCAGCCGCTCTCGAAATTTTCACGCACCGCCATCGCACGGCGCATCGCGTTCGTGCCGCAGGACAACAGCATCCAGTTCCCGTTTACCGTGGCGGAGATCGTGCTCATGGGGCGGGCCCCGCACAGCGGCGGGATGGCCTTCGAAAACGCACATGACAGGGAAGTTGCCCGGAAGATGATGAGGCTGACGGACGTGGAGGGGTTCGCCGATCAGCCCGTCACGAACCTCTCCGGTGGCGAACGACAGCGGGTGTTCATCGCTCGCGCGCTCGCGCAGCAGCCGGAGATCATTCTCCTGGACGAGCCGAATGCCCACCTTGATATCGCGCACCAGGTGGACATGTTCCGGATCATCAAGCGCCTGAACACCGAATCCGGGTTGACCGTCCTCTCGGTCTCGCACGACCTGAACCTGGCTGCTGCGTATAGCGACCGTATTGCGATGATGGTGGGCGGCACACTCGCGGCACTCGGCACACCTGCAGAGGTCCTTACCGATGCGCGGATCCACGATGTGTTCAGAACTCCGGTCATCGTCGACACACATCCGGTTCACGGGACCCCACGGGTGTCGCTTCTCGGTTAACGGGAGGGGACGCAATTCACAGCCAGGAAAGGAAGCAACGCGCGTGAGAAGACGAATCATCAGAGAGAGGGTCGTGCAGGCGCTCTACGCTTTCGAGATCGGCGGTGATCCCGTGGAACATGTCGTGGAGACAATCCTGACCGGACTCAAGAACAACCCTGCGGCATATGAATTTGCCCGGAAGCTTGTCCTCCAGACCATCACCCATACTCCCGACATCGACAACGTCATCAGGGACAAGGTGACCAACTGGGATTTCAAACGGATTGCCGTCCTGGACCGGCTGATACTCAGGATGGGAATCTGCGAACTCCTGTATTTCAAGGAGATCCCCCCCAAAGTTTCCATGAACGAAGCAATCGAACTCGCCAAGCTCTTCAGCACGCAGCGGAGCGGACAATTCGTCAACGGCGTACTCGATGCCGTCCTGAACGACATGAAGGCGGCGGGAGGCCTCGCGAAGGCGGGGCGCGGGCTGTACGAGGGGGACGGCGAAAACCGGCTCAACAAGCTTAAGGGGAAAAGGGCAAACTGAAATCCGCATGCCAGACCTCTCTTCCCTCCCCCCGATTCCCGGTCAACCGGACCCCCGCCAGTCGGGCGTCTCCCGATGGCGGATCTTCTCCTGGACTCTCTTCGATTTTGCTCAGACCGCGTTTTCGGTCATTGTCATCACCGTCGTCTATTCCCGGTATTTCACCCATCGCGTCGCGGGAGGACAGCGGTGGCTCTGGGGAGCGGCAGTCTCCCTCTCGATGGTCTGCGCGGCCGCCCTCTCTCCGCCCCTGGGGGCTGTCGCCGATTACTCACGGAACAGGAAGGGGTTTCTGCTCCTTTTCGCGCTTACGTGCATCAGCGCTACGTCACTCCTGTTTTTCGTCCGGGAGGGGATGGTTGTCGCCGGGTTTACGCTCTTCGTCATCGCCAATATCGGTTTCGAAGGCGGGATGGTGTTCTACGATGCGTTCCTGCCGGGAATCACGGCAAAGACGTCATACGGGCGCGTCTCCGGTTACGGGTTTGCAATGGGATATGTCGGGGCGCTTGCAGTTCTTCTCATCGTGCGCTTCATGCTCCCGGACCCCGGAGACCTCTCGTATCTGTTCTATGTCAGGCTCTCGTTCGTCGTCGCGGCGGCGTTTTTCCTCTTCTTCTCCCTCCCCCTCTTCTTTTTCGTGCGGGAGCCGCCCGTTTCAGGGGATCGCCCCCGTTCGCTTATCCGTGCCGGACTCACGCGCGCAGCCCGTACATTCAGGGCCCTTTTCATCGACAGGGAATTCCCTTCGATCGCCCGGTTCCTCATTGCCTTTTTCATCTATAACGACGGGATACTGACCGTCATTGCCTTCGCGGCGATTTTCGCCGAACAGTCGCTCAATATGAGCGACGAAGCAATCATCGCCTTCTTCGCGATCGTACAGACAAGCGCCGTCGCCGGATCGCTGGTGTTCGGCGTCGTGACGGACAGGATCGGGCCGAAAAAAACAATCAGCATTACACTCGTTCTCTGGACCATGATCGCAGTGGCGGCGTATTTTGTGGACAATGTGGTTTTCTTCTACGTCGTAGCGTTCGCCGCAGGGATAGCAATCGGGTCGTCACAGTCCGCCAGCAGGAGCCTCATGGCACTCCTCACCCCCAGAGAACGTGAAGCCGAGTTTTTCGGATTTTACGACGGCCTCTGCGGAAAAGCCTCCGCGGTGTTCGGTCCGATCGTCTACGGGGTGGTCGCCGATCTGACAAACCAGCGGATCGCGGCACTTGTCATTTCACTCTTTTTCATCACGGGATTTGCGATCCTCCAGGGGGTACAGGAGCCCGGGCGGGCACCGTCGCGGGCATAGACGCCGGTTTACTTTTCACGGCACGGTTCGTACATTAGAGGGCATGGGCGTCGGACCATACGGAAGGGTTGTTCCTCCCGGCTCCTCAGCCTCACACTGGATCGCATGAAAGCATATTTTATTTCCGACGTTCATCTCGGCCTGGGATCGCGGGAAGAGGAGAGGGCCAAGGAAAACCGCCTCCTGCAGTTCCTGCACGGCGCGTTGCCCGACACCGAGATCCTGTTCATCGTGGGGGATCTCTTCGATTTCTGGTTCGATTACCGCACGGTGATCCCGCGCGGGTTCCACCGGACACTCGCGGCACTCCAGGAATTTACCGACGCCGGGAAGAGCATCCACTATCTGGTGGGGAACCACGACTGCTGGATGGGTGATTTCTTCGAAACAGAAATCGGTGCGACCCTGCACAGGGAGCCGTTCGATGTGACGGTTCAGGGGAAAAGGGTCCATGTCCATCACGGAGATGGACTCGCGGAAAACGACCTCGGGTACAGGCTCATCAAGCCGGTCCTTCGCAACCGTTTTGCCGTCCGGTTGTACCGCTGGCTCCACCCTGACATCGGCGTCCGGATCGCGCACAGGACCTCCCGTTCAAGCCGGGCATACACGACGACCAGGCACTACGGCGAGGAAAAGGGGATGCTGCTCTATGCAGAGCAGATGATCCGGGGAGGGGCTGATGTGGTCGTGATGGGGCATCACCACAAGCCGGCCGCAGTTCAGATCGGCAAAGGTGTGTACGTGAACCTCGGGGACTGGATCACGTATAATACGTACGGGGAAATGTCGGACGGCTCGATCGCACTGAAGAGCTGGAAAGGAACGTAGGAGGGCTGGCATGTCAGAGGAACCAGGCGAAAATCAGAAACGGGCACCCGGAGAGGCGCCAAAGGAGCCGAAATACGCGGCGTCCGAAATGGAGCGGTATTTCAACGATCCTGCATACCGCAGAAAGAACAGCCGGCGCAATATCTGGCAGCGGTTCACCCGGAAGACCAGAGTCGTCGCCGGCGCGGGACTGCTGATCCTGGTACTTGCAATCGTCTACTGGAGCTATCTCGTTTCGGGCCTCCCTTCCCTCGCGCGGATCGAAAACCCGAAACCTGAACTGGCGTCAAAGGTCTTTTCAACAGACGGGGAAGTCCTGGATCAGTTTTTCATCAAGAACAGGTCGCACCTGGCGCTTTCCGATATCCCCAAGACCGTGATCGATGCGCTCATCGCCACGGAAGACAAGGATTTCTACAGCCACTGGGGCGTCGATCTCGTCCGGTTCGGTAAAGCGATGGTGAAGAACCTGTTCGCGCTCCGCCTGAAAGAGGGGGCGAGCACCATCACCCAGCAGCTGGCGAGAAACCTTTACCTCGGACACAGCGACAGGAACGTGTTTGACGGGATCACCCGGAAGATCCGCGAGTTCATGACCTCGGTGCAGCTCGAACAGACGTTCACGAAGGATGAGATCCTCGAGTTCTACCTCAACGTCGTCTATTTCGGCCGCGGCTCGTACGGTGTTGCCTCTGCGTCGCAGGTGTATTTCGGGAAGGCGCCCGCCGACCTGACGCTGGGAGAAACCGCCACGCTGATCGCGGTGCTCAAAGGTCCGGGGTACTACGACCCGGCCGGCAAGCATCCCGAGAGGGTGCTCAACCGGCGTAATACGGTGATTTCGCAGATGCTCAAGTACAGGTATATCACCGATCAGCAGGCAGAGCAGGCGAGGAGCGAGGTCATACAGATCAAGGCAACGGACGAATTCGCGGCGGCGGGGATCGCGCCTCATTTCGTCGAATCCATCCGCCAGCAGCTCATGCTGAAAGCGGAAAAATACGGCTTCGACATCTACCGCGACGGCATCCAGGTGTACACCTCTCTCGACAGCCGCATGCAACGGCACGCCAACAGGGCCGTCCAGGAGCATCTCGCCATCTACCAGAAAGAGTTCGACAAGGAGTGGAACTGGGCGACCTCCGCCGACGTGCTGGTCCGCGTGACCGACCAGGCGATCAGGACTTCTCCGCAGTACCGGAAGGCAACAACGGCCGCGGGCCGGGACAGCGTCTACGCGGCGCTTTCCGGCAACAGGGCGTGGGCGGATTCCATGAAGCACATTGCTCAGTCGATCGAGACGGGTTTCGTGGCGCTCGACGCGAAGACCGGCGCCATCCTTGCAATGGTCGGTGGGGTAAACTTCAAGAACTTCAAGTACGGCCTCAACCATGTGACGCAGATCCGCCGCCAGGTCGGGTCCGCGTTCAAACCGTTCGTCTACACGGTCGCGATGGACAACGGGTATGCGCCGAGTTACGAGCTTCTGAACCAGCCCGTCACGGTCATGATGGCAAACGGAAAAAGGTGGACTCCTTCAAACTCTGACGGACAGTTCGGCGGGAAGAGCACGATACGGGAAGCGATCAAGCATTCGATCAACCTGGTCGCCGTGCGCGCAATAATGCAGATAGCACCGATCAACCAGGTGATCGCCTACGCAAAGCGGATGGGGGTCACCTCCCCCCTCCCCCCGTATGAGTCGCTCGCCCTCGGGGCGGGAGAGGTTTCACCGCTCGAAATGGCCGGTGCGTTCAGCGTCTTCGCCAACCATGGAGTCTATGTCGCGCCCTACGCCATCGTGAGGATCGAAGACAAGGACGGGAACGTGATAGAGGAGAACACGCCCAGCCGGCGGGAGGTTTTCAGCGATCAGACGGCATTTATCATGACCTCCATGCTCGAAGGGGTTGTCAACGGGGGGACAGGGAGCCATGTCCGCGATTTCTTCCAGCTCCCCGCAGCCGGAAAAACCGGAACAACAACAGAGTTCGCGGACGCATGGTTTGTGGGTTATACTCCCCAGATAGCTGCGGCAGTGTGGGTAGGGTTCGACAACAAGAGCGTCCACTTCAAGACCTGGGACGGGCAGGGAGGCAGGGCGGCTGCGCCGATCTGGGGACGTTTCATGAAGTACGTCTATGATGACCCGACGATTGCGATGCCCCTGGAATATTTCGAGAAACCTGCGAAGGTCTATGCGGACAGTATCTGCACCGAAACGAAAAAACTCGCCACCCCTTTCTGCCCCCTCAAAATGATCGAGTATTTCACCGATCAGACACGTCCCGCCACCTGCGACAAGCACGCGACCTCGAAATGGAAGGAAGGGGAGCAGGGAGGGGGAACCATCAGCTTCTGATCGGACGAATGCGAAACGGGTTGCCGGCCGAAGGGTAAAAGATTCCCTGCGGTTGGTAACCCGTTTTAGATCGACTCCCTGGCAATCATCACACCGCACCGAAGCCCGCCTGAGTGTGACGCCCCTCAATCGACAGACAATTCCCGATCGAATATATCCGACGCATCGCCTGATTCCGGGACAACCCCCCGCTCATCCTCTTTTTTTTTGCCCAGGATGATGAGCGGAATGGCCGCCAAGGCCACCAGAGCCATCACTTTCCAGAACTTTTTCATTGTTCGAATCCCCCCTGAAAGAAAAGTGCTCACAACTGTTCTCGGATTAACAATAAGAAATTGCGAACCGGGAAGTCGTGATATGACGCACAAGAGCGACTTGATTTAGAGGCGGATCGGGAGTACATTGAAAGCACCAAGAGAGGTTCCGCGTGACTCAACAGACGGCCGAAGACAGATACTTCGAGGGGTACAAGACGAAGGTGTACGAGAGGTTGACCGAGGCAGACAGGAACGTCCTCCCATCAGCCTGGTGGGAAACCGTCATCAGGCATTACTATAATAACGGTTACTCGGAAGAACGGGCGGTCAGAGCAATTCAGGAAACTATGAAGAGGTAGTCCCTCCTCCCCCCCATCATTCTCCCCTCAGGCTAACCCTCCGGCTCCAATACCGTATTATCCCCCCCAAAATGGTCCACCCGGTGCCGTTCCGGGCGAGGGCACGATTCTGCCTTGTATACTTCCGCTAGCCTTTTTGAGGGACGCGATGTGTTGAGGCTGAGGAAGTACACTACATTTTCTTCCCCCTCCATCTGCTTCTGCCGATAGAGGGCGATCCCGTCCCGGCTTTCAGACGTCTGCAACGTGTCAAGAAAATCCTGGGCCAGATCGCCAATGAGAGTACTGGCCTCATCACGCGGGAAACTGATCCTGTACCAGGTCATTACAACCTCTGCTCGATGAGAAATGGAGGCCTTCACGGAGTAGTCACCGGATCACCTGCCTGCTCGTGGCTGATGGCGGGGCGACAGATGAGTATACTGAACAACGGGGACACTGGGTGTGATGTGAAGCAATCCGGCGGTAAAGTGAATCCTACAGCTCTTGCCGAACTTCACGACGGGCATCGACCGTTCTGAGGACAACATGCTTGTCGCCGTCAGCCTGTACCATCCCCCAGTATATCGCAAACTGCTCAATCAGATAGTCGGCCGGGTACCTCTGAGAAACTCCGAGAAAGATCTCCTCAACGCCCAGCTGGGCGGCGGTCTGTGCGACGGCATAGAGTGCATTGTTGGTGGGCACCACGATAGGGAGAACGGGCTTCCCTTCTTTCTCCGCCAACTTGATCACTTCCGTCAGGAGCTGGTCCTGATCCGTGGTAATTGAATCATCCACCGTCGCGTTTTCTTTGTCGGCCAGGATCTTCGCGTGCATGACGACGATGTCCGTGGTTTCCGAATCGCTCTCCTGGAGACATTTCTGCAGCTGGTAGAGCCGGTTGGGAGCGCTTGCCGCCACGAGCTTCCTCCTCGCGTGTTTGCACCCGATAGCCTCCACAGTGAGCTGGTCCTCGCCGTGAACGTTGAATTTTTCAAGGCTCGGCTCGCCGCGGGTGGCCATGAGCTTCTTGTTGGCGCGTTCCGAGAACCCGAATGCCACATACAATGCGACAGTGAACCCGATCCCCCACACAGTCGCATACGGTTTCGTGAAGAGATTGACGATACCCAGGAGCAGCAGAACGGTGAAGACAGAGCCAAGGCCAATCGGGATCTCCACCGACCTGATCGTTATGTTGATGGGGACGCGCCATTCCCTGTGCAATGCCTTTTTGTAGCGGAGCACGATCATCGAATACGCTTTCATGACAAAACTCCAGACCACCCCGAACGCATACGCCTCGCCGAGCGCAAAAACATCCCCCCGCGTTACAATGATGATGAAAATCTGAAGGAGTGCCAGCGTGTGGATAATGCGGTAAGTCGTACCGTATTTGTCGTGAGGCTTCCGAAACCACGAGTGAAGCACCCCATCCTCGGCAACCCTATTCAGCACGCTGTTGGCGCCGATCAGGGCGGTGTTGACCGCACCAGCGAGTATGAGAAACCCGACCACGACGACGAACGCCTGCAATCCGAGGAGCACGGGACGACTGCCGAGGAGATGCATTGCCAGGCCGCTAAGCACGTTGTCATTATACAGGCCGAGGAGTTCTCCCGGAGGGACGATCATCGAGGCAAAAAGTGAATTGACGCCCGTAAACACAAGCGCGAACACAAAGATGATCATTCCTGTTTTCAGCAGGTTCTTCAGCTTCGGCGCTTCTATTTCCCGGTACACCTGGGCGAGAGTTTCCTCTCCGCTGACCGCGAGTATCGAATGGCCCAGTCCGACCAGAACTCCCACTACGCCGATCGTCCGCAACCAGTCAACCCCCTTCAACAGCCCCAGGGCATCGCTTGAGAGGACCACGGAGAAGGGCGGGAGTGACACACCCCTGACGACGATCGTAACGACCGACCAGACGAAAAGGACCACCGCGAGAACCGTCGTGATCTGGAATATCCTGAGCGCCTTACCGCTCGACTCTTCTATTCCTATCAGGTTCTTCCGCCAGAAGTAGAGTTCGATGACAATGGCAATCAGCATCGCTGTAGTATCTCGAGGAATTCTGAACGCGCTCCCGGCAGAAGCCAGGAGGGAGTTCAGAAGCCCAGCGATGTACTGCCCGGCGGACACCGCGCTTATGGGAGCGGTGATGAGGTAATCGAACAGCAGTGCGGAAACGGAGAACTTGGCAGCCGTCTCCCCAAGGGCTTCATGGACTACCTTGTAGACACCTCCCCGCACAAACATACTCGACGATTCAATGTAGACAGCACGGATCCCGTATGCGAAGATCATGACAAAGAGAATAAACCACGGGGCGGAGGGCCCGACTGCCTTTTCCGCGATGCCAAGAGCATAGTATGCACTCGACGCCAGGTCAGACAGGACAATCGCTGCCGCCCTCCAGTAGGAGATAAACGAGAGCATCACGGTGGTGATGACGACCACTCTGACCTTCTTCAGCGCCGTGGTGCCGGTCTCCGAGCTGATATCCAGCGTGTATTTCTTCATCGATGGCCGGCGCTAGAGTTTCGTGAAAAGGCGGTAGAATGCGCGGTGCCAGGCATGAAACCCTTCGACAGGGGGTGCATACATGAGTATGCACCTCCCCGCAACGAGATTGAGGTTGAGCTCGTTCGCCAATGCGATCGCCTCGGGAGACTCAGCCCCTTGCTGCAACCAGACCTTCTTCAATCCGATTGCTGCCGCCTCCCGGAGCACGCCTGCGACCGCTTCGGGTGAGATGCAGATCACGACGGCATCTGCCTTCCCACGCAATGCGGTCAGATTCGGATAACACCTCGTGCCTGCAATTTCTTCCGCTTCCGGATGCACAGCGAAAACTTCGTATCCCCGTTTCGCGAGTTCCGTCAGGGCACTGTTGCCGAATTTCCTGCCGTTCCTTGAAAGTCCGACGACGGCAATGCTCTTGCTGGTAATGAATTCTTCGATAGCGTGTTTCATGTGCAGGATTGAATTAATTGAACGCATTGCACAAAATCATTCGCTCATGGGCGAAGAACTATTTCCGGAACCCTTTCGAGGCAATTCCGAGAGAAACGAGGGAAACTGCAAATACAGATCCGCTCACCAGAGGGGTAATGACGCGGGTAATAAGGAGAGCAGCAAGGAGGAGGCAAATCACAAGGAAAACAGGTGCGGCGGTTCTTCTACCCATCTTGAGCAATTGGGGTGTGGATGGTCTGGATTTGAAGGTATGAAGTTATGGTTTCGCCCTGATGAAATCAACACCCCAAATTGGCTGAAACATTCAGAAACGGGGTCTTTGCAATGCAGCCTCTCCCCGGTCGTTCACTGAACTGTGTAACCTGCCGGGATCTTGAACTTCTCACCCGGCACCTGGACGTTCTCCTCAATCTTCACAGCCCTGGTTATGGACCTGCTCCCCCCGCCGCTAATCTCAAAGGAAAGAAGGATATGGTTCCAACCGGCGTAGGTGCAAATCGTTTCCTTTTGCGTGGTCTGGAAAGCATCGCAGTTCTTCCCCGCAATGGTCATATTGGCAATCTTCTTCGCATGTCTCTCTGCCTCTGCCTTATCCGAGGCTACCGCCCAGTCATATCGCAATTCAGTCCCATGGATCGCATCTCCACTCTTAATGGCCTTCTTTTGTGAGGGGACAAGTCTGTAAAGTGTCTTTCCGTCGCTGAAAAACGCATGCGAGAGTTTGTCTCCAGTGTACGTTTCCTTGCATTCCTTCATCCCGTAGTCATCGAAATAGACGATTGCTTTGCTGGCGACCTTCATATCCCCGATCGTTGTTGCAATATCAAACGTGACGATACCCGACTTGATATCGTACTTCTTTGTCTGCGGGGAAGCGAGAGTAGTCAAGCAGAGGAGGAACGCGACCAACAGAAGCAAATTGCACAGGGTTTTCATGACATCTCCTGGGATATCCGGGTCTCACTGGAGGCAACGTCCGTTCCCGCAAAAAACCAGAGAACAGAATGAAATGTAATCAAGGATGACTACACCTGCAATCGACCTGCAATAGACCACCCTCGCTCTTGGCATTCACCGAAATTTTCCTTACATTGTTCTTGAACTTGCTGTTTGTCTTCATTGACCCGGTTACAGAGCCTTGTTTGCGTTTCTCAAGTTTCCGTCTTTTTGGCGACCGAGGTGCTGAAGAAAACGCATTTTTGACGCCCGGATGGCGAAATTGGCAGACGCGCTAGCTTCAGGAGCTAGTGGCCGCGAGGTCGTGCAGGTTCAAGTCCTGTTCCGGGCACCCGATTCACTGATTATCTTCTTTCAGGCACCCGATAAAGTGTAGAATGGACTCACAATCTGTTCTACACTTTTTCGTTTTATATGACGGAATGACATAGCTCAGAACGGGGCACTTTTCACATTTTTCTGAAAGGTGCCTGTCATGAGTAACGCTAAACTTTATCTCACTAAGCGCGGGGATATTTACTATCTCGGCGAGCGCATCTCTGAAAACAAAGTGCGCTGGCAGACAACAAAGTGCAGACGCAAGAGTGATGCACTACACTTCTTAAAATCGTATCAAGATAAGGGTTCTCCAGTCGTCACCGCTCGGCCGGTTGGGCTCGCCCTATGCCCCAGACGTCACCGAGGCCGGTTGGGATCGGCCAGCGTCCGCCGAGTTTTCACCTAGCCTTCCTCCATGGTACCGCCTAATGATTGAACTGTCAATCTTCAAAAGCCATAACGATTCCATCTGATTGGGTTTCGGCTGGGTGATCATGCCAGTTAAGGAGTCCATTCCCTTGGCTCTCTGCCCCGTATTGACGAGGATCATTTCACCAATACGAGTCGCTTAACGCGGGCTTCCCCGCCCGCCTTAAACTGACAGAAGTAAACCCCGCTCGCAAGATGTGCTCCGTCAACATGGGTGCTATGGTACCCGGCCTCTTGAGTCTCGTCAACCAGCGTCGTTACGAGGTGGCCCATCGGATTGAACAACCGTAAGCTTACGGTGGTTGCGTACGGAAGGTAGTAGCGAATGGTCGTCGAATTGTTGAACGGGTTGGGGTAATTCTGGAGCAGTGTGAATTGCCCCGGGGAGGGTCCTTCTTGCCATGGAAGCTGGCTCATGAGATCGGAAAAGAGATTTCGGTAAAGCCCGGTAAGTGTGTTGGCAAAAACGTATGATCCGTTGACTGCAATAAACGCAATCTGTGTGTTCGGAAATCCCCTAT
>Ga0182011_10003264_pt1 | contig 13334 bp, 17 predicted proteins | sample 711E1DmetaG_FD_120481 | JGI IMG/M metagenome (GOLD analysis project Ga0182011, IMG submission 120481) | Permafrost microbial communities from Stordalen Mire, Sweden - 711E1D metaG | ecosystem: Environmental > Terrestrial > Soil > Wetlands > Permafrost | place: Sweden: Stordalen | collected... | reverse complement strand
CTTCGAGGCAAAATGCCAGGACTCACGTCTCACAGGCGACCGGGTCAACCTGCGGGCCAGCCTGGATTCAGGCGCAAAGGAGACACTGGTCATTTACACTCACGTTGACGTCGTCCCGGCTGGCGATGACTGGTCGACGGATCCCTTCCGTATGGTTCTGAAGGACGGCAGGGCATATGGTCGTGGGACGTCGGACTCCAAAGGGGCAGTGGCTGGTCTGATAGCCGCCCTTCGGGCTCTTTTAAAGGATAGTAAGTCCAAGTACAACCTGAGCATTCTGCTGACCACCGACGAGGAGGTAGGAGGCTACTCTGGCCTGTGTTTCTTTGCCGACCAGGGCCTGATCAAAGGTGACTACATGCTGTGCATGGACGGATTCTGTGATGACCTGGTGATAGGGTCCAACGGAATAGTGACCTGGGAGGTCACAGTCCACGGAAAGTCGGCCCACAGCGGTTCGAGCTTCCTTGGCATAAACGCACTTGAGAAGTCACTGCCTGTCATGGAGGCGCTCATGACCCTGAAGAAAGCTATCCAGTCCAGAAGGTCGACTCTGAGAGCGAGCTCTGCCCTGGAGGCCATCGGTATTGAGAACTTAATGCCCATTCTTAACATCACTATGATCAATGCCGGTATCAAGGAGAACATAGTCCCGGACAGGTGCGTGCTTCGGGGCGATCGCAGGGTCATACCGGAGGAGACAATGGACGCGGCCATGGCTGAGATAGAAAAGGCCCTGGGGCCTCTTGATGTCGACATGGATCTGAAGTTCTTCCCCGGTTATCCACCCATGAGAATGAATCCGGACCATCACTGGATCGGAGAAGTTCAACGGGCCATAGAGCAAATCACCGGATCTGCGCCCAAGCTCTCGGGAGCCCAGGGCAGCCTTGACCAGGCATATGCCACGGATAAGACAGGAATCCCCACATGCGTCTATGGAGTTGGGAGGCAGATGGAGAGCAACATCCACGCCGGGGACGAGAACGTCCGGATAGACGACCTGGTTAATTTTGCTAAGTTCCTATTAGCGCTAATGGGAAGCTGATGAAGGTTATATCCGTAGTTGGCACTAAGAAAACGGGAAAAACAACTCTGGTCACTGCCCTGGTGAAATCCCTCAAGCATCACGGTAAGGTGGGGACCATCAAGAACATGGTCGGGCATCCCGTCGATCATGGTGACACCAGACGTCATTTCGAGGCGGGTGCCGACACGGTGATCGGCCTGGGCGATAGCCAGCTCAAGGTGACACCTCGGAGTACTCTTGAATCTGCCCTAGCCGAGCTTCAGGAGGATGGGTTGGACTATGTCGTTGTCGAGGGTTTCAAGCACAGCGACCTGCCCAAGATCGTCCTTGGGGGAATCGAGGTTCCCGGTACTATTCGAGAGCTGGATATATCGGAGCTGGATGAAGCAATTATAGCTGAGCTGACTGAGCTTGTTTTGGGAATGGAAGAATACAGTCCGCTACCAGGCACACCTCGATTGAAGCCCTCGTGTTGATCGCCTCAACTTTGCCGTTCGAACAGAAAAGTTCAACAATGAGAATATCCAACTCCTTCCCAAGAGGAGATGATCTAAAATGGCAGACTGTGAGCTATGCACACTTGCTAAACCGACGCTTTACCCGATAAAGGCCCAGGTGCACACCCTGGCTAATCCAGAAGGCGCATACAAGGGAGTTTGTGAAAGCTGCCTCTTCTACCTGAACAAGGCCTGGGAGGAGCGCTTCGGCGAGAAGAAGGAGCCGGAAAAGAAGTAAAAACCGCAGTTGGTCATCCTTTAACACATTATCCTTTCTGATACATCATTTTTTATAAGTTCTAATCCAAGATACATCGTCGAACCACGAAGGCGAACGGTGATGCGATAGAATGAAGATGCAGAAAGAAGAAAAGATCGTAGTTGTATTGCTCCTTATGGCTCTGGGATCGCTGGCTGTGGCAGAATGGACTTTTGGCAGCTCCGATCAGAGTACCGGCACTGGGATATCGGATTCTTCCATCTCTGTGGAGGGTCATGTCCTGAGTATGACAACTACTAAAACAGGTGGCAACCTCATCTTCCAACTGGACACTATAAACAATTCCATATTCGTGCCCAGCGGCTCTGGAGCGAAGGATATTCAGGGCCGGGTTCACTCCGGAGACAATGTCAGGATCAGGGGAATGCTCTCTGAATTCAACGGGAAGAAGGAGATCAAGGTGTCCCGGTCGGCAGATGTAGAGGTAATCAGGTCGTAGTTGTTTTGGGAAGGAGAGCGAAAATATTGAAAATTCTGGTCCTTGGAGGAGCTGGAAAAATAGGCTCGGATGTGGCCTGGGATCTGGCCGGAGACAAAGAGATCGAGTCGATCGGCATTGCAGCCAGAAACGACAAGTCTCTAGAGAAAATGAAATCATGGATTGCCAGCGACAAATTGGCGGTGCACATCCTGGACATTGCCGACGCATCCGCGACTAGACGGCTTATGGAAAAATACGACGTTGCCGTCATCGCCCTGCCGGAGAGAAGGTCCAGCTACAGGACTATTGAGGCGGCCATCGATGCTGGCATTAACGCCGTTGATGTGCTTGAAGAATACCACCGACGTCCGGATCCGTACGAGACAGAAAATCTGGAAGTGCCGTCAGGAATGAGCCTGGACGAATACGGCGAATCCCTTCACAGAAGAACGATGTTACAATCCTTGACGGAATGGGTTTTGCTCCTGGCCTCAGCAACATTACCCTAGGCGAGGGCATAAGGAAGGTGAACGCGTTCTCCGCTGTTGCTCGGGTGGGCGGAATACTCTCCAAGGAGTCCGCTGTGAGACACCCGCTGAAGTAAATGATCACTTGGTCCTTCAGCCACGTCCTTAGGGAGTACATGGTCAAGGTGAGGATAATTAAAGACGGAATGATCACAGAGGTGGATGCCACTTCTGGAAGGGAAAGCTTCAGGTTCAGGGCGTGCGGGATGGACGAGGTGCTGGAGTGCGCCATCACTCCGGGCATGCCGAGTTTTCTCTACACTATGCCCCAGCTAAAGAATTTTACAGAGAAGACAATACGCTGGCCCGGCCACTGGCAGTCCATAGACACCCTTAAGGAGTGCGGATTCTCGACCTTGATCCCTTTGAATTCAAAGGCACAATTATCCGTCCAAGAGATTTCTTCCTGTCTCTGGTAGAGCCAAAACTCAGGCCACCGCCGGGCGACCGGGACGTTTGTGTAATGTGGAATACGGCCACAAGTCAGGACAAAAGGGTCGATTACTACATGTGGACGAAGTCTGATACAAAGATCGGATTGACGTCAATGGCCAGAGTTACAGGCTTCTCAGCAGCCATAGGAGCCAGGCTGGTTGGAAGATGCGAGATCCGAGAAAAAGGGATTGTGGCGCCGGAAGAGGCCATTTCTGGCGAGCTTTACCATAAATTCATGAATGAGCTAGCGAAGAGGGAGATAAGAATTATAGAAGCATTAAATGGCAATAATAGGCTTTAAGTGCATGAATACGCAGGACTTCTAAGGCTAACCGTTCTCAGAGTAGAAGACCATGAATATGGTCTAAGTTTGTGGAGACGCAGAAAAGCACAATCACTTCGTTCTACGCGCCGGATGAATCCTGGAGTCTGGGGTGTTCTTGGCACTCTCACATGGAGTCTATGAAGGCGCCTGAGAAGAGGAGAGAAGGATCACAGTGCATAATTGATCATAGATAGGCTTGTCCACAGTTGGGCTGAAATACGAAATAAGGAGGGAGGCAAAAGCCTTAATAGGAAAATAGATTATCGACTTTTGCCGATATGCCATACGTCTATAACCGATATCTAAGGCTTTCGCTTCAGAGAGCGACTATTGCCTTACGGATAGATGACAGAAAATAGAAAAATCGAAGACTCGGGCGGGGCCAATGCCGATCCATGGTTTTCCTTGCGATGGGATTTTATGTTTACTGGAAGCCTGAATGCAAATAAGGACACAAAGGAACTACCGCACAAAGGAGATCTAGAGTCTCTCCCACTACTTCTCGATATTCATTGGCTTCTAGCATCTGGTCGAGTCTCCCTTGATCTAATCGATTGCGCCCTCTGGCCGTCGAATATGTAGCATCGATAAAATTTAAATTTGGCCTTAAATAATATTTAGAAATGTGGCTTCTCAGAACAGAATCCGATGTATGCTGCAGGATGAAGGGACCAATAGAGGGTTTCTATTAGATATGTGCCTAGCTTCGTCAACGGTTTAAACAAAAATATTAAAACAGTACCAAAAGGTTTTTAATCAGATCTTCCATTGCTGTGACATAATAAGGAGAGACCGCGCATATGAGGACGGATGTATTTCCATTTACCGAATTCTCTAAGAAGATGCTAGAGGATTGCCAAAAATGGCGAGATGAGAATTACGAGCGGAACATAAAAAAAATGAATCGATCTATGCAAAGTCGAGTTCATAATAAATTGCACTAAAAAGATAAACTCCAGCGCACTCCTAGATCACTTCAAAGATTCCGCCGTAGCCCTCAGCGTCTCCGTCGTGCTCTTGGCCACGGCTCCTTTGGCCTCTCCTCCTTCACCTGCGTAACCTCTCCTTCATCTTGGATTTGATCATGGCCTTGATCCATTCCTTGTAGCCATCATGGTATGCTCTGAGATCGAGGTCCGTCGTTATTTTGTCCACTATATTTCACCTCGGGACCTGCAACCGATTATAATCAGGCAACTCCAACCTGATAAGATCGCCTAAACCAAAACAAGAATAGTATTGACAGAAAACCTGGTTCTATCTTATTTGCAATTTGCCCAAAAATTGCTAGAGCCTTTCACGGCGAGTTTATGACTCTGTGCAGCTTGAACCTCTTTTGGCTAACTAAATATTGCTTCAACATTTTCATATACTTAGAGACAACTCACCTTGGATTTGTTTGTAGTTATCGAGTAATGCTAAACCCTTAGTGGTCGTTTCATATACAACAGGATTGCGTTCTTTTTGGGCATTTATCATACCATTTTTTGTAAGGAGATCTAAGTAGGGGTTTACAGTTCTGAAATTAAGATTAGCCTGGTACACTATTTTCGTCTTATGTGCACCGGTAATGCATATATCCAGAATTTTCGAAATGATTAGGTCTCTGCTTCGTTTCATGAATCTTACCCCTCATCACATGCTATTTACTTGATATAACAACCTTGCTGTAATACAACAATATTGTTGGATCTGCGATGTAATAAGAGTCTACGAATTGAAATTAAGATCCATTGATACTGAATTTTTTAATTACAGATTGTATATACAGAACTAATTTTATGGTTACTGAAGTAAAAAGCCTTGGAAGGCAATTGGACACAATTGCAAACGCCAAGAAAAAGTTTAAAAATCAAAAAAAGAAATATCATCCGATGCACCACATTCGCGAACCTGCCCAACCTCCTCTTATATTGGATGTGATCAGGGTCTCCATTCTTTCCACGTAGCCATCATAGTACACTCTTAAGTTCAGGTCAATAATCATCTTATCCAAGATCTTCGTCATCTGGCCAACTCCTCCTCGCTAGCCCGTGCGGTTGTCCGGGCTCTCGCCAACCTCACCTCCCGCTTCACTCACACGCTCATGTCCTATTAGGGGGTCTACGAGTCTCCGATAAGAGGCGTGGGCGGTACCCTTCAGGAAACGGGATACTGAGAGCATCATCTCACTTGGACTGCTTCTCATTTTCGAGCTGACAGGAATGAGAGATGCTTCCATTAACAATGGGCGAAGCCGTCTGGTCGAAGGGGTTGGTTCTCATAGCTAATGAGAAAAGGTGTGGATAATCACTCTTCAGATACAGCATATAGTCCAGCCATTCGCTGACCAGATAGCCGTAGACTCTCTTGATGTCCCTCTGTAAATGGGCGAGATCTGTAGCTGGCAGACCGATTAGGCAGGACCTATTTTCAAGTTCCTCTGATAGATGAGACACTTCCAGAAGCAGGTCTGTAAAGGATTCGTGCTCCAGCAAAATGGGGTTCTCTACGAGCCTAATGAGAAAGCCACGTTCCTTCTGAAGCAAAATAAATAGGTATTCGAGATCTAACTTCTCCATATCGATCCCGTAGCCATAACCTTTGAGGCCCTTGCTGACTCTGGAGAATTCTTGGTCAGACCAATCTTCATCAACGACAAGGCTAGACCTAATGCTTTCTAATTCTGGATCTAGATCAGATATGTAGGTGAGAAGCTTGGTTCCCACTTCCATAAAGAACGCTCCGATCACCATGTTTTGCTTCTTTAGACGTTTTTGCTTATCCATGTAGCCTACAAACCAGCCTAGAATTAATGTAACCAGGAGAACCTGAATTAGCAAAAAAGCCATGTTCTGCAATAGGAAATCCAAGATATGTTTGTAGTCACCGAATTTGATATAATCAAGCATGTATAGAAGCGCGGACAGGGCTATCAGGGATAAGGCGAAGATAAATCGCCACGCGCGATCTCTCATGATCTGATTTTCCAGCCTAATTGCGACGGGTCATTTTAGAGTGTAATCCACTATGGACGGACATAAGGTATTATTGCCCGATGCAATTTAACTCTATCCTCATGTACGCCGATATAAGGCCTGAATCATGTGTTGCAAATTGCCCCTATATTTCGTTTCTCCACAATCAGCGGGAGAGGCTAGAGGAGCTTAGGCGAGTGAGGACAAGCCCACTGGGTCTCCGGGAGGTACCTTTGAAGAGGTAGACTGTGACGATGTCAGTTGGATGGCAATCTATCGCAGGGTTGGCAGGCTAAAATTGTTTTCCAGCAGGTGCAATGGAGGCTTCAGCAGTTTCACGCTCACATCAAGCAGTACCTTCCACTGGCTCCCAATAATGCTGGTAGGGAAAAGAGAGGGCAATATTTTGGGCCACCTCTTTTGAAAAAGCCTGCGTCAAACCCTTGGCCGAGGAAGGTCTCTTAGGCGGCGTTCTCTTAGCATTCACTCTGCTTCAAGAACGAAGGCCCAGCCCTGGAAAGCCAAGAATTTTTCTGATTTGCATGTTGCTGATACGGTCCGTTCCTAATTATCCCGGTACTATCACCGAGTTCCACTGAACTGTTTGCAAACTTGAAAAAGATTTATAGTAGAAAGATCTACAAGACCTTCTGCATTATGAATGCTTATCTCGAAACTCTCACATACTCGATGATCAACATGCATTTTCCCTTAGTGCTAGTCACCGTTGCCACCACCATATATCCCAACCTTGGATCTTTTGCCATACGTTCTACCTTCAACCAAAATATCGAACGTTCTTTTTCTCAAGAATATTCTTTGAATTCCCTCTGGCAGATCATGATTATAGCAAGATATGAACCTTTTTCAGACAAAACCCTTATTTCCGAACCGATTATAGTGGGCGAATCCGTCTATATCCCGCCGCACTCTCAGGAATTTGGACGGTTTAGAGACAGGATATCCCAGTCGGACGGCATAGGCTATTCTCATGTATTCGGAAATATCGAGAATTTTCTTGACATCTTGTTCAACGGTGTTTCCGCCAAAGACGCTCATTATTTGAAAACCAATTTTCAGCTCTTGGGCCATAAGCCACATGTTCTCCATAATACAGCCAAGGCTTATGAAGCCCAAAACATCGCCTTCAGAAGCAGGTGCCCTTTTTCTGGCGTCATAGGTAACGATCAGCAGCATTGGGCTGCCTTTAATAGTCGCGTCCAGGGAAGACGGCTCACTTTCACGCGCAACCTTTCCCCAATCACCCGGAGTCCTCCACGACTGAGGGAACATGGCGCCGAGGATCCCGACCTTCTTTTGGAGCAAATCCTCTTCCGAGAACGAAAGCTGTTGATAGTTCTCTCTGAGGAAATCTTCGGAAATCTTGGATTCGATATTTCCTAACTCCTCTAGCTGTTTCTTATCATCAACGACTATTATCTCAAAGTTCTGCATGTTGTGGGCAGTAGGTGCCCAGCGTGCAGCCTCAAGGATCTGCATCAGGTCATGTTTCAATGGCCCATGGCCTCGATCAAAAGGAACCCTTGACGAATGCCTGTCCTGGATGATCTTCAGAATTTCGCTCATGATTACCTGCCTCCCATTTTAAGAACCGCACGGAAATGAACCTTTCCTGACATCATTTTCTCATAAGCAAGTGCTGCCTGCTCCAACGGGAACACCTCGACCATAGGTCTGACTCCTGTGAGGACGCTGAAGCGTAACGCATCTTCTGGATCGCCTCCGACCCAGCCGCTGATGGACCTACTGCCACGCATAAGGTTAGCAGGAGAAAACTGCATCATCTCGTTGATGTAGGTGACTATGATCATCTGCCCGTCTCGGCTTAGGCCAGAGACGAGCTCGGAGATGGCCTTACCATTCGGTGCCGTGCAGAGGATGACCTTTGCTCCTCCGAGATTCATCAGCTCTTTTGCAGCGTCAGCCGTATTGGTATCGATGAAGTGGTGAGCGCCCAGCTTTCGAGCCAATGCCTCCTTTTCCTTACCTCTGGATAAGACTGCAGTCTCGAAACCGAGCTTGATGGCGAACTGTAAGCCCAGATGGCCGAGGCCTCCGAGACCGTGGATTGCCACAAGGTCGCCACCTTTTGCCACGCTGTTTTGAAGGGCTCCAAAGGTTGTCCTGCCTGCGCATAGGAGAGGTGCGGCTTCTACAGGTTCAAGACTGCCGGGAACGGAATTCAGAGCCTCCATGCGGGCAATCATGAACTCAGCATAGCCCCCGTCGGTTGTGATGCCAGTCGTCGATGAATCCACGCAGGCTCCGAACTCGCCACTTCGACAAGCAGGACATTCGAAGCAATGTCCTCCGTGCCATCCTACGCCAACTCTCTGTCCTTCCTTCCAATGCTTTGACTTAGACCCAAGTTGATCTATAATCCCAACAACTTCATGCCCGGGAGTTCTGGGATATTGCAGCCCAGGAAACCGGCCTTCTTTGACGATCGAATCTCCATGACACACCCCACAAGCTTCTACCTTGATGAGAACCTCGTTCTCTTTTGGTTTGGGAACTTCTTTATGAACCAACTCAAAGTCATTTCCTGGTGAACTTATTTGAATTGCCTTCATAGATCTCATAATACTCTCCTATTTGCTTTCTAAACTTAAATAAACATATACATCTGAAATTAATTTTCTATGTACCCGAATGGACGCCGTCCAAAGTTTGACTTCACAGCTACAAGAAGCCAAGCTTGGCCAAATCCATGAGAGGATCACAGAAACCTCTATGGGAGCTGCGTCACCAGATCAAGAGTTGGCCGCCGAGTAGATGGGCTTAGAGTTCCTGCACGACATCGTGGACTGCCCCTGGGTGTAGTAGAGTTCATTTAGGGTTCCAAGGATGCCGTCAAGAGGGAGGCCGCCGACATTTTAACGTAGTGGACTCATCGACTGGATCACCTTCCTGTCCGTGAGTGACGATAAAGATGCATACAACCGCTGCTTTGGCATGCTGAACAAGTATAAGATAAAAGATCCGAGGAGACATGCCAGGAAGGCGGCACGCCAAAGTATGTCAATAGGACGCTGCAGGAGTCTTCGAATTATTGGTCGGAGCAGGAAGCCTATAAGAGCTGGCTTCCCGAAGTTTTAACAAGATGAACTATTTGCACTGAAGCCTCCGGATGTGCTAGAACCCTCTCCAAAAGATATCTTCCTCGGCATTTCTCCTGAAGATCTTGATCGTTCTATTAGAACGGAGATTAAATAGTATTGAGATCGATTCAATATGATGCTTGCGATTGAGGTTAAACAGCTTGTGAAAATTTACGCTGGCAAAGTTAAGGCGTTAAATGGTGTTGATTTTACGGTTAAAGCTGGTGATATTTTTGCTCTATTAGGTCCTAATGGTTCTGGTAAGACTACATTGATGCGGATTCTAACCACTCAACTCAAGCCAACATCCGGAGAAGCTCATATTTTTGAATTCGATGTTGTCAAGAATGATTCGCAGGTCAGGAAGAATATTAGCTATGTGCCACAGGAAACGAGCGTCTGGACCGATATCAGTGGCTTTGAGAATCTTCTCATATATGCTAAAATCTATGGCATCCCTTCGAAAAATAGGAAGGATATCATTTGGGACGCGCTGGATAGTATGGGTCTGGATGCAATTGCGAACAACCTCGTTAAAACGTATTCGGGCGGTATGATCAGGAGACTCGAAATCGCGTGTGCTATGATTATTAAGCCTAAGCTCATGTTCTTAGATGAACCTACTATCGGCCTCGACCCTTCAGCCAGAAAGATTGTTTGGGAAAAACTTACATCCTTCAGAAAGGAGTACGGTACAACTATATTTTTTAATACGCATTATATGGATGAAGCTGACCATTACTCCGATGAGATAGCCATAATGGATAAAGGCAAGATGGTCAAGTTTGGTACGGCCAGTGAACTTAAGCATTCTATCCGAAGAGAAGTCATTCAATTCAATTTAAGGAATCATGGTGTTGATGAAATTGTTTTGAAGATAATTAGAAATATGGATTTTGTCAGCGAGGTTGCTATTCATAATTCGGAACTGAACGTCGTTGTTGAGGATGCGGAGACCGCATTACCAGATATTATGGAGATTCTGAGAACCAAGGGCATAACCGTAGATAAGATATCCACAGCTAGACCAACTTTAGATGATGCCTTCTTAAAGTACGCCGGGACTATGAACTTGCCAAATAGCATCCGCAGTGAGACCACGCGCAGGAAGGATTCACTTTGATCTGGGATTCTCTAAGGGAAATGTTTGCCATGATAGAGCTTGAGCTTAGGAGGCTCAAGCATGATAGAACCGAAATGTACACACGGGCCGTTCAACCAATTTTATGGTTAGCTGTTTATGGAACTGTCATGGGTAACGTTAGAGCTATACCTACTGATGGGATACCTTACCTGGACTATATAACTCCAGGAGTATTGCTACAATCTACCATATTTGTATCGGTCTTTTATGGTTTAACTATCGTATGGGAGAGAGAAACGGGCATTTTAAAGAAGCTTCTCGTCGCCCCTGCTTCGAGATATGCTACTGTTATTGGCAGATCGATAGCGTCAGGTGTGAGAGCAGTTGTTCAAGCTTTTATAATTATACCGGTTGCTATGCTCCTTGGAGTCAGATTTGTGCTTAACCCTCTATACTTCTTTACAGCATTTTTGATATTATTCTTTGTTTCAGGGGGTTTTGCAGCTATCTCCATTTTTGTGGCATCTGTCATGAAAACAAGGGAGCGATTCATGGGTATAGGTCAGGCACTAATCATGCCGCTCTTCTTTGTCAGTAATGCCTTATACCCAATTAAGTTGATGCCCCAGATTCTGCAATATTTTGCTGTCTTCAATCCCCTAACTTATGCAATAGACGCTGTGAGGGGCTTGGTGATCACTGGAGACTTGACCAACCTTGCGCTCGATATTGCGGCCATAGCTATTTTCGATATAATAATGTTTACAGTGGCTTCAATAAGCTTCAGGAAAATAATAGAATAAGCTTGAGCCATATGATAAGCAGCTCTGGCTGGTGGGAAGACCTCTTCCCCGCGAGATTACCAACCATACGTCCAGGGTTTAAGAGAAGTGGCGTTTGCTTTTTGCACTCCACCGGATAACCTTTAATATTGTTTGCGTGTAACTATCCCAAGGTGGAGGTTAGTAGAATGAGATTGGCAAGCACGCTGTTATCAGTTATATTACTTTCATGTTTGTCCATTCAGGCTCATGGCGATGCTGGTGACATCGCAGAGCCGAGCATGCCCGTGCCGGACATGAGCGTGCCAGAACCTCACATTTCTGCACCTACTATGGACGTGCCAGTGCCAAGCCCCAAGCCGCTAGACAAGCCAAACAGCAACCCTAACCAGGCCCTCAACCAAACTGGCAACACAAGTTCTAACCAGGCTCAGACGACTCAAATACAACAAGATGTCCAACCAATGAACGTAAGCGGCAAATGGTCGATACAATTCAATGATGGCTCAGATGGGTCACTTGACTTGAACCTATGGCCATCCGGCGGGACGAGAATTATGGGTTATGGCACCCTGACAGAGGAAGGTGCAAGGAGCTCTGTGACTGCCAGCGGGTCGGTAACCGCGCAGGAGCTAACATTGATCGCTAAGTCGTCCACACCCGAATACGCCAACCAGAAATATGATGAGTACGATCTCGATCTGCTTATGGTAAACAATACTCTGTCGGGAACTTATGTCCTTATGTCAGGCGGGCAGTCCTTAGGCAAGGGAAATGCCACAGCAGTAAAGCAGTAGGTTGTGCGCTTGGATCTGATTTACGGTTCATAACCTCTTGATCAGTATATCGGCTGTGTGACTTTTGCCCTATAACATATCTAGGTCAGACCTATTTAAGGACGTGGAAACGACCTTCTCCACAGGGGTTAAAGCGAAGTAATGATGATATTATATATCCTATGGCTGAATTTTCGCCGATCCGCAGGTCTCTGTATTTCATCTACGATTTAGAAATAATCAAGTGCAGGCCCAATCGCGTCGTACGTTTCGGCATCCCACCCATGTATGAGACCATTGGCATCAGGTTGTGGTATTTGTGCTGTGTGATTCCAGCTCGCATCGATCGTGTGGACAGGTTCCGAAACTCTGCTAATGAATAATGGCGCCTGTGTAAAGTTTTGTGGAGATAATTGATTTCCAAAGCTTGTAGGGTCTCCTAGCCAGTTAGTACTGGGTGTGATAGGGTTAGTTGCATTCTGCTGAGAAACTATGTTACTGCCTACCGTCCCTTGGACTTTAGGCGCATTTCCCCAATTCCCGGAACTGCTGTTATTGTCCTGGGAATAGGGACTCGGATTCTCAGCAAGATAGTTGCTAATCCACGCTCGGCCAAAGTCGCCGCCTATTGCAACCGGCTTGGCAGAAGCTATGAGGCAGAACGCTATAAGCACAAGAATTACCAGCAAGGCGAGCTTCATTCTTTGGACACCGATCTAAATTAATATTTGACGCTTAGTAGATATAAAGACTTGGTACAGCCTGGCCACCTATATCCCTCGTCCGGCTTGCTTAGTTCATATACTCAACTTTCAGCGTTGTAAAAATCGGACAATAAAATTAATGGCAGTTCTTAACAGACAATAATCCAAGGACGCTCAACCGCAATCAATATACTATATCCGGAACAATATAGGATTATAGTACTTGTTTGATGAGTGTTAGATGTGAGGGTAAATAGATCATCTTTATTGCTAATCTTTGTCCTGACTTGGATGATTATGGCATCCGACTGGATTAGTAGCATTGGATCATGTAATAGTTTCGGATCAAGCTACCCAACTCGTCCAGAAGGTGATGAGTCCTTTTGGAGAGCAG
>Ga0182011_10003263_pt1 | contig 13339 bp, 14 predicted proteins | sample 711E1DmetaG_FD_120481 | JGI IMG/M metagenome (GOLD analysis project Ga0182011, IMG submission 120481) | Permafrost microbial communities from Stordalen Mire, Sweden - 711E1D metaG | ecosystem: Environmental > Terrestrial > Soil > Wetlands > Permafrost | place: Sweden: Stordalen | collected... | reverse complement strand
TTCGAGAAGATAGGATTTCCCGGAGTAGGAGTGCTCGTCGGTTGCTGACCGCCACTTGAAGACCTCGTTCGTGATCAGTTCATTGGTCCTCGGATCGATATCCAGGATCTCAATGATCTGCTTGTTCCGCCGGATACGCTTGCCCCCGACATTCACCTGTACCTGGATAAGAACAAAATCCAGTGCCGAGAGCATGTTCCGCGGCACGTCCATGGGCGGGTTCTCGATACGGTGCACGACACTGGCAACAGAGTCCGCGTGAATCGTGGAATAGGTGACGTGGCCCGTACTCATGGCCTGGAACAGGGTCTGGCATTCCTTGCCACGGACCTCCCCCACGATGATATATTCGGGCCGCTGCCGCATTGCAGCACGCAGCAGTTCGTACATATTGATCTCGCCCCTTCCTGCGGTATCGAAGGAATCCCGGGTGACACTCGGGATCCAGTTCGGGTGGGGGAGTTTCACTTCGCGGGTATCCTCAAGCGATACGATCTTTGACATCGGGGGAATGAACAGGGAAATGGCGTTGAGGGCAGTGGTCTTCCCCGATGCGGTTCCCCCGGCAAAGATGGCGGACTTGCCAGCCTCGACACAGAGCCAGATGTAGGCGATCGCGAGCGGCGAGAAAGTATGCCACTCGATAAGATCCGTGGGCGTGATCGGCTCATCCTTGAATTTACGGATGGTGAAGGTCGATCCATGCGCGGTCACTTCCTGACCGAGCGTCATCTGGATACGCGAACCGTCCTGCATGGAAGCATCAAGGATCGGTTCGGCAATGGAGATATACTTGCCAGACCGTTGTGCAAGCTTGGTCACGAACGAGTCGAGCTCTCCTGCATCCTGGTAGACAATCGAGGTTCTCATGGACTCATAGCTGGAATGGAAAGCGAAGAGCGGGGTATTGATGCCATCGCACGAGATATCCTCGATATATTTGTCATGCATGATCGGGTCGATCAGCCCGTTACCCAGGAAGTCCTTGAACATATGGTAGTGGATCTTCTCACGCTCGAGGGGAGAGAGATTGAGCCCGAAGTCCAGCATGATGTCATTGGTTGAAGTGCGGAGTCTCTGGCGTGCTTCTTCCTTTGAGATATCCTTGGTATTGATATCCAGAATGTCGAACAGGCGCTCCTTGAGTTCCTTTAAGAGATCTTTTTCCGGATCGGAGAGTTCGGGCTCGAGGAGCTGGTAAAAGTATTCATGAGCGGCATGGTCATAGGTGATCCGGACATAGGCATACGGTTCATTGACCGGGTACATCTCCACCTCTTCGATGCCGGGGTTGGGGGTAAAAGAGAGGTTGACCAGCGGGCCATGGATCTTCGGGTCGTATTCTTCCTCTTTGGAGCGGATTGTCTTGAAAATGGATGCAAATCCGAATTTTTTTAACTCGGACTTTCCTTTGACCTTTTCGGTGAGGGTCTCATCATCTATGTCGAGGTCCTTGAATCCGGCGGCGGAGAATTCCTTCTTCCAGATCTCGGTAAATTCTGCCGGCAGCGCGCTGGAACCGGTACCCTCGAACACATTGATCCGCCCGTGCAGGTTGAGCTCATCGATCTTGAAGGTTGCACCCTTGGGAAGGATGAGGCCGGCGTAATCGGTTATCTGGTCAATGCTGATGATCTTCTCTTCAGCTTCAGTCATCTGAGGGGTTTCTTCCGCAATCTTGTATGCCATTTTCTTGGCTGCTTTTCCCTTCCGCACCGCAGCCTCGCGTTCCTCATCGACGATCCCGGCAACGTTATCTTCTGCAACCGAAGCCGGGGCCGGAGTGGGCTCTGCTTTTGGAGGGGGAACATCTCCCCGTGCATGCATCCTTTCGGGGGCTTTGCGCGTCTCCCTGCCATCCTTATTAATAATAGGCCACGAGGGTTCCGCGGGGGTCAGGACCGGTTCAGACAATGGTTCGGTCTGGTCATCGGAGTCAAAGAAGAGACTCTCCAGAGGATCCGGGGGGATTTTTGAGGGGGATGGGCTATCCGGATCTGGTCGTACAGGAGCTGGGATGGGCCCGGGTTTATTTGCCATACTCAGTTCCTTTATCAGTGCCGAAAAATCCCCATTACCGGACTCCGTGGCACCGGCTCTGGGCGACGATTTTTCTGCTACCGGGGACCGCTGAGGAGTGTCCTTTTTCTTTCCCTTAATCATCTTCATAAGGGATTCAACCTCTCCGAGCGTATCGTCGTCTTCTTTGTTCAAGTCCAAATCAGATAACCTCCTCTTACAGCCTGTGCTGGTTGTGCACAATATTACGCTAAAAGATAATTTACATCAGAGTATATCTATTCTCCGGATACTTCCGTTATCATATAAAAATAATCGTAAAGTGAAAAACGGCTCCAGACATGCCATATTCCTGAATTTGAAGAACATCTCATGCCTTAACGGCACACTTCGGACTGGATACTCTTGAGTATTACCCGGATCAGCCCCAGCTGCGTTTCTGCAGTGGTGAAAACGCACAGGAACAGGTCACCGCAGGGAGCAATAATGAACTTGTTCTCGGCAGTCTCAAGGATCATCTGGTCGAGCGGACCGGCGTTCATATCCTGAGCGATCTTGACGCCGGCTCGCATGAAGTCCTCTGCCGACGCTGCCACGTGCTCGAAATCGGCATCCCCCATGGACTGAACGGGGAATCCCTCAAAAAAAGCAGACACGGCAATAACCCCCGGCTGGATCAGTATCTTTTTTAACTTATCCTCGTCAAGGTATTCAGGAGATCCCCCGGCGGTTTCCCGTACTTTTTCAGCAGTTTTTGCCAAGCTGGGCGCGGGGGCTGACGGGGGTGTTTCCTCATCGGCAATCAGCAGCCGGGAGTCGAGGCAGATCGCAAGAGCCCGCGCAAATTCCGTGTCACTGTATTTGCGGAGATGGAATGTCTGTACGGCTCCTGAATCATCGAAATCCTTGGTTATATGCGAAAGGGCGCTTTTTCCCTGATACGAATCAGTGGCTGTGCGGAACATCGCAGCCTGCAGTCTGCCCTCGTCCATGAGGATAAACCCAATTCCCGATGAGGCCCGGATCTCGACAGCCCCACGGAAATCCGCCAGATCATCGAAAAATTTTTCATCCAGGGGACTGGCAATGGTTCCCCCGTCAGTTCCCGCAGGTAATTTCATAAAAAGAGAGAGAACAAATCAAAGCGCAGCAACAATACGCTCTTTATTTTTCTTAAGTTCGTACCTGATCCTTCCGACGTTCGCGGTTGTATCCGCAACAAGTGCTATAAGTTCATCAGCAGATAGCGGTGAAAGAATAATGGGACCTTTTTCCAGTTCGACAAGCATCTGCAAAAGCTCGCCCTTACCGAGAGTATTGCCCATCGCTTCTGAGGTTCCCAGACCTGTCGAAGCCATGGCACCGAGCGCTTCAATATCCACCTTGCCGGAAACCGCACTCTCAATAACAAACCCATCTCTTCCAACAACAACCGCTGCTGATACCCCTTCCACTTTCAGAAACTCCTCTAGTAATGGTTTCAGCATTTTTTCACCACTTAATAAATGTATCTCTCTATTCTTTTGCTATTAAAATGTTGGTCTTCGATCTTCATTCCGACAGGAATCATAGATCCATGCTACGAAATAAACCGCGGTAACAAGGCAGATAACGGTAAATTGAGTATCAATAAGAGAGCGATCCACTATGCGGCAAAACCGGCTGCAAAAAGCGCGGACAAAGATATCTTTCGATCAAAAAGAAATTATATAGTCCGACACCGCACACCTACACATAATGCAACTTCCGAGGGGAACGTTTCGTGAGATCAGGAAAAGTGTGGCGATTGAGAGCCTCTTGAAAGAGTTGGACGGGGAAAAATATACCGGTGTTGCCAACATTTCATCACCATCACTGACCGGTACGCTCGTTTTCAAGGCAGGAAAATGCATCCTTGTCAAGTTCCAGAACAATCGTGGCGATGTCGCAATGGACGAACTCTTAAAAGCCGAAAGTGAAGCGGTGGATGCGGTCCTCTCCCTGCTCGGCGACGCACAGATCGGGCTGGCACTGGAATTCAACAGGCAATGCCGGATCCTGAAGCCCCCCGGAAAGCATGCTCCGGCCCAGGTCTCCCACCGGGCCGCGCCATCTGCCTCGCGTGAACCTCCACGGTCTGTCCCGGCACAGAAGCCTGCAACACCCGCTGCACCGTTGAGACCCCCGGTAAGATCCGGGCCTATCCCCCAACACGTCTCTGCACCAACGTCCTCCCCCCAGGCCCCGGTTCCCTCATCACCTCTGCACCAATCCCAGTTCTTCAAACCTGCATCGCAGGTTCCCCCGTCACCCCGGACACCGTCCGCCTGGCATGAGGATGAAAAGAAGCGCGAAGCGGATGAGCCGCCCGAAAAAGACAATGACAACGGCATCTTCGAAAGCGACCTTGACACCTTTGATACCATGGACATCGACAACGTGACCGATAAGATCCGCACCGACTGCAAGACCATGATCAAACAACTTCAGCTCGAACACCTGTTGGAGCGCTGAAACAAGAGTACAAAGGGAGGGTTTTACATCGCGCAACTTATCGCCGGTATTGACAATACATTCCTCTATATTATCGCGATTCTGATTATCATCATATACGCCGCTGCCCTGCTCCTGCATACGGTAAAGAAAGCAAAGGAGAAACGCGCACGGAGGCAGCGCCTCGCATACCAGCAGGTAGTAAAACCCAATCCGGTCTCCGTACCGATACCACATTCCATGCAGGTCAGGAAACAACAGCCCGTTACCGCTCCCGTTCCTGAGGTGGACATCCTGGAAAACTGCCAGGACTTCCAGCAGAGCCTTCTTGCGCTGACAGGTAAATATTCCCTTGATTCGTTCACCATTGCCACTTCTGACGGGCTCGTCTTCGCGTCATCCGGAGGCAACACCGCACAGGAGGATGCTGCCATCTACAGCAGGAAATATGACGGTAAAAAGCCGACGGGCATAGCCCTGTTTCGCCTGAACCATAAAGGTTCGGAGCTGGTGGGCATTGTCCGGTCAACAGATATTATTACGGGAGTGACACAGAAATGTATTGAGAGCGACATAAAAAAAATATTAAACAAGTGGATATAAAACGATATGAGAAAATCCCAGTAATCTTATATAAATACAATAGAAATACTCATCACTACAGGGTGTTTAATGGTCAAGGTTTACACGATTGCTTCCGGAAAAGGCGGTACTGGGAAGACTACTGTTTCTGTTAACCTCGGCACAATGCTTGCCCTGCTGGGCAAGGAAACCTACCTCATGGATGCAGACATCGGCATGGCGAACGTTGGCCTCATCCTCGGTCTGCAGAATGCACCGGTCACCCTGCACGAGGTTCTTGCCGGGAAAGGAAACATCAACGATGCAATTTACGAAGGCCCTGGTGGACTGAAGGTCATCCCGAGCGGTATCTCACTCCAGGGATTCCAGCAGGCAGATCCAGACAAGATTCGCGATGTCATGGGCGATATCGTGAAGCGCTGTGATTTCCTGCTGATTGACGCTCCGGCAGGTATAAGCAAGGACGGCGTGGTCCCTCTTGCCGTTGCCGACGAAGTCATCCTTGTCGTCAACCCGGAACTCTCATCCATTGTAGACGCCCTGAAAACCAAGATCCTGACGGAAGTTGTCGGAGGGCATGTCCTGGGAACCATCATCAACCGGATTGACCAGAGCAAGACGGACATTATCTCCAAGAAGATGGAGAAAGTCCTTGGCGTTAAAGTTCTCGGCATCATTCCGGAAGACAGCAATGTCCGCCGTTCAGCTTCGGCAAAGACCCCGATTGTCATCAAGTTCCCGACCTCCCCGGCATCGAAAGCCATAAAGCGGATCGCCTCGGATCTCGTCGGTGTGGCATATAAGGAAGAGAAATCTGTCGAAGTCAAAGAAGGATTTATCGACCGTTTCAGCAAGGCCCTGTTCAAGAAGAAGTCCGAGAAATAACGTTCCAGCTCCCCCTGTTTTTTAATTGTTCTTATATCGGTCCTGGTGTTCGCTTTTTACTGATGTATAAAACATTTTCCAACGGCGGGAACAGTGCCGGTTCGAAGAACATGATGGATATCCTTGTATCTCCTCTCTCTCGAGATTCGACATCACAAAACAGAAGTTCACGCAAACCGTATTCTGCTCAGTTGCTGAGCCAGCTCAGATCTTTTAAGTCTTCTATCTCGTTCAGGTCAACGTGCAGTTCTGCAGCCTTCTCCGGGCTTACTCTGGCCCTGCCATGGTGGCTGCAGATCTCGGCACCGGAGGGCGATGTGCTGTCCCTTATCGATTTACCGGATTCTATCAGCCCGTAATCCTGGTAGACTGCAGCATCGCGGAATGCACCCTCAACTCCTTCACTGAACAGGGTATCGAACGCATTGCGGCACATGAGCTGGTTCTCGAATTCCGACGGGATAGAGTTACCTGCATTGAACGACAATGCAATCGAATTGAGCTTGCCGGTGATCAGGTTTGCGAGCATGTCGAGATCGTGCGTGTTACCGGATGCAAGGAACAGGATATTGAAATCGTCAGTATACAGCCACTGGGCTTCACCATTGTCTGTCAGGAAATGGATCCGTTCCGTTATAATCCAGCTGCCGCGTTTGATCCGGAATTTCAGGAAATGCCAGTCAGGTTTCCGTTTTACCCTGACGGGAAAAATATTCTGGAAGAGCACGGTCTTTGTTTTACCGTCCCGCATCTCATCGATCTCGATCTCAAAATAGCGGATCTTCGGGTAGGGGGGGGGGAGGAGGCAGTTCTCGTACACCTTCGATACCTCCATCAGCGGGACATCGATCGGATTTCCGACGTCGAAAAGATACGTATGGCGCTCATGCCGCCAGGCAAGCCGCCGGATCTTATGATACACAATACCGGTCACGTTTTCATCTCGCAGACGTCGGGGAATCCGACCGTGCAGTAAAAAAACCAGTAAGATTACCTTCCGGTTTAATGTAGGATAAAGGTTCATTTATAGTTTTTTTTCTATCCGGCAGGTCCGAAACATCCGGCTGCAAAGAAACGGTTATGTTTTCTTTGCCACTCTGATCTGGCCGGGGGTCTTTTTTTGGACAGGGATGGATATCCCGATAAGATCGTGCTGGTCGTTCCCGCAGATCAGGGTGCGGGATATCGGCACCATGCATCTCCGGATAATAACAGCATATGCCAAAAACAGAATTATGTTAAAAAGTAATTATAAGGTGATTAGTCCTTTTTGTTCGTGATCGTGAAGACGCAGTTCTCGTCGCCTTTGGACTTGCACTTGATCTCCTTTGCCTGAACCCTGATCCCAAAGGAGCCTTCGATGATCCCGGCAAGCAGGCCGGCCGTGCAGAAACAGACGTTTTTACCGATATTTCCGAACGATTCGGACTCGACGGTGTGGGAGAGCGTGATGGTCTTCAACTTGGTCTTCTCCTCCCATTCCTCCTTGACGAAATTGAACCAGCCCATCTGGGAGTAGAAGGCAAAGGCCATGTCGGAGAGGGTCTTGGGGTTCGTGATGCCCATCTGCTTGTAGTGCTCGACATTTTCCTTTCCCATATCCATGTAGGCACGGTAGTTGACACCGCTTGCCGGCGCCTCCCCCATGGTCTTCTTTAATGAATTGGTCATGGATGTAAAGATGAAACGGGGCATCATGACCACTGGTTCATCGATGAGGGAGATCGTGCCCTCAAGGGGTTTGTGCTCGATGAACTCGGTAATGGCAGACTCACCTTTGACAACGGACTCGGCCTTGAACTTCCAGCTCGGTTCAACCTGGTCGCAGACAAACTCGCAGTACTCATCGCCTTTCGCATGGCAGGTCTTCTCGAGACAATACCACGACTTACCGGTTACTGCGGTGAGGACGCCTTCGATCCAGCCTTGGTGAATACCGCAGACTGCCATGTTCCAGTCCTTGAGCACTACGGATTCGAAAGTATACTTGGTCCTGATGACGATCCGCTTTTCACTGGCAGAAACCAGCTCAAACGGGGCGCCCCAGCCCTGCTGGTGCTGGAGCTTGAAGACCAGCATCAGGAATTCTTCGGGCTTTAATTCCATGCCGAGTTTCTTTAAAAGGTTATTGAGCCCGACAGAACCCGCCCCGATCGAACGGAAGAGCTTGCGCACTGCCTTGACAGCAAGTTTCTTGTTGAGGTTCGCCTCGTACATCTCATAAATAGCTTTTATGAGATAGTTGGGGTTGCTTGCAGTTTTCACACCAAAAACAGAATAGGTCCCGGCGAGCGGGTCATGCTCGATATAGGGGGTGACGGTCTTATCACCCTTGATGAGCGCCTCAAAATCCTCACGACCAATCTTCATGAATGTTTGATCTGTCATTCTCTGATTAAAGGATTTCGTATTTTATGTTTTTTTTAAAAAAAACAGGAAATATTCTACCGGAAAAACCAAAAAAACGAAAGAGTATATACTTAAATTTCGAGGGTGATCCGGGTATGGCCCGCATCAAATATGATAGGGAAGGTGGAGATCACCGTTGCCCGGTCCCTGATAATACAATCATACTTGCCGTGCAGGAGTTTGAAGCTTACCGTGCCGTTCTGGGTAGTGATATCATTGCAAATTATCTGCAGGTCTTTCCTGATGGCGACATGCACCCCGTTCAATGGTTCGCCGTTCCGCTGGACCGCGACAGAGAGCACCCCGAGACCTTCGCTCTTCCTCCCGATCTCCGGGATTAGGTCCCTGCTTCTCTTGCAGATGTGGCCTTTTTCAAGGATCCGGCATCCCACGACAACTGCTTCCACATAGTCGCGTTTCACTTCATAGAGATCGAACTTCTCCGTACCGGAAAGCAGCATGACTGCCTTATCGCCGTACAGGATCCCTTTTTCGTCAATAAGGATGGCCCCTTCGGGTTCACCATCAAGGAGGGCAAGGTCGAATTCCCGGTCGCCACTCACCGCAACCGCGATCCCGTTTATATTCTTTGACTGGATGGATCGGATCAGTTCAGGCAGCGTGTAGGTCCCAAGCCGGGTTGAATCTGCAAGGAGCGTTCCTATAAGTTCCTGAATTTTCATAGATGTATCATCCCAAGCGCATATGCTGGCCAATTGAATCGGAAACCGGCCCTGGTTCCACACTGTGTCTGCTGGAGATATTGGCGACATCGGTATTATATATTTGCGAATTTTATCGTGGAGATCTCTCTAGCAGAAGAATCTCTTCTTATGTCTGCTCCTGTAATGATAATCCTGTTTGAAGAATTTTGTTTGAATTCTTCTCCTGTTTCGGGTCTGATGACACTCAGCGTCATACATAAGTGCTCAGGAAAAAAACGGTATACCGGATCTATGGAATCATTCTATCCGATGCTGATCTCGGCAACCGCGGTTCTTGCCACCCTGGCCTATGCCTCGTATCTCGACATCAGGGACCGCCGGGTACCGTTCATATACTGGCTTCCGATGCTTGCTGTGGGGATCTGCTGCACAGTCTTCCTGCTCTGGCAGGCCACGTCAAACCTCAGCCTGATCGCTGGCTACCTCTCCCTTGTTGCCAGTTTCCTGTATCTTGATTATCTCGATAACCGGGGAAGGACCGACTCGCCCGGTCTCACGTTTTATTACCGGAAGGCATCGATCTTCTGGTATCTCGCCCTTGTCCTTGCCCTCCCGGCCCTCTCATGGTTTGTACTTGCACCTTCCCTCAATACGCAGCTTGTTCCCTGGTATGCGATGTTCGCCGGGATATTCGGGTACGTCTCCTACATGGAATATACCGGCAGGTTTGAGGAGAGACCAAGAACAAAGCGGAAAACGCAGGAGATGGATGTTGCCCGGGCCATCAGCCGCTGGTACTTCGTCCTGATCATCCTGATCTACATCGTAACCACCACTCTGATGCTCTTTTACCAGGGCAGCTGGGGTGCACCGGCCTCCCTTATCCTCCTCATCACGGTGTTCTGCGGAGTCTTCTACACTTTCGGGAGAATGCACTTATTTGGCGGGGCTGATGCATGGGCACTGATCTTCATCGCGTTCTGTGTCCCCACATTCCCGTTCACGCCGCTGCTTGGCAACCCGCCGCTTCTTTTTCTGGCATTCACTGTACTGCTCAACGCCCTGCTGCTGAACCTCGTGGCACCGGTCGGGATCTTCGCCATTAATATCCTCCGCGGGAACCGGGCACCGGTGATGTATATGTTTTTCGGTTTCCCGGTCAAGGGGGAGGAGATCCAGAACGAATGGGGATTCGTGATGGAGGATTTCGAGGAAAAACAGGGAACGGTCAGCCGGAAATTTATCGGGTTCTGGGACTCGATAAGGCGGATGTACGCGGGAGAAGATCGGGTATACACCAAGGAACTCCGGGAACAGCCGGAGAAATTTGCCAAAGAGCTTGCGATATACCGGAAGGCGGGAACCGTGTGGATCTCTTACGCGGTCCCGTTCATCATCCCGATCACGGCCGGGCTCATCTCAGCCATCTTCTTCGGGGATTTCCTGTTTGCGATCATGAAGATTTTTGTGACGGGGTAAGACGATGCTGAACCTGAAATTTGTCGATGGGCTTATACCGGTGATCGTGCAGGACGCACAGTCAAAGGATGTGCTTATGATGGCATATGCGAACGAGGAAGCGGTCCGGCTCACGCAGGAGACTCATTTTGCCCACTATTACAGCAGGAGCAGGAAGAAACTCTGGAAGAAAGGCGAGGAGAGCGGCCATTTCCAGAAGGTCGTGCGAGTCCTCGCCGACTGCGATGAGGACTGCCTGATTTACGAAGTCGGGCAGACCGGCGCTGCGTGCCATCTGGGATACCGCTCCTGCTTCTTCCGGACCCTTGACGACGCCATTATCGGGACAAAGATGTTTGATCCCGAGAAAGTGTACGGGAAAAAAGGGCATTGATTTTTTCTGCTCTGGAGAACCCTTATTTTTATCGCATGGGCCCCCTCTTGCGGTTCTTCCCCTGCCTCAATTCTGATGAGATTCAGCACCCCCAAGAGCGTCCGATTTATCTGAATGATGGCTCCAGAGCAATTTTTCTTTTAATCATAACGACAGCATTTGCGTTCCTCATACATATCGGGTTCCTGAAACGCGGATACCGGCCGGCTACTTTACCGCAGAAAAAATACAGCCCCGGCTGGCAGAAAAAAAAGGAAGAGGCGGTTATGCCGGGCCGGCAGCGTCGTAGACCTGACTGAGGTAGCGTGCCTCAAATATCATGACCGGTGCGACGAAGAGGAGCTGGATGATGATGCCGAGAACAGGTATCAGGCCAAGGATTGTTATAACGATCTCGACAACAATCATGGCAACGAACAGGACGATCAGGGAGAGGATGTAGCTGCCCCACCCTATCTTTCCGATGGTTGCTGATATCGCCCGGAAATTGAACGCTTCACCCATGCTGCCGGTACGGGCAAACCGTATGATACCGATAGTGGAAAAGATCACTGTGATGATGCCAACAATGATGACGACGAGGAGATACAGTCCGAGTGTCCCTATAACTACAGCAGGATTACCGGAAGATACCACACTGCCGGCTGTTGACACGGCGTTAATGCTGATAAATGACCACAATGCCGCGCCAATGAGCACAACGAAGAGGATAAGCAGGGGAATGGCCCATACCAGGGAAACAATCACGTACTTTATGCCGTCAACGAAGAGCGTGCCCCAGTCGCTTACTTCCGGCGCTGGCTTTTCACCGCGGTAGACTTTCAGCGTATATCCAAGCAGCGGGAGGCAGAGAAGAATCGTTGCAACCACGAGTAAAAACCATTGCATCCACTTTCCGACAATTGCCTCCTTTGTATAATCAAAAGAGTCACTGAGCATTGTAGCAAAATCCATTTCAACACCTTTTTTTTAGAGTTTTATCAGTTCAGATATACCAATCTGCGGCATTTTATAAAAGATAACGGGTATCTTTCCATTTTTTATACAACATGAAACCCGGCCTCCCTCACGGATCACTCCTCTCTGACCGTGATAATCTCTACCGGACACAGGCCGGCCGCCTCCCGGGCACAAACCGCAAGCTCTTCCGGCACCTCACCTTCGGCACGGCTGCCGCAGAACCGGAATGCTTCCACCAGTTCCGAATATTCATCACACGGGTTCTGGCCAAAGACCTCCGGGCAGGTGTTCCAGCACGCCCCGCAGCTGACGCAGGAACCCCGCTCGATTTTCACGTACATGATAGTGCCGGAACTCTGCAACTGCAACTATAAAAAAACAGGGTCACGGGGTTTGCCATACTTGTCACCCCGTACCTGCTGAAGCAGTAAGCCCCACCGGCGGTCACAGTCGCTGCTGCAGCGGGCGTGACGGCATATCCCCAATAATGGGCTGCTGGCGGCTCAGGGGAAGTGAGGATGAGAGCCCGGGCGAATTTTTATCACGGGTCCGCATCAGGATGTCCACCAGGCAGAAGAACGCCGCTGCTTCCACCGGGTCCGCAAAAAGCGCCAGTTCCGCGTCCGTACGCCGTTCGAGGATGTCCGTGATGTACTTCCCGTAGTGCTGCTCGTGGCTCTTCAGGGCACGGGCGGTCTTCTTCCACCGGAGGATGAGGGGGTCCAGTTCCATTCTTCGCATACTATTCACCTGCACAACCATCGCCATGATCCCGATATTAAGGAGCTGCCGGCGGGGCGTGAAAGTGCGGGGTGCGGGGTTTCTGCCGGTGAATTACAGGTATTAATCCCCGCAGGGTGTACTGCTCCTCCTCAGAATGGATATTCTTATGGCTGAATTCCGGATACCAACCTGCGATCATAACCACGATGAGACACCCATGCGACGGGTATGGGCTGACGGTCACGGCGATGTTGTATACCAGTGCCCGGTCTGCGGCAGGAAAATTCAGGTCCGGGTGTGAAGAACAGGCATTTCCTTCCTGCCGGACCGGGCGAAACCCCGGAAATAATCACGATGTGCCAAATCCGCTGCCACGACATTCGCGGCCATTTTCTCCTCCGGAAAAAATGTGCCGGTATTTTTGCCCTGTAGAAATCATTTAATATTAATTATGACGCTCTTTTGGGCTCTGCCCCCGTCGGTATGGTATCCCCCAATTGCGATTGCGCCGTATTACCCGTACGCTATCGTGGAGAAAATTCCAGTTTAATGCCGAGGCATCGCAATGTACCCCCGCCCCCATGGGGGGCAGGGTTGGCGCAAGGGAGGAGATCATCACTTGAAAAGAGGGTTTCTCCAGAGCAGGTATTTTTTTCTTTACGGGCGCCTGACAATTTCACCGGCAATTGCCGGATCACCGGATACAATACACCGACACCTCACCTTCACTAAGACAGAGGTCAGAACGCGCAAGCACCCACTGCATGGGGGG
>Ga0182011_10003262_pt1 | contig 13341 bp, 10 predicted proteins | sample 711E1DmetaG_FD_120481 | JGI IMG/M metagenome (GOLD analysis project Ga0182011, IMG submission 120481) | Permafrost microbial communities from Stordalen Mire, Sweden - 711E1D metaG | ecosystem: Environmental > Terrestrial > Soil > Wetlands > Permafrost | place: Sweden: Stordalen | collected... | reverse complement strand
GCCTCCGTGGCATTCGACGCGATCGACGCGGCCAAGGCGCGTAGCATCGACATTTTAATGCTCGATACCGCCGGCCGTCTGCACAATAAAGTCAACCTCATGAATGAACTGGAAAAAATCGTGCGGGTCATACGGAGGAACACTCCTCATGCGCCGGATGAAGTGTTACTGGTGATCGATGCAACTACCGGTCAGAACGCCTTAAAACAAGCTACAGTTTTTAATGAAAGCATCGGACTCACCGGTCTAATTATCACCAAACTCGATGGTACGGCAAAGGGCGGAATCGCGCTGTCTTTAACGAAGAATTTGAATATCCCGATTCGAAAAATCGGAGTAGGCGAGGGAATGGCCGATTTACAGGATTTCAGTCCCGGCGCTTATGTCGAGGCCATGTTCGGTAATTTATTTTGATCGGATAATTCAAGTAATCTGTTCCCCTTGGAGACCCCTATGAAGAAATTAATTTTACAAGGACAGTCAACATACGACGGCGCCGGAGTCAAGTTAAAGCGGATTTTCGCGCATGACCATACAAAACTTACCGATCCGTTCCTGCTCCTCGACCATTTCGGTTCAGACAATCCCGATGATTATATAAAAGGCTTTCCCTGGCACCCTCATCGCGGGATTGAAACAGTGACCTATATGCTCGGCGGAACGGTTGAACATGGCGATAATATCGGCAACTCGGGCACGATCGGGCAGGGAGACATTCAATGGATGACCGCGGGAGGCGGCGTCATTCATCAGGAGATGCCCCAACCTTCACAGGGAATAATGCATGGATTGCAGTTATGGGTAAATTTGCCCGCGAAAAACAAGATGATGGGGCCGCGCTACAGGGGCATACTCGACAATGAAGTGCCTGTTGTCAAGATACCCGGCGGAGAAGTGCGGGTCATAGCCGGCGCATATAAAAATGTAACCGGCCCCGTGCGGGACCTTATGGTGGATGTCGAGTACCTGGACGTTCGGTTAAAGAAGGGAACTATCCTGTCCCACGAGGCCAAGAAAGGATACGCGAGTTTTTGTTATCTTATTGAAGGAACAGGTGAGTTTGATGACGCAAAACTGGAAAAAGCGCACCTGGTTCTTTTTACGGAAGCCGGTAGCATCGCAATAAAGGCCACTCAAGATGTCCATTATATATTCGTTACCGGCAAGCAGCTCAATGAACCTATTGCCTGGGGCGGCCCAATCGTCATGAACACCGAAAAAGAGCTTGAAATCGCTTTTAAAGAGCTTGACGAAGGAACGTTTATCAAGAAAAAATAGAAAAAGTGAGGTCAGGATTTGTTCGTAACGGTGAATTTTAATTCCTCTCCGTTCGCTGACACTTTAATTGCTTGCCCTTCCTTCAATTCCCCCGCCACGAGCATCCGCGATATGGGCGTTTCGAGGAGCCGCTGGATCGCGCGTTTGAGAGGCCGGGCGCCATAAACGGGATCGTAACCGGTGGCCGTCAAAAGTTTTTTTGCCGATGTATCGCTGGAAAATGAAATGCTTTTTTGCTCAAGCAGCGCGGCAAACCTCGCAAGCTGCAGATCGACGATGCTGAGCAGGTCCTCCTGAGTCAGCCCGTGGAACACCACGATCTCATCGACCCGGTTGATGAATTCGGGCCTGAAATAATTCTTCAATTCGCCAAGTACCGTGTTTTTTATGGTCTCATAATCCCTGCCCGCCGCGTCAACGATATGCTGAGAGCCGATGTTGGAGGTCATGATGATTATGGTGTTCTTGAAATTCACCGCGTGGCCCTGGGAATCGGTCACGCGGCCGTCGTCGAGGACCTGCAAAAGCACGTTGAAAATGTCGGAGTGCGCTTTTTCGATTTCATCGAATAAAATGACGCTGTAGGGCCTTCTCCGCACCGCTTCGGTGAGCTGGCCGCCTTCGTCGTAGCCCACATAACCCGGCGGCGCGCCGATAAGCCGCGACACCGTGTGCTTTTCCATATATTCCGACATGTCAATTCTGATCATGGCGTGCTCGTCGTCGAACAGATTGAAGGCAAGCGCGCGCGCAAGCTCGGTTTTCCCGACGCCCGTGGGCCCGAGAAAAATAAAGCTGCCGATCGGACGGCGCGGGTCTTTGAGACCTGCCCTGCCGCGCAGTACCGCGTCCGCCACGGCGTCAACCGCTTCGTTCTGGCCGATGACGCGCTCATGCAGATGCGCCGCAAGCGACAAGACCTTTTCCTTTTCGCCTTCCACGAGTTTACTCACGGGGATGTGCGTCCACCTCGCTACGATGGCCGCGATGTCCTCCTCGTCGACCTCTTCCTTGAGAAGGCGGTCCTGGCCGCTCTTGCCTTTGAGGGACTTTTCGGCGTCGGCGAGTTGCTTTTCGAGCTGGGGTATCGTGCCGTGCGTAAGCTGGGCCGCGGTATTGAGGTCGTAGCCTCTTTGCGCTTTCTCGAGCTCGTATTTCGCCTGCTCGATTTTCTTCCTCAACTGCTGAAGCGAAGCGATCTGCTGTTTTTCGCCGTCCCAGCGGAGCCTGAGCGCCTTCGCTTTTTCCTTGACGTCAGATAGTTCCTTCTCGATTTTTGCCAGGCGTTCCTTCGATGCGGGGTCCTTTTCTTTTTTCAGCCCGGTCATTTCTATCTCAAGCTGCATCTGGCGCCGGGCGGCCTCGTCGAGCTCAAGGGGGCTGCTGTCCATTTCCGTGCGCAGGACGGCGGCGGCCTCGTCGATCAGGTCGATGGCCTTGTCCGGAAGGAAACGGTCGGGGATATACCGGTCCGATAATACCGCCGCTGCGACGATTGCGCTGTCCCGGATCTTGACGCCATGATGGTTTTCGTAACGCTCCCGTAGTCCGCGCAGGATCGAAATCGTGTCTTCGACGCTCGGCTGGTCCACGAGCACGGTCTGGAACCTTCTCTCAAGCGCTTTGTCTTTTTCTATGTGTTTCCTGTATTCGTCAAGCGTCGTCGCGCCGATGCAGTGCAACTCGCCGCGCGCAAGCATCGGCTTAAGCAGGTTGCCCGCGTCCATGGCGCCTTCCGCGGCGCCCGCGCCCACGACCGTGTGGAGCTCATCAATAAACAGTATAACGTTTCCCTGGGCCTCGGCGACTTCTTTTAAAACGGCCTTGAGCCGTTCTTCGAATTCACCACGGAACTTCGCGCCGGCGATAAGCGCGCCCATGTCGAGCGACACAAGCCGTTTATTTTTAAGACCTTCGGGCACGTCGCCCCGGATTATACGTAGCGCCAGACCTTCGACGATCGCGGTTTTTCCCACGCCCGGGTCCCCGATAAGAACGGGATTGTTTTTCGTGCGGCGGGACAATATCTGAATGACGCGCCGGATCTCTTCGTCCCTGCCGATGACGGGATCGAGCTTGCCTTTCTGGGCCATGTCCGTAAGGTTGCGCGAATACTTTTCAAGCGCGTTGAACGTGGCTTCCGGTTCGGGAGACGTCACGCGTTGATTGCCGCGTACGGACTTCAGGACGTCGAGCACCTTCGCGGGCGAGACCCCCGCCGAAGAAATAATGCCGCGGCAGTCTTGGTCTTTGTCAATGGCGGCAAGGAACAGGTGTTCCACGCTTACGAATTCGTCCTTCATGCGGGACGCTATTTTTTCCGCTTCGTTCAGGACCTGCGTAAGACTGCGGGACATGTACGTCTGAGTCGCGCCGCTGCCCGTGACCGCAGGCAGCGTGCGGAGCTTGTCCATGATTGCCTGCTGTATGGTTTCCGCGGCGACCCCCAGTTTTTCAAGGACCGTCTGGACAAGCCCGCCCTGCTGCATACATAACGCAAGAAGCAGGTGCAATGGAAGGACCTCCTGATGGTCCATTTCAACGGCGATTTTGTTGCAGCCGTTGATCGCTTCCTGTGATTTGCTGGTGAATTTTTCCACGTTCATGAAGGCTCCTTCATTTCACTCTTACATATTGAAAACGCCTTATTCTTCCTCATCATAAATCTTTTTCACCCGTTCTTCTACAATCGCACTAAGCTCAATAACATTTTTTTCAATCTTGATGAGCTGAACGCAGGCCATGATCAATGAAAAAAGCAGGCAGGCAGTCAGACAAGCTAAAATAAAAACTTCCATACATTCATCCTTCTTTTAAAAGAAAGAAAATTCTTTTTCCGTAATAAAATCAAGGGAATCGTTTTCTTTCCTGAGAATCGTGTTCAAAGCTTTGCCGATGGCGACATGTGCGGGAACCTGAGCATACCCCGTTTTTTCCGTTCAAAGCCTGCCCGCGCAATCATGGCCGCGTTGTCGGTGCACAAAACAGGCGAAGGGAAAAATACCGAAAGGCCCGGCAAGGCCCGCATCCGCAGTCTTAATTGTGCATTACAGGCAACACCCCCCACAACGGCAATAGTTGTAATGCCCGTTTGCCGCGATGCCTCAAACAAATTCCCGGCCAGCGATTCCACCAGGGAATTCTGAAAAGATTTACATATAAGCGCCCTATTCGCGGCGATATATTCCGACCCGCGCTCCTGTAAAAAATATTTGACTGATGTTTTAAGCCCCGAAAAGCTGAAATCCAGCCTCGACGCCGATACCCGCGCTATCGGAAAGGGGACAAGCGGCCCGGCGGACGCTTGCGCCGCCTCGTTTTCTATGGCGCGGCCGGCAGGGTAGCTGAAACCGAGGAGCTTGCCGATTTTGTCAAAGGCCTCGCCTGCTGCGTCGTCAATGGTCTGACCGAGGCGCTCATAGCGCCCGAAATCCATTACTTTATATATCGACGTATGCCCGCCCGATACGACCAGCGCGAGAAAAGGCGGGCCAATGTCCGGATGTTCGAGAAAGATCGAGCTTATATGCCCTTCGAGGTGGTTGATCCCGGTGACCGGCACGTTATGCCCGCAATGGATACCGAGGGCAAAACTTATTCCCACAAGCAGCGCCCCAGCCAGGCCCGGACTGTCGGTGACCGCGATGAGGTCGATTGCGCCGAGGGAAATACCGGTCTTGACGAACACCGATCTGCACAGCGCATCGATTTTGCCCAGGTGGGCGCGCGAGGCCATTTCCGGGACCACGCCCCCGAACGCGGGGTGGATTTCCTGCGAATATATCTCGTTGGCCGCAATGCGGCCGTCCGTGAGCAGGGCGATGGACGTTTCATCACAGGAGGTTTCAATGCCTAATGTAATCATAAGTAATTTTCAGAACGATACAATAGAACAGATCTTTTTCTTCAGTAAAATCATGAAAATCTTTTAAATCAAGAAAATCCTGGTCAGTCTACAAGGCATCGGGCAAGCGACCGGCGCGAAGAAATGATCGGACGAAGTTCCGGATGGCAATTAACAAACGTTATCCGCCCGCGCGCACTCGACACGACTTCCCTGATTTTTTCCAGATACAGCAGTTCTTTTTCATACAGGAACATGACATTAGTAAAATCTATTTTCACGTGCGCGTCGGGAGTGCCGGGCAGTCCTTCGGAAAGTTTTTTCCATGCAGCGGCGAAATCCGTGTCCTTCTTTGCCTGGGAAAACAAGGCGATTTTGATTTCATTCCCCGGGGGAAGAGCTTCATGAGCGACGGGGGAGAAGGCCTGCTGCTTGACAAAACCAGTCCGGGGCCCCTGGTCGGCCATTGGCTGTTGCACCGCCGCCTCCTCCTGCCGGAATTCCGCGCGCACGTTTCGAACGATTTCAATGGCGGGATTTTCCTGTCCTGTAAATGATGCGGACCGGTCCGGATTTTCCCCGGGTGCCGTGTTTTCAGCGAATGTTGACGAATGCTGCTGGGACTTTTCCTTTTTAATGGCGTCAAACTCTATGGCTTTTTTTTCAATCTCCCCTTCTAAAGCGGAAATTTTCGAAGAAGTCGAAGACAGGTATATCCAATTAATGGTCCCCAATGCTATTGAAAGCATCGATAAAAAAACGATTAATGAAATAATTATTATTTCGGCGTTCATAGTGTCGCTCTTTTCATTGATAAAATATAATTAATGCCTAAAACTTCTAATTATAGTGAAAAACAAAAGTTTAGTTGCATTTTAATATTCTCATTCCTATCCCCTTTCTCACGTAAACGGGAGAAGGGGTAAAGGGGATGAGGGGGATAGTTGAGGTAAGAAAAATGAAGGCAGTTTAAAAACTATAATGTCTTTATTCGGGCATAATTACCTGCAATGTGATATTATTACTCAGGCATAAGTAGAGTTTTTATTAAATATTAAATATATTAACATTTTGTAATATAACAGGTTATGAATAATATTATTCACATGGCATAAATATCGCATATATAATGAACAAATGCCAAATTCATTTCAAATGCTTATTGTTTCCGAAAAACTGGAGATGCAAGTTGAGCTGAGAAAAAACCTTGCACGTCTTGGTTGCAAGGTTAAATGTGCAACATCATCCGAAAGCGGAATTGAAGAACTGAAAAAAATGAACTATGACGCGGTATTTGCCGATCTTTGTGTCAGGGAAAAAGGCGGAAGGGCCGTTGCCCGGTGGGTGAAAAACGAATCTATGAAATCAAAAGTGTTCATTGTGACTAGCTGGAAAGGCGAGTTGGAATTGAACCTTTTACGATTGGACGGGATCCATGCGGTCATACATAAACCATTTATTTTCAGTGAAATAAGGGACAAGGTCCTTGAACATATAGGTTAGTAGGGGCAGACCTGGGCGTCTGCGCCCGTCCGGCGTAGGCAGGTCTCCCGATAATTTCAACGGATCATGTTAGGAAATTTCAATGACTGATTCATGCATAGAATGTGGAAAAAAGCTGAAAGCCCTGGAAGTTCGAGAAGGGTTCTGTATTAAATGCCAGGCAAAAATAAACCATGATTTCAGCATTATTGACGAAATATTCGATGAGAAAGAAATATTCTTCGAAAATATCTTTGAACGGTAAACGAAATCCTCATGGTTTTACACGAAATTCAAAATCGACCCGATTTTACATGCTTTAAAATAAATAAATAAAATCTTGCATTTTAATAATTTTATGTTATATTAATTATTGTGGATTAAATCTAAGGACGTTTTAATGATCAAACGATTTTCAATAGCATTAACCGTTTTAATATCAGTTGTATCATTTCTTTTCGCCCAGGACAAGAAAGATATGATTGCCGCAAATCCAATAATTATCATACAACAAGCTTCCAGCAAACCATTGGCAAAACAAACGATGATTAAACCCAAACCTCAGTCAAACTGGTCCAAGATAAAAGACCTGTTCATGTAAGTGTAAATAAAATCTCCTTACGAGCGCGCTTTCAAGCGCTTTTTTTTTGCACAAAATCAACTATTATTTTCCCCGTTTTTACGATATACTATAGCTAGATACATTGTTTCCATTTTTATCGGCGGTTGTAATAGAATATCTCATGTTGTTTAAGCGAATAACTAATTTCATTTCCACTCTAGTGGCGATAACGTACGTTATTCTGCTTTCATGCGTCAAGGACTATAATCCTTTCGACGATTTGACAAACGCTAAGGTCCATGTTCTGTCGTGGTGTTTTCAGGGCATGGATTCCGTACCGATGTATACGACAGGAACAATAAAGACCGTTGTTGCGCTCAGCGAAGATGTGGATTCGTTCAAGGTGAGCGCGGGAAAGAACAGGTTCTTTGTCGATACGGTCGTCCGCAGGCATAGCGGTCCGGCAAGCGTAAACGGAGGGCCTTTTTTGTTTCCGGTCTCGTTCTTCGACACGGGCATGCATACGATTTCGGTCACAACCTTCCGGTCCAACGGCGAAGTTATTCCCGAGGAATTTTCGATCAGGGCCTTCAGTCTGCTTTATCAGCCAAACATACAGAAAATTTACGGGGTCCCTTTTCTTGCGTCGACCCCCAAGGTAACGGACAAAGACGTGCAGTATCACTGGTATTTCGGCGGCGGCAGGGAGGTAAGCGCTCTTGCTGAGACGCTCACCGTGACATTTACAAACGGTCAGCAGGTCCAGGGAAAGGGCGCCGTATGGGTGACGGATTTGTCGGGCATGCACGCGAGCCCGGCGGACTCATTTTCCTGGTCGTTCAAAGATACGTCTAAGCCGGTCATCTATTACTTTAACGATGCGAAAAACGGCGACACGCTTTTTACCGGCGACAGCATTTTCGTTTTCAAGGTGCATATAATCGACAATATCGACCAGACCGTGGACACCTGCTCGGTCAACGGAGAGCAATTTGAGCTGGTCAATTCACGGACGGCGGTTTATACCAAAATATTCAAGGACATGCCCCGGTATTCACGGCAGAGCAGTCCGTTGGCCATAACCGTATGGGCCATGGACAACCTTCAGTTCCATAACGTCGCGACCCGTACGTTTTACGCCTTTTATGATTCTTCGGGAGTAAAGAACGCAGACGCCAAGGTGTCTTTCTCTATTCCCGAGAATGATTCAGTCACGTATCGCAACGCCGAAATCACGGTAACGGGAACCGAGGAAAATTACCGGACGCAAACCATGATCGTGCGCATCGCGATCAACGATTCGGTGTCGGGCGATTACGCTACGATCCAGGGGAGTTCCGGCGTCTGGGTATGGCAGGTGCGCCTTAGGGCCGGAAGAAACCGGGTCGTGGCCGCGGGTTACTCCACCGACAACCGTTTCCTGGCCGCCGACACGGTAAGCGTTTTGTTCGACCCTAATTTTATCGACACCATCAAACCCATGATCTGGTCCGTCACCACTGCCTCAGGGGCGCAGGTCGATAATTTCATTACGGGCAGCGCAGCGGAAATGCTTAAAATAGTCGCCTTCGACGAAGGGTCCGGCATTAAGAGCGTTCTGGTCAACGGCGTTCCCGCGCAATCCGGGGATTCAAATAATTATATCTGGACCGCGTCGACCGGCCCGCTTATACACCAGATAAAGGGAAACAGCATCACGGTGCGCGCGATAGACCAGGGAAATAATTTTTACGAAAAAACGATCGTCATGTATAAAAATTCCCTGCCGCAGCTTGTTCCCACGATACTACCCCGTTCTTTGTGCGTGGACACGGCTTATTCTGTGAGGCTTGCCAGCTTCGACGCCGACAACGATCCCGTCACGTTCCAATGGGTGCAGGCGCCCAAAGGCATGACCACATCAGCGGACGGCGGCTTTTCCTGGAAGCCCGCGGCGGCGGCCATCGGCGCCGACAGTATGGTGGTCCATCTTCTCGACGGCTACGGACAGACGCCCGACACGACCTTCTATTTTTCGATTAGCGATTGCAGCCAGGCCCATGCGCCCGTGCATTTTACCACGACGGAGCAGGATTTTCCGCCGCTCATGCAGGCCGGCGTCGACAGCGTGTCAATGGTCCTGGCAATCGACAAACAGCCTTCGGAATACACGCCTCGATACTCTGCGCGCTTTACAGACAGGGACCAGCCCATCGCGTATAACGTGACTTCGCCGCTCCTCGTTTGGAGGCCCGTGGAAACAGATACCGGGTCTCGTAGGCTCATGGTGACCGTGGGAGACGGGGCAGTCTGTTTCGATACGCTGTATCCGGCAATCAAGGTGGTGCGCCGCAACCAGTACCCGTGCAGTCTTTCCTGGACGAGTTCCGCGGCATTGACGGCAACAGGAGAGCTCGATTTGACCAATGCGACCAAGATCGATACGCTCAATTTTACCATACGCGACCAGGACGATACTTTAACTGAAAAATATACCGTTTCGGTCATGCAAAACGGCTTGCATACCGTCCAGATGACCAATAATCGCGGCTTTTTAATTGCAATTTCACCCAACTCCGCTAAAGTCAAAGACACGCTCCATGTGTCCATCTCCGACCAAACAAAAACCTCCGACAGCATGACGCTTATTATAATCTATAAAAAAACTGTTGCATACTCGGTGCGTTTGCAGCTCAACACAACCGCTTCGGGAGCGGGCGTTAACTCCAACCAGTACGGGTTTCCGGTGCTTATCAGGTTGACTGGCAGCAATTTCGATTTCAGCAAGGCGCAGAGGACCGGGCAAAACGTCATGTTCACGAAAACCGACGGGACCGCGCTCCCATATGAAACCGAGCAATGGGACTCGCTTGCCCGGACCGCGGCTGTCTGGGTAAAGGCCGACACCGTGTACGGCAACGACAGCACGCATGGTATCATGCTTAATTGTGGCAACGCCGGCGTTTCAACTCCCCACGCCGTGTTCGATACGGCAAACGGGTTCCAGGCGGTATGGCATTTTAGCGAAGGGCCGAATTCAACCGCCCTGGACGCAACAGTCAACGCATTCAACGGCACGCCGAACGGCATCATGATGGATACCGCTGGAGTCATCGGCCATGCCAAGGCCTTCGACGGATTAACGGGCTATTTTGCAATGTCCAATACCGCAAGCGGCAAACTTAATTTCCCGTTGAACGGGCCCTCTACCATTTCGGCATGGGTAAACGTTGATGTTTTGGACGGGAATTTTCATTGTGTAATTTCAAAGGGCGATCATCAATATGCGCTTCAGGTCCGTAGCAACAATCAATTTGAATTTATGGAATTTGATAACGTCCAGGGCTGGCTCGGCGTACTCACTCCCGCTGTAACCCGGACGTGGAAATATGTGGTTGGCGTGAAAAATGGAGCGAACCAGTATCTTTATGTTGATGGCCTTTTGGCGGATGGAACGATAACGGTCAACCAAGCTACCGGCAGAGACGTTTCCAACGACGTTACCATCGGAAGAATATCCGCGGGAACCACTGGAACGGGCAATCGATTCTTCAACGGTAAAATAGATGAAGTGTGCATGGCGAATGTCGCTCGCTCCGCGGATTGGCTCAGGCTCTGCTACATGAACCAGAAACCCCAGGACGCTCTTGTCATGTTTCGATGATCAGCGGGAAACCGCCTCGGAAATCGCGTGCGTAAGCTCTTCTCTTTGGAAAGGCTTTTGAACAAATCCGGCGATCCCTTTGATGATCAATGATTGTGTGTCGGATACCAGGTTATATCCCGTTGAAACAAGAATGCGTGCGGTTGGGTTTATCTTCTTGAACAGTTTTATGCATTCATGCCCGCTCATGCGCGGCATGGAAAGGTCCACTATGGCTGCATCGAGGGAACCATGGTTGATCTTGTAATATTCCACCGCTTCAATGCCGTCTTTGCATGAAAAGACCGCGTAGCCCAGTTCTTCGAGCATTTCACGGAGCACGACCCTCACGTCCTCATCATCGTCGACAATGAGTATCCTTGCCGTTTTTGAATCCGGGCCAGAAAATCCTTTTTTCTTCGCCTCACCTTGTTTTACAACGAGCGGCAGGAAAATGGTAAACCGCGCCCCCTTACCGAGGGTCGAATCGATTTCGATCATGCCGCTTATGTTTTTAATGGTCCCATAAACGCTTGCCAGTCCCAGGCCAGTGCCTTTTCCGGCTTCCTTAGTGGTGAAAAACGGTTCGAAAGCGCGGTCTTTAGTTTTTTTGTCCATACCGCACCCAGTATCTGAAACTCGGAGCCTCAGGAAACTGCCGTGGGCGATCTCACCATGCTGGGTATCGCCGATAATCACTTCAGGGCCCACCGTCGCGGTCTCAAAGGTAAGCGTGCCGCCTTCAGGCATGGCGTCGCGTGCGTTCAAGGCAAGGTTGAGCAGCGCGTTTTGCATCTGGGCAAAATCGGCCATGATAGTGGTTGACCGGGCAGTTAGCCTCTCCATCACACGGATGCGTTTATCGAATGTATGGTTTATCAGCCTGATGACGCTTTGAATGACCTCGTGCACGTCCACGGCCACGATCGTATATTTTCCTTTTCGCGAAAAGGAAAGCAACTGCTGCGTAAGTTCGGCGGCCCGCTTCGAGGCGTCGATGACCATATCGATCCTGTTCTTTGTTTCGACCGAGTGGTTTTTCAGGTCCATTTCCACGAGTTGCGCGGCGCCGAGAATGACGCTTATTATATTATTGAAATCATGGGCAATGCCCCCGGCAAGCTGGCCGAAGGCCTCCATTTTCTGTGAATGGCGAAGTTGCTCCTCTGCGGATTTAAGTTCCCGTTCCGTACGTTTACTATCGGTAATGTCCCGGGAAATTCCCCAGGTTCCAACGATCGCCCCGTTCGTGTCCTTGAACGGAAATTTGCTAGTTATCGCCCAGGTTTCGCCACCGTCGGGCCAGACTTCTTTTTCTTCGATGCCGATGAGCGGCTTGCCGGTTATAATGATTTTCTGTTCGTCGTCGTAGGCCTTGCGTGCGTGTTCATGCGCGAAAATGTCGAAGTCCGTCTTGCCTTTAATGCGGGAGACGTCGGGCGCCGAAAGATGTTTTTTGCCCAGCGCCGAATTTGCCATGATAAAACGCGATTTGAGGTCCTTGAAGTAAACGACATCGCCGAGTTCATCCATCAGGGCCTGGAAAAAGATATGTTCCATTTCCGCCAAAGGCCTTTCATGGTCCGGCCGTTGGAAAGGAACAGGCGCGCCTGTTGGCGCGCCTTTAGCCTCGGTTTTCCCGGAAGTGGGCGCTTTTTTATTGATCAGGTCGTCAAGGTCTACCACCTCGTCGCCGTTTACGCTGGCGGGGGGTGTTTTATCGGGGTCGGAGCCGTCGTCGCCGTTTTTCGATTGATTAAATAAATTCGAAAACATTCCCATAAAGTCCTCCTTCAAAACCTGAAAGACAGCGTGAAACCAGCGGCCCCGATAACGGCGAGCGCGCAGCCGGCCGCGGTCAGCCAGCGGTCGCGGTCCCGGTTGACTTCCGCAACGGCCCGGTCATTTTTCGACTTCGATACCAACGGGCTGTTTTCATCAATAACGGTCTTATCGTTTAATTGGTCGAGTTTTTGCTGGTCATTATGCAAATGCGTAACGCTCCATATTCCTAGTGTCAAACCACCGGCGAGGAGGCATGACCCGCCATATCGCACTTCGTTCCTTTTCCTCGACAGCGGGTCCATGAGAATGGTAACCGGTACGCCGTCTTTTTTTGCGTCGGCTAGGGTAAGCGAATACGAGTATGGTTTGTCAACCACCGGTTCCTTTGTACCCTGGATGGTCAGGTCGGCGCGGCCGTTGCCGCGGAACGTCACCTGGTCGATTTTGATGTATTTGGTGAGCGAGTTGATGCCGTAAACGGTATATTGGATTGTGCAATGGGAAAATCGGGAACCAAGCCCGTTTTCGTGTATGAAAATCCCGTTCCAGTCATAGGGATTGGCCAGCAGCGTCGTCTCCCGGTTGAAAACCGTGTCGAATTCCGAAGTGAAAACGATGGGATTGTCAATGGTACCCTCCGCGATGAGGCAGCCTTCAATATGGAGTTCGGTAAAATTTTTAAACAGGACAACAACGCCGGGTTTGATTATGACCGTTTTGCCCGATGGAACGTAAATATCCGAAGTCACGCGATAGGGCCTGGCGCGG
>Ga0182011_10003259_pt1 | contig 13347 bp, 12 predicted proteins | sample 711E1DmetaG_FD_120481 | JGI IMG/M metagenome (GOLD analysis project Ga0182011, IMG submission 120481) | Permafrost microbial communities from Stordalen Mire, Sweden - 711E1D metaG | ecosystem: Environmental > Terrestrial > Soil > Wetlands > Permafrost | place: Sweden: Stordalen | collected... | reverse complement strand
TCCCAGTCGGATCTGGACAAAGTAGCGCTGCGCTTAAATCAACGCCCACGAAAGACTTTAGGTTTTCAGACTCCTGCGAGTAAACTTCAAGAAAGTGTTGCGTCGACCCATTGAGACCACCCGCATGATCGGAAACTGGCCTTCTTCCGAACAGGAAAAGCGCAAGTGCTTCGTTGACAAAGCTGCTCTCCCCCCTTAAACTTAGATTTTGTCTTTACAGGGAAAGGTGTGACTGATTGCAATGAGGACGTACGTAGCCAAGGGAGCAGAAGCCGAAGCCCTCAAAGTCGGCTCACAGTGGTTTGTCATGGACGCTTCCAACCAGGTGCTGGGCCGCCTGGCCACGAAAGCGGCGCGCATTTTAATCGGCAAGGATAAGGCCAGCTTTACGCCCTATCTGGATTCCGGCGATCACCTGGTCATCATCAATGCGGACAAGATTCGCATGACCGGCAACAAGGTCGATCAAAAGATTTATTACTCGCACAGCGGCTATCCCGGCGGATTGAAGGAAGTTCCCGCCAAGCGCCTTCGCGAGACCAAGCCGGAATGGATGGTCCGCGAAGCCATTCTCGGCATGTTGCCGAAGAACAAGTTGCGCGCGCGCCGTGCCAAGAAATTGCGTGTTTACCGCGACGCCGCCGGTTTGGCGCGGCACGCGGGGCAGAAGCCGCAACAGATTTAGCTTTGAGTTTGGTTCCGGCGGGGCCGGGGCCCGATTCTGGTTTTCCGCACGTAGGGGTTCCTTTCTAAGTGGTGCCTTAGCGGGGAGCAATCCGGACGTGAAGTCGATGGGATTACGCGGAGTAGTCTCGTCCAACAGGATTTCGAGGAGGAGCATTGAGTACAGTGGAAACGCCCGTTGTGGGCACAAAGACTTGGTTTCTCGGCACCGGCCGCCGCAAGGAATCCGTGGCTCGCGTGTTCCTGCGGGCCGGCACCGGCAAATTCACGGTGAACGGCCGCGAAGTCGACAAGTATTTTCCGAATCATGCCTGGAGTCATGACGCCACTGAGCCGCTGAAGTTCACCAGCCTCACCGAGCAGGTGGACGTCCTCGTCACGGCCAAGGGCGGCGGCGTCGGCGGGCAAGCCGGCGCGGTGCGCATGGGTCTCTCCCGCGCCATCATCCGCTTCAATCCGGAGTTGCGCCCGGCTCTTCGCAAAAATGGCTTTCTGACCCGCGATTCCCGTATGAAGGAACGCAAGAAGTACGGCCAGAAGGGCGCACGCAAGCGCTTCCAGTTCACCAAGCGTTAAAGAACTGGGCGGCACGGTTTTCGGCGGAGATTCTTCCGCCAATCGGGCTCTGGGGCCCTGGCGCAAGCCGCGGCCCCAAGATCACGGCCGGCAAGGAAGCCGGCAAGAGGCTGTTGCGCAGCATGTCTCGGCCACTCAAGCGTGGCCGCAACACGCGCGAAAAACAGCCATCTACTTAGGAGGAATAGTGGCGGTAGAAATCACCATGAAGGAGCTGCTGGAGGCCGGCGTTCATTTCGGCCACCAGACGCGCCGTTGGAACCCCAAAATGAAGGAATACATTTTCGGGGAGCGCAACGGCATCCATATCATTGATCTGCAGAAAACCCTGAAAATGTTCCGCGAAGCCAGCCGCTTCGTCAGCGACATCTCCGCGCAAGGCAAAACCGTTTTGTTCGTCGGCACCAAGCGCCAGGCTCAGGAAGCCATCGCTGAAGAGGCCAAGCGCTGCAATGCGTACTTTGTCAATCACCGCTGGCTGGGCGGCACGCTGACCAATTGGTCCACGCTGCAGAAGTCCATCAAGCGCCTGAAGCTCCTCAAGGCCATGACCGAAGACGGCCGCATGGAGCAGCTCTCCAAGAAAGAGCACGCGCGTCTGGACCGCGAAATGAAGCATCTGTTCCAGAACCTCGAGGGCATCGAGAACATGGCCCAGCTCCCGGATGCCATGTTCATCGTGGATTCCAACGCCGAGGAAATCGCCGTCAAGGAAGCGCGCCGCATGGGCATTCCGGTGGTCAGCGTCGTGGATACGAACTGCGATCCGGATATGGTCGATTGGATCATCCCGGGAAACGATGACGCGTTGCGCGCCATCCGCCTGTTCACCACCAAGATTGCCGATTCCGTCGCCGAGGGCCGCACTCTCTACGAGCAGTCCCAGGTTGCCGATCAGAAGCTCGCTGCCGACCAGTCTCACGAGGCGGGCGTGGATTACGTGGACACCAGCGCGTACGAGCAGTACGAAAAGCAGGAAGGTGATTTCGTCGAGGGCACCGAAGCCTTGATCGAAGCCGCCGCCGAAGCCACCGTGCCTCCCGACGAGGGAAAAAGCTAAGAACCGCGCGTGGCTACTCAATTTCAACGGCCCGGCGCTGTGCGCATCGTTCACGCCGGGCCATTTTTCTAAAATGCGTCCCAAAATTTTCGCAAAAACCGAGAGAAAAGGATGAGTACAACGAAACCTGTCATGGATATTCCAGCCAAGCTAGTGAAGGAACTTAGAGAACTTACGAATGCCGGCTTCAGCGATTGCCGCGCCGCCCTGGTGGAAACCAATGGCGATATCCCCAAGGCCGTGGACGTCCTGCGCAAGAAGGGCCAGGCGGCCGCCGCCAAGAAAGCCACGCGCGAAGCCAGCGAGGGCCTCATCGGACACTACATTCACGCCGGCGGCAAAATCGGCGTGATCGTCGAAATCAATTGCGAAAGCGATTTTGTGGCCCGCACGGAGGCATTCCAGACTCTTTGCCACGACGTGGCCATGCACATCGCCGCCGTCGATCCCCGCTACGTTCGCCGCGAGGACGTTACCCAGGAGATGCTCGAGCACGAGAAAGAAATTTACATGGCCCAGGCCCGCGCCACCGGCAAGCCCGAGCCCGTCATCCAGAAGATCGTCCAGGGCAAGATGGAAAAGTTCTACGAGGAGACTTGCCTCTACGAACAGCACTACATCAAGGACGAAACTCAGACCATCGGCGAGATGATTGCCCAGGCCATCTCCAAGCTCGGCGAGAACATCACCATCCGCCGCTTCTCCCGCTACAAAGTCGGGGAATTCACCGGTGCCGCCGCCGGCAGCGCCGCCGAAGAAACGCCAGCCACCGCCGGCTGATTCCCGTATGCAGTTCGGCCGGGTGCCCCAGGTTCGATTTTTTACCTGGGTCTTGGGTTTGCCTTTTCCCTCTTTGTCATTCCGACCGGAGGGACGGCGTCTTATGCCGTCCCGGAGCGGAGGAATCGCGCCTCGACTTTGGATTTTAGGCGTACCGCCGCGCCATCGTTTCCCTCGCCACACCCGCCTGTCTCATCATCCCATTGCATAATCCCGCAATTGTGACCCCAAACCTACGCCATCCCGCTCGATGTTTGTTACAATCGGCAAGGTTTCCCTCGGATCGGACGGACACACATGGCACGGCCATCGCAAGCGGTTAGAAAACCTACCAAAAAACGCCCCGCGTATCACCGGATTCTATTGAAGCTCTCCGGCGAATCCATGCAAGGTCCCCAGGGTTTCGGTATCGATGGCCAAACCGTCTATTCCATCGCCCAGGAACTCCGCGAAGTCCACAGGCTGGGGGTGCAGATCGCCATCATGGTGGGTGGCGGCAATATTTTTCGCGGGGCTCGCCAGAAGGGCTTTGAAATTGATCGTGCCACCGGCGATTACATGGGCATGCTCGCCACCGTGCTAAACGCGCTGGCCCTCCAGGACGCCCTCGAAAAGAGCGGGGTGAACACCCGGGTGCAGAGCGCCATCGAAATGCATCAGGTCTGCGAGCCCTTCATCCGCCGCCGCGCCACGCGCCATCTTGAAAAAGGGCGCGTCGTCATTTTCGCCGCCGGCACCGGCAATCCTTACTTCTCCACGGACACGGCTGCCGCTCTCCGCGCCATGGAAATCAAGGCCGACGTAATCCTGAAAGCCACGCGCGTGGACGGAATCTACGATGCCGACCCGGAGCAGGTCAGCGGCGCCAAGTTTTTCGCGGAAATCAGCTACCGCGATGTTCTGCATCAGAATTTGAAGGTCATGGATGCCACGGCCATCTCCCTCTGCATGGACAATGGCATGCCCATCAAGATCTTCAATATGCACAAGCCCGGCAACATCCGCCGCGTCGTTCTCGGCGAGCGTGTCGGCTCGACCGTCATGTCGGCGTAGAACTAGTTTTCAGTTCTAAGTTTTAAGTATTAGGTTTTAAGTAAGGCAGTCGGGGATCCAACGGTGTGAGCTGGGTTTCGTTTTCACTTGGGTAGGACAAGTTTGAAGTTGTAAGTACAGTAGTCAGTGCCCCAGCCGTGTGATTTTGGTTTTGCTTGAAACTGAGAACTGAGAACTGAGAACTGATAACTGATAACGTTGTTCCACGGCACGCACTTCACAGAGGATACACAAATGACCACAATTTCGAGCACCAAAGAAGCGTTCGCCGCTGCAAAAACGCGCATGGAAAAAGCCGTTGACGATTTTCGCAAGGAGCTCGCCAGCGTCCGCACGGGCCGCGCCAACGCCGCGATTCTCGATCATGTCCGCGTGGATTATCACGGTACACCCATGCCCGTGAACCAGCTCGGCAACATCACCGTCCCCGACGCCAGCATGCTGATGATTACGCCGTGGGATCCCAGCGCCGTGCCGCTCATTGACAAAGCCATTCGCGCTTCCGACCTTGGCCTCAATCCCGCCACCGACGGCAAGGTCGTGCGTATTCCCATCCCCTCGCCCACGGAAGAGCGCCGCAAAGATCTCGTCAAGCTCATCCACAAAGCCCTGGAGAATCACCGCACCGCCGTGCGCAACATCCGCCGCGACATCAAGGAAGCCATCGACAAGCTCGAAAAGGACAAGAAGATCAGCCAGGACGAGCAGAAGCGCGCCCTCGACGAACTCGAAAAGGTTTCCCACGCAGAAACCAAGAAAATTGAAGAGCTCTCCGCCTCCAAGGAAAAAGAGGTCATGGAGATTAAGTAGAAGAGATATCAGCGATCAGTTATCAGCGAGCAGCGATCAGGAACCAGGAAAGCCTCCCCGATAAGGGGAGGCTTTTTTTGGAGTGCGGTGGCTTGCCACCGCTTTTCACCCACTCCACCTTACCGCCAACCTGTCATCCTGAGGGCCGCGCAGTTTGCGGCCCGAAGGATCTCACCTGCTCCACAAATACTGCTGGCGCACCTTTCATAGCCCGTTGCGCCTAGCGCCCAACCGCTTCCTGATCGCTGATATCCGATCGCTGATCGCCGTCTATTGCTTCGGCGTGGCTTTCGCCGGCTTCGCCTCGTCCGCCGCCTCGCGCACCAGCGTGATCACCTGCGCCTGATCGCTCTGCACCGCCCGCACAAACGCGCTGTAATCCATCGCTCGCTCGCCCGGAATCTCCCGCAACAGAAAATTCACCCGCCGCGAGGCCGTCACCGTGTTCGCCAATGTGCTGTACTTCGAAGAAAATTTCGCGTAATCGCGCTCGACGGAAGTCCCGGCCGGCGTCTGCGCTGTTGTACCCGCCGGCAATTTCAGCGTCATCTGCGTGTCCACATCCAGCGGCGTCCCCAACTCAATCGTGCGCGCCGCTTCTCCTGCCGCCTGCTTGGCGGGCGGATCCGGCAATCCAATCTGCGGCAGCAGCGCCGGAATGCGCACCGGCTTCTTCGACCAGTCCACGAATTTCGCCTGCGTAATCTCGTATTCAACGGTGAAGGGATCCTTCGTCGCCAGCGGATCCGAAACATTCACGCTCGTCACCTGCCCGCGAAACCCATCCGAAATCGCCAGCAGCCCCGCCACATCCTTCCATTTCTCCTTCGCCGTCTGGTGAAATGCCACCCGCAGCAGCAGCTCATTATCTCCGCGTAAGGTGTACTTCACTTTTGCCGACAGGCTCCCGCTCTCCGCGAGTTTCGCGTTGACACCCACCCGCTGGTAAGCTCCGAACGGCAACCTCGCGGGAACTTTGCCGAAAAAACCGTCACGCTGAGAAACCAAGGGGATTGCAGTTCGTCCGCGGAGGTCCAGAGGAATCATTCCTATCGGAGCAACTTCAAGAGCTGGATCAAGCCACAGGTCTTTTTCCACTTCACTAGCTGTCATTGTCACAAGTACATTTGAGACGAGGGTGGGGCGTGCAATCTCCTTTTCCGGTGAATCTGTAGCAAGGATGAGAACTGGATACGTCATCGGAGAGTCCTGCAAACTACCGACCAGTGCGGAAAGTAAGGCGCACTTCTCTTCGGGAGTGGCGTAGCCGGAGGAAAGAATTTCTAGCGGGTCTCGCAGAGAATAGCCGGTTGCTCCGAAGGGTAAGTCCGCCGTGCGGATATGATTTGAAACCAGTTCATAAAACCATTCGATCTTCTCCATTTGGGCAGGGAATGACGCAGTCAATTGCCGTACTCGCGCTTCAAATTCAGGGGGGAAAATGCTGTAACTTAATTGAAACTGGAGTTTTGATTCTAGCGTCTCCCACTTAAACGTGGTGAGGGCGATGTCTGCAATTGCGTGTTCACCAGCCAGGTCGTCCGGCAGGCTGTTTCCGGTGGATATATGCCAAATGTAGATGCTACGAGCCAATTCACCTTCTCCGGTTTTATTTGTGGAATCGGGAGGAGTCTTTGGGTTGATGCGAATTTGAAGATTCTGTACAACGGGTAAATCAAGTTTATAGATTTCCTCGAGCACCTGGCCGGAACGGTCAAACGTGTGCTCCAACCAGAAATCCGGCGCCAGCGGATGCTTCGTCGTCGTCGTGATCACCCGGTACTCAATCGTGTCGCCTTCCTGTAAGCCGAGGATGCGCACCGATTTCACACGCACATCCTGATACGCGGGAAATTTCTCCACCGCCGGATTCGGAGCGTCCACGACAGCGCTCGGCAACAGCTCGCTTGTGCCGCCGTCCGCGTGGCTGATGCGCACCAGCGGAATCTCCACCTGTTGAAACGCGCGATTGTAATCAAAAGTCAGCCGCGCAAACTGGTGTGCTCCCAAAACATTGTTGATCTTGACGATTGTGTGAACTTCCTTGCGCGAATCCCCGTTCGCCTCGAAGCGAACGTGCGTCTCCAGCAACTGAATCTGAAAGGGAAGTTCCGGCTTGCTGGCAGGCTTCTCCGGCGCGGCCGCTTTTTCCTTGCCCGTTTTCTCTGCTGGCTCGGCAGTCTTCTGCCCGACTTCCTGGCCAAACGTCGGCCCCAGCAAGGCCAACAAGGTTGTCAGCAGCAAGAAAAAGCAAAATCGATCGCCTGTGCGTGTCACGCTGAAAGTGTAGGAGCCGCCGCGCCACCCGTAAAGCGCCGCCTCGCCTCACGTTGCCCCTCAGTCACGGGACCTCTTCCCACCTCCGGCCACAGAACCTGGAAGCCGCCTGCCGCGTGGCTGCGTCTAACAGCATGGTAAAATTGTGCGTTTGCGTTTCACCCTCAAATCACGATGGAGAGTGCGGATGAAGAATTACCTGCCGGTGTCGCTTCTCATGGTCACGCTGTCGGCTTTCGCGGTCCAGGCCAACGATGTAGCCAAGCCCAAAGGCCCTGCGGAGGACGGCACGCTGCCCGCCCTGGTCAAAATTGCCGGCGAAGGCACCATGGACTCCCACGCCTTCGAGTACCTCACCGAACTCAGCGATGAAGTCGGCGCCCGCGTCACCGGCACTCCCTCCGCGCAGAACGCCATCGACTGGGGCCTCGCCAAGATGAAGGCCATCGGCCTGCAAAACGTGCACGCGGAGAAGTGGTCCATGTGGAAAGGCTGGACGCGCGGCAAAGCCGAAGCGGAATTGCTCGCGCCGCTGCACCATTCCCTCAGCATCGATGCGATGGGCTGGACCGGCTCCACGCCCGCCAACGGCGTCGAAGCCCAAGTCGTCACCGCAAATCTTTTCGATCTCGACGAAGAAATCCGCAGTGTCGCCAAGTTCCGCGGAAAAATCATTCTGATGTCCCCGAAGGGCAACCCGAAAAAAGGTTTTGACGCGATCTTTGCCCAATTCGGCGATTTTCTTCGCGCTGCGCATCAAGCCGGCGCATACGCCGTGATTGGCGGCCAAGGCGGTTTCAAAGCCGAAGGCATGCACCTCACGCACACGGGAATCCTTGGTTTTGCCGCCGATTTCGCGATTCCCGTGGTGGACATGACCCGCGAAGACGATGGCCAACTCGAGCGTTATCTCGACGCCGGCAAAACCGTGCGCGTGCGCATGAATGTGCAGAACACCTTCAGCGACGGCCCCGTGGAGAGCGCCAACGTCGTCGGCGAAATTCCCGGCCGCGAGCATCCCGAGGAGATCTTCGTCGTCGGCGCGCATCTCGACTCCTGGGATCTCAGCGAGGGCGCCACCGACAACGGCACCGGCTCCTCCAGCGTTCTCGCCGCCGCGGACGCCATCGTCAAATCCGGCTCGCGCCCTCGCCGCACCATTCGCTTCGTGCTATTCACCGGTGAAGAGCAGGGCCTGCTCGGATCCCTGGCCTACATCAAGCAACATGAAAGTGAAATGATGAATCATCTGGGTGACGTCGTGCTCGACTTAGGGCAGGGCCCCATAAGAGAATTTCAGCTCGGCGGCCGCAGCGACCTTCTCCCGGCGTTCGAGCCGTTCCTCCGTGCGCTTGCCAACATTCGCGAGATCCAGGTCAGCGACAAAATCGAAATCGGCACAGACACCGCTCCCTTCACTCTCGCCGGTCTGCCTGGAATCAATCTCGATCAGGATTCTCCGGACTATAAGTACACCAATCATTCTGCCGCCGATGCCCTCGAAGCCGTCAAGCCCGATGTGCTGGCGCAAAACGCCACCATCCTGGCCATGACCGCTTTCTGGATCGCCGATCGCCCGGACCGGCTGGCTTCCCCCTGGCCTGCGGAGAAAACCGCCAAGATGCTGCGGGAAAAGGGGGAGTACGACGCACTGAAAGCCTTCGGCCTGTGGCCCTTCGGCGAGTTGGGTGCCGAACCGCCCGCAACTAATTGATTATAAATATCTTATGTGAAGAATGGGGAGCCCCAGCATCTTCTCGTTCTTGCTTCTCAAGTGGCTGGCCCAACCGGCACGAGCAGCCAGCGGGCCACAACCCACTTTTCCACAGTTTTTCTCTTCCCCTGTGGCGAATCTTGTTTGACAGAACCCTCTGTCTTCTCTATACTTTATGTTTTGTCAGGGGTATTTACCCCCTTGCTGTAGGCTATTTCGCTCAGGGGGGAAGGTTGGTTGGAAGGGAATCCTTCGGTCCCGGAACAGGTTCGATGGAATGGGACGGAAGAGCGGCCGGAATGGGGCGCCAGCCCCGAAAAGCCGAGTAAGCCTCTCCGATTCGGAACCAAGAGCTGATCGCTAGCCTCTTGGAGTGCGTGCGGAGTCTCTTGCTGGTATATCCGGATTCGCAGTACACCTTTCAGCATCTTTGTGTGCTCTCGCGAATTGGTCTGCGCGCAACGCGAGAGTTCGGAAATTTGTCTGCGCGCAACGACAAGTGGCTCGCGATATGCCTCGCGATTCGCTGAAGAAAAACGAGGAACGACTGTGCCGACGTTTTCGCAACTGATTCGGTTAGGTAGAGAAGGAATCCACTCGAAGACCAAGTCGCCCGCGCTTATGGGCTGCCCGGAAAAGCGTGGCGTGTGCATTCGCGTGTACACCCAGACGCCGAAAAAGCCGAACTCCGCGCTCCGCAAGGTCGCGCGTGTGCGCCTGACCAACGCCATCGAGGTCACCACGTACATCCCCGGCGTCGGCCACAACCTCCAGGAGCACTCCATCGTGCTCGTGCGCGGCGGCCGCGTGAAGGATCTTCCCGGTGTCCGCTACCACGTTGTGCGCGGCACGCTCGATGCGGCCGGCGTGGAGAATCGTAAGCAGGGACGTTCGAAGTACGGCGCCAAGCGGCCCAAGGCCGGCGCTGCGGCGAAGTAAATCTGGTTTTGTAGGGGCCGCCTTCTGAGGCGGGCCGTTTTAGTGAGTTCGAGAAGTTTCGAAGGAGCGAGAACAGCGATGCCTCGTAAAGGAATAGTCAGCCGGCGGGTCCAAGCGACCGACCCGGTCTATGGAAGCGACCTGGTGGAGAAGTTCATCTGCTCGATGATGTGGGAAGGCAAGAAGAGCACGGCCCAGCGCGTCTTCTACGGCGCCATGGATCAGGTCGCCAAGAAGACCAGCGACGACGCTCTGAAAATTTTCAAGAAGGCCATTGAGAACCTCAAGCCGCTTGTCGAAGTCAAGACGCGCCGCGTGGGTGGCGCCAACTATCAGGTGCCGGTGGAAGTGAATCCCTTCCGCCGCCAGTCTCTGGCCATCCGTTGGCTGCTGCAGTATTCGCGCGAACGTGCTGGAAGGACCATGGTCGACAAGCTCGCCGACGAGCTGATCGACGCGGCCAATTCCCGCGGCGGCGCCATCAAGAAGAAGGAAGACGTTCACCGCATGGCCGAAGCCAACAAGGCTTTCGCCCATTATCGCTGGTAGGACTTTAGAAGGGATTTGACGTGACTGAAGCTGTTGCAAACCGTTCGGGGGAGAAAAGGGCTGTTCAAGGGAACGTGACTCGCTTATTCAAACTCGAGGATACCCGCAATATCGGGATCATGGCGCACATCGATGCCGGCAAGACCACATCGACCGAGCGCATCCTATATTACACGGGTGTGACCTACAAAATCGGGTCCGTGGACGAAGGCACCGCCACCATGGACTGGATGGAGCAGGAGCGCGAGCGCGGCATCACCATCACCAGCGCCGCCACCACCGCCAGTTGGGATCGCTTCGACAAGAAATACCGCGTCAACATCATTGATACCCCCGGCCACGTAGATTTCACCGTGGAAGTGGAGCGTTCGCTCCGCGTCCTCGACGGCGCCGTCGCCATTTTCGACAGCGTCGCCGGCGTTCAGCCGCAATCGGAAACCGTGTGGCGCCAGGCGGACAAGTACCGCGTGCCGCGCCTCGCCTTCGTCAACAAAATGGACAAAATGGGCGCGGACTTCGACCACGTCATCCGCACCATGCGCATGCGCCTCGGCGCGCATCCCGTGGCCCTGCAGTTTCCCCTCGGCCGCGAAGACAATTTCCTGGGATGTATCAACTTCCTCGAAGAGAACGTGGTTGTGTGGCTCGAGGATACGCTCGGCGCCAAGTTCGAAATTTTCCCGGTTTCCAAGCTCTGGGATGCCGCCTTCGTTGCCGGCCGTCCGGATGTGGCCGCCGCCCTGAAGGGTTCCGCGATTGACAAAAAGTTCTATGACGACCACCGCGCCAAGGTCGTCGAGTACATCGCCGAGCACGACGAAGAGGTGCTGGACAAGTATCTGACGGAAGGGAATCTTTCCGTCGAGGAAATGCGCAAGTCCATCCGCAAGTCCACCCTGGCGATGAAGGTCGTTCCGGTGCTGGCGGGCTCGGCGTTCAAGAACAAGGGCATTCAGCCGCTTCTCGATGCCATCATCGATTACCTGCCGTCTCCCCTCGATGTGCCCCCCCTGGAAGGCATCAATCCCGATAACGACGAAACGGTACTGCGCCGCGCTTCCGATGACGCGCCCTTTTCCGCGCTGGCCTTCAAGATCATGTCCGACCCGTTTGTCGGCCATGTCACCTATATCCGCGTCTATTCCGGCGTGTTGAATGCCGGCAGCTACGTCTTCAACTCCTCGAAGGGCACCCGCGAACGCATTGGCCGCCTGCTGCAGATGCATGCCAACAAGCGCGAGGAAATTGAAGCCGTGCATGCCGGTGATATCTGCGCCTGCGTCGGCTTGAAGAGCGTCACCACGGGCGACACTCTCTGCGACGAAAACAAGCCGGTCATCCTGGAGGCCATGGACTTCCCAGCGCCCGTCATCGACGTCGCCGTCGAGCCCAAGACCAAGGCCGATCAGGACAAAATGGGCCAGGCCCTGGCCCGCCTCGCCCAGGAAGATCCCACTTTCCGCGTGCACACTGACGTGGATTCCGGCCAGACCATCATCTCCGGCATGGGCGAACTGCACCTTGAAATTATCGTCGACCGCATGAAGCGCGAATTTGGCGTGGATGCCAATGTCGGGCGTCCCCAGGTCGCCTACCGCGAAACCATTCGCCGCACAGCCCAAGCGGACGGCAAGTACATCAAGCAGACCGGCGGCAAGGGCCAATACGGCCATTGCAAGTTGGAAGTCCATCCACTGCCCAGCGCCGATCACGAGAACATGCACGAGATGTCCACCGACGAGCTCGACGAACTTTCCAAGTCCATTGCGGGCTCCGGCGGCAAGTGGCGCTTTGACAAGGAACACCGCTTCCTCTTCATCGACAAGATTTTCGGCGGTTCGATTCCCAAGGAATTCATCCCGCCCATCGAAGCGGGCATCCGCGAAGCCATGGATAATGGCGGCCTCGCGGGTTTCATGATGGTGGACGTGGCCGTGGTGCTCATTGACGGCAGCTATCACGATGTGGACAGCTCCGAAATGGCCTTTAAAATCGCCGGCTCCATCGGTTTCAAGGAAGCCTGCACCAGGGCCAGGCCAGTGCTGCTGGAACCCATCATGCGCGTCGAAGTCACCACGCCCGAGGAATACATGGCCGCCGTGTTCGGCGACCTGAACGCCCGCCGCTCGCAGATTCAAGGCTCGGAAACGCGCGCGGGCAGCCACGTGATTCGCGTGCAGGTGCCGCTGTCGGAAATGTTTGGCTACGCAACGGATTTGCGCAGCCGCTCGCAGGGCCGTGCCAATTTCACGATGCACTTCTCGCATTACGCGGAGTTACCCGCCGCGATCGCCGAGGAAGTGATCAAGAAGACTCGCGGGGAGAAGTAGGCAGAGATGGACGAAACTAAGGTGTCAGCTGCCATTGAATTCTTGGGGGCCAGGAAATCCTTCGGGAAGGACGGAAGTCCTCGCGCCCAATACTGGTACGTCTTCAGGGTTGGGGAGAAATTGGACGTGAATGTTTTTGTCCATTTTGGCGCTATTGGCACTCTCGATGGCAAACGGCTGTCAGAGGACGAATGCAAGCTGGCGGCCCGAACGCTGATTGAGATGGAAATTGAAAACCATCGGGACCTGAGTGATGTCGGTGAAGGCCTGGTTGTGGACAAAGGTGCTATGTTCCACATCACACATCGTCTTGGATGGAGAGGTCGGTTTTACAAATCAGTTTGAGACTTTTGTAAGGAGCAGAGGCAGAAATGGCGAAAGAGAAATTTGAGCGCAACAAGCCGCACGTAAACATCGGCACCATCGGTCACATTGATCATGGCAAGACCACCTTGACGGCGGCCATCACGAAAGTGCTGGCAAAGAACAATCCCAAGGTGCTGTTCCGCGCGTTTGACTCGATTGACAACGCTCCGGAAGAGCGCGAGCGCGGCATTACCATCGCGGTTTCCCAC
>Ga0182011_10003257_pt1 | contig 13349 bp, 11 predicted proteins | sample 711E1DmetaG_FD_120481 | JGI IMG/M metagenome (GOLD analysis project Ga0182011, IMG submission 120481) | Permafrost microbial communities from Stordalen Mire, Sweden - 711E1D metaG | ecosystem: Environmental > Terrestrial > Soil > Wetlands > Permafrost | place: Sweden: Stordalen | collected... | reverse complement strand
GATGGCAAAGTCGTCGCCCGCTTCTCCTCCGAGGTCACACCGGACGATCCCGCCGTCCTCGCCGCCATCGAAAAAGCCCTCGCCAACTAGAGATGTGGTATCCGACCAAAGAAGGTAGGCGCAGGCGCACCATCGCCTCCGCCTGCCTTTCCTTTGCCACCCACGCCCCAAGTCCAATACAGCGCCAGATAGCTATATGTCTCTGCCTGCCCATGCACGCTTCGCCCTGCGGCGAACAGCAGGTTGAAGTCTGGCCTGAACTCATAGCTTCCCCCAATATCCAGCATCGTCGACGCCCGCGAGCTAGTCGCCGCCTCCCCTTCCGCCCCATGCCCGAAAAGCTCACCGCCCAACGTAATCTTCTTCGAGAGCTGCCGCTGCACCAACCATCCCGCAAACGCGTAGTCCTTGTAGCCCGCTTGCGGCACCACCGCCTCTCCGCCTCCGCCGTAGCTGGTCCACTGCCGGTCGTTGGCTCCCCATCTCTTCTGCAACCACAGCGGCAGCCGATACCATGTCTTCCCCACGCCGAGACCTTTGTCGGCATCGCCGCTGGGCAACACGAAGAAGGGAAAGATGCCAATCTCGGGTATCACCTTCGTCTCCTTGACAAAGCGCACCTTCGCCCCAACCTCGGTGTCGCCGATGCCGTAGTTGACCGCACCGCCATTGGGCGCGAAGCTGGCCGTAAGCGGTACCACCAGATGCAACTGCACATTCGCCACGACGCCATAGTTCGCCTCATACGCGGGCGCTTCGAGAACGGTTCCGCCGGCGTTCCTACCCGTGCCGTCCGACAGCTCGAAGGCATACATCTCGAAGTGGCGATGTTCGACCGGGTCGGGATCGTCGGTCTGGAACGGTGGACCAGCGAGTGCGTTAGTCGCGACAAAGCCTGCCGCCAACGCCACACTCAGCCCTCTCGAAATCCATCTCCCGCACTCAGTGTTCATTGCATAATTAGATTCCAAAAGCTCCGCCGCGATGAAAAAATCCTGTCACAAATCGACAGCGACGAATCTTGCGATAATAGAGATGTGAGTGCAATCACAAATCCCGAGACCATCGCCGTTGCCATGTCGGGCGGCGTCGACTCCTCGACCGTTGCTGCTCTGCTGCGCGCACAGGGCCACACGCTCATCGGCCTCACCCTCCAGCTCTGGAACCAGCGCCGTCTGGCTGGCCACGACGGAATGCCAGAAGCCGTCCAAGGCCGCTGCTGCTCGATTGATGATGTGTATGACGCCCGCCGCGTAGCAGAGCACCTAGGCATCCCATATTACTTGGTGAATCAGGAGGCCCGCTTCGAGTCCGAGGTCGTCCGCCCCTTCGTCAGCGAGTACCTTGCCGGGCGCACCCCGATTCCTTGCACCCTCTGCAACAATCACCTAAAGTTCGACGCGCTGCTGACCACGGCTCGTCAGATCGGTGCAGATCGCATCGCCACGGGCCACTACGCCCGCAACCATTACGACCCCGTGCGCGGGCGATGGATTCTCTCCCGCCCCGAGGACAAGTCAAAGGACCAGACCTACTTCCTCTTCGGCCTCACGCAACCCCAGCTCTCACGCACGCTCTTTCCGCTAGGCGAGATGCAGAAGCCCACCGTCCGCCAGCTCGCCGCCGACGCGGGGTTGGCTCTTGCCGACAAACCCGACTCGCAGGAGATCTGCTTCATCCCCAACGGCGATTATGCGGCGTTTCTGGCGGCTTATCTAGACGAGCAAAACGAACCGTTGCCAAACTCCTCGGGCGAACTCGTCTCACCAACCGACGAAGTTCTCGGCCACCATTCCGGCATTCACAACTTTACCGTCGGCCAGCGCAAGGGCCTGAACCTCTCCACGCCGGACGGAGCCGCCAGCACGGCACCGCGCTACGTCCTTGCGATTCACCCGGACTCCAACCGCGTCGTCGTCGGCGCGGACGAGGAACTACTCACCCGCGATCTCTGCGCCAACCGACTGAACTGGATCGCCATCGAATCCCTCGCGTCCGACGAAGAATTGCGCGTACAGATCAAGATTCGCCATCGCCACCAACCCGCTTGGGCAACTCTCCGCACCGACGGAGACGACCGCATCCACGCCGTCTTCGACCAGCCGCAGCGCGCCGTCACGCCCGGCCAAGCCGTCGTCTTCTATTCCGGCGACGAGGTCGTCGGCGGCGGCTGGATACTCTAACCCCTTGTCCCAATCTGGTTTCCATTCCTCAGAGAATTTTCACTACTTCTCATAGAGTGTAAGTGGGTTGTCATTCCGCAGCCCTTCTGTTTGTCATTCCGTAGCAAAGCGAAGGAATCTGCTTTTCCCTTGTCCTTTGATCCGTGTTCCTCCGCGACCATCCGTGATCGTCTTGTCTTTGATCGGTGCCTGTCGGTGCCCATCGGTGTTCTGCCTTCCCTCCCGCAGCGCCACAGCCCGAGACTCTGTAGACTGACTAAGTGAAGAATCAGGAGAGCCCACAAGCGATCGCCGAGGTAGACGAGATTCTAGCCTCGGTCGGCCTAGGCCACGGACGCCGCCAGACGTTGGCCGGAAGCTGGCAGAACGGCCAGCGGCTTCCGCGCAAGCCGCGCCCAACCGCCACGAAGCCGACCTCGTCTGCATCCTCCACGAGCCCAGTCGAACCTGTCCGCGCACCCGACTGGCAGCAGTATGCGTGGTTGCGCCACGGCTTCAGCACCCGCGCTGGAGGCGTCAGCCCCGTCTATGATTGCGGCAACGGTAAAGGTACGCTCAACCTCACCTGGACCGCGCAGGACGACCCGGCCAACGTAGCCGAAAACCGCCACCGCTTTCTCGCGCAGATTCTCAACCCCGCCGCCAAGCCGTCCACCAAGCGATCTGAAGCCGCGACCTACGATCCCCGACTCATCACCGTGCGCCAGATTCACTCCAATCTGATCCGCATCATCGAGCCGGAAGACATAGCCGAACCCACGCGCCTACACACCACCGAGGGACGAGCCGTCCTGCGCGGCGATGGCCTGATAACCGACGTTCCCGGCATCGTTCTCGGCATCCAGACCGCCGACTGCGTCCCGGTCCTTGTCGCCGACACACGGACGCACGCGGTCGCTGCATTTCATGCGGGCTGGCGCGGCACTCTGGCGCGCATCGTTGAGCGCGGCATTGGCACTATGCGTCTGCGTTACGGCTCGCGCCCACAAGACTTGGTCGCCGCCATCGGCCCGTCGATTGGCCCCTGCTGCTACGCCGTCAGCGAGGAGCTACGCTTCGACTTCGAGTCGCAATTTGCATACGCGCCTGAGCTCTTCACGGAGGTCTCCGACTCGGACCCGATCCACGACAAGTACCCGCTGCTCTTCCTCACCGCGCGCGCTCCGGGCCACAGCAACATCGGCCCACAGATCCACCTCGACCTGTGGGAGGCGAACCGCCGCCAGCTCCTCGACGCGGGCGTTCCGGCCAAACGCATCACCGTCATCGGCGAATGCACCGCCTGCACCGGCTTAGGAACCGCCGCAGGCAGAAAGTATTTCTCCCACCGCGCCGAGAGCGGCTTCACCGGACGAATGCTAGCCGCCATCGGCGTCACGGAATAGGCGTGACGAAATCCTCTACTTCTTCGCAACGGCAGGCGGCGGAATCGTAACGTCCAGCTCCGTCACCTTGCCCAGCTCAGAGAGCGGCGGCTGAATCTCGCTCTTGTTGCCCACCACCAGAATCGCCAGCTTCGACACGTCGATGTACTGGTTCGCCACGCGCGTCACATCGGCTGCGGTCACGCGCTCGACGCCGTCCCGGTACTTCTCCAGAAAGTCTGCCGGATAGCCGAAGAAGGCCAGCAACTCCTGCTCGCTCAGCGTCTTCTGCGGCGTGTCGTAGTGAAAGATGAACGAATTCATCACGTCGTCCTTGGCCTTCTTCAACTCCTCTGCGGTCGGCGGATCGGTCTTCAGACGAGCGATCTCGGCCAACACCGCCTGCGTTGCCGCGACCGTGCTCACGCTCTTGGTGCCAGCCTCCGAGCGGAAGACGCCGGGGTGGTCGTACATTGCGCCAAAGTTCCCGCCCACATCGTAAGCCAGTCCCAGCCGTGTGCGCACCGACTGCACCACACGCGATCCAAATCCCCCGGAAAAGATCTCGTTCATCACATTCAGCGCGTAGTAGTCGGGATTGTTGCGCGTCGTTCCCATACCCACAATCTCCACCGACGACTGATCCACGTCCGGCTTGTCGACGAAGTAGACTCCCGGCTTCGGCCCCGCGAACCCCGCCTTCACCGGCTCCATCGCCGCGCCTCTCGGCAGCGGCTCAAAGGTCTTGCGCAGCTTGGCCTCCATCGCCGCCGCATCGAAGTCGCCCGAAACCGCAATAATCATATTGCCAGCAACCACCGTTCGCTGGTGCCAAGCCTTCAGGTCGTCCAGCGTCACCGCGCCGACGGTGGCGTACTCGGCCTGCCGCGCGTATGGGCTATCCGCGCCATAGACCAGCTTGGTCGATTCCCTCCCTGCAATCCCGCTTGCCTCCTCGTTGCGCCGAGAGATACCGGTGTCGAGCGCGCGCTTGGCCAGCGCCAGCTTCTCCGAGTTGAACGCCGGATGCAGCAGCAGGTCGACCGTCTCACCGAAGACCCCGTCGAAGTCCTGCTTGAAGCTCGACCAATCGACCGAAGTCGTCGCCGGTCCGCCGCTCGTCTCAATCGACGCCGCTTTTGCGGCAAGCTCGTCGTCCAGCGCATCTCCACTCTTCACCGCCGTCCCGCTGGTCCGCCAAGTCTCACCGTACAGCGAGACCAGTCCGATCTTCGCCGCGGCCTCGTTGCGGCTGCCTCCGCGAATCAGAATCGACCCATTGATGAACGGCAGCTCGTGGTCCTCCTGCAAAAAAATCACCATTCCGTTGGCCAGCTCGATCCTAGTCGGCTGCTTCGGCTTGAAGGCGTGCAGCGGCGGAATCGCAATCGCCTTCCATGGCTGTGCCTGCGCGGAAGAAGCCGCCTGCGCAACCGCCGTAGCCTGAGCCACCGCAAAGCTCCCCGCCGTCAGCAGCGCGCAACTCATCGCAACCGCAAATAATCTACCGAGTCTCATCCCCTGCATTCCCATCTTTCCCAACTTCATAAATTCCCCATTGTCATTCTGAGCGCAGCGAAGAATCCCCGCATTTCGCTCGCAGCGCAACGCTCTCAACCACTGGCGAACCACCCCCGAGGCGCTGGTCATTTCGCACCCCCCGCATCCCGTGTAGTTGCCTTTGCAGGCGGCGTAAACTCAATCCGCGCGCTGGTCCGATTGTTCTCCACAAATATCTTATTCGCCACGCGTCGCACGTCGGTCTTGCTTACCTTATCGATCTCGTCCAGCTCGCGGAACATCTGCCGCCAATCGCCGAACTTCGTCTGGTACTCGGCGAGTTGATGCGCCAGCCCCGCGTTGTCGTCCAGACCGCGCAGCAATCCGGCCCGCGCGCGCGTCTTGAACATCGCCAACTCCTCGTCCGTCACGTCGCTCGTCTTCAGTCGCTCGATCTCCTTGTGAATGGCGTCGCGCATCTCGTCGGGCGTGTGTCCCGGAACAGGCACGGCATAGAACGCAAACAGCCCCGGGTACTTCTCGCCAGGAAATCCGCTAAAGCCCTCGGCATCGGCAGCAATCTTCTGGTCGCGCACCAATGCCTTGTAGAGTCTAGCCGTGCGACCGTTGGAGAAGATGTCGGTAATCGCGTCATAGACCGAGTCGTCGGCATCTCGATAGTCGGGCCGATGGTATCCCTCGATGTAAAACGGCTGCGCCACCTCGTGAATCACCACCGACTTCTCGGCAAACTGCACTGGCTCGACGGTCGTCATCTCCTCCGGCTTCGGTCCGGCGGGAATCGCACCAAAGTATCTCTCCAGCACCGGCATGGCGTCCGTCGCCTTCACATCCCCCACCACTGCGATGACAATATTCGACGGAACGTAGTATTTGGCGTGAAACGCCGCCGCCTCGGTCGCGTTCACCTGGCTGATCTCGCTCTCCCAGCCCACGCCCGACCGCCCGTATGGATGGGCCATGTACGCCGTCGCCAGAAACTGCTCCACCATTGCGCCGATGGGGTTGGAGTCGATGCGCATCCGCCGCTCCTCCTGCACCACGTCGCGTTCCTTGTAGAACTCTCTCGCCACCGGATGGGCAATCCGCCCGCTCTCCATGTACGCCCAAAGCTCCAGCCGATTCGACGGCATACTCCAGAAGTATTCGGTCGAATCCTCCTCGGTCTCGGCGTTCATCCCCACCGCGCCGTTCTCCTCGGCCAGCTCCGCAAACTGGTTCGGCACAACAAACTTCTGAGCCTCGGCCTGCGCCTCCTCGAAGCTCTTCTTCAGCGTCGCCAGCTTCGCTGCGTCCTGCCCCACCCGCTTGCGAAACTCCGCGTCGTAGGCCGCATAAGCCGTCTCGACCTTATCCAGCGCCACCTTCTCCGTCGCGTAGTTTGTCGTGCCGATCTCGTCCGTGCCCTTGAACGCGATGTGCTCAAACATGTGCGCCAGCCCGCTTGCACCCTGCGGGTCGTCAGCCGAACCGGCATCGACCAGCGTGTAGAAGCTGAAGACGGGAGCCTCGGGCCGCTCGCACACAATCAGCGTCAGCCCATTCGTCAACACCTTCACCGTCGTCCGCTGTTCAAATCCAGACAGCGTCTGCGACATGCCTGTTGTAGATTGCGACAGACCAGCAATAGCCTGCGCCCGCGCCGTCGCCGCGCCCCACACCATTGCCAAAGCCAGCGCCACGCCGACCACTCGTTTCATCCGCACCACAGAACCCTCCCGCAACAAACTCATTCCAGATTCTCCCCCATCTTTCGCAAAAGCGTCAACGGCGCGTCCTAGAGCGGTTCTCCTGTCGCTATAGAAAATTCAATGATTGTCATTCTGAGCAAAGCGAAGAATCCCCGTATTTCGCTCGTGTCGCAACACTCTACGCTATAGCTGATGTTACGCGGTAGCGCGCAGTGGAAGCCATTCGTCGTGGTTGAATTGTCCTGAGCCGTCAATACGCTGCACAAAAAACTTCGCGGCACAAAGACAAGGGCCAAAGGCCCGCTCTATACCAGCCTAGGGCGCAGCCCTAGGGTTACGTTCCAAACAAAGACCAAGGGCTAAAGGCCCGACCAATAGAATTACACCAAGCCACTACGCTCACCTCACTTCGCCGTAAACAAGATCTGCACCGGCAACGTCTTCGGCGGGTAACAGGAAGCATTATCGCAAGCCTGATAGCGCAGCGTAGCGTTGACCGTGTGCTCACCCGGCGTGGCCTTGACGCGCAGCTTCACGATGAAGCTGCCGGAGTAGACATCCACCTTATTGCCCGGATCGAAAGGAAAGCTGTACGCGTGGCCCGCAGGAAAAGTAGCCTCGCCAATCTCGACCCCGCCCGACGCCGGTTGCACGGTCAGCGTCGTCGGAATCAGAAACTGGGATCGCGGCGTATGCGAGTTGATGTGGTACGGCGGATCAATCTGGAAGCGCAGTTCCAGATCGACCAGTCGCCGTGCCGTAACCGTCTGCGATTCCGCAGCGAAGCGCACAAAGGAGCTGGGCCGAGCTGCGCCGTTCATATCGCCAAGTTGGATGCCAGACTGGCCTCGCGCCATCGGCGCGCCAAACGCCACGATCAGAGCCAGTGCCGCCACAAACACGCCCGCGCACCGCGTCATCTTCCTCGAAAAAATTATCGCTCTATAAATATTCATCAATTCCCCGCCGCTACGGTTTCTTTCACCATTGCCTCCAAATCCTCCTTCGAGCCCTGCCCAGGCGAAACCTCAATAATCTTCCCCACCCGGTCAACGTAGAACGACATCGGCAGCACCTCGATGCCGTTCAAGTAAGCCTTCTCCGTCGCCGCGTCGGAGAGCAGAATCGGGTAGGTCACGCCGAGGCCCTTCGCCGCGCGCGCGATGGTTGCCTTGCCCACCTCCGCGTCGTAGGTAATGCCGACAACCTCAAAGCCGGTCGCCGCGTACTTCCGGCTGAGATCCTCGATCCACGGCATCTCCACCTGACACGGCCCGCAGTACGTCGCCCAGTAGTTGATCAGCAGTGGATGTCCCTTGAAGTCGCCCAGCGAGACGCGCTTTCCGTCCAGATCTACCAGCGAAAACGCCGGTGCCTGCTTGCCGCGCAACCCAGACACTCCAGCCGCAGCGTCGTTGGTCGTCGCGCCCTTAGCTTCGCCCTGCTGTGCCGCTGGAGCCTGCATAGGCTGAATCATCGCTATCGGAATCGCACGGTGCGCGGCGCGCCAGTTCCGCCATCCGGCCCACACGACCAGCGCCACGCCAACAACCATCGTCAACAGTAGTAGCGTTCTCCGCATCCCTTTAGCGAGTCCTTCCGGCAGCACGCTTACCTCAGCGCCGCCCTTAGAGTCTACCGCAACAAAGGCATATCACCAGATGACGTCTGTTCATGCGTTCCCGCAAAAAAAGCCGGGTGCCCCATCCATCGCAGCTTCATCGCGATGGGTGGGATGTAAGACGCCAGCACCGCGAGCCTTTGTCGTTGCCCTTGTCTTTGTCTTTGCCGTTGCCCTTCGGAGGGAGCAGGGGCCTTCAGGCCCCTGAATAATGCCCCAAAAATCAAGGGGCTTTAGCCCCGGGCCTTTGCTCTTCCAGCCATATTTTAGTTCTTCACTGATGTTACGCGGTAGCGCGCAGTTGAATCAGTTTGTCGTGGTTGAATTGTCCTGAGCCGTTAATTCGCTACACAAAAACAAGGGCCAAAGGCCCGATCTATAGGGTCACGCCCGCGCATCCGCTCGATTTTTGGCCTTACGGCGTGCGTGCCAGAGCTAACGGCATAATCATCTTTAGGTAATGATGTAGACCAATTTGTTTGTCATTCCGTAGCGTAGCGGAGGAATCTGCTTTTTCTTGCTCTCCGGCATTTCCGTGCAGCTTTTCCCGCATCGGGTCAGGACTGCGTAACATCAGCTTATGAGTAGAACATCTGCGCCGTTTGCCCAGTCAAGTATCACAGAGGGTGCGTTTGCCGTCGATGTTGGCGGCCCGCTCTGCTAGCATCGAAGTGGCCGAAAAAACCGAATGAATAATCTCACACAAACCGAGCCCGAACAGGCGACAGGACGTACGCCGGCGGCGGATGTCGTTCGCACCGAGGCGCGCGCGCTGCTGGATCTCGCCGTCCGTCTGGACGGGCCGATGCTCTCGCCCTTTGCCCGCGCCGTCGATCTGGTTGACGCGACCGCCACGCGCAAAGGCCGGGTCATTCTGCTGGGAATGGGCAAGAGCGGACTAATCGCGCGCAAAATCGCGGCAACTCTCTGCTCCACCGGAACCCCGGCGCACTTTCTACATCCGGCTGAGGCCATGCACGGCGATCTGGGAATGATCGCGCAAGGGGATCTGATCGTCGCCCTCTCGTCAAGCGGCGAGACCGAGGAACTGCTCTCCCTACTCCCCGCGCTGGCGCGGCTGAACTGCCAGATCGTCAGCCTCTGCGGCGAAGCTCACTCGACGCTCGCCGAGGCGAGTACCGTCTGGCTCGACGCCAGCGTTCGCTCCGAAGCAGGCGCGTTGAACCTTGCGCCCACCGCCTCGACCGCCGTTATGCTTGCGCTGGGCGACGCGCTAGCGCTTGAGGTGAGTCGTCGCCGCGGTTTTGCCGCCGCAGACTTCGCCCAACTGCACGCGGGCGGGCGGCTTGGGCGGCGTCTAGCGCATGTGCGCGACCTGATGCACACCGGCGACGCCCTGCCGCGCGTTGCGCATCAGACGCCGATGCCGCAGGTGATTCACGAGATGTCGCACAAGAAGCTGGGAATGACCACCGTTTTGGGCGAGCAAGACAAGCTTCTAGGCATGATCTCTGACGGTGACCTGCGCCGCCTGCTGGAGCGCGACGGCCCCGATGCCCTGGCGCACACCGCCGGTGAAATCATGAATCCGCACCCGGTGACGATTTTGCCCGAGGCCTTCGCAGGCGAGGCGCTGGCGCTGATGGAAGAGCGCAAGATCACGTCCTTGATCGTCGTCTCAGCCGACAGCGTCGCGCAAGGCGTCGTGCATCTGCACGACCTCTGGACCTCGGCGCAGGCATAACGCACCACGTCGCACTCTAGGCCTCTGACCGCATGAAGTGATACCTCAGTGGGTGCCCCATCCTTGCGGCGTATTCGAGAACGGTACGAAGTACCTTGTCTTTGCCGCAAGGGTGGGATCGCACGATGCCCACATTACAGCAACAGTGAAAAGGCTCTAACCGCTCAGCAGCATCGCATCGGAGGGGTCTCAGTCGAGTCGTTTGGTCCAAACGCCTCCTCTGGGATCGGCTCTCCGTGCAGTGTCTTCCAGATGCGTCGGACGGCATCTCCAGCAACCAGCACCACGCCGACGATGAAGATCGTCATCAACGCCGTATCCAGAAAGCCTTGAAACGCTGTTTGCCTCACGCGTGTCAGCGGCAAGAAGATGTCACGGATCGACAGAATTCCCGCCACCACCGTCGTAAAACCGATCAAAATCGCCGGAATCGCCGTCAGATACGCATAACGAGCCTTGCCCATATTGACCAGAAACACCGTACTGACGGCCAACGCAATCGTCGCCAGCAACTGGTTTCCGGTGCCGAACAGCGGCCAGATCGTCGAGATGTTGCCGGTATAGATCAGATAGCCCCAGCTCGCCACCACTAGCCCCGCAATCAGCACTCCGGCGGGAATCGACTTCTGATTGCCCAGCGGCTTATAGACCTTACCCAGCAACTCGTGCAGCACATAGCGAGCTACGCGCGTTCCCGCGTCAACAGTGGTCAAAATGAATAACGCCTCAAACATGATGGCGTAGTGGTACCAGTAGCCAATCCAACGATCCAGCCCATGAATTCCGCTAAAGATCTGCGCCATGCCCACGGCCAGCGAGACCGCGCCACCGGTTCTACCGGCCAGATTCTCGCCCACCGCATGAGAGAAGTAGCCAAGGTTGACCGTATGCATCCCCAACTTGGCGAAGACCGCAGGCGTCGTGTTGATGGCGAAAAAGTCGCCCGGTGCCATGGAGCAGGCAGCGATCAACGCCATCACGCCGACCAGCGACTCGGCCACCATTGCTCCGTAGCCAATGAAGCGCGCGTCCGTCTCTTTATCCAGCATCTTCGAAGTCGTGCCGGAAGAGACCAGCGAATGAAAGCCAGAGATGGCTCCGCAGGCAATCGTTACAAAGAGAAATGGAAACATCTTTCCTCTAATAATGGGACCGCCGCCATGAATAAAAGCAGTCGTAGCAGGGAAGGTAATTTGTGGATGAACTATGAAGATCCCCAATACCAGCGCGGCAATCGTGCCTAGCTTCACATAAGTTGATAGATAGTCTCGCGGTGTCAATAGCAGCCATACCGGCAACGTCGAAGCAATAAATCCATAGGCCACCAACAGCAGCGTTATCTGGTGCGGAGTGAAGGTCAGCACTCCGGCCCAAGCCGAGTTAGCAATAAAATGTCCGCCTACCAAAGACACCATCAACAGAGTGACGCCCACGACGCTCGGCACGGCCACGCGAATCTTTCCGCCCGGCCCCTTGAACATGTACACGCCCATTCCCAGCGCAATGGGAATCGTCATGCCGATAGTGAAGACTCCCCAAGGACTGGCCGCCAAGGCATTTACCACCACGATACCCAGCCCCGCCAGCGTCACCAACAAGATGAACAGAACCGCGATCATCGCCACCAGTCCGGCGAACGGGCTAATCTCTGTGCGCGCGATCTCGGCCAGCGAGCGTCCCTTGTGTCGCACCGAGGCCACCAGAACCGTAAAGTCCTGCACCGCTCCGGCGATCACCGCACCCACTACTAGCCACAGCAGCCCCGGAGCGAATCCGAACTGCGCCGCCAAGGTCGGCCCCACCAGCGGTCCTGCTCCTGCGATGGCCGCAAAATGATGCCCGAACAAAACCCACTTCGGCGTCGGCAGATAGTTTTGCCCATCCTTGCAGGTGTGCGCCGGAGTGGCGCGCGCATCGTTCAGCATCAGCACCTTGGCCGCCAGAAATGCGCTGTAGTACCGATACCCCAAGGCATAAACGCATAAAACAATCACGAGAACGGTCAAGGTGCTGATAATTGCCTCCAGAGAGACAGGTATGCGCCAGCAGCTTCGACCAAATCGAACGATTCAATAGTCGGGCAACTGAAGGCGTATCCATAATACGCCCCCATAGCAGAGATGAAGATTAACTCCCGCCCCTGAGAGTCCTGTGCTTGCCGCACTTTGTTCCTGCCGTCCTCCTACCCCTCGAACGAAGTGAAGGGGGAGATTTGCCCCGTTGTTTGTTCTTGCTGTCATCCTGAGCGCAGCGAAGGACCCCGAAGATCTTCGCCTGACCTCAACATACCAAAGCTTTCTTCCCCACAAACTTCAGCTTGCGACATTACGCCTCATCGATAAAGATCTCCTCAATGCGAGCGTCAAACAACCGCGCAATGCGGAACGCCAGCGGCAGCGAGGGATCGTACTTCCCCGTCTCAATCGCGTTGACTGACTGCCGCGAAACCTCCAGCCGCTCGGCAAGATCCGCCTGCGACCACCCCCGCTCCGCGCGCAAAACCCGCAGCCGGTTCTTCATCGGTAGCGCCTCCTTATGGCCAATCCAGCAATCAACAGAAAGACGGTAAAGATCGGAAAGGCCATACCCAACGGCAGATCGGGCACCAAATCATATTCCTTCAACCCAGTCCAGAGAACGCTGACCGCTAGAGTTCCAGCCGTCGCTCGGGCTATCGCATCTCTGCGATATGCAATCTGGACCTCGTCGCGATCCTGACTGAGAAATTGCCAGATAAGAGTGAAGAGCAATAGCTGGCTCAGCGGGGACAACAGAGCAACCAGAATGGCGACTGGCCTCGACAAATGGTAGTGCTCAAAGGCGTAAGCCGTTAGATAGTGGCACCCAACTACAATAGCTAAAACTGGCGCGACGCGACGACGATAACGCTGTTTATCCTCTGGACTCGGCATGAATGGCATAGTCTTCTCCCTGTTATCTGTTCAGTATCCCGAGCAAGCACAATCGATCCTTCACCAATACTTCCTCAGCAGAAATGGCGTCCGCAGGATGAAAAGGACCAGAAGTTGGCCTCCTTTCCTTTATGACAAGCTAGCTTTACACGGCTCGTCGCACAATGTCAAGCTACCTTGTCATGTATATTTTCGATTGCACAACTGAATTGATTGTCATTCTGGGCGCAACGAGGGGGTCTACGCCCAAACCGGCGGAATTTATCCAGACCGCGATGTTGACTGTCACCCATGCCACCGTTTGCGGAACTTTGATGAAGTGACGGCCAATGTGACAGATTTCCGGCTTCTT
>Ga0182011_10003255_pt1 | contig 13350 bp, 7 predicted proteins | sample 711E1DmetaG_FD_120481 | JGI IMG/M metagenome (GOLD analysis project Ga0182011, IMG submission 120481) | Permafrost microbial communities from Stordalen Mire, Sweden - 711E1D metaG | ecosystem: Environmental > Terrestrial > Soil > Wetlands > Permafrost | place: Sweden: Stordalen | collected... | reverse complement strand
GCAATGTCTACCCCCACGTCTCCGACGTATGGTTCCACAATGGCAGCGACAAGACCACGCAGTCGGTCAATAGCACAGCCATCGGCGGAGTCCTTGGCGCGCTGGTTGGCGCGGCGGCGGGCGGCGGAAAGGGAGCGGCAATCGGAGCGGGAGTCGGCGGAGGACTGGGGCTGGGATCGTCGGCGGCCTCGGGCAACGGACAGGTCTTTGTGCCCACCGAAGGGCTGTTGACCTTCCATTTGGCGCAACCGGCAACCGTCGCGACCGTCTCGCAGGCGGAGATGGATCGCATGGCTCAGGGCGTTCCGCATCCCATGCAGCAACTCCAACGGCGCTATCCGCCCTACCCGCCGCCGTACTATGGACCGGTCTACTATCGGCCATACCCCTATCCTTACCCGTACCCCTATCCTTATCCCTACTAAAGATGAGCTAGAGCATTTTCATCGTTACTGCAATGCCACGATAGATTGTCATTCTGAGCGAAGCGAAGAATCTCCGCATTTCGTCCGCAGAGCGATACATTACGCTATCGCTGAAAGTACTCTAAATCCGGGTTGGAGCAAAAGGGGTCGCGTATGCGGCCCCTTTTGCTGCTCTGTGCGATCTCCGCGTCCCAATTTCCTAGCACGGTTTCAACAATCAGAGAAGCGGGTGATTTATACTGGTTCCTTGTCCTGCGGTCGAACTGGCGCGCGTGTGTTGCGTGCGTCGGAACGCGCAAAATCAACGGGCAGATGCGGCTTCCTCCGACCGGACGCAGACTGGTCTTGAACCCGATGGGTTCTGGGCGGGTTGCGGATTGCGGAGAGGTCGCGCGAAGTCAAGGTCGTCGGTCAAGCATGATTCGTATTTTGCAGAAGAACACTAAGGCAACCAAGATCCTCTTCGGCGTCATCATTGGAGTGGCAATCGTCTCCATGGTGGTTTACCTGATTCCTGGGTTGATGGACAGCTCCGGCTCGAACGACTCATCGGTCTACGCGACGGTGCGCGAGCCTGGGCTCTGGGGACGACTCTTCGGCGATAGCGACACAATCAAGAGCGACGAGGCGACGCATCTGGCCAATCAGATGTTGCAGCAGCGCCATTACCCGGCGGCGCTGATTCCCTACGTAATGCCGCAGGCCATGGCGCAGGCAGAGCAACTGCTGGTGCAGTGGACAATCCAGAAGCAGGCGGCCGATCAGCTGCACCTTCAGGTCTCCGACGCCGACCTGTTGCGCGAACTCAAAACGGGCCAGTTCGCCCAGTACCTCTTCCCCGGCGGCAAGTTCATCGGCGAGGACCGCTATATGGACTTCGTCCAGTCGGCCTTTGGCTGGGGCGTTGCCGAGTTTGAAACGCAGATGAAGGAAGACATGGAGCGGCGACGCTTGCAAGCCCTCATTACGGGTGGCGTAACCGTCGCCGACAGCGCGGTGCGCGACGCCTACCGAGTACAGGGGACCAAGGTCAAGTTCGACTACGCGCTGGTTTCGACGGCGGATCTGAAGAAGACCATCAACCCCTCGGACGCCGACCTACAGAGCTACTTCAAGGAACATGGGATCAAGTACGCAACGGCAGTGCCGGAGACGCGCAAGATTGAGTATGTAGCCTTCGACGCGTCGAAGATTCCCGGCGGCAAGGCTGCGCCCACGGACGCCGAGGCGCAGGCTTACTACAGCGCGCATCAGGATCAGTACAAGTCTGAGGAGCAGGTAAAGACGCGCCACATCTTGATCAATTCCCGAGCAGGCGCGGACGCGGCAAGCGACGCGGCGGCCAAGGCTAAGGCGCAGGATGTGCTGAAGCAGTTGCAGACGGGCGGAAACTTCGCCGTGCTGGCCAAGAAGTTCTCCGAGGACCCGGGATCGAAGGACAAGGGCGGCGAGCTGCCACTGATCCCGACATCAGGTCTTGATCCGGCCTACGCCAAGGCGGCGATGGCGCTCAATCCTGGGCAAACCTCCGGGCTGGTGAAGTCGCAGTTCGGCTACCACATCATTCAGACCGAGCAGAAGCAACCGGCGGGCGTAAAGCCGCTGGCCGAGGTCAAGGCCTCGATCATCACCGCACTTCAGCAGCAGACGCAGGGCGCAGCCGTGCAGCAGTTCGCCGCGCAGCTTACCGCCGAGGCCAAGAAGAACGGTCTGGACAAGATGGCGTCGGCGCATAGCTTGCATCCGGTGACAACCGATTATGTGGCGCAGAGCGGTACAATTGCTGGCCTCGCGAATGGAGCGGACCTGCTGAAGCAGGCCTTTGCCGCCGACAAGGGCGCGGCTCCGGCGGAGATTTCGACCGGCGACGGATACGCGGTCTTCACGGTGGTCGATGTGCGGGCGGCTCATGCGCCCGACTTCGCGACCTTCAAGACGCAGATCCTCGACGACTTCCGCGAAGAGAAGATGCCTCAACTCCTATCCTCCACGACCAACCGACTGGCCGCTCGCGCCAAGGAGCTGAACGACTTGAAGAAAGCGGCGGCAGAGTTGAAGGTGCCGCTGAAGTCCAGCGATTTGGTCGGACAAGACGCGCAGGTGCCCGACGTGGGCGCAATGAGCGGACCCTCGTCGGTCGCGTTTTCGTTGGCCAAGGGAGCCATCTCCGGGCCGCTCAACAACGGGCAGACCGGCTGGGTCCTGAGCGTGACCGACAAGCAGGAACCCTCTGCCGACGAGATCGCGCAGAACTTCGCCGCGACGCGCGATCAGTTGCTGGCCAAGCAGCGGGATCAGATCTTCCGCGTCTACATGGCAACACTCGTCGATAAGTACAAGAAGGGCGGCGGAGTTCGTCTAACCAAGGCGGTGGCAGAAGACGCTCCTCTGGGCAAGAAGAAGTAGGCTCGAATATACAGGGGCCTGTTCCCCGCTCCGCGTGTAGTTCTGCGCTGGGCGAGGAGCAGGCTCTTTTTGTTGCAGAGCACGATATTCGACTCCGTGAATATTAGACAAATTGGTCAAAACGACGCATTTTGTCAAAATAAGTCGTCTATACCAGCAATTCAGACGTTTGCCCTACAGATTTTCATCGGACGAGAGTCCGTTGTCCGTCTGTAGGAGCTATACTGAACCCAGTTCTTTGAGTGCCAACAGCAAGTTTCAGCCAGCCCACACATGGGGGCGTCACGGCTTCGACGGGATTGCTAGCGGCAGAGAGGCATGCCGGGGTGTGGACACCCGTAATCGCTCACAAAACTATAAGTGCCGAACCTCAGTTCGCTCTTGCTGCCTAATTAGTTAGACAGCCGATCACTCCCGCTTCGCCTACGGGCGGGTACTGATCGTCGCACAGTAGGCTGGCCCCGACTGCTCCGTCTGAGCGGAACGGGCGAGATCGATCAGGCTGGTCGTCAACGTTTCTTCGCCCGTTCCTAGCGTCGATGACGAGACAAAAATGAACGTGGAAAAGCATGAAAGCTCTCTGTTGAAGGTAGTTTCGGACGCGGGTTCGACTCCCGCCGCCTCCACCAAACTTTAACTGCATAAATAATGTTACGCGGACTCAGGCCATCCCGTACTCCATCTGGATCAACAACAATCTCGTTCTGCCGGACTATGAGAGACTTTCTCTGACTCTCCTAAACTGGAGCGGATTTGATGAGTGTTGCAGTTCGAGGCGCGCGTGGAGATAGGGCTCGGATGGAACCGAAGGTCGGTCGCTTGCTTTCGGCGGTGCCGCTCTATCTGGGGTTTGCGGCGACTGGCGTGGGCGTGGCATTGCCAGGAGCGTTGCTTCCAGTAATGCTGCTTCGTTGGCATTTTCAGGATGAGCAGGGCGGACGGCTTTTTCTGATGGCGTGGATTGGATCGTCGTTGGGTGCGCTTCTGGTGCGCGGATCGCTGCGAACGACGCTGCTCTGCGGAAGTATTGCCATCGCTCTTGGGACCATAGGACTCAGTCTCTGCTCGTGGCTCGGAGCTTATGTCTATATGACGCTCTACGGGCTGGGACTTGGCCTGACGATGACATCCATCAGCCTGATTCGACAACGACGGACAGGCGGCAGTGGAACTGAATTGGTGAGATTGAACCTGTTGTGGGCCATCGGGGCATGCGCCTGTCCATCCTTGACGATTCATGCGCTAACAAGCGGCGATATACGTCCGGTACTGAGTGGTCTGGCAATTTTCTTTCTGATCTTCGCGGCTTGGACGTGTCTACAGCGGGACTTTTCAATCCGGGCGAATGCATCGATGAACTCAAATCCATGGACCCTGTTTCGTGCGGTTCCTCCCGGATTGATTGTGATGACCATGCTCATCACAGGGATCGAGGCCTCTACTGGAGGATGGCTGGCAACGTATGCGAGGCGCGGAGGACATCCGTTTGCCGAAACGATTGCAGCGCCCACGTGCTTTTGGGCAGGACTACTTCTGAGCCGACTCTTCTGGTCCGTATGCAACCGATGGCTCACACAGGACTGGACGGTGCGTAGCAGCGTTGCTCTGATGGGTGTTGCATCGATTCTGCTGATTGCGAGCGGAGGTAGTTTACTAATCTTGATTGCCGCGTTCTGTCTGGGGTTCGGCATTGGACCAAATTACCCACTATTACTTTCTGGGGCACTGCGATTTCATCGTGGTGGAGTGATCTTTTTTCTCGCTGGGGTGGGATCGGCGTGCCTCCCTTGGTTGACTGGCTTTGTCTCAGCGAAGCAGCACTCACTGCGTGTGGGGCTTGCAGTTCCAATGATTGCGACCATGTTGATGGTGACGTTGGCGCTGGCGCAGCCGCTCAGGATTTGGAGCGGACGAGACGCTTCGCTGGCGGATCGCTAACCGTACAGTGCTGCTATCGCTAGAGCGCGTGAAAGCCGGCTCGTTGTAAGGCGATGGGGATCTCTGAGTTCTGAGCAAAGGTCTCCCAGACGAAACCAGTGCGGAGGTTTTCGGCCATGATGACGCTGATGCCAAGGTCGATGCCGAGCACGTCGGAATCGTACCACTGGGCGGAGGGATGGAAGGCATCGCAAAATCCATATCGCCCCCAGGCATACTTGGCGAAACGATCCTTCAGGGAGCGGAGAACGCGCAAACAGTCGAGCGGAAGGAATGGAAGCGATCCAGCGGCGGCGTAGGAAACGACTGAGCCGTCGATGCCTCCGAATCCGGGCGGGCCTCCCCAGGCCGTGTATCCATGTTGCGAGTCGGACGCAGAGATGCCCCAGTAGTCCGCAGAATATGGCTTGCCAAGGCTGAGGCAGAAGGCTTGATGGGCGCGGGTGGCGAGAATGGAATTGGCAAAGTAGTCGGCATAGCGATCACGCTGGTTGCGGAAGTCGAACCAAGCGTGGCTGTATTGGTGGACGAAGAGCGGGTCGGCAGCGCTGATGTAATCGAAGCCCGCGTAGCGCATCGCAGGCCGCGTCCATGCATCCCAACACGCCGGATCGATGGGGTGAGTCGGCGATCCGATTGCGAGCAAATTGAGCACCATCAACTCGCTGTAGTGGTTCCATCGAGACTTAAGAAACAAGCCATCCTTCCAGCCCATGGAGAATGTTTTTTCTCCGTTGAGCATCCATGCCCAATCGACGCGTTCGTAGATTGTGGTGGCAAGCCGCACGATCTCGGCGTCGCGATGGAAGTATGCGCGCGCGGTGAGAACTCCGCAGATCAGCAGCGCTGTATCGATGGAGGAGACTTCGCTGTTGCCCCAGGATTTCCCGGTATCGGCGTCGTTGAAGTGGCAGAAGAAGCCGTGCCAATTGGGAAGAGTATCGCAGTGGAAGCGAAGGGTGCGGCGAACCTGCGCGAGGATTTGCGCGCTAGGCTGATAGGCTCGCTTGTCCGCAATGCAGAGAGCCGTGAGACCGAAGCCCGTGGCTGCGATGCTGGCCATTCGGCGAGAGTCGAGCGCTCCATTGCTGTTGACCCACCTTGCGCGATCCAGCACCTGACCGGTACGAGGACTGGCTTGCTCGGCAAAATAGAGACAGGCTCGACGTTCGAGATCGTCGAGGAAGTCTTCGTCGGCAGATGCGAGTGGCGCGGAAGCAAGCGCGAACATTGGCCTGCTGAGAGCCGTTGCTGCGAGTAGCTTCAAGAGCGCGCGACGATCCATATTTCCTACTTTACGATCACAACGGCGAGTCCGTGAGCTGGTACTGTGATTTTTAGTTTGCTGCGGACGAGGCGCATTCGCTCGGGCGGAGCCATCTCTCCCGCTGTGCGAAGTTGTTTGATCTGATCCTGAGTAAGGTCAGCGGGAGGACGGCCCATTGCGTCAAAAACCTTCAATACATTGCCATGTTCGTCATCGACGCGCCAGACTTCGACTGCGGCGTTCGGTGCTACGTGCTTCAACTCTAGGTCGAAGGTCTTTGAAGGAGCCGCAGCGCCATTCGGCATGGTGTAAGTCGCGCCAGTGCCGGTCGGTGGTGCGTAGTCCCAAAGCGCAAGCACGAGGCTACCACTCTGTGTCTCGGTGATTAGCGATGAATCAGAGTTGGAGGCGATGCGGCGGTCGCCGAGCTTGTGTAAAGCGCGGAAGATGTTGAGCGTCGGTTTGGGGATGTGGTCGGCGGCGACCAAGCCGAAGCCCCCATAGAATGGCGCGCGTACGACTCCTTGTTCCTCAAAGACGTCGGAGAAGGCCCAGTAGCTCATGCTTTGGGTAAGGCCGTCGCAAAGGCGAATGTTATTGGCAAGCCAGGGCCCCATAAATGTGGAATCCGTAACGTTGGGCTCGTTGGCGTAGCTGGCGCTGTACTCAGAGAAGATGAGTGGAATATTCGGATAAGATGAGTGGACAATCTCATCGTGAACCATCTGTACGGCTCGCCATACCATCTTATCGCGCGGGACATTTTCGTCAGTATGTAGAACGTTGGGAGCAGTGTCGTTGGCGTAGACATGAGTAGAGACGAAGTCTACTGGAACGTTCTCGGCTTTGGTGTGAGCAAGGAACGGAGTGACCCATGCTGCCTGCGCGGTGGATGGACCGCCAACCTGCAATCTCGGAGAAACAGTCTTCAACGCGCGCGCGGTGTGGTCGTAAAGTTCAAAGTATGTGGCTTGCTTGGGATTCCCAACCCAAAAGTCGATGTTGGGCTCGTTCCATACTTCGAACTTCCAGGTGCTAACTTCGTCGATTCCGTAGCGTTGTACGAGGTGCGCTGCGAAGGCGGTGATCATCGCATCCCAGAGCGCGTAATCCTTGGGCGGCGAGACGTTCGGCTTGTACCAGAAGGCGTGCAAGGCTGTTGGGTCGGAGGCCATCTTTCGCGGCATGAAGCTGAGTTCAACGAACGGGCGGACGTGATTTTCCAGTAGTCCGTCGTAGATCTGGTCGATGTAGGAGAAGTTGTAGACGGAGGCGTCGCGAGCGGCCTGCGGGGCGAGACCAGGATTCTGAATGCGGCGATCAGGATCGTAGAGGCCCACCTCGTCCATAAAGATGCCATGGAAGCGGATGGACTGGAAGTCTGTCGCCTGCTTGACCGTGCGCAGATCGTCGCGATAGCTCTGACGCAGCGAAAGAATAGCGCGGCCAGAACCGAAGGTCTGCTCCCAAAAATGCGGGAACGGCGTGCTTGCGGCACGAGCGTCAATCACAATATGTTCCGGTTGTTGAGCAACGGCACTGGCCAGAAAAAGGATGGCAACGGCGAGGTACGAGTATCGTTTAGCAATGGCAGACATACGTATTTCCGCTTTCAATGACGTTTCTCCAAAAAACAGCAACAAAGTATATTGCAGAGCGTGAAGATGTGGAGAAGTTGCTTAATGCAGCTTCTCCACTTAGGTCAGACGCAGGTCAGAATTGGAATCTAGCCAGGAACTCGAGCACACGACCAGCATTTGCGCCTGGCGACTCCCCGAAGTTGGCGTTCGAGATGTTGGCGGTTCCTCCTGCGTTACCATTGACAATCGGCTGTAGGCTGAGGACGTTGAAGGCGTTATAAGCGTTGGCCTGGAAACGTAGGAGTGCGTTGTGGCTGAAAGCTTCGACATGGACCTCTTTGGCCACACTCATGTCCACGTCCAGATAACACGGCCCAACGAAGCTGTTGCGACCTATACCAGGTGCATAGGTTTTGCCCGTTGGGAGGGCTGTGCTAAAAAATGCTGCTCCTCCGCCAGGAAAATTGCTGCCTGTCTGGAATGCGTTGTTGGAACAGGAGCTTCCCGCGCCGCCAAAGTATGCCAGCGGACGGACTGGATTGACCGTGGCCGAGGTTGGATTGGCAGGCACTGAGCTGAGATTGCTGGTGACAGGCGTCCAGGGAAAGCCTGAATGATAGGCTAGAATTCCATTGATTTGCCAGCCATTCACCACAGCCTTAACTATTTCGTTTCCGGAGTGAATATTAGGTAGTTCGTAGAGAGCGGAGATGTTGACTCGATGCTTGGTGTTGTAGTCCGACGGCCCATACTCTGTGGCATTGTTTGCAGGATTTGTTTGGTTTGCCAAGGAATTGGCTTGGTCGCCATTCGATACCTGATCTAGGCTCTTTGAATAAGTGTAGTTGATTGCTGCGGTGAAGTTATTCTTCATGCGTCGTTCCAACCGGGTGTTCAAAGAATTGTAGGATGTTACCGAATCTGTCTGAGCAAAGTAGATATTTCCGGGAACACTCTGGGTTATACCGCCCGTCGTCACACTGGTGTTGTATAGATAATTCTGAAGCACTAGGCGAGCATAGTGCCTGCCAGCGCTTCCGGCGTAGCCCACCGTCACCGTCATCTGACTAGGCAACTGATATTGCGTTTCAAACGAATATAAGTAACTGTATGGAGCCATCGTACGAGGAGACGCTCCATAGGATTCTATATTTGGACTCACACCATTGAACGCTTTGGGAAAACCATTCGCTCCTATACCAGTAGCCAGCGCAGGGTTGACCGGATAGCTCGATGCTGAATTACTTGTGCCCACGGAATACTGAATCGTTCCCCCAGCAAATGGGGTGTTAAACCAATCGTTTGGAGTACCGCAGCATAGGCCGTAGTTGGCAAGTCCTGGGCCGTTATCCAACTGCGCATTATTGAACAGAGCGACGTCCAGATGATTGTAGGCAAGCGCAAATCCACCACGCACGACCATCTTCCCTCCCAGTCTCGTTGGATTGTAGGCAAAGCCAACCTTCGGTCCGAAGTTCTTATATTGCGTGTTCCAAAAACGATCATGGGGGGTTAGTTGAATGTCTATGAGTTCTCGGCCTGGACCGCCAAGCACGGGGTAGTTCATTTTGAAGTCCTTGTTGCGCAACGGGGTGGAGAGTTCCCAGCGGAGGCCAGCGTTGAAAGTTAGCTGCGGCGTTGCCTTCCAGTCGTCCTGCACGAAGCCTGCGTAGTACTCTGATCGGAGGTGGTTGGCTATTGTCGGTGCACCGCCTGTGTTCGGATTGGCATCAATTCCTTCGTAGATGGGTGTACCGTTTGCAATATTCCAGAGTCCTCGAAACGAATACACAGGGCGTGTATTTGATATGACAATATTGTCGTTGTCTTGTTCGCGACGAAGTTCTATCCCAACATGGATAACCTGACTGCCCAGGGTTTTGCTAACGGTGTCGCGAAGTTCGTATGTATTTTGGGCATAGAACTTCCCAACCGTTTGTGGAAGCCCGAACTGGATCGGGTTAATCGGGAGGTCTTGGGTATGCACCTCTGGGATGCCGAAGTTCACGCTACTACCGCCGGTATCTTTGATGCCGTTGTCGTAAAAGCGGGTGACGTTGCCGCGTAGCTCGTTGATCAGGCTTGAGGAGAAGGTATGAATGTAGATGAGCGTTCCTGCCGAATTCAGGGGCTTGAATGCATTGTCCCCCATCGGTCGCGAGTTTGCGTTTGCTGAGCCGTAGCTGTCCAGTTTGGTAAAGTAAACGCTCCCCGCGATGAGATCCCTCGTGGTCAGGGCATAATCCACTCGTCCGTTGAACTGATTGCCGCGGCTATGGCCGGGAACGTTCAGGGACACATACTGCACGTCAGGAATGCCGTCTAGGCCTCCGCCCACCTCTTCCGGGCTGGCTTTGCCCACAGGTCTCGTGTACACAGGGTAGACTCCGACTTGGGATGCACCGCCTGCTGTTGGCGAGCCGATGTCGATGCCCCCGGCGACGGACTGGCACCAGAGTCCACTAGAGACAGTCTGGCCGGGATACTGCCCCTGATTTGCCGCGTAGTCCATGCAACCGCGATTGATTACGCTTGTGATGCGTGGCTGAATGCCAGCGCTTCCTAAGATCAGCGCGCTGACGCTCCCCGGACGGGTTGACTGCACTAACGAACGATACTGGTTCGTTTCTACCCAACCCAAGGCAGTTCCATTATTGCCTTGACCGTATCCCTGGTAAGAGGCGAAGAGAAAGAGCTTATTCTGTACGAGTGGCCCTCCAAGGGATGCGGCATAGGTCCGCTGTTTATTGCTGACTCGCAGGCGTGGTCCATTGGTCGGTCCTCCCCATTTGTTGTAGCTGTTAAGCCCGGGCTCGTCGTAGAGGAAGAAGAGCGAGCCATGCATCTGATTTGTTCCGCTCTTGGTAATAGCCTTGATCTGGGCTCCAGAATTGCGTCCGTCGCCCGCGTCGTAGGATGTCGATACAATTGTGAGCGAGCCGACCGCCTCTGTGTTGGGGGTTACGACCGCCGATCCGCCATGGCTCAACGAGTTCACACTGACGCCATCGATCATGTAATTATTGTCCGTTACCCGCTGGCCGTCGGCCGAAATCTGCGTCTGGTTCTCGGTCTGATAGATTCCAGAGCTGGACCCTCCCGGCCCCTGACCATTCGGCAGGAAGTTGGCAGTGCCGTTGCCCGCGCGGGCAGCATCCCCTGTGATGCCCGGGGCGGTGCGCAGCAATTCATAAGGATTCGCGCCAATGGCGGGAAGACGCTGGATCTCTGCGCTATCGATGGTGGTGCCTATGCTTGCGTCCCCAGTCTGCAACAGCGGTGCCGTCTCTGCATTTACCGTTATCGACTGGCTCTCAGACCCAAGCTGCATCGTAATGTTCAGGTTGCGCGGCGTCTCAGCCGCCACTGTAACGTTTGAGAGGGTGTTCTGTAGAAAGCCCTTCGCCGTAATCTTCAGGGTATAGGTGCTGGGAGGCAACTCGTTGAACTGGTATGTTCCTGCGCCGCCCGAGGTCACCGTCCGGGTCGCCTGCGTGGCGTCATTGATGAGCGTTACCGAAGCGCCGGGGATCGCAGCCTGTGTTGCATCCTGCACTGTACCGGAAAGACTGGCGTTGAACTGCGCTCTTGCTGAGGCACTCGCGAGAAGCAGCAAGGAAACGCTCGCGAGTATTAGCGGTATCGAGAATCGAATCTTCATATTGCCTCCAATAGCCCTACAGCGGTGCCTGTACAAAGCTCGCTTCTGCTCAGTAAATCCTTTAGGCAACCGTTTGACCTGACAGAACGAGTTGTACCGAAATGAATGGATACCTGTCAAGCGGAATTTTTACGGGCTGCCAGACCGCGTCGAAGCAAGTCCGCTCAACCAGCCCTGGCACGACCAACATCGCCTCAGGAATCGAGCCCGTAAGACACTGAGTCGGAGAGTGATCGTCACTACACAGATTGGGAAAGGTCTCGCGAGGTTGCCTGTTAGAGCAAAATGCGGGGCGCTTTATTTGAGGACCATCAATTATTTGCAGTCCATCAAGCAGCGCAGGGCTCGCTTGTGGCAGACTTCTCTTGTGAGCACAAGTGCAAAACGCGATCCCCTCCATAAGACGATCAGCCTGAAGATGGTAGCCGAACAGGTGGGTCTGTCCACTGCCGCTGTCTCCCGGGTGCTAAACAGATCTCCGGCAGCCAAGTCGATCCCAAAGGCGACGCAGGAGCGGATTCTGGCGGCGGCGCGGCAGTTGAATTATCGACCGAACCTGCTGGCGCGATCCTTACGCCGTGGCAGTTCGCACACGGTAGGAGTGCTGGTGCCAGAGGTGTCTGAGGGCTACGCCACGCTGGTGCTCGCGGGACTCGAGCAGGGGCTGTTACAGGCTGGATACTTCTACTACCTGATCAGCCATCACCATCGCCCAGACCTCATCGAACAGTCACTGTCCATGCTGGTGGAACGAGCCGTGGACGGCATCATCGCCATTGATACTGTGCTACAGAAATATCGCTCGCTGCCAATGGTCACGGTATCCTGCCCATATATGGACGACCATGTAACGAATATCGTACTGAACCATAAGAGAGCGGCGGAACTGGCGATCGATCACCTGACAGGCTTGGGTCATCGTCATATTGCGCTGATCAAGGGGCAGGCCTTTAGCTCGGATACGGAACCGCGTTGGCAGGCCATCCAGCACGCCGCAGCCAAAGCTAATCTTAAGCTAAATCAAGACCTCCTTGCCCAACTTGGGGGAGATTCACCTTCACACGAGCCGGGATACTTTGCAGCACAGCGACTCCTCGCCTCGAAAGAACATTTCACGGCGCTCTTCGCATTCAACGATGTCTCTGCCATTGGTGCGATTCGCGCATTTCGAGAAGCAGGACTGCGGGTTCCGCAAGACATCTCGGTCGTCGGCTTCGACGATGTTCAGTCGGCCGCATTTCAGAACCCTGGGTTAACCACTGTGCGTCAGCCGCTCCGAACTATGGGGATACTGGCTGCGGAAGCAATCCTTCGGCAAATCACTTCACCTGCCGAACATCCTTCTTCAAGACAGGTGGTGGTGGATCCAGAGCTGGTAGTCCGCGAATCTACATGCCCGCCTTCTTCGAAGCAAACAAAAAAAATCGTCTTTGGGGATCAGATTCCGGGACCTGAAACGCTTGCGTAGCCCGAATAGTAGCGGCAACGCAGCTTCCCAATAATGCAATTGCAGCAGGAAACCGCTCGGTTCAGGCGTTTCGGCCGTCGTCAGGTTGACCGCCTCATAGATCTCCCCACCCTCATCAATGCCCGAAAGATCTTGGTTTGCATAGAAGGCAAAGTCTCCGAAACCATTAAAGAATGCCCCCTCCAGTTCTATCTTTGACCGCGTAAATTTGTGCCATCCCACCCTTGCGGCAAGAACAAGGTACTTCGTACCGTTCTCGAATACGCCGCAAGGATGGGGCACCCACTGAGGTACAACTTCAAGCGGTCAGGACAATTCAACCACGACGACCTGCTTCAACTGCGCGCTACCGCGTAACAGCAGTTATATACACATGTCAGCGATTCATGAGTTTGCGCAACCCTGTGAGGCAGGGCAATCGCATGAATCAGAAAATATTTTTTGCGAATTTGCTGGAAAAAACCGCGTGTCAAGCCCCTCGACTCACCAAAATCGCGTTAAACAGCAGAAAACAAAAGAGTAAATAAATTTTAAAGTTGGCATACTAGATATGCCCGATCCGCTACAATTAAAGCAGTAGAGCAAACCAGAGATTGCAGCAGCAG
>Ga0182011_10003254_pt1 | contig 13353 bp, 11 predicted proteins | sample 711E1DmetaG_FD_120481 | JGI IMG/M metagenome (GOLD analysis project Ga0182011, IMG submission 120481) | Permafrost microbial communities from Stordalen Mire, Sweden - 711E1D metaG | ecosystem: Environmental > Terrestrial > Soil > Wetlands > Permafrost | place: Sweden: Stordalen | collected... | reverse complement strand
CCTACACCTTCAAGTTCCTGTGGGCACCGCTGCTCGAGCTCTACAAGACCAAGAAGTTCTTCGTCGTGCTGATGCAACTCTGCGCTGCGGTCTTGATGGCGCTCGCGGGCCTGGCGTTGAGGCTGCCGGTGTGGTTGGCCATCACCTTTGGCGCCATGATGGCCTGTGCCTTCGTGGGCGCCACCATCGACATCGGCACCGACGGCGTGTACGTCACCACGCTCGACGACAAGCAGAAGGCGCGCTGGGCCGGCATCCAGAGCATGGCCTGGACCGGCGGCCAGCTCATCGCGCTCGGCGCCCTGGTCTGGGTCGCCGGCAAGCTACACGACGATTACGGCTACACCTGGCAGATCGCCTGGATGTACGTCTTCCTCGCGGCCGCCGTCATTCTCGTCGGCCTGGCCGCGTGGCACGGCGCCTTCATGCCCCCCGGCGCCAAGGCCAAGGACGCACCCAAGAACATGGCTGAAGCGATGGCCGGATTCGCTCACGCGTACAAGACCTTCTTCCAGAAGAAGCTCATCTGGCGAATGCTGGCCCTGGCTTTCTTCTATCGCTTCAGCTGGTACCTGATCGAGAAGGTCAACAACATCTTCCTCATCGCCGATCGAGCCGAAGGCGGTCTCGGCCTGACCAACCAAGCCGCCGGCAAGATCAGCGGCGTCTGGGGGTCGGCGTCGTTCCTGGCGGCCAGCGTGGTGGGCGGCTTGGTGCTGTCCAAGGTCGGCCTCTCGCGCAAGACCCTCATGTTCTTCGTGGGCAGCCTTGTCATCCCGAACGTGGCCTTCATGTTCCTCGCCAGGTCGCAGCCAGATGCGAGCGATGCTTGGCTCATCACCGCCGTCTATTGCGTGGCCATGTTCACCTACGGCTTCGGCGCCGTCGCGCACATGTACTACATGATGAAGCAGATCTCGCCGGGTGAGTACCAGACCGCGCACTACGCTTTCGCCACCGGGACCATGGGGCTCTGCAATTTTTCCGCTGGCTTCTTCAGCGGCAAGCTCGCGGATGCGCTCGGCTACCCGACCTTCTTCACCGTGGTGCTCTTCTGCGCGATTCCGGGCCTGTTGGCCGCGTGGTTCGCTCCCTTCGTTCACCCCATGGATGACGGGTTCAAAAAGTCCCCGCCCGAGCCGAAGCCCGCCGAGACGTAGAGCACATCGTCCGCGCTGACCGGATGTCAGGCGACGGCCGCCTTGACACTTGACACTTAGTGCCGCACGCAGCGATACGCACTTATTCAACCTTCCGTGGTCCGCCGATGCGTGAGTTTTGCACTCCGCCCGGCTTCGGTGGCAGTATGGTTTTTCGAGGGGGACACGGACCATGAAGAAGCTATCTTCGCTTTGGATAGTGTTGATGACGGGGATGGGAGTCGTCGGTTTCACCCTGCTCGCGCGGTCTGGCGCCAGGGCGGGCTCGCTCGGCGGCATGGCAGCATCGGGCTGCACCGACCTCGATGGGGATGGCTAGGGCCCTGGCTGCGCCGCCGGGAACGACTGCAACGATCGCGATCCGGCGATCCATCCCGGCGCGGTCGAAACCTGCAATTTCAAGGACGACGACTGCAATGGTCTGGTCGACGAGGCGTCTTGTGGACCTCGGAAAATGAAGGGCACAGGCCCATCGTCATGTCGGGCATTCGCGCCGGCGCCTGGTATCGTGGTGGGGCCGCTCACCATTCCATGTCGTGGGCGGCCGGCCCACTTTTCACTTTTGCCAATCCCGCCATTTCGTTCGAGCATTCGCCCAGGGGACTCGACAGTGGCACATCCGTTTTTGATTTCGGTGCCGATTTCTCCATCGGGCACGTGTGGCAGGGGGTTCGTCTCGAGGGCTTCGCCACGCCGGCCTGGTCCGTTGGTCGGGTGGCAAGCCCCGCCGTCCACAAAGAGGGCTACAGTGGCTTCACCTATCGCTTTGGCGTGGCACTGGCGGCGGTCGTAGGCTTGTGAACGTGCCGGACGCGTTCCGGGGCTGATGCTCCGTGGTGGCTACCGAACCTATCCGCGCGAGATGATTGCTGGAATCCCGGACATTGGGCACCTCGACTGGCTACCGGGTATAGGGACGTAGTTGGCGGATGGGCAGGCCGCTTTTCGCTGGTCACTCACGCTACCACTACCGCTCACCCTAAAGGGCTTCGGGACGGACCGCCCACCCCACCCGCCCCGCGCTTCGCGCGCCCGTCCCCGTCGCGCTGGCCCTCAAGCGGTCGACAGGGTTGCGCTCGGACCCACCGGCAGCCTTACCTCGAACCGACTGCCGGTGGGCTGGCGGGCGATGTATGCGACGTCACCCGCGTGGTAGCGGGCCACTTGGCGCACGAGCGCCAGTCCCAGCCCCAGGCCGGTGTCGCCCAGACTCCGCGTCCCGGGCAAGCGATAGAAGGGCGCGAAGATGCGTTCCCGCTCGCTCTCGGGCACGCCCGGGCCGTCGTCCTCCACGGCGATCACGACCTGCGATTCGATCCGCCGCACCTCTGCGCGAATCGCGCCACCCCCGCCATGCAGACGCGCATTGGCAAAAAGATTGCGCAGCATGTGCCTCACCATCGCCCCTTCGCAGAAGAGCAGCAGCGGCTCGCCAGTGACCTCGGCACCGACTGTCTGGGCCTCCTCGCGCACCAGCGCCAGCAGGTTGATCTCTGCAGTCGGACGCCTGGGCACACCGGGCTGGGCGCGCGCCGAAAGCAGCAACTCCTCCACCAGCGCATCGAGCTCGGCAATGTCCTCGGCGGCACGGCGGGCGAGCTCGCCCCGCCTGACCGGGTCGGATTCGTCGGCCAACAACTCCAGAGCCATGCGAATGCGCGCGAGAGGCGAGCGCAGCTCGTGCGAAGCGCCGGCCAGCATTTGCCGCTCCTGCGCGAGCAAGGCTTGGATGGCAGCGGCCGTCTGGTTGAACCGCTCGGCCAGGGTGGCGATCTCGTCGTGGCCGACCACCGGCACGCGGTGTCCAAGATCGCCGGCACCCCAGAGGCGCGCGCCCTCGGCGAGTTGCTCGAGGCGGCGGGTGATACTTCGGGACAGGGGAAGAAGCCCGATCGCCATCAGAACCGCGAGCGCGAGCAAGAGGGGCAAGAAGAGCGGCCGGTGTGGCCCGACGTGCCCGCGTTCGCGCAAGCCGAGCGTGCGTCCGTCCCCGAGCGGGGTAAGCCAGACCGGGCCGTGCAGCCCGTGCTGCCAACCATCAGCGCCACGGGAAAACGGCCCTGCGAGCGCGTGGCCGGCATGAAAGAGAAGCCGACCATCCGCGTCCCAGACTACGACATCCGCATCCAGCTCACGCGCCTTCGCCTCAAGAAGCTGCACCTCTGCGCCCTGACATGGGCCGGGGACCTCGCAAACCAATGAGCGCGCCATCGGCACCAGGGTGCGAGCGGCAGGGATGCGCGGCTCGTGGAAGGCACGCGCCAACAAGGCGGTCACCAGCAGGGACAGCACAGTGATGGCCAGAAATGTCAGGTACAGCCGGTGATAGAGCCGGTTCATGGCTCGCCCGCGTCGGCTCCTCCGGGCGGCAGCGCCAAGACGTAGCCCGCGCCTCTCACAGTCTGGACCAGGCGAGGATGTCGCGGATCGTCTTCGATCACCTGACGGATGCGCGAGATGTGCACGTCAATGCTCCGATCCACGTTGTCCCATTCCTCGCCCTTGAGCGCTTCCATGAGTTGGTCGCGGCTCTGCACCCGTCCCGCCCGCTCCGCCAGCAACAGCAAGAGGTCGAACTGCCGGCCAGTCAGCTCACGCCGCTGGCCGCGCACCCGAACCTCGCGGGCCGCGCGGTCGATTTCCAATGGCCCCACCCGCAGCCGGTCGGCCGGCTGGCGCTCGCCCACGCGCGTGCGGCGCAGAACCGCGGCCAGGCGTGCCAGCAACTCGCGCGGGTTGAACGGCTTGGGCAAGTAGTCATCTGCGCCGATCTCAATCCCCACGATGCGGTCCATGTCATCGCCGCGCGCGGTAAGCATCACGATGGGAACGTCGGAAAAGGCGCGCATGCGGCGACACACCTCCAGTCCGTCAATCCCGGGCAGCATCACGTCGAGAATGACCGCGTCGTACCCGCTGCGGCGCTGGGTTTGCAGTCCGCTCTCCCCGTCGCCGCAGCAATCCACGACGTACCCATGCGCCCGCAGGTACCCGCCCAGCATCTCGACCAGGCGGGCATCGTCATCGATCAGAAGGACGCGGGTTGGCATGGCACGGGCTGGCGGCCGGACGAACACATCAAGCGATTTCTCGTATGGTAGCCGAGTCGGGCCATCATTGTCATGGGAACCCTGAGAGGGTTCCCAACCCCTCGGCCCCCCACCCGCCACCCCACCCCGCTCGCTTCCCCCTTCGGGGACTTCGGGACCTGCACCTTCCCCTCCACACCCGCTCGCTGCGCTCGCGCCCTCGCGCTCGGCCTCGCGCGATGGTCCGCCGCCGGCGAGGGCGCGCGCGAAGCGCGCGGGGTGGGCAGGGTGGGCTGCCCGTCCCGAAGGGCCGGCGGGCTCCCACGCGACTAGAAACCGTGGCGCCGGTGGCCGCCATGGCTGCGCATTTGCTGGACCAAGGTCTGGCGCTGGTCTGCGGTCAGGATATTGCCGGCCGTGACCAAAGCCGTCGTGATGGTCTTTGATGCCTGGTCCATCAGCGCGGAAGCCTGGACCCGCAGATTCTCGATGCCAGCCGGATCGAGGGTGGTCGCCGCGAAGGCGTCGAGCATGGACTTGTGCAATTGAGCGTGTTGCTGGTGGATGGACTTCAGGTCAGTGGCCAGTTGCTGAAAAATGGGTTTGATCGCGGCCCGCTGGCTATCGGTGGCCTTGACCAGATCAAGCATATTTTCCAGCCGGCGCTGCATGAACTCCTGATGCTCTGCGAACCCACCCTCCCCGTTCAAAGCCCCTATGCCCCCCATGCCCGGGCCGCCAAAGGCCCACGCGCGCGCGCCCAAGACGCCGGCGAGAGCCACGGGAAGCGCCAACAGCAGCCACCAGCGATGCCTCCTCGATTGCCGCGAATTCGTGGATTGTCCTTCAGTCATGGTGTCCTCCTTGCGTTGCGACGGGCTTGCTTGCGTCCCGTCTGTGCTCAAGATGGCACCCTCGTTGTGCTGCCGTATTGCGCGAAAGTAAAGTTAAGTAAATTCGCCACGGCCACGTCCACGTTTCAGTGCGGTGGCGTCGCCGGGTAGGGCGGCCAGATCAGGCGGCTGTCGATCGCCGAGTACTCATCCGTCCTAGCGATCCGGATGAGGCGACGACCTTCTCTTCACCCGATCCATGTCGGTCAAAGCCCGTTTGCCAAGAAGTTTCCCGACTGTCACAGCGTCGTCACACCAGCTACCTAGCCTGCGCGCAAGGAGATTGAACACCATGAAGAAGAGGCAAATCCACGTCACCCTATTAGCAGTTTCATTGTTTGCAGCGCCGGCGGTTCTCGCACAAGAAGCGACCGGAGCCGGTAGCCAGGCCCCTGCAGCCAGCGAGGCGACCCCGCCGGTCGAGATTGCTACGCCGGCAGCTCCCACGCCGGCGCCTGAGGCCGCCGCGTCAGTCGCTCCTGCCATCGACCAGCGGTTGGGCGCGCTCGAGAGCAAGCTGGCGGGAACCGAAGAGACGGTGGGCGCCATGCAATCTAGCGTGGACGGTTTCAAGAAGCTCAAGATCGGCGGCTTTATCCAGGGTCGCTATGAGTACCACCAGGATGCGGTGGACGGCACGCTAAGGCCCAAGAACGAAAACCGTTTTTACGTGCGTCACGCCTATCTAGGGGCCAAGTACGAGGGCAAGAATGCCGAGTACTTCCTGCAGATCGACGCCAACAACAACGACGGCTTCGCACTCAAGGACGCCGAGGCCTCCTTGGTCGATACCTGGACGCCATTTCACCTCAAGCTGACCCTCGGACAGTTCAAAGTGCCCTTCGGCTACGAGATCCTGCAGTCGGATGCGGACCGCGAGATGCCGGAGCGCTCGCAGGTCATCCTGAGCCTTTTCCCCGGTGACCGCGATCGCGGTCTACGGCTGCAGGGCAGCTACGAGATGCTTCGTCTGAACGTCGCCCTGGTGAACGGCGCCAGCTTTGGCCAGAAGGATCCGTCAAACTACTTCGGCGTGGTGCAGAACGGCTACGATCCCAACGGGTTCAAGACCCTAGTGGGGCGCGTGGGCGTGGATCTGGGCAGCCTGGTGGGTGGTTTCTCCTGGATGTGGGGGCGCACCCTGGATACCAAGTTCGGCGCGCTCGACGTGGTGGACACCAGCAGCACGGCGGGCAAGCTCTTGCCCGACACTTACACGTACTATGAGCAGACACGTCTGGGGGCGGATGTGGAGGGGTATGTCGACGTCCCCGAACTGGGTGGTCTGGCGGTGAAGGGCGAGTTGATCTGGGCGCGCAGGACCAATTTGGACTACGCGGGCACGCCCGCCAATAGCTGCCTCAATAGTCAAAGCCTGGGTTGGATGGTCACGGTCGTACAGAACATCGGCTCGTATTTGGGTGTTGCGCTTCGCCTGGATCAATTCGACCCGCTGCTTTCCAGCACGGTTGATTCCAAGTGCTATGACACGGCCGTGACCCCGAAGCCGACCTCAGCCATTGCGGCCCGCGACACGGACAGGCTGACCCGCCTGGGCGTGGCCGCGCTCCTGTACGCCTCGTCGAACATCAAGTTCACCCTGTCCTACGAGCATCCCTGGGAGCAGGGCCCCGCGGTGGCCAACGACATCGTCACGGCGCAATTGCAGGCGCGCTTCTAGTGCCGATTCTTGGAAGTCCGTGACTGGTTCGGGCTGCTGGTTCCGAGACCGGGACCGGCAGCCGAGTCCGGCACCGAATCCGGGGCCGCCGGATCCGGTGCCGGCCACCGGCCTCCGGCCCCGCCACCGAAAGGCGGTGCTAGTTCCTATCGCCCTCGTCGCGGCTGCCCGGATGGCGAATGTCGCTGCCCTTGACCATGAACACCACCAGCTCGGCCAAGTTGGTCGCGTGGTCGGCGATGCGTTCCAGGTACTTGGCGATCGACTGCAGCCGGGTGGCCCGATAGACGTTCTTGGCCTCTTCCATCATGTAGGTGAGAAGCTCGCGGAATATCTGGGCGTATAGGTCATCGATCATCTGATCCCGGGCGATGACCCGGCGGGCGCGATCAGCGTCTTTGCCCACGAACGCGTCCAGTGCCTCACGCAACATCATCTGGGTTTCGTCCGCCATGCGGGGCAGGTCCACGTAAGGCTTGAGCGGCGGCTCGCCGTTCAACTCCAACACCCGCTCCGAGATGTTCACCGCCAGATCGCCCATCCGTTCGATGTCAGTGACCGCCTTGAACACCATGGTGACAAAGCGCAGATCCGAGGCGACCGGCTGGCGGCGCGCCAGGATCTGCAGGCACAGTCCGTCGATCTCGATCTCCAGCCGATCGACCACGCGGTCGGCTTCAATGGTCTGCTGGGCGAGAATGGAATCGCGATCCACCAGCGCCCGCAGACTGGAGCCGATGGCCCCTTCCACGTGACTGCCCATGAGCAGGAGCTGCTCGCGCAGATGGCGCAGTTCCTGTTCAAATTCCTGGTCAGTGTGCTCGCGTATAGCCATGTCCCTCTCCTACCCGAAGCGGCCGGTGACGTAGTCCTCGGTGCGAGGTTGGCTGGGGTGGGTGAAGATCGTGTCAGTGCTGGCGAATTCCACCAGATCTCCCATGTAAAAGAAAGCCGTGTAGTCAGACACGCGGGCGGCCTGCTGCATGTTGTGGGTGACGATGACCACGGTGTAGTCGCGCGCCAGCTCGTGGATCAGCTCCTCGATGTGAGCCGTGGCAATCGGGTCCAAGGCCGAGGCCGGCTCATCCATGAGCAGAACCTCGGGCTCGACAGCCAAGGCGCGGGCGATACACAGGCGCTGCTGTTGCCCTCCTGACAGCCCTAGGGCGCTTTCTCCCAGACGATCCTTGACCTCGTCCCACAGGGCGGCCCGCCCCAGTGCGCGTTCCACCCGGCCGGCGATATCGGTGCGGTCCCGCATGCCCCCGATGCGCAGGCCGTAGGCCACATTGTCGAAAATGGTCTTGGGAAAGGGATTCGATTTCTGGAAGACCATGCCCACGCGCCGCCGCACCTCCACCGGGTCCACCCCCGGGCCGTAGATGGCCTGGCCGCCCAGCCGCACGTCGCCCTGCACCCGGCAACCCAGAATCAGATCATTCATCCGGTTTAGCGAACGCAGGAAAGTGGACTTGCCGCAGCCAGATGGGCCGATCAGCGCGGTCACATGCTTCTCCGCGATCTCCATCGAGGCCGGTCCCAACGCGCGCTTGTCCCCGTAGGACACCACCAGGTCGCGAACCGACAGACTGGCCTCCGCAGGGGCCACGCCGGGGTTGGAATCGCCATTCATGAGGCGGCTCCCGCAAATCGGCGGCGCATCTTCGATCGCACCACCACAGCCGTGGCATTGAGCGCGAAGGTCAGCAGCAACAAAACCAGCACGGTGGCGTACAAAATGGGCCGCGTGGCATCCACATCCGGAGACTGCGTCGACAGGACGTAGACGTGATAGCCAAGCTGCATGAACTGGTCGTGCAGGCTTGTGGGCAGTTTGGGAAGGTAGTAGGCCACACCAGTAAACAGGATGGGCGCGACCTCGCCTGCACCGCGGCTGATGGCCAAAATGGCGCCGGTCAGAATCCCTGGCAGAGCCTGCGGCAGCACCACTCGCACGATGGTCTGCAAACGGCTGGCCCCCAGGGCGGCAGAAGCCAGCCGCAGCTCGCGCGGGACTGCGGCCAAGGCTTCCTCGGTGGCCACGATGACCACCGGCAGGGTCAGCACTGCCATGGTCAAGGCAGCCCAGACCAGGGCCGGCTGCCCGAAGACCCGCTCGCCGCCGTAAAAGGCACGGTCGATTCCCGCGCCGACGAACTGCACGAAAAATCCCAGGCCGAAAAGTCCGAAAACGATCGAGGGCACGCCGGCAAGGTTGTTGACTGCGACGCGCACCAGGCGGGTCAGGCGCGCGCTTGGGTTGGCGTATTCCGAAAGATAGATGGCGGTGGCCACACCAGCCGGCAAGACAGCAAGGGTCATCAACACCACGAGCGCTACGGTCCCGAAGATGGCGGGGAAGATCCCACCGGCTGTCATGCCTTCGCGTGGCGCCTGGGTCAGAAAGGCAAGCGTCATGCGCGGGGCGCCGTGGTAGATGACGTCGCCCAGGATGACGGCTACTATCAGCAACACCAAGACCGCAGCCAGGCCAGTGCCCAATGACAGAGCGACATCTCCGAATCGCTGGCTGCGCCCCCTCACGCCATGCCTCCCAAACGCCGGCGCATGCGGCCGATGGCGAATTCGCCAAGCAGGTTGGTGGCCAGGGTGAAACCGAAGAGCAGCACGCCGAGGAAAAAGAGCACCGTGTAGTGCGCGCCGCCGAAAACCACCTCGGCCAGCTCGGCCGCGATGGTGGCGGACACCGTGCGCACCGAGTCCGCGGGGCTGACCGACAGAATAGCGGCATTGCCCGAGGCCATGAGCACGATCATGGTCTCCCCGACCGCGCGCCCGAGTCCCAGCGCGATGCCGGCTGCCACGCCCGGCCCGGCAGCCGGAATGACTACCCGAACGATGGTTTGCCAGCGGGCCGCACCCAAGGCCGTGGACGCCTCGACGTAGCTGCGTGGAACAGCGCCGAAAGCCTCCTCGCTCACTGTGAAAATGACAGGGATGATGGCGAACGACAGGGCTACCCCGGCCACCAGCGCGTTGAGACGGGAGTCGAGACCAAGAGCCTGCTGCAGCCAAGTGGCCATCACCATGAGGGCGAAGAAGCCCAGCACCACCGAGGGAACGCCCGCCAGCAATTCGACCGTCGGCTTGATGATCTCGCGCAGTCGGCGGCCCGCATACTGCGAAACGAAGAGAGCGGCGCCCACGCCCAACGGCACCGCGAACAACATGGCAATCAGTGTCACCTTCAGCGTGCCGACCACCAGAGGCCATACCGCGTACTTCGGGATCTCGGAAACCGGCTGCCACACATGCTCGGGCGCATCGTACCCAGGCCACTGTTGCGCGAACCACATCTTCGCAAGCGTGACCTCCTTGCCAATAGCGCTATCGTGCAGGAGCGGCCACGCCTCCTTGCCGATGAAGACGAAGATGAGAATGATCGCGGCTATCGAGCTGAAGGCGAGAACCCGAATCGCCGCCTCGGCCAGCGCGTGAAATCTCGGTCGCCGGCTGGCTAGCCGAGGCCGCTCTGCGCGTCGGTGGTTCTTCGGATCGCTCGTCTCGACCGGCAGTGATCCGGAACCTGCCAGGGTCGAGCGGGTTGGGGGCGCCAACCCGACCAGTATGGCTTGTTCGGGACGTCGGGTTGTCGGCTGCTCGCTCCTGGGCGTCATGTCTGATCAAATTGGAGCAACGTCCGGCAACGCTGGCGTGACCGGACGGTGACAGTCGTGTGACAAGAGACTACTTCAGCGGGTAGTAGCCCACCTTGGTCACGATGGCCTGGCCTGCGGCCGACAGCACCCACTCCACGAAAGCGCCCACGTCACCGGTGGGTTTATTGCGCAGATAGAAGAAGAGCGGCCGGCTGAGCGGGTAGGTCCCGTCCTTCACATGCGCCTCGTCGGGAGTGATCGCCGCGCTCTCGCTGTCCTTCTTCACCTTGAGCACCTTGATGCCCTTGGCGTAGGCCGCGCCCCCGTAGCCGATGCCGAACTTCTCCTTGGCCACCGCGTTGACCACTGCCGCAGTGCCCGGCATGCTCTGCGCACGCACGGTGTAGTCAGCGTTCTTGAGCACATGCTCCTTGAAGAACACGTACGTGCCAGAGCTGTTTTCGCGTGAGTACACCACGATCTTTGCGTCCGGGCCGCCCAGCTCTTTCCAGTTGGTGACCTTGCCCGTGAAGATCAGCTTGAGCTGATCCATGGTGATTTCCGTCAGCGGGTTGCTCTCATTCACGTAAACCGACAAACCGTCGCGCGCCACCGGGATTTCGACCCCGATCGTGGCGTAGCGATCCCGCAGCTTCTCCTTTTCCGCGGCGCTCATGGGCCGCGAGGCCTGGCATATTTCCGTGGTGCCGTTGATGAGCGCGCTGATCCCCGTTCCCGAGCCGCCGCCGGTCACCTGGACGGTCGCTTTCGGGTGAACACGCATGTATTCCTCGGCCCAGCGCTGGCCCAGGATCACCATGGTGTCCGAGCCCTTGACCGTGATCTCACCGGCTGCAGCGGCAAGCGGTGCCAGCAGGACAGTGACGATCGCCAATCCCTGGGTGATTATCTTCAGAATGCTTTGGTTACGCGTCTGGTTGCCTACGCTTTCGATTTGAACTTTCTGCATCGTGATCTCCTTGCTCGCACGATGCGCAGCGCCTGTGACGCCCAGGTGACAACCGCGCAACTTGTCGGTGAACCGGAGCCTGCACAATGCAATCCCCAGGGCAGCCATTGGTCGCAAAACGCAACCTGCAGCATTGCAGGTGTCGCACCCTACCCGACCAATCACGCGCGGGGTCTGGCACGAAAGATGCCTCACCCGCATCCCACAAGGGGCATGTCATGAGTAACGCCAGGGAGACATCGTGAAACTCAAGCCGGGAATTGGGGACTTGATCCGGATGGGCGCGGGAGCGGGAGTGATGCTTGTCCTGGTTCTGCTTGTGCTTCGCTACCAAGGCGAGCGAAGCCCGGCCCAGCAGATCGAGCGCAAGGCGCAAAAGGCCAATCTGGTTGAGCGCATGCGCTACTCGCTGGCCTCGGCCTCCGAGGCGGAAAAGAGTGCTGTCCTGGCCGTCACGGATCACGACTCGAAGGCATTTGCCGACCAAGCACGCGCCGCCACCGCAGAGGTCGAGCGTTTGCGCAAGGTGCTGGTCGAGACCGCCGGTCCCAGCCAAAAGGAGAAGGAGCTGCTCGCGAGCTTCTCCGAGCGCTTCACCGACTATCAGCGTATTGACCGCGACCTGCTAGCCCTGGCGGTCAAGAACACCAACATCAAGGCTTTTGCCCTGGCCTTCGGACCCGCAGATCAGGCGGCGAAAGAAGCGGACTCGTCCATGTCGCGTTTCCTCACCAAACACGCGAGCTCACCCCAGAGGGTGCTCCTACTCGTGGCCGGCGCACAGGCGGCGCTCTTGCGCGTTGAAACACGGCTTGCACCGCACATCGCGGAACAAAGCGACGCGAAAATGGATGAGCTGGAAGCGCTGATGGCCAAGGATGATCGCGAAGTGCGCGCGGCGTTTGACGGTTTGGCAGCACGACCCGATCTGCGCGCCGACCCCGATCTGGCCATCGCCAGCACAAGCTACGCGCGGTTCAGCGAAATGCGCACCCAAATCCTCGCTCTCTCGCGCGAGAACACCAACGTGCGCTCGCTCACCATCTCCTTGGACCAGAAGCGCAACGCGATGCTGACCTGCCAGGATGCGCTGTTTGCTTTGCAACAGGAGATCGCAGGGGAGCCCGCACCAGTCACTCCATCCAATCCGCGGAAGCTGAAAGCCGAGCCCCAGCCCACCCACTGACCTCTCGTTACGGCCTGTGCGCAAAATGGTGCCACAGCAGCAAGAACAGGGCGATCTGCGAGGCGACGGGCAAGAGAAAGGTTATAGCGATGTAGCGGGTGATGCGTAGGCTGCGGCGCCAGCGCGTGACCGGCCGCAGCCGGTCGCACAGGCTGGACATGGCAACCCGTTCGGGATAATCGAGATCCGCTTTCATAGCTCCCGCGCTCGAATAGCCGCCAAACTTGCCCACCAAGAGAACTGCGGTTGGCCTTCCCGGATCGGGCTCCCCGCCAGCGCCTTCGATTCCGGTCAAGTTGCCAACATCCGCGTCGAGCAGCGCTGGCTGTTGCGCCACTACCCGGTAGTGCGCTTTCACGGCCAAACACGCGCTGGCCAGCGCAGCGCCACGCTACGCGAACATCAGTTTCAACCACAGAGCGCTCCGTCCCTCTGATTTCCCGCAATTCCCCGCCCTCCACCTTAGTCCACCTTTCCTTCGTGCGTCCGGATTGTTTCCGCCAGATGACCGACCCAAGGCCCAACCGTTTCATCCTGCCTGATTTCGGCCAGATAGCACGTTTGCGGAGATCCCCGCTGAAGCCCACAGTGTTACGGCAAATTGGCCGTCGGGAAATACGTTGTTAACCGACTGTGAGTATAGTTGTTTTGTAACGATGTCAGATGATTCCGAATCAGAAGCACATCGTTACTAGTTCACAACAGCGAAAGAGGAACAGAACATGGAACCAACATCGGCAACAGGCAACGGCAGTGCTGGGAAAGGCTCTGTTCGACCCACACTGGGTCTGACGGGCCTGACCGTAAATGCCAT